>Ga0255204_1000237_pt1 | contig 17561 bp, 14 predicted proteins | sample Miss_Colum_RepC__2_FD_188418 | JGI IMG/M metagenome (GOLD analysis project Ga0255204, IMG submission 188418) | Freshwater microbial communities from Mississippi River, Louisiana, United States - Miss_Colum_RepC_8h | ecosystem: Environmental > Aquatic > Freshwater > River | place: USA: Louisiana... | reverse complement strand
GCCGCTGCGTTCAACCGCCGGATGCGGAAAACCGCACGTCCGGTGGTGTGGGAGGGTGCCGGGGCGCAATCCCCGGCACCCGACCCGATCGGGGGCAGGGGCAAGCGGCGTTCTCTTCGGGATGTGTTTGGCCGCAACCCAGTGACGCCAAAGCCCGGTGCTGCACGTGCGGGGCGGAACAAACGGCCGCGCCAAGTCGCAGATGAACCCGAAGCCGTGTGGCGTCAGGCATCCCTGCCTGACGTAGAGGGCGGCATCCCTGCCGCCCGGAAGCAACGCCGACTTGGGAAAGCCGGCTGGGGATTTTCACTGCGCCTGATTCGTGCGTGCGGTTGCTTCCGCCGGGCTGGAAGCCCGGCTCTACGGCAGGCAAGGATGCCTGCCACTACGGTTCACCTTCGGTGTTCGGGTTAATCCCAGCGTAGAATCGCGTCACGTTTGAGCCAGCCCACTCGCTGTTGGCTGGCGCGCACCTGCACCCAGTCTCCCTTGGCATCCAGCACTTCCACCTCCGTGCCGTCGCGCAGGGAGAACGCCACTTTGGATTCCGCCAGCGGACCGGGCCGGACGGGGGCTTCCGCAACGACTACCACCGCTTCCGCGGCCAAGCGTCGCTCCATGTGGGCGGCGGCCAGCAAGCCGATGCTTACGAGCGCCGCCCCGCCGCACGTCTTGGTCAGCCAGGCGAAGCTGGCTCGCTTGCCGGGCAGGCCTTCCCCCGCCGCCAGCAGGAGAAACCAGAGGCCCAGTGCGCCGCCCGCCACCCAGGCCCATTCGTCGCCGGTCAACTTGCGGAGGAGTTGCCGCCCCAGGCTTTCGTCCACCGTCGTGCCCAGACTGCGCCGGGCGAAATGCAGGTTGCCCTGGATGTCCGGATCGCGCGGCGTGAGGCGGAGCGCCTGATGATAGTGGAAAATTGCCTTGCCCGGCTGGCCGCTCTTGAAGCGCGCATTGCCGAGATTGAAGTGAAGCGCCGCTGTCGAACCATGGGTGAGCAGCTTCTCGTAGGCTGCTGTTGCGTCGGGGAACTTGCCTTGTTCGTAGAGCTTGTTGGCCGCGTCAAACTCGGCCGCCGGTTCCGCCCGGCAGGGCAGGGCGAGCACCAGCAGGCAACCGAGCGCGAGGCCGAGCGAGGTTCCGCCGACACGGCACAGAGCAAGCCTCGGCAAACTCCAGCGCAACTTCCGGAAGGATCCAGAGCGGTGCTCCATCCGTGGCGTCCCTTGATTGATCACCGCAACGTTCACGGCGCCACCTCCAGCTTCCGCAACTCGGCCACGGCGGCGGCGAATTGTTCCGCCAGCTTCGCCAGTTCAGCGGTCTCCCGCACCGGGGCGTAGCGCGCGGCATTGCAGACTTGGAAAAGCCGGTGGATGGACTGGCACGTTTCGGCGCTCGCGCCCAGAGCCGGCAAGCGTTCGTCCGTCACTTCCTCGGTGATCGCGCTGGCCGGCAGGTCGAGCCGCTCGCCGAGCTGCTCCTGCAGCAGGCGGAACAGGTTCGCAAAAAACGCCTCGGGCTGCGCGGCGGCGGCCTGCTGGCGAAGCTCCACAAGGCCGCTGGCGATGAGTTTTTCCACCTCGCGGCGACGGCGCAGGCGGGGGTTGTTGGCCAGCATTTCCGCGCGCTTGCGGCGGGCCAGCAAGACCAGCCAGAGCGTCAGCGGCCCAACCGCCAGCAGCCAGAAACGAGGTTGTTGGAGCGCGTTGGCGGTGGACGGAAAGGCGACGCCCAGATGCGGCTTGATGTGCACCAGTTCAGTCGCGGCGGCGGCGGCGTTCACCGTGGCGTTGGTGCTCATGACCACGGTGGGGGCCTGGGCGATGGCGGCGGCCCGCACCTTCAACGGCGTCGCCGGGTGGCGGTGGGTGCGGTAGGCGCGGGCCTCGGGGTCGAAGTAGCTGAACGTGAAGCCGGGCAGTTCCTTCAGGTCAGCCGTCTGCGGTTGCACTACCTGCTCGAAGGTTTTCACGCCAGCCAGGTTGAGCGGGTCCGGCACTTCGGTTTTCACCGTCGGCGGGTAAGTTTTGAAATCCCGCCACTGGTCCAAGGCTGGCATGGGCACGCTGTCGAAGCCCCCGCGGCCGCTCACTTGCACGCGCACCGTGATGGGGTCGCCGACGGCCACGTCCAGCGGGGCGGCGGTGGCGGTCATCTGGAAGTTGCCGATCGCCCCCTTGAAGTCCGCCGGCCGGCCCTCAACCGGCAACGGTTGAACCTCGATGTCCAGCGGGTCACTCAGGATGGTGACGGGCTGGACCCGCACGCCGCGGTTGAAGGGGTCGAAGAATTCATTGCCCCCGGTGCGGATGTGGAGATGGAAGGAGCATTGCGCCGGCCCCAGTGCCAGCCGGCCGGCTTTCACGGCCGTGGCGACGGTGCGGAACAGGATGAAGGCATATTGCGTGCTGCCCACCGGCTCCTGACCCTGCTGGGATTGGAAGGGCGCGAAGGTGAAGCCGTCCACCTGTAGTCTGGGCATCTGGATCTCCCCGCCGCGCGTGAGATACAACTTCACCTCCAGGCTGAACGGCTCGCCGAGGAAGACGTTGGTCTTGCTGGTGCGCATCTTGACGAAGGTGAGCTGCCGGTAGGTCTCGGTGTCGGGCAGCTTGGCGGCGGCGGGATGCACTTTCAGCGCGAGTGGCTGGCTGGGCAGCATCCCGCCGCTGACCGGGACGTTGAAGGCCGGGATGGTGTAGTCCCCGGCTTTGGCGGCGACGATGACGTAAGTGAGCAGCAAGCTGACGGTGCGCTGGCCGTTGATGATGGAGATTTGCTGGCTTTGGCCGCTGTATTGGACCTGTAGATTCGGCACGTCCGGCAGCCGCGGCACGCCACTGGGCTGGCCGCCGTCAAAGCGCAACGTCAGCACCGCCTGTTCCCCCACGCGGATGGCATTCCGGTCCAGCGAGGCGCTGAAGGTGAGGGCGTGGGCAGTCAGCAGCAGGAGATGCCAAATCGCGAAGCCCAGGATTTGCACCCGCTTGGTAGCCGCCGACGTGCGGAGGCGGACTCCGTTGTGCCCGGCCAAATCCGCGTCCTCACGTCGGTGGCAACGGTGATGAACTGCGGAATGCGCGCTGCCTTGAGAGTTCATCATCACCAGTTCTTCATCACCCGCCCGCTGGCCTTCTGCGTGGCGTTGGTGGGGAGGAAGATGAGGGCTCGCTCCTCGGCGCGTTGGGAATCGAGCAACTGCATCGCCTGCTGCGCGGTCATCTGGCCCAACGCGGCGGCTTGGGCGGATTCCTTGTCGCCCTGGTCGCCTTGCTGGCCCTGCTTTTGGTCGCCCTTTTGAGAATCCGGTTGCTTCTGCTCCGGTGGCTTCTGCTCGCCGGGCTGGTCGGGCTTGGGCTGGTTCTCCGGCTTCTTGTGCTCGTCAGGTTTCGGCGCATCGGGCTTGGGCTGCTTTTGATCTCCGGACTTTTGGTCGTCCGGTTTTTGGTCCTGCTTTTGGTCGCCCCGCTTCTGGTCGTCCTTTTTCTGATCGTTCTTCTTGTCGTCCGATGGCTTGTCTTGGTTGTCCTTCGACGGCTGCTTGTCCTGCTGCTGCTTCAGCTCCTCCAGCTTGCGCTGCACAAACGCGCGGTTGTGTTTCGCGTCGGCGTCGGCGGGATCCAGTTTGAGCGCGGTGTCATAGAAGCCGAGGGCGCTCGCCCAGGCTTCGCGCTTCTGGTTGGCGTCCGCAGCGGCTTCGCCGAGTTGGAACTGGGCGTTGCCCAGGTTGTAAAAGGCGCTCTGCGCGAGCTTGGGATCCCGCGCGCCCGTGGCCCCGGTGAAGTGCCGGGCAGCGTCCTCGAACTGCTTCGCCTGATACGCGGCGGCACCGGCGTTGTAAGCCAGGCGCGAGTCCTCCGGGCGCTGCTGACGAAGGCGGTCGTATTCCTTGAGGGCCGCATCGTATTGGCCGGCCTGGTATTGCTTGAGCGCGTCGGCGGAGGAGGCGAGGGCGGTGAACGAAAACAGCCCGAGGAGCAACCCGACGACGAGGAGGCGGCGCATTATGGAGTGCGGCGAGTTCTCGCCGCTTTCCGCAGGCGACTTGTCGCCGTCGAAAGTGCAAAGGTTGACAGCAACACTTGTGGTTCCCCGCTGGCGCGAGCGCGTGTCACCCATCTGCTCAGTCTCGCAACGAGCGGTTGACGGCGACAAGTCGCCTGCGGAAAGCGGTGACAAGTCACCGCAGTCCATGGCGCGGCAGATTGCCGGAGAACTATTTCGCAACGGTTGCATCAGCAGTTGTGGAGTCAGACAAGTTCGCCACGGGGGTGTTCACGCTGGCTGGCCGGCGCACTTTCTGTCGTTCCGGGAGAAACATTTCGAGGATGAGCAAAACAACCGCGATTCCGAGCGGCCAGTAAAATCGCTCGTGGTGGCGCTGCATGAGCTTGGCGTTGAACTCGGACTTGGGCAGGGGCGCTAGCCCGCGCTCGTAGAGGGTTTCCGCCGTGTTGGCCCCGCGCAGCGGCAGGTAAAACCCGTCGGCCGCGCCGGCGATTTGCTGGAGCAGGGTTTCGTTGAGGCGTGATTTTACGACGTTGCCCTGCTCGTCCTTGAGGAAGTCCAGCTTGCCCTTGTCGTCCCGCACGCGGATGAGTTCGCCCTCGGCCGAGCCGACGCCGATGGTGAAGATGCGCAGCCCCTTGGCCGACGCAGCCCTGGCCGCTTCCACCACCCCGGCTTCGTGGTCCTCGCCATCCGTGAAGAGCACGAGAATTTTGTGGTTCTCGCCCTCCTTGAACGCGGCCAGCGCGGTCTGGATGGTCTCGGCAATGGCGGTGCCGCCTTGGGGGATGATGTTCACGTCCAGGGCCGCCACGCTTTGGCGGAAGGCCTCCTCGTCGAGTGTCAGCGGACATTGCAGGAAGGAGCTGCCGGCGAACGCCACGAGGCCGAGCCGGTCGTTCTTCGCGAGCTTCATGAGATCCAGCGCGGCGAACTTGGCGCGTTCGAGCCGGTTGGGCGGAATGTCGGCGGCCAGCATGGAGCGGGAAGTGTCAATGGCCACCACGATGTCCAGGCCCTTCTGCGAGACCTCCTCCCACGAAAAGCCCCACTGCGGCCGCGCCAGCGCCAGCAGGCCGAAGGTCACTGCGGCGACGAGCAGGCCCAGCCGCACTTTCTGCCGCGTCTTGGACACGCCAACGGTGAGCTGCGCCAGCAGCCGCGATTGCACGAACTGGCGGATGAGCCGCTCCTTCGTGTGCCACGCCCAGATCAGGAAGGCAGCGAGCAGCGGCACCAGCAGCAGGAGCCAGAGCAGCGATGGAAGGGCGAAGCGCATTCGTCGAGAAAGTAATCAGTGTTCAGAAATCAGTGGGCACGGGGTGGTTGAGCGTGTTTGGAAGAGTGACTGAACACTGGCCACTGAACACTGATTACTGTTCTTCACGGCAGTTTCCTCCAGAGCGTATTGGCCAGCACGACTTCCGCCAGCAGCACGGCGAGGCCGACGGCGATCAGCCAGTGCGACAGCTCCCGGTAGCGCTGGAACTTTTTCACTTCGATGGTGGTCTTCTCCAGCTGATCGATCTCCGAGAAGATGCGGCGGAGGGTCTCCGTGTTGTCTGCGCGGTAGTATTTTCCACCGGTCTTGTCGGAGACCTTCTTCAGCGTGTCCTCGTCAATGTCCACTTCCATCTGGAGCATGCGCTTGCGCCCGAAGGCGTCCACCTGCGGGATGGGCGCGGTGCCGTGCGTGCCGACGCCGATGGTGTAAACCTTGATGCCCAGCGCCTGGGCGGCATCCGCAGCGGTAAGCGGCGGGACCTTGCCGGCGTTGTTCACGCCGTCCGTGAGCAGGATGATGATCTTGCTCTTGGACTTGAGCTCGCGCAGGCGGTTGACGCTGGCGATCAGGCCGGAGCCGATGGCGGTGCCTTCCTCGATGCCGCCAAAGTTGAGCCGCTCCAGATTCTGCATGAGAAACTCGTGGTCCAACGTGAGCGGCCCGGCCACGTAAGCACGCCCGGCGAAGGCGATCAGCCCGAGGCGGTCGCTGGGCCGCTTGAGGATGAACTTGCGGACCGTGTCCTTCGCGAGCGTCAGGCGGTTGATGCGCTGGCCCTTCGCGTCGAAAAAGTCCTCGGCCTCCATGCTGCGGGAGAGATCGACGGCGATGACGATGTCAATGCCGCTGGCGGACACCTTGGTTTCGCCTTCGCCGATTTGAGGCCGGGCCAGCGCGATGAAGAAGGCCGCCAAGGCCAGCCACCGCAGGGCGCGCAGCCAGGCCCCGGCGCTGGATTGCACCTGACTGGTCAGACCTCGCACGAGCTGCACGGAGGAGTAGAGAAAGGCGGGCTGGGCGTCGCGTTTGCCTTTGAGCCACGCGAGCAGGGGCAGCAGGAGCAGCAGGAGCAGCAGCCAGGGATGGGCGAAGGAGAAGGTCATGCGACTGCGGAGCGCGGAAGGCGGAACGGGGAGGAGGAAAACGCCCAACGTTCAACTTCCAACGTTGAACTTCCAACTCGGGCCAACGGCGCACGAACGCTGCTCTGAGCGTTGAGCGTTGAGCGTTGAACGTTGAACGTTTCCCTCTTAATCATGCTGCATCTTTCCCCGCTGGTGATAGCTCATACGCGGTTTCTTCCACCAGTCCGAGCGCGGCGCTGTGCAGGCTGCGCAAGTCGGCTTCACTGGGCTCGTGTTGGGCAAACTTCACCAGATCGCAGCGGGTCAGGAAGCCGGTAAGGAACTCCTTCTGCGAGTCGTTGAGCAGGTCGGTGGCCTGAAGGTCCACGAGAAATTCCTCCGTGGTCCGCTCCGGCGCACGGAACTCAAAGCGCTCTTCGAGATAGAGGCGCAGCGCGTCAGAGACAGCAGTGCAGAAGGGCTTGGGCTGGGAGAGCAGGGCGAGCGCGTCGGCGAGGCGGTGCTTGGCGCGCTGGTGTGGCGGGACAACGGGCAACGCCGGCGGACGCGCGGCGTGCTGGAACCACTTGTTCCAAATGAGGACCGCGATCAATCCGCCCAAGGCCGCGCCGACGGCGATCCACAACCACAGCAGCTCTGGCGGCAGCGGCACGGGGCCGCGGATGTCGCGCAGGGCTTCGTTCGTGCCGGTCGCCGCGCTGGTGGGCGGGGGAACGATGACGGCGTGTTGGTTGGAGGCGGCCACGGGCGGTGTTCAGTAATCAGTGCTCAGTCGGACGCGCGGTTGGACAGGCAGGGCGGGGGAGTGTTCAGCGGAAGTGCCGGCCAGGCAGGCGGGTTACGCGGCGGCGAGGGCAGACTCGAAAGCTTGCAAGCGGGTTTGGAAGGCTGCTTCCGACAGCACCGGTTGTGCGGTGTCTGTCGGGATGTCCACGGCGAGTTCCACCCAGGATTTGCAGCCACCGTAGGCGGGCAGCATGGGCAGGTCGAGGCGTTGGGGGAGCCGGGCGACCCGCACCGCGAGCGCGAAGAGGTTGGCGGCCTTGCCCCAGTCGAACCGCTGGGCGAGCACGTCCTCCCGCCAGATATGCTGGCCGCGCAAGCGCTCGACCACGGCGAAGGAGTCGAGCTTCCGCCACGCCACCACTTCCGCACAAAACTCCACGCGCAGGGTGTCCGCCGCCGGAAAGCCGGGGGCGATCTCGTCGAAACGCGCCTGGGCGGCTGGCACCACGGACTCGCGTTGCTGGTGGAACAGGGTGGGGAAAAACAGGAAGCGGGGATGTTCCACCTGAAAGCCGTTGCGGCCCTCCGCAATCCCGCCCTTGCGGAAGATGAGGATCTGGTCGCCGTGTCCGAGGGCATCCACGATCGTTGCCCACTCTTTGAATGCGATCTGCATGGCGCGAGCATAAGCGGATGCCAGGCCGAGGGTCGAGCCGGGACCGGTGGACTGCGGGTAGGAGGGAGTGCCTTGGGTTGTGCCCAGCCGATCAAGAACAAAGTCTCCACGCCGCAGGGGTTTATGGATTTGACAGAGCCTGCCCCCCTCCCTAGCGTCACCCGCCGAAGCACACACTATGGCCGACAACTTGAAAACACCCGCCGGAGCAGTCCCCCCAGCTCCTGCGGGCTCCAAGGTCCAGCCCAAGAAAGAGACGGTTCGGATCAGCCTGCCACCAAAGCCCGTAGCCAAGGAAACGGTGCGCCTGCAGTTGCCGCCCAAGACGGTCGCTCCGACCGCTCCGGCCGGGGTGACCCCGCCCAAGCCCGCTGCTCCCGCCGCGCCCGTTCCCCCCAAGCCGGCCGCGCCTGCTCCGCCCCGGCCCGCCACCCCGCCGCCCGCCGCGCCCGCCGCGCCTGCTGCCGCTGGTCCTCCGGGAGGAGCCGCTGGTGCCGCCCAGACCGTCCGACTCTCCCTGCCGCCGAAGCCCTCGGCCGCCAAGGAGACAGTGCGACTTTCCCTTCCTCCCAAACCCGCTGCTGGGGCCCCGCCCAGTGGAACCAAACCGGCTCCGGCTGGCGGCAAGGAGATCAAGCTCCTCGTGCCCCAAGTGGACGAGGCGGCGGCCAGCGCTCAGATTCCAGAAGTTGCCGAGGCAGAGATCCCCACGATGGACTCCTCGCAGGCTCCGGCCCCGGCGGCCAAGCCCGCTGGCCTGAAGGGTGGGCCTCCCGGCAGCAAGCCGGCCGCCTCCGCCGGCCCCGCCCCAGGCAAGATGGCCGCCTCCGCCACGCCCATCCAGCCTGACTCCACCGCCTCCGCCGTGGCGCTCCCGGCCAAAAAGGCCGCGCCCAAGGTCGAAATGGCGGCCCCCGTCCAGATGGCCTCCGGTGGCGTGGTGGTGCGGAAAGCCGGCTGGCCCGATTACGTGCTGGCCATCCTTGCCCTGCTGGTAGGCGTCGCTGCGGCGCTCCACCTGCTGATGATTGTGGGCAGCTAGTCCGGCCTTTCCGTTCTCAAACCCTTACTCAATCCCATCATGGCTGAAGGCAACATCGTCAACGTCACCGACGCGTCCTTTCAAACGGACGTGCTCAATTCCCCCATCCCCGTCCTCGTGGACTTCTGGGCCGAGTGGTGCGGCCCCTGCAAGATGCTCCTGCCCGTGCTCAACGAGCTGTCCACCGAATACGCCGGCAAAGTGAAAATCGCGAAGGTCAACGTGGACCAGTGCGGGATGCTCGCGTCGCAGTTCGGCATTCAAAGCATCCCCGCGCTGCTCTTCTTCAAGGGCGGCCAAGTGGTCGGCCAGACCGTCGGCGTGCGCTCCAAGAAGGACTTGAAGGCGCAGCTCGACCAGCTCGCCGCGTAAGTTGCGTGAGGAGGTAACATGCCCCTCCTCCTTACCCCCCGCGCCCTCGCCCAACGCGGCGAGTTTTACTACCAGCTCGCCACGATGATTCGGGCGGGCCTGCCGCTCATCGGCGCGCTCCAGACCGTCGAGAAGAGTCCGCCCGCCGCCGCCTACCGCCAGCCCATCTCGCGAATGCTCGCGGAACTCAAGGGCCGCAGCACTTTCGTCGGCGCCCTCGACACGCTGGGCGACTGGTTGCCCGTCTTCGACAAGGCGCTGCTTGAAGCGGGCGAAAAGTCGGGCCGCCTCGATGAATGCTTTCGCCTCCTTGCGAGCTACTACGAGGAGCGCGCCAAGCTGGCCCGCGAGATCATCGGGCAGATGCTTTACCCGATCATCATCATCCACCTGGCGATCATGGTGTTCCCGCCGTCGCTGCTGAAGGCGGCGTTCTGGGACGGTGAGTGGGGGGCATTCATTGCCAGCAAGGTGATTGGCTACGGCCTGCTCTACGGCGTGGGGGCGGCGCTCGTTCTCTCCAGCAGTGACTCCCGGTCGCAAGCGTGGCGCGCGATGCTGGAGCAAATCATGGGAGCCGTTCCCGTGCTGGGTCGCGCCCGCCAGAACCTCGCCCTCGCCCGGCTCACCGCCGCGCTGGAGGCGCTCTTCTCCGCCGGTGTCGGCATCGTGGACTCCTGGGAGCTTGCGGCCCGCGCCAGCGGCTCGCCCGCATTGGCCCGCGAGGTGATGAAGTGGCGGCCGAAAATCGAGGGCGAGCAGTTGACACCCGGCGAAATCCTCGCGAGCACCAGCGTCTTCCCCGCCATGTTCACCAGCCTCTATCGCACCGGCGAAATCAGCGGCCAGCTCGACGACACCCTCAAGCGCCTGCACGAATACAGCCGCGTCGAGGGCCACCGGCAGATGCAGATGTTCACCAAGGGCCTGACCATCGGCATTATTGTGCTCATCATGATCGCCATCGGCATGCAGGTGGTGCTCTTCTGGGTGGGCTATTTCAACAACATCGGGAACATGCTGTCGCAGTGAGGCGTTCAGAAGTGGAGCAGGATTAAGATTAGGATCAGGAGAAGGCATTCGCCCTCGGTTCCTGCTCGTAATCCTAATCTTAATCCTGCGCCTTCCCTTCCCGTCACCTTTCGAGCACAATCCGCCCATGACCGTTTCCGAAATCCTCTCGGATGAGCGCCTCCGCCAGGACGAGTTCCCCGTCTGCCGCAGCAAGGCGTATCTCGCCCATGCCGGCGTCGCGCCGCTTGCCCGCTGCGCCGCCGACGCCATCGGGCACTACAGCTTCATGGCCGCGCAGGACGATCAGGAGAAGTGGCTGCCCAAGCTCCACCGCGCCGCGCGTGAATCCGCCACCAAACTGATTGTCGGTGCGCAGCCGGACGAAATCGCCTTTGTCGGCCCCACGTCGCTGGCCCTCAGTTATGTGGCGGGTGGCCTGACCTTCCGCCGCAACGACAACATCGTCATCTACCACGACGACTTTGCCTCCAATGTCTATCCGTGGATGGCCCTCGCCGGTCAGGGACTGAAGGTCCGCTACCTCAACACGCGCGAACTCGGCCGCATCCGCCCCGTGGACGTGCTTGGGCAGGTGGACGAAAACACCCGCCTCGTGGCGCTGGGCTCCGCGCACTTCATTGCGGGCTGGCGCATTGACCTGGATGCCATCGGCCGTGCGCTCCGTGCGCGCGGCATCCTCTTTTGCGTGGATGCCATGCAAACTCTCGGCGCGTTCCCCGTGTCCGTGGCGAATGTCGATTTTCTCGCCGCCGACGGCCACAAGTGGTTGCTCTCCCCCTGCGCCGCCGGGCTTTTCTACGTGCGGAAGGAAGTGCAGGAAAAGCTCCGCCCCATTGCGCTGGGCTGGAACAACGTTCACTGCCCGCACTACGCCGCGCAGGACCAGATCACCTTCCACTCGGGTGCCCGCCGCTTCGAGGCCGGCACGCACAATGTCCTCGGCATCGTCGCCCTCAAGGCGGCGATGGACATGCTCGCCGAGGTGGGCGTTGAAAACATCGCCGCCGAACTCCTGCGCAAGCGCGCGCTTCTCATCCCCGCCTTGCAGGCGAAGGGCTGGACCGTCCTCAACGCCGCCGCTCCGGCCGAGAACTGCGCCGGCATCATCTCCCTCACGCGCGAGGACGCGGATCTGTCCGCCATTCATGCGCGCCTCACAGAGGCCGGTGTCATCACCTCGTTGCGGGCGGATCGCACCGGCAAACAGTATCTCCGCCTCTCCCCGCACTTCTACAACACCGACGCCGAGCTGGGCCGCGCGGTGGAGCTGCTCTGAAACTTGGTAAGGTGGACACGCGCCCGCCTCACGGCGCGTGTCGGTCGTTAGCCAAGTGCAGAAAATTCTGTTGGCCTGTGTCTTTGGGCCAGCTTCCCGGCATGGCGCGTCTCTGTAGTCTTATCCCGAAATCCGAAGCGGTGTGGCGTCAGGCATCTCTGCCTGACGTAGCGGGCGGCATCCTGCCGCCCGGAAGCAACGCCGACCTGCGCCAGCGGGCCGGGGATTTTCTGTGCGCCTCAGTCGGGCGTGCGCTTTCTTCCGCCGGGCTGGGAAGCCCGGCTCTACGGCAGGCAAGGATGCCTGCCACTACCGTGCTGCTTCGGCGTTCGGGTTGAAACGGTTTGGACCGTCGTCGCCCTGCCACACCCGGCTGAAGCCGGGTGCTAATGAGAGTGCGCTTTGGCCGGGGCAAGAAAGTGAGTTGCGCCCAGTTGCGGTCCCGGCTTCAAGCGCGCCTTTACAATTAAGGCCGCTTCGCAAACATTGCGTCACTTTTTCCGGGCAACCGGGAGCGGATGAAATCCAACAGCACGACAACTCAAGAGCCCCACCAAGTCTGCGACCTGTGTGGCAGCGGACAGCACCAGGTCTTTTCCACCAAGGGCCGTGGCGGCTCGAAATTGACGACTGTCATCTGCAATGAGTGCGGGATGGTCTATACAAACCCGCGTCCGACCGAGCGCGAAAACGCCGAGTTCTACCACAAGAACTACTGGGGCGCTTACAAGAACCAGTCCATGCCGGACGAGCGATTCTTCCAGCGGCGGCTGCCGAAGATCCGTCCGATGCTCACGCAACTCCGGCCTTATCTGAAGCCCGGGGTGCGGGTGCTGGAGATCGGCTGCAGCGTCGGGGCGTTGCTGTGGAGCATGAAGGAAGTGGTTGGCTCCACCGGACAGTTCACCGGCATCGAACCGCATGGCGGTCACGCGCAGTTCGCCCGCGAGAAAAAGGGGCTCGATGTGCATAACGGCCTGTTGGAGGAGGTTTCCCACAAATTGAAGCCAGGCAGCTTTGACCTCGTGGTGATGAACCATGTGCTGGAGCACACCGTGAGCCCCACCACGACACTGCTTACCATCAAGAAGCTGCTCAAGCCGCACGGGCTATATGTGGTCGAGGTGCCGAATGCCGAGGCGCCCGGCTCGCGGCTGTCGCACTTTTTCCACGTGGCGCACCACTACTGCTTCTCGCCGCGCACCTTGCAGCGGCTGGCGCAGAAGACCGGCTTCAAGGTCAAGCGCGTGGACGAGCTGGAGGGCGATCTGCCCAAGACCCGGCTCAATGCGGTGTTCGAGAAGCCCGTTGCTGCCGAAGTGGACGTGCCGACGAAGTTCATCCGGGACGATCCCAACGAGCGCGCCGAGGCGCTGCGGCGCTACGAACGGTGGTATTGGCTGACAGCGGCGAGCTTCCGGAAGAAAATCACGCACTGGCGGCGGCAGCGGGCGTAGGGGCTTGTTTCCGGGCGGATTCCGTTCGCCATGAGCCCGTGCCGGCGACTTGCAGTCGCCGTCCGTGGGGCAGCGCAGGTCGAGGCGTCCCTGAGCGAACCACCCACAACGCGGCGACTGCAAGTCGCCGGCACGGGTTCATGGTCCCAATGCGCGGGCTTTGGACCGTGGTGGCTCTCCATGAACCTCCACGCCCGGCTGAACCCGCGCGGATGGCATCGCTCTCCGACCGGTGCAAGAAAGTGAGCCGCGCTCCGGCTCTCTCCGTGCGTGGCAAACTTCTTTCAAACAATCCGCCTCGCCAGCAATCTCACCCTCCATGCGCTACTGGCTGCTCCTGCTGACTGCCCTCGGTTCCCTCCCGTGCCTCGTGCCGGGCAAATTATCGGCGGCTCCAGCGGCCACGCAGGTTGCCCTTCAACTCGGCAGCGACTCCGCGAGGGCAGGGGATACCGTGCTGGCCGGCTTGCGCATGACGATGAACTCGCCGTGGCACGTTTACTGGCGCAACCCCGGTGTGGGCTTTCCCCCCGCCATTCAATGGGAGCTGCCGGCGGGAGTGACGGCCGGAGAAATCCAATGGCCGCTGCCGCACAAGTTCATCACGAACAGCCTTACCACCTACGAATACGCGAAAGAGGTGATCCTGTTGATCCCTCTGAAGCTCGCAGCGGAAGTGCCCAAGGGAACCCATGCTTTGAACGCCAAGGTTTCCTGGCTGGAGTGCGTGACCGGCGGGCAATGCGTGCCGCAAAAAGCCACGGTCACCGCCCGCCTCACCGTCGGCGATGTCACAACGCCTTCATCCGTCGCACCCCAACTGGCCGCAGTGCAGCAGGGGTTGCCCCGGGTGAAGCCAGGCCTCGCCGCCAGCGCCCGCTGGGAGAAGGCGGCGACCGGGGAAACTCGCGCCTTGCTGATCGAGTGGCCCACGACGACGAAGCATCCGGATTTCTTTCCCTTCGCCGCGGAAACTTTCGAGGTGGACGGTCCGACGGAGGTGGTCAGCCAGACCGGTGGCAAGGTGGTGCTCCGCAAGCAGGTGAAGAAGTCCGAGGGCGACTGGCCCAAACAAGTGCTGGGCCTGCTGGTGGAGGTCTCCGAAACCGGTGCCTCCGTCGGTTACGAGGTCAACTTGCTTGTCGCTGATGCAGGCGTCGCCGCGGCACCCGCCACCGGCACACCCGCTCCGGCGGCTGCCGCGGAAATCACCTCTTTCAGCCACGCTCTTCTCCTCGCGTTCCTCGGTGGCCTCATCCTGAACATCATGCCCTGTGTGCTGCCGGTGATTGCGTTGAAGATTTTTGGCTTCGTGAACCAGGCAAAGGAGTCGCCCGCGCGGGTGCGGATGCTCGGGCTGGTCTATTGCCTCGGCGTGCTGGTGTCCTTCGTCGTCCTGGCCGGGGTCGTGATTGCGGTGCAGCAGGCGGGCAAGAACGCGAGCTGGGGCATGCAATTTCAAAACCCGATCTTCCTCGTGAGCATGGTCACGCTGGTCACGCTGGTGGCGCTGAACTTGTTCGGGCTGTTTGAAGTTTCACTGGGCAGCGGGGCCATGACTTCCGCGAGCGAACTGGCCGGCAAGGAAGGCCCGACCGGCGCGTTCTTCAACGGCATTCTGGCCACCGCGCTCGCCACGCCCTGCACCGCGCCGCTGCTTGCCCCCGCGCTGGGGTTTGCCTTCGCGCAGCCGCCGCTGCTGATTCTGGTGCTGTTCCTCGCGATTGGCGCGGGGCTGGCGCTGCCTTACCTGCTGCTGACTTTTCAACCCGCGTGGCTGAGGTTCCTGCCCAAGCCCGGCAACTGGATGACCCATTTCAAGCACGCGATGGGCTTTCCCATGCTCGCCACCGCCATCTGGCTGCTCTGGGTTTCCACCAGAATCTTCGGCCGTGACGGCGCGCTCTGGCTGGGCCTGTTCCTGGTCGTGCTCTCATTGGCGGTGTGGATCTGGGGCGAGTTTGTGCAACGCGGTGGTGAGCGGCGCGGGCTGGCGATGAGCCTGAGCTTGCTGCTCGTGGCCGGTGCTTATGGCTATGCGCTGGAAGGTCAGTTGCACTGGCGCAATCCGGCGCGTCCGGCCGAGGCCGGCGGGATCACCAAGTCCAGCCCCGACGGCATCGACTGGCAGCCGTGGAGTTTGGAGGCCGTGGCCAAAGCCCGCGCCGAGGGTCGTCCTGTGCTGGTGGACTTCACCGCGGACTGGTGTTTCACCTGCAAGGCCAACCTCAAGAGCAGCCTCGAAATCCCGCCAACGCAGAAGAAGCTCAAGGAGGTGAATGCCGTGGCCTTGCTGGCGGACAACACGCTCGAAACCCCGGCCATCATCAGCGAGTTGAAGAAGTTCGGCCGCGCGGGCGTGCCCATGGTGCTGGTGTATCCCCGCGACCCCAAGGCGGAGCCGCTGCTCCTGCCCACCCTGCTCACGCCGGGCATCGTGCTGGAAGCGTTGGACAAGGCAGCAAAGTGATTGTGCATCCGCCGTGAGCCGGGTGGAGGATGGGCAGCTTTGCCGGTGAACTCAGGATCCAGTTTGTAACCGCTGCCAAGGGGTGCCAGCTACGCCCGGGTCGGGGTTGCGGAGGCGCATCTGGACACTGCCCTTGGAGCGCGGCTGTGTCGCGGCGACCAGCCGCAGCGGCTGGGCTTGGCCGGAGGCGTTGAGGCGTTCCGCCGCCGCCCGGCACTCGGACCTTGCTGCGGCTGATCCCGCGCCGAGCGGGACACAGCCGCGCTCCGGGGGGCAGTGTCCAGCCTCCAGATGCGCCCGGGTTGCGGGTGTCCGCATCAAAGGGATTGCTGCCGCCGAACTCGGGTGTTTAAGCTGCGCGGCATGGAAATACTGCCCGCTTTCAAAGCGCCGGCCCGGCTCCTCATGGGACCGGGACCGAGCAACGTGTCCGCCGAGGTCCTTCAGTCCATGAGCCAGCCGCTGGTCGGGCATCTGGACCCCGTGTTCGTGAAGATGATGGAGGAACTCAAGACGATGCTGCGCGCCGTGTTCCTGACGCGGAACGAGATGACGTTCCCCGTGAGCGGCACCGGCAGTGCGGGCATGGAGTTTTGCTTCGTGAACCTGATCGAGCCTGGCGACGAGGTGATCGTCGGCGTCAATGGCGTCTTTGGCAACCGCATGGTGGACGTGGCCGAGCGCTGCGGGGCGCGCGTGACCAAGGTGGAAGCGCCGTGGGGTCAGATTATCACCCCGGAGCAGATCGCCACCGCGTTGCAAATGGTCTCCCGCCCCAAGCTGGTGGCCATTGTTCATGCGGAAACTTCCACCGGCGCACTCACTCCGGTGGAGGAAATCTCCCGGCTGACTCACGCCGCCGGGGCGCTGTTGCTCCTCGACACCGTGACGTCGCTGGGGGGCTGCCCGGTGCGCCTGGACGACTGGGGCGTGGACGCCACCTACAGTGGCACGCAGAAATGCCTGAGCTGCCCGCCCGGACTTTCGCCCGTCTCGCTCAGCCCGCGCGCGTTGGAGGTGGCCCGGTCGCGGCGCACCAAGGTGCAGAGCTGGTATCTGGATGTGAACCTGCTCGCCTCCTACTGGGGGCAGGAGCGGGTCTATCACCACACCGCTCCCATCACGATGAACTACGGTCTGCACGCCGCGCTGCGGCTCGTGTTGGCGGAAGGCCTGGAAAACCGCTGGCAGCGACACCAGCAAAACCACCTGGCACTCAAATCCGCGCTCGCAGCCATCGGATTGGAATTGGCGAACCAGGAAGGCCACCAGCTCTGGCAGCTCAATCCCATCCGCGTGCCAGCGGGAGTGGACGAAGTGGAGGTGCGCAAGCGCCTGCTCAACAACTTCAACATCGAGGTCGGCGCCGGCCTGGGGCCGTTGAAGGGAAAGATTTGGCGGGTCGGCCTGATGGGCGAGACTTCGTCCCGGGAGAATCTTCGCCAATTCCTCTCGGCCTTCTGCCAGGTGCTCAACGAGTGCGGCCGGCCGACTGACGCCCAGGCGGCCCTGTCCGCCCTCCGGTAAGCGGCTGTGACCGTCCAAAATTTCCTTTGAACCCCGGTCGGGAATGCCCAGTATGGCAACCGTTCTATACGCCCGTGTTTGCACGGGTGTAAGCCTATGGCCAGCAACTCTTTGACCCGAAAACTGCAGGATGTGGAAGCGGTGCCCGCCGCCGTGACCCCGCCCGAGCATCCCACCGAGACCACCTTCCTCAAGAAGCCGAAGCTTGCCACGGGCAAGTCCCGCAAACGTGACATCCCAGAAGGGGTTTGGACCAAATGCCCGAAGTGCGCCACGCTGCTCTATGACAAGGAGCTGGATGCCAACCTGAAGGTTTGCTCCAAGTGCGGCCATCACTTCGGCATTGGCTCCCGCGAACGCATCAACTCGCTCGTCGAAACCTGTTCCTTCGAGGAGATGGACGCGGGCATGACCAGCGTGGACATCCTCAAGTTCACCGGGGTGGCCACCTACACCTCGAAGCTGGCCTCCCACCAGAGGAACACCGGACTCAAAGATGCCGTGATCACGGGGATCGGCACCATCGGGCCCGAGCGGGTCGCCCTGGGGGTGATGGATTTCAGCTTTCTGGGCGGCTCCATGGGCTCCGTCGTCGGGGAAAA
>Ga0255204_1000236_pt1 | contig 17585 bp, 16 predicted proteins | sample Miss_Colum_RepC__2_FD_188418 | JGI IMG/M metagenome (GOLD analysis project Ga0255204, IMG submission 188418) | Freshwater microbial communities from Mississippi River, Louisiana, United States - Miss_Colum_RepC_8h | ecosystem: Environmental > Aquatic > Freshwater > River | place: USA: Louisiana... | reverse complement strand
CGACTGTTTCGGGCGGCAGCACGCTGACGGGCATGCCGACCAAGGCCAGCGCGAGAATCGGCTGTGCGCCCATGGCGTAAATATCGGAAATGGCATTGGTTGCCGCAATGGCTCCGAAATCTCTGGCGTCATCCACCACCGGCATAAAAAAATCAGTCGTGGCGACCAAGGCCTGCTGATCATTGAGCCGCCAAACCGCCGCGTCATCGCTGGTCTCCGTGCCCACCAGCAATTCTTTGGGCATCACGCCCGCCGGCATTTTGGCCAGAATCTGCGAAAGAATTGCCGGAGCAATCTTGCAGCCGCAGCCGCCCCCATGGGCAAGTGAGGTCAGGCGTGGGACGGGTGTGGATTGGGGGGCGTTCATGAGGACTCTTTCGGTAAAAACTCTGCCAAGCGCCGCACGAGTCTAACCAATTCATCGCGCTCTTGCGCAGGCGAAGTCAAGGTTGCTGCAACCGCCAGCTGATGCGACCTCAGCTGTGTAAAAAATTCTTCCTGACTCACAAATTCGCTCAGCCGAGATGCGAGGGCTTGCACATCGCCTGCAGGAAATAAGCCTGGATCCTGCTTACCCAGCTGTGCCCGGTGGGCAGCAATATCGGAGGCAATCACCGGCAGCCGGCAGCCCACCGCCTCTGCCACCACGAGGGCCCCACCTTCGGAGACCGAGGGCTGAATCAAGCAGTGCACATGGGTCATCCGTCGCATGGTCTGAGCATGCGTCAACGGCCCCTCTAAAAGGATGCCCGGAAACTGCCCAGAAAGCTGCAACATCTCTTGTGCAAGCGCCCGATCCCGGTGACTGCCCACATGAATCAATCGGACGGGCACACGGCTGCCATCCCAGCGGCGGGCCCAGCCCTCTGGAAAGGCGCGATGAAATGCAAAAAACGCGGTCCGCGGATCTTTTTCTTCGCGAATATGGGCGGCAATTAAAAATCGTACAGTTTTGCTTTGCAATGTCACCTGCGGCGCAAACGGTTTACGAACTGGCGACGTCTGCATCAGTGTGTGTACCCGATCGGCCAGTGCGGGCCAGCGTGATCGAATTTCTTCGCTTGCCTCATCCTGAAGCGTGACGATTAAAGCGGCACTTTTTAAGGACGACTCTGCCTGCAGATAGTGGGCAGACCCCCGCTGCTCTGGCCTGAGGGCGCCATAAATATCGGTTCCGGTCATCACCAGCATCACAGGGATGTCCGCCCGAACAAAGGCATCTACCTCCTGCGCGGACCGATTCGCATTCAGAACAATCGCCACAGTGCGTTGACCGGATTCGATACAGGCATCGGCAATCGCAGTGGGCTCAAAAACAGCGGCGCTCAGGCCGCCCGCACGCAACATCTGGGCATAGCGGCTCGCCGTGCGCCAGTTACCCATCCCGGATTGAGCGCCAAACGGTGTCAGGATCCTGACATCGATACGACGGGTCACAAATTACTCCGCGACATTCACCGCAACCTTGTTAAATCCCCCGTCAACAAATGTCACCTCACCGGTCACACCGGCTGCAAGATCCGATAGCAAAAAGGCGGCCACGTTGCCCACATCTTGAATCGTCACGTTTCGCCGCAGTGGCGCAGTCTGTTCCACGAGATCAAGAATTCGACCAAAGCCCTTAATGCCAGCAGCAGCCAGAGTCCGCACGGGCCCGGCTGAGATACCGTTGACGCGAATATTTTTCGGACCGAGGTCGGCTGCGAGATAGCGCACAGCAGCCTCAAGGCTCGCCTTAGCAAGGCCCATCGTGTTGTAGTTCGAGACCACCCGCTCTGCGCCGAGATATGACAGGGTCACAATTGACCCTGCACGGCCTTCCATCATCGGCAAAGCCGCCTTGGCAAGGGCGGGAAAGCTATAGGCAGAGATTTCATGTGCGAGTCGAAAGCCCTCGCGCGAGAGGCCATCCAGAAATTGTCCAGCGATGGCCTCACGCGGCGCAAAAGCGATGGCGTGCACGAGCCCATCAAAATGCGGCCAGTGTTTGGAGAGCCCATCAAAGCAGGCATCGATCTGGGCATCCTCGGCGACATCAAGCGGAAAGCACAGGCTGCTGCCGAATTCGGCAGCCATCTCTTTTACACGCTGCTCGAATCGTTCGTTCTGGTAAGTGAAGGCCAGCGACGCGCCCTGGGCGTGGCAGGCCTGCGCGATGCCATACGCAATGGATCGGTTCGACAATAGGCCCGTAATCAGAATGCGCTTTCCTTGTAAAAACGCCATGAAAGCTCCTTTGGAGGCAATAAGGGGAGATGCGCTATGCCAGGATCTCAGGGTTAGCGCGCTAGGGCCAATTCTAATCGTCCGGATCGTCCAGCCTTGGCTAAACTGCCAGCCATGCAAGGTCTCTGTCCCACACCCCAATTGGCGATGATCCAGCCCGTCGGCGTTGGCCACTGGGGCCTGGCCCGCCTGGCCATGGGCCGGGCGCTGCTGCTTGCTGCGGCACTGCTCTTGATCAGCCCTGATTTTTCTGCCGCAGCGGCCCCAGGTCGGGCCAAGGCTGGGGTCGAATCCGGATTTATCCACGGAATGGCCCTGGGGGCAACACCCCGCTACGGGCCCGACTTCACACACTTTCGCTATGTTCGGCCAGATGCACCGCGCGGCGGAGAACTGCGGCTTTCGGCGATGGGCACCTTCGATAAATTAAATCCATTCACATTAAAAGGCATTGCGGCACGCGGTGTGATGGATTTGATGTTTGAGTCTCTGACCATCGGCAGCCTTGATGAGCCGATGAGCAGCTATGGCCTGCTGGCAAAAGATATGCAGCTGGCCGCAGACCGACTGTCGATCACATTTCGGCTGCGGTCTGAGGCCCGCTTCTCCAATGGTGACCCAGTAACCGCCGACGATGTGAAGTTTTCGTTTGACACCCTGCGCAGCAAGGCCGCGAATCCAATCTGGCGCAACTATTGGGCCGATGTTCGCGATGCGGAAGTCATCGATGCCCGAACCATTCGTTTTAATTTCTCACGAAAAAACCGCGAGCTGCACATGATTGTGGGTGCAGTGCCGGTCTTTTCAAAAAAATGGGGCCTGGTGCAGGGTGAGCAGAAGCCTTTTGAGCAGTGGATACTGGAGCACCCCATTGCCAGCGGCCCCTATGTCATCGAACGGGTTGATCTGGGCAAGACCATTCGTTTTCGCCGCCAGCAGGATTACTGGGCGGATCAGGTGCCGAGTCGAAAAGGTCAATTTAATTTTGATCTGATTAGTTTTCGTTACTACAAAGATGAATTCGCTCGTATCGAGGCCTATAAAGCCGGTGAATTCGATTTTGTCCATGAAAATGCCGCCAAGAACTGGGCCCGTGGCTATATCGGGCAGAAGTTCTCCAATGGCAGCCTGCTGAAAACCGAACTACCCAACTCCAACGCCCAAGGCATGCAAGCGTTTTACTTCAACATCCGTCGGCCGCTATTTGCAGATGTTCGGGTCCGCCAGGCCATCGGGCTAGCGATGGACTATGAGTGGATGAACCGGCAGCTGTTTTATAACCAATACAAGCGCTCCTATTCCTACTTCACCAATACTGCGATGGCGGCCACGGGGCTGCCCTCCGCCGATGAACTGCGGCTGCTGCAGCCACTGAAGGATCGGCTCAACCCCAGTGTGTTTGGCGAAGTGCCCATGCCGCCAAACACCAATCCTCCGCATTCGCTGCGCGATAACTTGCGCGAAGCCCGGGCCCTGCTGGCCCAGGCGGGCTGGACTTATCGCGATGGCGCCCTGCGCGATGCGGCTGGCCGGCCCTTTGAATTCGAGGTCCTGCTGGCCAGTCGAACCTGGGAGCGCATCCTTGCGCCCTTCTCCCGCAATCTTGAAAAGCTGGGCATTCGGGCCAAGGTCCGGGTGACCGATACCTCACTTTATAAAAAGCGCGTCGATGACTACGACTACGACATGATTGTGCACTGGTACCTGTCAAGCCAAAGCCCCGGCAATGAACTCACGTTTCGCTTTATGAGCAATGCAGCCGACGAACTGGGGGCCGATAATTTCATCGGCCTAAAAGATCCCGCCGTAGATGCCCTGATCAATCGAATCCTGGCCGTCGAGACCCGAGATGAGCTCATCACTGCATCGCGCGCTTTAGATCGCGTGCTGCGTCATGGCTACTATGCCATCGCCCATTGGCACAACAATGTGCATCGGATTTCGTATCGCAGGGGACTCGGACGGCCGCAGCAGCTTCCCGATTATTACCACTCTGAGGACTGGGTGGTGGCTGCCTGGTGGTGGGACGACAATCCGCGGGCAACGGCCTCACAAAGCAAAGGAGCCCGATCCCCATGAGCCCGAGTCTGCTGCGTTATATCGGCAAGCGACTGCTGCTGATGGTGCCCACGCTGCTGGGCATTCTGCTGATTACCTTTGCGATCATTCAATTTGTGCCCGGCGGGCCGGTCGAACAAATGGTTCAGATGCTGAAAGGTGACCAAGGCGCCTTGGGCGGCGCTTCAGCCACACTTCCGGGGGCAGCCTCGGCCGAGGTCGGACAGACCAGTAATATCTACCGTGGTAACCGTGGTGTTGATGCTGCCAAGCTCGAAGAAATCAAGGCCCTCTATGGCTTTGATAAGCCCGTGCATGAGCGCTTCTTGCACATGCTGTCTGGCTTTCTGACCTTTGATCTAGGCAAGAGCTTTTTCCATAACCGCAGCGTCTGGGAGTTGATGAAAGACAAGCTCCCGGTCTCCATCAGCCTGGGCATCTGGACCTTTCTGCTGACCTACCTGATTTCGATTCCACTGGGAATTGCCAAAGCGGTTCGGCACGGCTCGCGCTTTGATCTTTGGACCAGCACGGCAATACTGGTGGGCTATGCGATTCCAGGCTTTGTGCTCGGTGTAGCGCTTCTGGTGCTGTTTGGCGGAGGCAGTTTTTTACAGCTCTTTCCGCTGCGTGGCTTGACCTCGGATGATTGGGAATCGTTAAGCCTGATGGGCAAGGTGCTGGATTATTTCTGGCATCTCACGCTGCCGATCGTCTGCATGACCCTGGGCAGTTTTGCGGTCACCACGATGCTAACCAAGAACACAATGCTCGAAGAAATCCGCAAGCAGTATGTCCTGACGGCGCGTGCCAAGGGCCTCCCCGAGCAGACAGTGCTCTGGCGGCACGTCTTTCGCAATGCATTAATTCCCATCGTGACAGGATTTCCGGCGGCCTTTGTCGGGGCGTTTTTTACAGGGTCGCTGCTGATTGAGACTCTGTTCTCGCTCGATGGTCTGGGCCTACTGTCTTATGAGTCGGTGATGAAGCGGGACTATCCCGTGGTGATGGGCACGCTTTATTTTTTCTCGCTTATTGGTCTTTTTGCAAAACTACTCAATGACCTGATGTACATCTGGGTAGATCCGCGAGTGCAATTCGAGGCCAGCCGCTCATGAGTGCCACCAAGAGCCTTTCGCCGGGCCAGCGCGCCTGGATGCGATTTAAGCGCAACCGCCGTGGCGTTTTGAGCCTCTGGATTTTCTCACTCGCTTTTGTGATCTCATTGTTTGCCGAAGTGATTTCGAATGACCGGCCGCTGATCGTGGTTTATCAGGGCGAGACCTATTTTCCGCTGCTGCAGAACTACCCAGAAAAAACCTTTGGCGGCGATTTTGAGACCCCAACTGATTTTCTCGACCCATTTATCGAGCGCAGCATCCGCGAGGGGTCCAATTGGGCGATCTATCCGCTGAATCGCTACTCATTTACAAGCCTGAATTATTTCGCGCCCAGCCCGAATCCGGCGCCTCCGTCAGCCGTCAATTGGCTTGGAACCGATGACCGAGGCCGCGATGTCTTTGCCCGGCTTTTATACGGATTTCGCACCTCGGTGCTCTTTGCCTTGGCCTTGACGGCAATTGGTGTGGTGCTGGGCATCGTGATGGGGGCAATCCAGGGCTATTTCGCTGGCCGTGTCGATTTGGTGATTCAGCGCTTCATCGAAATCTGGGGCTCGGTACCGGAGCTCTACTTGCTGATCATTCTGGCCTCAGTCTTTGAGCCAGGCCTGCTGATCCTCTTGGTGATTCTGTCTTTGTTTGGCTGGATGGGACTGGCCGACTATGTCCGCGCTGAATTTCTGCGCAACCGGGCACTGGATTACGTGACCGCAGCACGTGCGCTAGGACTATCAAACCTGCAGATCATCAGCCGGCATGTGCTGCCCAACAGCATGACGCCAGTCATCGCATTTCTACCTTTCCGAATGAGCGCTGCGATTCTCGCGCTCACGAGTCTCGACTTTCTCGGCCTTGGCGTGCCCTCCAGCACGCCCAGCTTAGGTGAGCTGCTAGCCCAGGGCAAGGCCAACCTTGATGCGTGGTGGATATCAATGGGCACCTTTGGTGTGCTGGTCGCTCTGCTGATGCTGCTTATTTTTATCGGAGAAGCGCTCCGAGATGCACTGGATACACGCCGTGGATAAGCCGCCGCACAACTCACCGCTGATGTCGATTCGCAATCTGAGTGTGCGTTTTGCAACGGACTCGCAAACGGCCGAGGCAGTTCAAGGAGTCAGTATTGATCTCTACCGCGGGGAGCGCTATGCGCTAGTCGGAGAATCCGGAAGCGGTAAGACCGTTACGGCTTTATCCATGCTCCGGCTACTGCCCGATGCCCAGACCTCGGGCCAGGTCCTTTGGCAGGCCTCGCCACAGTCGCCCGCCCAAGATCTTTTGTCGTGCAGTGATCGCGAGGTGCGCGCATTGCGAGGCCGCGATATCGCCATGATTTTTCAGGAGCCCATGTCAGCGCTTAATCCACTGTACACCGTGGGCGAGCAGATTGCCGAAGTACTGGAAGTCCATCATGGACTCTCAAAACGCGAAGCCCTGGCGCGGGCCGTCTCCTTGCTGGAGCGCACAGGTGTCGATGAGCCACAGCGGCGTGCGGCCGCTTACCCCCATCAGCTCTCCGGAGGCCAGCGTCAGCGTGTCGTCATTGCCATGGCCCTGGCCTGCAGTCCCCAGTTGTTAATCGCAGATGAGCCGACAACGGCGCTTGATGTCACGATTCGCGAGCAGGTCTTGGAGTTACTGCTTGATCTTCAGCGGCAAGAGGGTATGGCCATTTTGCTGATCACCCATGATCTGCCGCTTGTCGAGCGGTTTGCACAGCGGGTCGGTGTTATGCAGCAGGGCCGGCTGGTCGAACAAAAGCCAACAGCAGCACTTTTTTCTGCGCCCGAACACGACTACACCCGCCGTCTGCTCGCGAGCCGCCCGCAGCGCATGGTGGGTGAGTCCAGTGATGGTGCACCGCTCGTTTCCGCCCGTCAGCTGCACTGCGAGTTCTCGATACCCCTTGGCTGGTGGAAACGTCGTGAATTCGTTGCGGTGGATCGGGCGGACTTAAGCCTTCGTCGTGGTGAAACACTGGGCATCGTCGGGGAATCGGGATCCGGAAAGACCACCCTCGCCCTGGCCATGCTACGTCTGAGCAGTGCGCGTGTGAACGGCGAGATTGAGTTTGATGGCCAGCAGCTGCTCGGGCTGCAACCCTCAGACCTGCGTCGGCTGCGCAGCCGAATGCAGATCGTGTTTCAGGATCCTTTCTCGGCTTTATCACCCCGCATGACCATCGGCCAGATTCTGGAGGAAGGCCTGCGTTTGCATTTTTCGCAGCGTTCGCGAATGGAACGGGAATCCCAAGTCATCGAAATGCTGCGCGAGGTCGGTCTGCCCGAAGACAGCATCAGCCGCTATCCACATGAGTTTTCCGGCGGGCAGCGGCAACGGATTGCGATTGCCCGAGCCGTGATTCTTGAGCCAGAACTCGTTGTGCTCGATGAGCCTACCAGCGCGCTTGATGTTTCGATCCAACAGCAGGTTCTAGAGCTCTTGGTAAGACTCCAGCAACGTCATCACATGGCCTACCTGCTCATTACGCATGACCTCGCGGTCATTCAGGCAATGGCCCACCGGGTGATGGTGATGCATCAAGGCAAGGTGATTGAGTCGGGATTAACGCAGCAGGTGCTCAAGCAGCCAAAAACCGACTACACTCGCGCACTGATTCGCGCTGCCTTTGCAACCGAACAACTGAGCGCCGAGCCCGCAAACACCCTTGAAAACAATTCTTGAAGTCAGCAGCAACCCCCGCGGCCACTGGGTGGGAGATGGCTTTCCCGTGCGCTCACTGTTTTCCTACTCGACCCACAGCAAGACGCTGAGCCCTTTCCTGCTGCTGGATTTTGCCGGCCCAGCAGAATTTACGCCGGCGGCAACACCCCGCGGCGTCGGGCAGCATCCCCATCGCGGCTTTGAGACCGTCACCATCGTGTATCGGGGCGAGGTCTCCCATCGCGATTCAACAGGCCAAGGCGGCACCATTGGGCCTGGTGATGTGCAATGGATGACAGCCGGCGCCGGAATTCTGCATGAGGAGTTCCACTCGGAGGCGTTTACGCGTGCGGGCGGAATGCTTCAAATGATTCAACTCTGGGTAAATCTTCCGGCCCGCAACAAGATGACCACGCCACGTTATCAGGCCATCCTGAATTCGGAGATTCCAGCGGCGGTGCTGGCCAACGGCGCTGGCACTGTCCGGGTGATTGCGGGCCAATATGAAAACGCCAAGGGCCCCGCGCACACGTTTACGCCGATGAATGTCTGGGATCTCAAGCTAGCCGCATCGGGCAGCACCACGGTGCCTGCCCCGGCGGGATGGAACACCGCGTTGATCGTACTAAACGGCCAAATCAAGATAAACAGCGAGCGTGTGGTTCAAGATGGTGCAATGGTCGTGCTCAGCGCACAGGGCAGCAATTGCTTGATCGAGACACTGTCGGATGCGTCTGTGTTGCTGCTGAGCGGTGAACCGATTGACGAGCCCGTGGTGGGCTACGGGCCTTTCGTGATGAATACCCGTAGCGAAATCGAACAGGCGATTCATGACTTTAATAGCGGCAAATTCGGCGAGATGCCCGCCTAAGTCTTTGGCAGCGTGACGCCAGTCTGGCCCTGGTATTTACCGCCGCGATCTTTGTAAGACGTGTCGCAGACTTCGTCACTTTCAAAAAAGAGCATCTGGGCGCAGCCCTCGCCCGCATAGATCTTCGCTGGCAGTGGTGTGGTGTTGGAGAATTCCAGCGTCACGTGGCCTTCCCACTCGGGCTCCAAGGGCGTTACGTTGACGATGATGCCGCATCTTGCATACGTGCTTTTTCCCAGGCAAACCGTCAAGACGCTTCGCGGAATCCGAAAGTACTCCACCGTGCGCGCCAGGGCGAATGAATTTGGCGGAATCACACAGACATCGCCACGAAAATCAACAAACGAGGCGCTATCGAAATTCTTCGGATCTACGATGGTGCTATTGATATTGGTAAAAATCTTAAACTCGTTTGCGCAGCGGACATCGTAGCCATAGCTTGATGTGCCGTAGGAAACAATTTTTGTTTCACCCGCATATCGAACCTGCTGCGGCTCGAAGGGCTCGATCATTCCGTGGGATTCCGCCATCCGGCGGATCCAGCGATCACTTTTGATACTCATGATGGGACGAATTGTCCCACAAGCCGCTCAGGTCCCGACGATCTTGATACTCGGGAATTTGGCACTGTGATCCTCGGAAAGCATCGCTACCCGCGCCCCGACCGTGCGGGCAATCTCCCGGTAGGCCGTCGCAATCGGACCATCCGGCTCCGCCACTACGGTGGGGCGGCCAGAGTCGGCCTGCTCACGAATTTTGATATCTAAGGGCAAGGATCCGAGGAACTGAACACCGTATTGCTCGGCCATTCTGGCGCCACCACCCTCGCCAAAAATATGCTCAACGTGGCCACATTTCGAGCAGGCATGCATGGCCATGTTCTCCACAATCCCCAGAATCGGCACCTTCACTTTCTCAAACATGACCAGGCCTTTTTTCGCATCCAGCAAAGCGATATCTTGCGGCGTGGTCACGATCACCGCACCAGTGACCGGCACCCGCTGTGACAGCGTGAGCTGAATATCTCCTGTGCCCGGCGGCATATCAACTACCAGATAGTCCACATCTTCCCAGGCCGTCTCGGTCAGCAGCTGCTCCATTGCGCTGGAGGCCATCGGGCCGCGCCAGACCATCGGGGTATCTTCGTTGGTCAGCATGCCCATTGAGATGACCTGCACGCCGTACGCGACCTTGGGCTCAATCTTGTTTTGATCGTTGGAATACGCCTGGCCTGCGGCGCCCAGCATCATGGTCTGCGATGGCCCATAAATATCGGCATCCATCATGCCCACGCGGGCACCCTCTGCGGCTAAAGCGAGCGCCAGATTGGCCGCCGTGGTGCTCTTGCCCACGCCGCCTTTTCCGGAGGCGACTGCGATGATGTTTTTAATTCCGTTGAGCCGCTTCATGGTTGCAGGTATCGCTCTGGCCTTCACCTTGACCGCGACCGACACCTTGACCTTGCCCTCGGGCGCAAGGCCCGCCAACGCCCGGCCAACACGATCCTGCCAGACCGATGCCTCACCGCTGGCCGCATACGGCAGAGCAATTCCCACGCAGAGCGCGCCATCCTTTATCTCGACGCTCTCGACCATCTTCGCGCTGATGAGATCCTTGCCGGGGGGCGGGCCAAGCCGGGGGTCAAACACGGTCGAGAGGACCGCGTTTACTGAGTTCAATAAAGAGGAATCCATAGTTCGGGCAGAATACACGGTTGATTAATTAGACGAGCCGCACACGCCCTCGTATCTTCCCCTATTCCCCGCACAATGACCGAGCATTCGCGTTCTGGCCACTCGGCTGCCGACTCCAATCGACAGCGCAAGATTCTGGTCACCTCTGCCCTGCCCTACGCCAACGGGGCCATTCACCTTGGGCACCTGGTCGAATACATCCAGACCGACATCTGGGTCCGGTTTCAACGCATGCGGGGCCATGCAGTGGTCTATGTCTGCGCCGATGACACCCACGGCACGCCAATCATGCTGCGGGCCGAAAAAGAGGGCCTAAGCCCAGAGGCCCTGATTGACCGGGTCTGGCATGAGCACACCCGGGATTTCGCAGGCTTTGCGGTCTCGTTTGATCAGTACTACAGCACCCACTCGCCCGAAAACAAAGAACTCTCCGAGCAGGTCTACCGAGGGCTAAAGGATGCTGGCCTCATTGAGATCCGTCGCATTGAGCAGATGTATGACCCGACCAAAGAAATGTTTCTTCCGGATCGCTTCATCAAAGGGGATTGCCCAAAATGCGGCGCTAAAGATCAGTACGGCGATTCGTGCGAGGCCTGTGGCGCCACCTACAGCCCCACCGAACTAAAGAACCCGCGCTCGGTTGTCTCGGGCAGCACACCGGTTCGCAAAGAATCCGATCATCACTTTTTCAAACTCTCGGATCCGCGCTGCTTTGCATTTCTGCGGCAATGGGCGATTACGGATGAGCGGCTTCAGCCAGAAGCCGCCAACAAACTAAAGGAGTGGCTCGGCGATTCGGCGACTGATCCCGCGGGCCTGAGCGACTGGGATATCTCACGCGATGCACCTTACTTTGGCTTTGAGATTCCGGGCGCACCCGGCAAGTATTTTTATGTCTGGCTCGATGCGCCGGTGGGCTACTACGCTAGCTTAAAAAAATACTGCAAGGATCGCGGCCTCTCGTTTGCATCCTTCACCGCGCCAGACTCGGAGGTCGAGCAATACCATTTCATCGGAAAAGATATCCTTTACTTCCACACACTGTTTTGGCCGGCGATGCTGAAGTTCTCCGGCTTTCGCACGCCGACCAATGTCTTTGCCCATGGCTTTCTCACCGTTGATGGCGCGAAGATGAGTAAATCACGGGGCACCTTCATCACTGCACAGAGCTACCTAGACCAAGCACTGAATCCAGAGTGGCTGCGGTATTACTTCGCCGCAAAGCTCAATGGCAGCATGGAAGATCTGGATTTAAATCTCACGGACTTCATTGCAAAAATCAATAGTGATCTGGTGGGCAAGTACGTCAACATCGCCAGTCGATGTGCTGGGTTCATCACCAAACGATTCGACGGCCAGCTTGATCCACAATCCCTAGCCGATACGGCGCATGGCCTGCATCAGGCGATCGCCGCGGCGCAGCCCGAGATTGCGGCAGCTTATGAGCAGCGTGATACTGCCCGGGTCGTGCGCGAAGTGGGTGCGCTCATGGATCTCATTAATGGCTATGTCGATAGCGAGAAGCCCTGGGAGATTGCCAAGCAGTCCATGACAGATGCCGCCCTGCTGCCCAGACTTCACGAGATCTGCAGCCGCGCCCTCAAGGCCTTCGCGCAGCTGACGATTCTTCTCAAGCCCGTATTGCCGCTCACTGCCCAGCGGGTTGAGCAAGAGGTCTTTGGGCTGGCTGGCCCGCTGAACTGGTCGGACCTGGCCGCACCCCCAATCCGATCCATCAAGGGCTTTTCTCACCTGATGACACGGGTGGACCGGGAGCGTATTGATGCCCTGATCGCGGCCAATCGCGAGTCGCTCGGTTAAAATTGGGCTCATGCCTCTCTACGAATCAGAAATCACCAAATTCCTGCGCTCTTTAAAAGAGCAGCGGCCCCATCTTGAAGATGCTCAGCAGTCAGGCCGCCGCCTGCTCTGGGATCGAGATCCGCTTGATCTGGATCAGCTCCAGCGGTCCCAAGAAATCCGGGTCAAGCAAAAGCCCTACGTGTATCAGCCGGATTAACCCTCGCGACCGTGGATCCCGTGACTGACCCCGTCGACCAGGGGGCCGAGACCGCCGAGCCGGCTGCTGCGCCCGCACTCCAAGAGACTTTTGCGCGCCTTTACGGTGAACCGCTCACCGAAATCCCAAAGGATTTGTACATCCCGCCGGATGCGCTTGAAGTCATTCTTGAGACCTTCGAGGGCCCGCTCGATTTACTGCTATATCTCATTCGCCGTCAGAACTTCGACATCCTGGATATTCCAATGGCCGAAGTCACCCGCCAGTATCTGAATTACGTGGAGGAAATCCGCTCCCGCAATCTTGAGCTTGCCGCAGAATACCTGCTGATGGCGGCCATGCTGATCGAAATTAAGTCACGCATGCTGCTGCCAGTCAGGCCACGCGAGGGCGATCAGGAGCCCGAGGACCCCCGGGCAGAACTGGTACGCCGGCTTTTGGAATACGAGCAGATGAAGATCGCGGCCCGTCAAATTGATGCATTCCCTCAGCTTGGCCGCGATGTGCTGGCCGCCACCATCTTTGTCGATCAGACCATGGCGCCCAGGCTGCCAGATGTTAATGCCGAAGATCTGCGGGCCGCATGGAACGACATATTGCGCAGAGCCAAGCTGACCGCCCACCATCACATCACGCGCGAGCCGCTCTCCGTGCGCGAACACATGTCGCGGATTCTGAAGTTTTTGCAGGGCCGGCCCTTTGTTGAATTCACCGAGCTCTTTTTGCAGGAATTGGCCCATGGCGGCGGCATTCCGGTGGTCGTTGTTCACTTTTTAGCCCTCTTAGAGCTCGCCCGCGAAGGCCTTGTCGAAGTGACCCAGGCCGAAGCCTACGCACCAATTTACGTGCGACTGGGCTATACGCCCTCGTAAAGCATCGCACTTTGCCGAGAATGCGTCATCCGGCTGCTGGCGTATGAACCTCTCGCAACACAACACCCTGCGTCTGCCCGCCCGGGCGGACCGCGTGATTCAGGTTGATTCGATCCAAGCACTTCCCGAAATCACCGCAGCCCTCGGTCAGGCACCGCGTTGCATTCTGGGCGCAGGCAGTAATGTCGTACTGCATGCACCTTTAGCTGCCACTGTTTTACTGGCGCGCATCATGGGCCGCCAGCTCACTGAAGATGGCCGCCTGACCGCAGGCGCGGGCGAAGACTGGCACGGGCTGGTGATGTGGAGCCTTGGCCAGGGATTTGCCGGCCTAGAAAATCTGGCTCTGATTCCTGGAACCACGGGCGCAGCCCCGGTGCAAAACATTGGCGCCTACGGTGTTGAGCTCAGTGACCGCATCACAGCGGTCACTGTATGGGACTTTCAAGACAAAAAACTGGTGCGCTTCAGCGCCAGCGACTGTGGCTTTTCTTATCGACACAGCATATTCCGAGACCCAGCAATCCAGGGGCCTTGGGATCAGCCCCGCTATCTCATCACAGAAATTGAACTCCAACTCCGTCCGATGGCCGATGCGCAAGTTGAAATTAACTATGCAGATCTGAAATCAGTGTTTGCGCATCATGCCCAACCGCCCTCAGCCCAGGAGGTTGCCGATGCGGTCATTGCTATTCGAAGACGAAAGCTTCCCGATCCAAATGACATCGGAAATGTCGGCAGCTTTTTTAAAAACCCCATGGTGAGCCAGCTGCAGGCCAGAAACCTCAGCCTGCTCCACCCTGATCTGCCTCAGTATCCGGTCGATGCGTCTCATCATGATCAATGCAAAATTTCGGCAGCCTGGCTGATTGAGCGCTGCGGTTTTAAAGGCGCCCGACGGGGCGATGTCGGCGTGCACGAGGGTCATGCGCTGGTGCTGGTCAACCACGGTGGCGGCACGGGCCGCGAAATTTTGGCGCTCGCCCACGAAATCCAACAGGCCGTCGTGGCTAAATTCGGAATTTTTCTTGAGCCTGAGCCTATTTTCCTACCGCAGCACTAGCCCCTGCGAAACATCAGCTTGCTCTCGGTCGAGGCCTTCGCATCAAAACGGTAGTCCTCAAGCGAGAAATGTTTCAGCCCCTCGGGCCGATCGATGGCCTCATCGATGACAAAACGGGCCATTAGCCCGCGGGCGCGCTTCGCGTTAAAGCTCACCACCTTGTAGGCGCCTGACTTTTTCTCTTGAAATACGGGCGTTACTACTGGAAAACTCAAGGCCTGCACGGATTTAAAGTATTCATCCGAGGCAAGATTGATCAAGACCTTTTCTCGGTGGCCCTGCAGCTCAGTATTTAAGGACTTGCCAATTCGGTCACCCCAGAAACTGTATAAATCCTTGCCCTTCGGGTTGGCCAGGGCGGTGCCCATTTCCAGGCGATAGGGCTGCATCAGATCCAGCGGCCGCAGCAGCCCATAAAGCCCTGACAGGATCCTTAAGCATTTCTGCGCCCGGCCGAGCTGCGTTTTGTTCATGGTCTTGGCGGAAAGCCCATCGTAGACATCGCCATCAAAAGCAAGCACTGCCTGCTTGGCATTGGCGGATGTGAAGGGCCGCTTCCAGGCGCCAAAGCGGGCGACATTTAAGGCCGCCAGTTTGTCACTGAGGTCCATCAGCGCAGCGACCTGGCCAAGCCCCATGGGCTTAAGAATCTTGATGAGCTCAGCGGACTGATTCAGAAAATCACACTGGGAACTCACGGACGTGGTGGGCGGCGTGTCAAAATCCAGCGTCTTAGCTGGTGAAATCACCATCAACATGCAGGCCTCCTGGGAGCAAACGGGTTATGCAAATTACAAGTCGACTCATCCATTTTATTGCAGCCGCAGTCATGGCCTGCACTCTGGCGGGATGCGGCAGTGCCATCAAATCACCCCAGGTCGACGTTGCCGAGGTCCGACTGGCCTCCATCGATCGCGAGGGCGTGCAATTTACGGTGTCATTGCGGGTCACCAACCCCAATCCGATTGAGATCACAGTGACCGATCTGAAGGCCGACTTAAGCATCGCCGGCCAGCTTCTTGGCAAGGCCGAGTCCTTATCCGCAAAAACGACGCTCAGCGCCCAGACTGCAATCACAGTGCCGATGCGGGTATCGGTTGCATTCAAGGCACTGCCCGAGACGCTGCGCCAAAGCCTGATTGCTGCGGGCGCTGGCAGTCTGCCTTATAAAATCGCAGGCAGCGCCACAGTTGCGAATGGACTGATTCAGATTCCTTTTGAAAAAGCCGGAGAGATCGCACGTCGGCGATAAGGGTTAGGCCTGCGTCTCCCACCAGGCCCCGCCGAACTGACCGGAAAGCCAATCAACGAAGCCTTTTACCTTTGCCGGCACCAACCGGGGCGAAGGAAATACCGCATGAATCTCCTGCGCTGGCAGCGTGTAAGTTGTTAAAAGCGGCACAACCGCGCCCGAGTTCACCGATTGAAATGCGACATACCAAGGCAGTGCGGCCACACCCATGTGATTGCGTGCTGCAACTAAAAGTGTCGAGAGATTGTTTGATCGCAGCGGCCCGGAGACCTGCACGACTTCGTTGGCGCCGTCACCTCCTGCAAAGTGCCAACGGGCATCGCCCTGTGCGGTGCTATAAATCAGTGCGTCGTGCTTCACAAGATCACGCGGATGCGCGGGAAGCTCGCGGCCCTTGAGATACTCGGGCGACGCCACGACGATCCACGGATTTAATCCAAGATACCGGGCACCCAGGCTCGAGTCGCCCAACCTTCCCATCCGAATTGCCACATCGATGCCCTGCTCCACCAGATCAACATAGCGGTCGTCAAAAGTAAGGTCGATCTGCAGCTTGGGGTTTTGTCGCATGAAGTTAATCACCATCGGCGCCATGACCCGCCGGCCAAACGCCACCGAGGTATTGATTCGCAGCAGCCCCTGAACCTGCGACTGCACCAGGGCCGCAACGGTATCGGCCTCATCCACGTGATGCAGAATCAGGCGGCACTTTTCGTAAAACATCTGGCCCACTTCGGTCGGACTGACGCCCCGCGTCGTGCGGTGCAGCAAGCGACTGCCCAGCCGCTGCTCCAGCTGGGCGACCATCTTGGTGGCTGTGGGCTGGCCAATCCCAAGATCGCTTGCGGCCTTGGAAAATGACCCAAGGTCGACGAGCCGGACGTAAAGCCTTAGGGACTGAATTCGATCCATGGGCGTCATGGTATTCCATTTTGGAATAGCTGAAATGCCCCGGCGCACTCTTCCCGGACATTGCCAGCCCTGAGACCATCTCATTCAAGTTAACGCTGGTTCCCCTTCCCGGCCACTTCCCCTAACCACCCCCACAAAAAGCAGGAGACAGTCATGGCAAGAATGCGCGCAGTAATGGCAGCAGTCCAAGTGATGGAAAAAGAAGGCATCACGCAAGCCTTTGGTGTTCCCGGTGCCGCCATCAACCCTATGTATGCAGCGCTCAAGGAGCGCCAGTCCATCGCCCACATTTTGGCGCGTCACGTTGAAGGCGCATCGCACATGGCCGAGGGCTACACCCGTGCCGCAGCTGGCAACATCGGCGTCTGTATCGGCACCTCGGGCCCTGCTGGAACCGACATGATCACCGGCCTTTATTCTGCGATCGCCGACTCAATTCCTATTCTCTGCATCACAGGCCAGGCGCCCCGCGCTCGGTTATATAAAGAAGACTTTCAGGCGGTGGACATCGAAAGCATCGCCAAGCCGGTCACCAAGATGGCCGTGACCGTGCGTGAGCCCGCCCAGGTGCCGCGCGTTTTTCAGCAGGCCTTTCATTTGATGCGCTCCGGCCGTCCGGGCCCCGTGCTGATCGATCTGCCGTTCGATGTGCAAATGGCCGAAATTGAATTTGACATTGATACCTATGAGCCGCTCCCGGTCTATAAGCCAGCAGCCTCTCGCAAACAGGTCGAGAAGGCCATCGATATGCTGCTAGCTGCCGACAAGCCCGTGATCGTTGCTGGCGGCGGCATTATCAATGCCGATGCAGCGAAGCTTTTGGTGGAGTTTGCTG
>Ga0255204_1000235_pt1 | contig 17588 bp, 16 predicted proteins | sample Miss_Colum_RepC__2_FD_188418 | JGI IMG/M metagenome (GOLD analysis project Ga0255204, IMG submission 188418) | Freshwater microbial communities from Mississippi River, Louisiana, United States - Miss_Colum_RepC_8h | ecosystem: Environmental > Aquatic > Freshwater > River | place: USA: Louisiana... | reverse complement strand
TCGGCCCGAGCGTTTTATGCAACTGTGTGCCGATACCAACATGCAGCTGGTGCAGCCCACCACCGCCGCGCAGATCTTCCACGTGCTGCGCCGGCAAATGATCCGGCCATTCCGAAAGCCTCTGGTAGTGCTCTCACCAAAGTCCTTGCTCCGCAATAAGGAGGCCACCTCGCCACTCGAGCTCTTTACCAAAGGTGGCTTTCAGACCGTGATTGGAGAGGCCGACAAAACGATCGACGCCAAGAAGGTCACGCGCGTGCTGGCCTGCTCTGGAAAGGTCTACTACGAGCTGACGAACGCACGCCGCGATCGAAAGGCTGCCGAGGTTGCGATTGTTCGTATTGAGCAGCTCTACCCATTTCCCCATAAGGCCTTTGCGGCAGAGCTGAAGAAATTTCCCAATGCGACCGAGGTCATCTGGGTGCAAGACGAACCGCAGAACCAGGGCTACTGGTTCCAAATTCAGCACAATCTTCTGGAGAATATGTCGGCAGGCCAGCGCTTGGCTTACGCCGGCCGCCCCGCCTCGGCCTCCCCTGCGGTGGGTTACCTCGAGAAACACGCTGCGCAGCTCAAGGAGTTACTGAACAGCGCCTTTGGCCGCATCAAGGGCTTCACCCAGACAAAATAAAAACAAAGACATCAAAAAGGGAATGACATGGCAATTGTTGATGTAAAAGTTCCGCAGCTCTCGGAGTCTGTGGCGGAGGCCACGCTGCTGCAGTGGAAGAAAAAATCCGGCGAGCCGATTGCAGCCGATGAAATTTTGATCGAAATTGAAACCGACAAGGTGGTGCTCGAGGTACCGGCGCCGTCTTCCGGGGTGCTGGCTGAAATCGTTAAGTCTGACGGCGGCACGGTGGTCTCGGGTGAAGTGATTGCTCGAATCGATACCGAAGGTAAGGCTGCTGCTGCAGTCCCCGCCAAGGCCTCCGCATCGGGATCGCCGGCTGCTGCAGCACCCACGCCAGCCGCTCCCTCAGCGGTGGTTCGTCCGGGCGCACCCATCACGATGCCTTCAGCCGCAAAGCTCATGGCCGAGACTGGCGTGAGCCTTAGCCAAGGCACCGGCAAGGATGGTCGAATCACCAAGGCTGATGTCATGGCCGCACAAAAATCAGGCGGATCTGGGCCGTCGGGTGCAGCAGGCCAGTCTTCAGGATTGCCGGCTGTCGCCGTCTCTGCGGGCCTGCCGCAGCCGGCGATTTCCCTCGGCCCCGAGGCTCAGCTTGAGGGCCGGCCCGAGCAGCGGGTGCCGATGAGTCGCCTGCGTGCACGAATCGCAGAGCGATTGCTGCAGTCTCAGGCGACCAATGCGATTCTCACCACTTTCAATGAGGTGAACATGGCCCCGCTCATGGCCATGCGCAAGCAGTACGGTGAACGTTTCGAAAAAGAGCATGGCGTCAAGCTTGGATTTATGTCGTTTTTCGTTAAAGCCGCGGTGGCAGCCCTGAAAAAATACCCTGTGTTGAACGCCTCAGTGGATGGCAACGACATTGTGTATCACGGCTACTTCGATATCGGCATTGCAGTGGGATCGCCTCGGGGTCTTGTCGTGCCGATTCTGCGAAATGTGGATCAGATGACCTTTGCCGATATTGAGAAAAAAATCTCAGAGTTCGGGATCAAGGCCCGCGACGGAAAGATCTCGATCGAAGAACTGACAGGCGGTACTTTCTCAATCTCTAACGGCGGCGTATTCGGCTCGATGCTCTCCACACCGATCATCAATCCGCCGCAGTCAGCGATTCTTGGTATTCACGCCACCAAAGATCGCGCTGTAGTTGAAAACGGGCAGATTGTGGTGCGGCCAATGAACTATCTGGCAATGTCTTACGACCATCGCATCATTGATGGCCGTGAGGCGGTGCTTGGCCTTGTCACCATGAAAGAGGCCTTAGAAGATCCATCCCGTCTGCTGCTCGAAGTCTAAACGGAGATCCGTATGACCCAATATGACGTCGTTGTAATCGGATCCGGTCCGGCTGGATACATCGCTGCCGTTCGCTGCGCGCAGCTCGGATTAAAGACTGCCTGTGTTGAGAAATGGCGCAATCCTGATGGCGAGCTCGCTTTGGGTGGCACCTGCTTGAATGTCGGCTGCATTCCCTCAAAGGCGCTTTTGTCTTCCAGCGAGGAGTATGAAAAAACCAGTCATCACCTGAGCACTCACGGCATCACGGTGAAGGGTGTCTCCATGGATATCCCCAAGATGCTCAAGCGCAAGGATTCGATTGTCTCAAAAATGAGCAAGGGCATCGAATTCTTGTTTCGGAAAAACAAGATCACTTGGCTCAAGGGCCATGGAAAATTCGCTGGCAAAAACGATGTCGGAATCCTGGTGGCAGTCGATGGTGACGATCCCGAGACCGTCGTTGCCAAAAATGTCATTGTTGCGACTGGCTCGAACGCCCGCCATCTGCCAGGCCTGAAAGTCGATAACAAAATTGTCTGCGATAACGAGGGTGCCCTCGCGTTTGAGAGCGTCCCGCAGAAGCTCGGTGTGATCGGTGCTGGCGTGATCGGCCTTGAACTGGGGTCCGTCTGGAGACGTCTGGGCGCGGAAGTCACGATCTTGGAGGCGCTGCCCACCTTTCTGGGGGCCTGTGATGATGCGGTCTCGAAAGAGGCCTTTAAGCTCTTTACTGGCCAGGGCCTGCATATCCACTTTGGGGTAAAAATTGGTGAGATAAAGACCTCCGCCAAAGGAGTCAAGATCGCCTATGCCGATAGCGACGGCAAGGCCCAGACACTTGATTGCGATCGGCTCATTGTCTCCATAGGCCGCGTGCCGAACACAGAGAATTTGCAGCTCGATCAGGTTGGTCTTGCCGTTGATGAGCGAGGATTTATTCCTGTGGACGACTATTGCCGCACCGGCCAGCCCGGCATCTACGCCGTGGGAGATGTGGTGCGCGGCCCCATGCTGGCACATAAGGGCGAAGACGAGGGGGTCATGGTGGCCGAACTCATTGCGGGCCAGCATCCGCATATCAATTACGACTGCATTCCCTGGGTCATTTATACCTCTCCCGAGATCGCCTGGGTGGGTCGCACCGAACAGCAACTGGTTGCGGAGGGGAGAAAATACAAAAGCGGTCAGTTTCCATTTGCGGCCAACGGCCGTGCCCTGGGCATGGATTCGCCTGACGGGTTTGTCAAAGTGCTGGCCGACGAAGAGACCGAGCAGATTCTGGGCGTGCACATTATTGGCATAGCAGCTTCTGACATGATTGCTGAGGCTGCAGTCGCGATGGAGTTTAAGGCCTCAGCGGAGGACATTGGCCGAATCTGTCATCCGCACCCTTCGCTCTCCGAGGCGATGCGCGAGGCATCCCTTGCGATCTACAAACGCGCCCTGAACATGTAATTTCCGGGAAGGGATGGATGCTGCGCCGGATCTCGATTGTTCAGGCCTATCAGCAGCAGCTGGCTGAGCAGGGCTTTACTGCAGATTCTGCGCAGCTACGCGCTGCCGAGCGGCTCGAACAGTGCGCCGAGGAGTGGGCTGACTACAAGGCCAAGCGAGGCGGTACGCTCAAAAAGATGATCTCCAAGCCGGCACTCCCCCGGGGAGTCTATCTCTGGGGTGGGGTCGGCCGAGGCAAAAGCATGCTGATGGATTGTTTCTTTCAGCATGTGCCGCTTGAGCGTAAAGTGAGACTTCATTTTCATGAGTTCATGCGTGCCACGCACCGTGAGATGCACGAGTTAAGAGGCACCGAAAATCCACTCGACGAAGTGGCGCAGCGGGTGGCCCGACGCTATCGGCTCATTTGTTTTGATGAGTTTCATGTGTCCGATATCGCCGACGCGATGATCCTGGAGCGGTTGCTGACCGCCTTATTCGATAGTCGCGTGGGCTTTATCATGACTTCGAATTACCATCCCGATGATCTTTATCCCGACGGCTTACACCGAGACCGCGTGCTTCCGGCAATTGCGCTACTCAAAGACCGGCTGGATATTGTCAAAGTGGACGGCGGAATCGACTATCGTCGACTGGCTCGGGGTCAATTCAGGGCATATATCACACCACTTCATGCGGAGGCGGAGCACGAGATCCGCGTGATTTTTGACCGACTCTGCATCGAGCAGCGGCAGCAGGCCTCGGGAGCGGCGGTCAGCACCGAAGCACGCCTGCACATCGAGGCTCGCGACATCGAGGCGCGGGGGCGTTGTGGCCGCGTCATCTGGTTTGATTTCGCCACTCTGTGTGGTGGCCCCCGATCTCAGAATGATTACCTCGAACTGACCCAGCAATTTGATGCTGTGCTGTTATCCGGCGTGCCGGTTATGGCGGCTGCAATGGCCTCGGAAGCGCGGCGATTTACCTGGTTAGTCGATGTACTCTACGACCATAAGGTCAAGCTGATTCTGTCCGCCGAAGCTGAAGCGGAAAAGCTCTATGTCGAGGGCACGCTGGCCAATGAATTCAGCAGAACGGTAAGCCGACTCACCGAAATGCAATCGGAAGACTATCTGGCCTCAGCACAGCGAGATGTGCAGAGCCGCTTCTGAGCGCCGTTGTCGTTAGCCGCTGGCCCGATCGCTGGCGGACAGTCCGCGGGCAACAAATCCTGGGTTACGCCAATCTGCTTTTCCGTAAAGCAGGGGGCTGCCATCAAGGCAGGTAACCACCCCGCCGGCGGCCTGAACAATTGCCTGGCCCGCGCAAGTATCCCACTCCATGGTTGGGCCACGGCGGTGATAGAGGTCGGCGGTGCCTTCTGCGATTCTTCCGAATTTCAATGCCGAGCCGAGATGATCCTGGCGCATGCCCAGCTGCTGGGCCGGCAACTGGCCACTGCGACGGCTTGAGATTTGAACTGCCCCTTGAGCAGGCTGTTGGCGGCAATGAATTTCTTGCCAGTCGCTGGCAGTATGCGCCCGGCGTTGGGCGGCAAGGCCGAAGCCTCCGCGATACATCACCCCTTGAATGGGCGCATAGAGCATACCGAAAAAAGCTTCGCCCCCGACCACCAGGCCACAATTGATACTGAACTCGCCCGTACGAGCGATAAATTCTCGTGTGCCATCTAACGGATCAATCAACCAGTAGGCTGGAGCTGACTGAATAATGGTGTCAACGTCCGACTGGCTGCGATGGTATTGGCTGTCTTCCTCCGAGATGACCGGCCAGAACGGTGTTAATGACCTCAGGGCGACCACCAAGAGATCATGACTTGCAATGTCTGCCTCGGTCACCGGAGTCTGGTCGTGCTTGGTCTGAATGTGGTGCTCAGGCTGATGATAGATTTCAGCGATGGCCTGGCCGGCGCTGACCAAGATGGGCTCAAGCGATTGGGCGATCTCCAAAAGGTCGAGGCGGGATGGCTGTTTTGGTTGGGGCAAGGGATAATCTCGGGCTATGCAGAGACTTCGGATTCTCCCATGGAGCTTGATGCTGGCCAGCGCGCTGTCGGGGACCGCACCCGCGCAGACGGCCGCTGACCCCGATGCTGACCTCAAGGCGAGGCGCCCGCCACACGAGCGGCAGGTTGAGTTGATCGAATCCGAGCGGCTCGCCTTTCAGCGTGAACTTGCCAGCCGGGAGGAGGCCTGTCTGAAGCGATTTTTTGCTTCTCGCTGCTTGGATGAAATTCGACTGGAGCACCTCAGGCGCATGCGGGAATTCGATCTTCGAAAAGAGACCGAGCTTCAGGCTTTACGCGACATCGAAGCGGAGATTCGCGCACGCAATCGTAGCCGTCGTGCTGAGAAAAAAACCGAGAACGGATCCTAATGAATTTTCTCAAGGACGTGAGAACACTGCAGCTGAGAGTGCTCGAGCTTGAGGCAGAGCACCGCGAGCTGGATCATCTGATTCATCAGCTGCAGCAAGAGGGCTCGCGGGATGAACTCCAGATCCGCCGGCTGAAAAAACGTAAGCTTCAGCTCAAGGATCAGATCTCGACGCTGCAGGCACAGCTCTCGCCGGATGTCCCCGCTTAAGGACCTTTTTGATGGGTCCGGCCCCATCGCCCGGTCAGGCGACGGCTACCGTTTTCGATCGGGTCAGCTCAGGCTGGCCGAGGCGATCCTCGAGACACTCCGTCAACAACAAATTTTGCTCGCAGAAGCCGGCACCGGTGTTGGCAAGACCTTTGCTTATCTCGTGCCACTGATGCTGGCCTCTGGTAAGTCGATCATCTCCACTGCCACAAGACATCTTCAGGATCAGCTCTATGAGCGTGATCTGCCTCGCATCAAGTCTGCGCTCGGCGTATCGCTGCAAACTGCAGTGCTCAAAGGCCGCGCAAACTATCTCTGCCTGTATCGACTGGATCGTGCGCGAGAGCAGGGCCGTTTTCAGCGGCCCGAAGACGCCCACCTCTTCTCGCAGATTATTGCGTTTTCTGGCCGTACGTCGACGGGCGATATCGCCGAATGCAGTGCTGTGCCCGAGCAGTCGACGATTTGGGCGATGGCCACCTCGACGCGAGAGAACTGTCTTGGGCAGCAGTGCCCGAAATTCTCGGAGTGTTTTCTGATCAAGGCCCGACAGCGCGCTGCCGAGGCGGACCTGCTGGTGGTGAATCATCATTTGTTGTGCGCCGATATGGCCCTAAGGGATGAGGGCTTTGGAGAGTTGCTGCCCTCGGCTGACCATGTTGTCATCGACGAGGCCCACGCCTTGCCCGAGATTGCAACCGAGTTTTTTAGCCAGTCCGTCTCAACACAGGCCCTGAGTGGTCTGGCCCGAGATAGCTTGGCTGTCGGTCTTGAGCATGCGCGCGATGCAGCCTCCTGGCCCGATCTTTGTGGGGCAGTGGAGCGTAGCGTTATGGAAATGCGCAGCGCTGTGGCCGAGAGGCCTGATCGAGACATCGGCTCCTCAGCTGCATCGACGCACAGCCGGATGGGGTGGGACCAGCTCTCTGCAGAAGAGCAACAGCGTTGGACCGATGTACTTCAGGGCATAGGGGCGGCGCTTTTGGCCCTGCGTGAGGTGCTGTCGCTGAATGCAGATCGTCATGCGGAGCTTGCTCGGCTGGCAGCCTTTTCGCTGGAGCTCTACCAGAGGCTGGAGGCATTTCAGGCGCACGAACCAGCAGCGATGGATGTGCGTTGGATGGAATTTTCTCGCTACGGAATTACATTGCGACGAACACCATTCGAGATCACAGCACGATTTCAACAGGAGATAAATCGTCAGCCCAAGTCGTGGGTTCTGCTGTCGGCCACGCTTGCCATTGCGGGCCGGTTTGATCACTTCCAGAGGCGTCTTGGCCTTGAGCATGCAAAAACGCTGATTGCAGAGAGCCCCTTTGATTTCCAAAGGCAGGGGCTGCTGTTGGTGCCGCATCCGTTGCCCGACCCCAAGAGTCCTGATCATATTTCGCAAGTCTTGCAACAGCCCGGCATGATGGAGCTTCTTGAGACAGTCAAGGGTGGAGTTTTCCTGTTGTGCACCTCGCATCGTGCCGTCGGGCACGCCAGCCAATGGGCAGCCCAGTGGGCCGCCGCCCACCCCCAACGGCTGATCCTGATTCAGGGCCAGGCGCCCCGGCCCGTTTTAATTGAACAATTTCGCAGCCACGGGGCTGCCCTACTCATCGGTAGTCATAGCTTTTGGGAAGGAGTAGACGTGCCGGGCGAGGCACTTAGTCTCGTGCTGATTGACAAACTCCCTTTCGCGCCGCCCGATGATCCCGTCTTGCGGGCCCGATTGCGTTGGTGCGAGGCCCAAGGGGTCGACTCATTTTCCGCGCTCCAAGTTCCCGAGGCGGCCATTTTGCTGAAACAAGGTGTTGGCCGGCTGATCCGCTCGGAGTCCGATCGAGGCCTGGTCGTGATTGCTGATCGACGGCTGGCCGAGACCGGATATGGCCGACGCATGCTACGCAGCTTGCCGAACTTCGCGCGTACCCGAGAGATCGGGCAGGCACTGCAGTGGCTTCAGGCCGATCCAAATGACCCGCAGCCACTATCGCTTATTCAGCCCTCACCAGAACTTGAGTCGTGACAGTGCTGAACGTGCCGCGGGTTCCTGGGTGGCCACTGTTTTTTTTGTCGTGGGATCGTAAGGTGTCTTGAGATAGGTGCTAGCAGGAAAATTTTTCTGCAGCACACGACGTGCATCTGCACTCAGTTCCGACAAGCCCAGCTGCTCGTAGCCATTCATCATGATCGCCAAGGCCTCCTCAATGGCGGGGGCCTCTTGGTACTGCTTCACGACGGCCTGCGCTCGATTGACCGCAGCCAAGGTTGCGCCACGACGGTAATAGAAACGGGCGACGTGAACATCGCTCGAGGCCAGCATGTTGACGAGAAAAGTCAGGCGACCCGATGCGTCTGCTGCGTAGGGGCTATTGGGAAATCGTGTAATCAGTTCTTTGAAGCTGTCAAAGGCCTCTCGAGCAGCCTTTGGATCGCGCTCAGAGAGATCCTCCCCAGTGAATCGGGCCAGCAGATTCGAACGGTCGTTGAAGTTGACCAGGCCTTTTAAGTACAGCACATAGTCGATGCGTTCATGGTTAGGATAAAGCTTGGTGAAGCGATCGATTGCCGCAAGTGCGAGCGCGTTTTCGCCTTCTTTCCAGTGCACAAAAGCCGTGTCAATCTGGGCCTGCTGGGCGTGGCGGCCGAAAGGATATCGGGACTCAAGTTTTTCGAGCAGCTTGAGCGCGGCCGCCCAGTTGCCCGAGGCGATGTCATCTTTCGCCTCTGCGTACAATTTGTCTGCGCTCCAGCCCAACGTCTCGTCTCGGGCAAGGCTGGTGGCGCCGCAGCCCTGAAGGGTCAGCACGATTGCTGCGCTGAACACGAGCAGCGTGAGATAACCGATTGCACAAACCGAGCGCCGATGAACAGCAGCGAGCATAGTCAGACCGATGGCCAGGAGGAAGAAGGAGCCGATTATATCGATCAGGATGAGTCTGATTTCGCGCCGCCTGAGCCTGGGCCGGAGGGGCATCGGCGGATCATCGTCGCCGCCGCGCAAGACGGTGCCCGTCTGGATCGTCTTCTGGCGGAGTCTTTTCCAGAACTCTCTCGAACCTATCTGCAGAAGTGGGTCGCTGAGGGGCTGGTTCTCCTGGACCATCGGCCCGCGACGAAACCGAGCCAGGCCGTCCGCGCAGGCCAAGGGATCGAGATTATTCTTCCGATGGCTGAGCCGGCTGAGGCCTGGCTTGCCGAGCCGCTTCGTGCCGAGATCGTATTTGAAGACGCGGAAGTGATCGTCGTGAATAAGCCGGCGGGGCTCGTGGTGCATCCGGCGGCAGGCCACCCTCACGGAACGCTCGCCAATGGCCTGATTGGCCACGCCCCCGAGATGGCCCAGGTGCCTCGGGCAGGAATCGTGCATCGGCTTGATCGCGACACCACTGGCTTACTTGTGGCGGCCAAGACTCTCCGGTCTCAGGTCGGTCTGGTGAGACAGCTGCAAGCCCGGCAGGTCCATCGAACCTATTGGGCCCTGGTGTGGGGTTGCCCTCGCTTGGGCAGGGTATCCACCGGATTCGGCAGAGATCATCGGGATAGAAAAAAGATGGCAGTGCTTCCAGAGGGGCAGGGAAAGGAGGCGATCACCCGGATTGAATCAGCCGAATTGGGCTTGCTATTTGGTCAGTCGGTAAGCCTCTTGAGGCTTCAACTGGAGACGGGAAGAACTCATCAGATCCGGGTTCATCTCGAATCGTTGGGACATCCTTTAGTGGGGGATTTAACCTATAAACGTCGTTCTCCCCACGCTAATCGATTACAAGGGGGAAAAGATCATATTTATGACCTAATCCCAGGACAGGCCCTTCACGCCCAAAATCTCGAGTTTATTCACCCTGTTTCGGCAAAACCGATGCGATTCTCCTGCCCACCCCCGCCGGGGCTAGTTCGGCTGCTCGAATTGGCGGGACTCGGGGGAGGGCTGGGATGATGCCGTCCGATTTGGACCCCGCTACCAGGCCAATTGACGGTCTGATCGAGCGAGTTGAGCCTTGGTTCGAGCCAGTTGCCGAAGGGGTGGACCAAGTCTCTGGTCTGTTTCCCGCCGGGGTTGTGGCATTTCAAACCCACCGACGGGGCGGCGTGTCGGAAGGGGCTTACGCGAGTTTTAATTTAGCGGCACATGTAGGGGATCAACATGAAGCGGTTGAAGAGAACCGGGCCAGATTAGAGAATTGTTGCGCAACAAATCTAACCTGGCTGGATCAAACTCATGGCGTTGGGGTGCTTGAAATTGACCCATCACGCAATCGTCAGGCCGCCGGTTTTTCAGCCGATGCGGCCCTCACCGCAAATTCTGGCCAAGCCTGCGTGGTGATGACGGCGGATTGCCTGCCCATTTTGATTGCCCAAAGCCGGTTCCGGTCTGTCTTGGCCGTCCATGCTGGCTGGCGGGGGATTGCTGCCGGAGTAATTGAGGCTGGTCTTAGCGCCGCTGCCAGCCGCAGACCGGGGCCCGATCAATGGACGATTTGGTTGGGTCCATGCATCGGGCCGCACGCCTACGAGGTCGGGAATGAAGTTCGGCAGGTCTTTATCAATCAGTCCGCCTGCGCCAGTAGCGCGTTTCGCGAATCCACCACGTGCACCGGCAAGTTTTATGCGGACCTGCGGACACTCGCAGAGCAGCGAATTCTCCGCTGGTTTGCCTGTCACCCAGAGGTTCTACTGACTGCCGAGTCAGCGACCAGCTTCGCTGGCAGGCCGCTTCGAATCGCCCGCAATACGGAGTGCACGTACCGAGACAGTGACCGCTATTACTCGTTTCGCCGCCAATCCGTCACCGGCCGAATGGCGAGCCTGATCGCACTGCAACCTATTTGACACTGCATATTCCGCTATGCAGAATCGATCGCATAGGATTGAGACGGGCAGGGGAGAAGAGCGTCGATGCAGCGCGATCAAGAATCAGAAAAAAAGCCGGCAAAGCCACGAATTCGGCCAAAGAAAAGCGTGGCCCCGCGGGCTTCAGCTGCAAAAACACTGAGCAAATCCAAGCGCGAACCTGCTGCAGGTTTTGAACCGAACCTCGCTGCCGCTGCCGCTGCTGCGCTGAGTCCCAATATTCCAAAGCTGCCCAGCATGCAGCTCATTCCCGAACGCATGCAGGCCATCCAGAAACAGTACCTCGAGGACCTGGGCCGCGTCTTGGTGTCCAAGCCGGAGATGGAGAAGATGGCCGCCCAAGACAAGCGGTTTGATAGCCCCACCTGGATGGATTCGTTTTTTACCGGCATTGCCGCACTCTACGTACTCAATGCCAAGACACTGACCGCGATGACCGACGCGGTCCAGACCGACCCCAAGACACAGGCCCGCCTGAAGTTTCTGGTACAGCAATGGGTGGACGCGACCTCTCCCGCCAACTTTTTTGCGACCAACCCCGAGGTCCACAAGAAGATGCTGGAGTCGCAAGGCGAGAGCCTGCGAACAGGGATTGAGAACCTCGTCCACGACATGCGCAAGGGCAGAATCTCTCAGACGGATGAGACTGCCTTTGAAATCGGAAAAAATGTTGCGGTCACGCCGGGCGAAGTCGTCTATCAAAATAAGCTGCTGCAGTTGATTCAGTACAAGCCGACCACCGAAAAGGTGGGGGCAGTGCCCATCCTGTTCGTACCACCGAGTATCAATAAGTTCTACATCATGGACCTGCAACAAAGCAGCTCCCTGGTGAAGTTCACGGTCGATCAAGGCAACACATTATTTCTCGTCAGCTGGATCAATGAGCAAGACGAGAAAAGTCAGCTGACGTGGGATGACTATGTGAGCGAGGGTATTCTCAAAGCAATCGATGTCGTGCTGGACATTACCGGCCAGCCCAAGACCAACGTCTTGGGATTCTGTATCGGCGGAACCATCGCCGCCACCGGCTTAGCGCATCTTGCGGCGCGGCGCGAAGAGAAGGTCAACAGCTTTACGCTGATGACGAGCCTCTTGGATTTTTCCAACACCGGGGTACTCGATGTCTTTATCGACGAGCAACACTGCCGGATGCGTGAGCAGCAGCTTGCCAAGGGCGGGTTGATGAAAGGCAGCGAGCTCTCCAGCACGTTTTCTTTCCTGCGGCCTAACGATCTTGTCTGGAACTACGTTGTGAACAACTATTTAAAGGGCGAGAAACCAGTGCCCTTCGATCTGCTGTACTGGAACTCCGACAGCACCAACCTTCCAGGGCCATTTTTTGCCTGGTATTTGCGCAACATGTACCTCGAAAATAATCTTGTTCGGCGAAATCGTCTCACGATCGCTGGCCAAAAAATGGACCTCTCCAGCATCAAAGTGCCGATCTATGCCATGGGAGCACGCGAGGATCACATCGTGCCCTGGGATGCAGCATGGAAATCGGCCCAAGCGCTTGGCGGCCCGAAGCGATTCGTGCTTGGGGCCAGCGGCCATATCGCTGGATCGATCAATCCGGCATCAAAAAATAAGCGCAGCTTCTGGGTCAACGACACCTCTGCTGCGACCACGCCACAAGAGTGGCTTGATGGCGCCACCGAGGTGCCCGGCAGCTGGTGGAATGACTGGGCCAAATGGCTCTCAGATCATCGGGGCGGGCTGGTGGATGCACCACGTCAATGCGGCGCAGGCCGTTTCAAGCCCATCGAGCCGGCGCCGGGTAGCTACGTCCGTGTTCGGGCGGTCTCGACTGCGTAAAACACGCCAGAAAATGAAAACGAACTTAGTGACACGATTTCCAATCAGGAGAAAGACAACATGACACAGCGTATCGCGTATGTAACCGGGGGCATGGGGGGCATTGGAACCTCGATTTGCAGAAAACTTCACGATGCAGGCCACAAGGTCATCGCAGGCTGCGGCCCCACGCGAGATGCACAGAAGTGGCTAGATGAACAGAAGAAAGAGGGCTATACCTTTTATGCCTCGGTGGGCAATGTAAGCAGCTGGGACTCCACGGTCGAGGCGTTTGCCAAAGTCCGAACCGAGCATGGCAACCCGGACATCCTTGTCAACAACGCCGGCATTACCCGTGATGGTGTCTTCACGAAAATGACGCGCGCCCAGTGGGATGAGGTCATTGATACCAATCTGAATAGCCTCTTTAATGTCACCAAACAGGTGGTCGAGGGCATGGCGGCCAAAGGCTGGGGCCGGATCGTGAATATCTCCTCCGTGAACGGCCAGAAAGGCCAGTTCGGACAGACCAACTATTCGACTGCAAAAGCAGGCATCCACGGCTTCACGATGGCTTTGGCCCAGGAGCTTGCGTCCAAGGGCGTTACGGTCAATACGATCTCGCCGGGCTACATCGGCACGGACATGGTCCGCGCCATTAAGCCCGAAGTCTTGGAAAAGATCGTGAATTCGATTCCGGTGAAGCGCCTTGGAACACCCGATGAGATTGGTTCGATGGTGACGTGGATCTCCTCGGAGGAGGGCGGCTTTGCCACGGGGGCCGACTTCTCGCTTAACGGTGGACTCCACATGAGCTAATGCCCTCGCGCATACCGGCTTTACCCATTGCCCATTTGAAATTTAATTTTTAGAAAAGCACCAGCCGCCTATGAATGACTCAGCCTCGCGCCTCATCAAAAAGTATCCGAACCGCCGACTGTATGACACCCAGACCAGCACTTACATTACGCTGGCTGATGTCAAGCAGCTGGTGTTAGCCGGGGAGTCATTCACGGTGATTGATGCGAAGTCGTCGGAAGACTTGACCCGCAGCATTCTGCTTCAAATCATCCTCGACGAAGAGTCCGGCGGTGTACCCATGTTTTCCGCCACGATGCTCTCGCAAGTCATTCGGTTTTACGGAAACGCCATGCAGGGCATGATGGGCGACTATCTCGAAAAAAATATTCAGGCGTTTGTTGAAATACAGAGTAACCTGCAGGAGCAGTCGCGTCGGCTGGTCGACTCCAAAGGCGGCGCATTCCCATCGGCCGATGCCTGGACACAGTTTATTCAGGGCCAGGCGCCGATGATGCAAAACCTGATGTCCAATTACATCGATCAGAGCAAGAATGTGTTTATGCAGATGCAGGAGCAGATGCAGAAAAATACGCAGTCCATGTTCCAGGGCTTTCCCTTTCCCGGCGCCAAGACCGACGACACCAAGAGAGAATGACCTCGGCCCGCGTTGGCTTTGTCTCGCTGGGCTGCCCCAAGGCGCTGGTTGACTCCGAGCGCATCATCACGCAGCTGCGGGCCGAAGGCTATGAGATTGCTCCTGACTACGAGGGCGCAGACCTTGTGGTCGTCAATACCTGCGGCTTTATCGATGATGCGGTTCAGGAAAGCCTGGATGCCATCGGTGAGGCGCTACAGGAGAACGGCAAGGTCATTGTGACGGGCTGCCTGGGCGCGAAGGCCTCGGGCTCGGGCAACAACCTAGTAAGAGAACTTCACCCGAGTGTGCTCGCCGTGACGGGGCCGCATGCCACCGCTGAAGTCATGCAGGCCGTCCATCAATATCTGCCCAGACCCCATGATCCCTTCACCGACTTGGTGCCAGAGCAGGGGATTCGCCTCACACCTCGGCATTACGCCTACCTAAAGATCTCTGAAGGGTGTAATCACCGCTGCAGCTTTTGTATTATCCCGAGCATGCGCGGAGACTTGGTCTCCCGGCCAATCGGTGAAGTCATGCGCGAGGCAGAAAGCCTGGTGAAGTCCGGTGTACGGGAGCTGCTGGTGATCTCGCAAGACACCAGCGCCTATGGCGTAGATCTACAGTATCGGACCGATTTCGTTGCCGGCCGACCGGTTCGTACTCGCATGACAGAGCTCTGTAAAGAATTGGGCCAGCTGGGTGTCTGGGTGCGGCTGCATTATGTGTATCCTTATCCGCACGTGGACGAGGTCATCCCACTGATGGCGGAAGGGAAAATTCTTCCCTATTTGGATGTGCCTTTTCAACACGCCCATCCAGCGGTGTTAAAGCGAATGAAGCGGCCCGCGAGCGGTGAGCGTAACCTCGAGCGGATTCAGTCCTGGCGATCCATTGCACCTGAGATCACGATTCGCAGCACATTTATCGTGGGCTTTCCTGGCGAGACCGAAGCAGAGTTTGAAAGCCTGCTTGAGTTTTTAGAGCAGGCCGAGCTAGACCGTGTGGGCTGCTTTGCCTATTCTCCAGTCGAGGGCGCGACCGCCAATGACCTTCCGAATCCGGTGCCCGAAGCCATTCGGCTTGAACGACAGGAGCGGTTCATGCAGGCCCAAGCAGCAATCTCGCAGCGGCGTTTGCGTCGGTGGGTCGGCAAACGGGTTCGCGTGCTGGTCGATGACATTGATCGATCGCAGGGGATTCTTGTCGGGCGTACCATGGCCGATGCACCCGAGATTGACGGGATCGTGCGCATCGCCCCGGATCCCAATTCCCGCCATCCGGTACCCGCTCGAATTGGTGACTGGGCAACTGTTGATATTGTTGATTCAGATGATCATGATTGTGATGCAATTTTTATTAGGGAGACATCCGTATGAGAGAAGTCGTCGTTTTAAGTGCCGTCCGCTCCGCAGTGGGCAGTTTCAGTGGAACCCTATCGGGTATTGAGCCGGCCGATCTCGGCGGTATGGTCATGAAAGAGGCCGTGAAGCGGGCAGGGGTAGATCCCGGAAAGATCAATTATGTGTCGGTGGGCAATTGCATTCCGACCGAATCCCGATCGCCTTATCTTGCCCGCGTGGCGGCTATCAACGGCGGACTCTCCATGGAGTCGGTTGCCGTGACGCTGAATCGCTTATGCGGCTCAGGACTTCAGGCTATTGTCTCGACATCTCAGGCCATCATGCTGGGCGACTGCGATTTCGGTGTGGGGGGTGGTGCAGAGAGCATGTCCCGTGGCGGCTATCTGTCGACCGCAATGCGCACCGGTGCCCGCATGGGAGACACCAAGATGATTGACATGATGGTCGCCACGCTCACCGATCCGTTTGGTGTGGGCCACATGGGCATCACTGCGGAAAATCTCGCAGTGAAGTGGAAGATTTCTCGCGAGGAGCAGGATGCGTTTGCGCTCGAGTCGCAGAATCGAGCCGCCAAAGCGATCGCGGAGGGCCGCTTCAAAAGCCAGATTGCACCGATTACCATCTCGACCCGCAAAGGCGATGTGATCTTTGACACCGATGAGCATCCGAAGGCTACAAGCCTAGAGGCGCTTGCCAAGATGAAGCCCGCATTTAAAAAAGATGGCACGGTCACTGCAGGTAATGCCTCGGGCATTAATGATGGCGCATCGTTTTTCGTTTTGGCCGAAGCCAAAGCTGCTGCCAGCGCCGGCTATAAGCCTATTGCCCGATTGGTGAGTTACGCCGTCGCAGGCGTGCCGAATGAAATCATGGGCGAAGGCCCGATCCCCGCTTCAAAAATTGCTCTTCAGCGTGCGGGCCTGGGCTTGGATAAGATGGATGTCATTGAATCCAACGAGGCCTTCGCCGCTCAGGCGCTGGCGGTGACCAAGGGCCTGGGCCTTGATCCCGCCAAGACCAATGTCAATGGCGGTGCAATTGCGTTAGGCCATCCCGTCGGCGCTTCAGGCGCCGTAATTGCGACTAAGGCACTGCACGAGTTGCACCGTGTCAACGGCAAGTACGCCCTGGTCACGATGTGTATTGGCGGCGGCCAAGGCATCGCCGCAGTATTTGAGCGCCTCTGATTAGGTCTTCAGCCCGAGCACCTGCACCCGCTTGTTGTGAAAGCGGAGCAGGGCGCTGAGGGTGTGCATGGCCTGTAGGGTGCTGGGCACCTGACCCGACTCAATCCTCTGCTGATCATTGACGGTGGCGTAGACCTGGTGCCGCTGGGCTTTGATCATGTCGCAGAGGTTTTTGACGACATTTTTCGCCACTGTCGGATTGGTTTTCACAATAATTTCGAAGGCCGGCGCTGGGAGAAACAACAGTTGAGTGATTTCGATGGAATCCACCGAAGCGGATCGGGGCTGGCCATCGATCAAACCAAATTCCCCTACTGATGCGCCCGGCTCTAAGGTCGCGAGAATTTTTAACGGCTCACCGTTGGCCGCTGGCAGATAGACGCGCAGCCGCCCCTTGAGGACAACATACAGGCCATTTGGCTTATCGCCAATATGAAAAATGGTGGTATCCGCCTCAAAGTCCTCGGTCTTGGTGTACTGCATGATCGTCATGAGATCTGCAGTGCCAAGCCCTCTGAAAAATGAAATGTTTCCGATTGCGGCGGTATCCATGTTGTTAACGGTGATGGGCGGATGCGATGGGCGCTCTCCAGCATTAATCCTCTGAAAGGCCTTCGAGTGTTGGAATTGGCCCTAGGGCTTTTGCTTTTGGATCGTAACGGTCGTTTGGATTCTTGTCGTCGACTGCCTCACCAATCGTGATTCGTGCATTGCCTGGCCCGCGGGCAGGGGGGTTGCCGACGGATGCTTCTGTCTCGGGCACCCTGCGAAGCGCCTCACCCGCACGCCCTCGGCTCGCCTGATAAAACTCCCCTCGTTCCTCTCGTCGCAACGCATCGGGGCCGAGTTTGCCCTTCTCCAGCGGCGCCTTCAGATACTCAGCCGGGTGTTGGATGCTGTTGACCTTCACGGCGTAGCGGCCGTTTTTTACGCCGTATTTGCCGCGGATCACCGGCAGGCCATCGACATAGACGGTGACGGGGTCGACAATCTCAATGGGGATGATCT
>Ga0255204_1000234_pt1 | contig 17622 bp, 25 predicted proteins | sample Miss_Colum_RepC__2_FD_188418 | JGI IMG/M metagenome (GOLD analysis project Ga0255204, IMG submission 188418) | Freshwater microbial communities from Mississippi River, Louisiana, United States - Miss_Colum_RepC_8h | ecosystem: Environmental > Aquatic > Freshwater > River | place: USA: Louisiana... | reverse complement strand
AATATTGCTTGTTCATGAGAATCACATCGGAGTTTTCTAGCTAGTTCGTGCTTAATTGTCATATTGTGATTAGGATATTTGCTGAATTCTAGAACAAGACCACCGTGATATCTAGATACTTCTTCTATTTTTGCATGTCCTACTTCTTTAAGAATGGGCATTCTCTCTAATAGAGAGACTATAGTCTCATAGTCACAAGTAGAAAATTTAGTAGACATAATCACTTTTTCCCTTTACATATATTCTGTCAATTTGGGGGATGCAACCCAATTTTATATATGATGGGAACTAGTTTACAATAATTTTTCATAAAAATATTCTGATTGTTCTCGATGTGCAAACTCATCTAAGAAATCAGGGATTGTGTATCTAGATTTTCTATTTTCAGACCAAAGCAATATTTCTTCTTCTTCTAGATTGTTCATCCATTTACAATATTTTTTGCATTGTAGCCAAATATTAATCATGGCTTGCACCTGTGAATTTGATATGTTTTCCCATTGTATGCCATAAACTTGAAATTCTCTAGCATTGCTCACTTTAATCCATCCATTAGGAATAGGAACATTATGTATCATGATGAATTCGTCTTCTGAAAATTCTGTGATAGACTTAATGTATTCATTATGTTCCATCTCTTCTTCAGAGAGGTCTACGAATACACCGGCATCTGTAATCCATCCTAGGGAATTTTTATTACAAGACCAATTTGAGACTTCTTTAAGAATTATTTGTTTGATTGCTTCTCTTAATAGGCTTGTATGCTTGATTGTGGTGCTCATCTGCTTATCTCTTTTAACATTTTAGTGTAAGATTCTTCATCTGTAATTTTGCCTAAGCAGACACTATAATCATAAATATACAAGGGCAATCCTAGACTCATCGCATCTTGAACGTACTTTTCGAAAAACCCACTATTCAAACCACCCCACTCTAAATTAAAGAAAGCACCTATAATTTGCCAATTGTCTAAAATTACTTCACCAGCCCATTGAAAGTCTAGATTTTTAATCATTGAAGATTCAATAGGATCCCCGCGCTTGGCTATGCCGCTATTTTTTTGATGATCGACCAGATCGGGAGGAAGTGCGCCCAATGTTTGAGTCATCATATCTATTTCGCAAGCTAGCACTGGATATCCCTTCATGATAAAACCAAAACTTTTTACCACAGAAGTATTTTCGTCACCCATATTGAAGCTTTTCCCCAAGGGAGTATTAACTGCTACGACAGACAAAGAGTCTTTTCCTTTTTTTCCATACTTTTTGATCCAATTCGAATACGTATTCTCTTCTCTATCTAATCTATCTGTCTTATAGCCAACGCCAGTGGCATATCCAAGATATGTGATACTGTGGAATATAGTAACATCGGTACCATTCATGAACGCTCTTATAAATCGCTTTCCTTCGTCAGAAGTCCGTAATTCTTGTTGATATTTTCTCATCAAATCGCGTTCTTTTTCTATTTCTTCTGGCCATTGAATTCCCAGCGCTCTCTTTATTGAAGGTGCACCATAATAATTATCTGTCTCCACGTCTATAGCTTGCATTTGTTCTTCACGTGACATTTGATATACTTCTTGAAGTATCTGTCTTATGTATTGTCTTAAGTTTTTCATTTAATAATCTCCAGGATTAAAATCATCTAACTGCTCTTCGTTGGATATAACTGTTAAAAACTCTGCACCTTTATATACATAGCACGGCAATCCATTATCAAGTGCCGGCATAATAGCATCAGAGACAGCGCGCCAGTTGTTGTATCTTGACTCGGAAAGATTTATATAAGTTGCATAAACAGTCCAATTATCTAAAAGCACTTCGCCAGCAAATTGAAAATCTGGAGAATAGATGGCACGTGCCATTGCTGGATTTGGTCTTTTTGCAACCCCCGATTGTTTCTGGTGATCGACCAATCCTTTTGGTAGTGATCCAAGAGTTTGGGAGTGAACATCGTCATGGGAAACAAACACGGGATAACCTTTTAGTAAAAACCCGGGTTTTCTTGTTACTTGCAAATAGTTTTCGTTTCCACCGCCACCTGAAAGACCTGACTTTGGAGGGCTTGACAACGCGATACAGGAAATAACGTTATTTCCATTTTTTCCATAGGTAGACAGCCATTTTCCAAAACCTGAAATGCTTCCTTGCTTTTTGCCTGCTACTGATGCTATACTGGAATATTCCATACTATGCATAACTGTAAACTTACCGGATTGAAACCCTTTAATCAGAGCTTTTCCATCTTCGGTTGATTGGAGTTCTCTTTGGTATTGTTGCAGAAAAGATCGATCTTCTTCTATTTCATCTTCATTTTGCAAACCATATATACGCCTATTAGTTGCGGCAAGACCCCAATGCTGATCTTTGGTAATTTCTTTCTGTTGTTCTTTGTCTTTGTCTGAAAGTTCATATACTTCTTCCAGGATCTGTCTTATGTATTGTCGTAAGTGTTTCATTTCGTCTATTCCTTTTAAATATCAAATTAATTATTGATATCCAAATTTGTACAAAATCATGCTGTATTATTTTCTTGCTGGAGGATACTCTATAATTCCCCAGTGTGCCCATGTTTTGACTTCTTCCGGGGAGCCAAACTTATGATCTTCGCCTTTGTAAAAACGACTATTCGAAACACCACAACATTTGCCATATCCAAATTTGCCGTAGACTGATTCCCATTCAGAATAAGGTGTTATCTTTGTGTGAGGTCCAGATGCGTCAAACTGTCTGTATGTTGGATCGATCATGGTATCACCGATTGCCGGCATGATATGTGCCTCTCCTTCGAGTGGATAATGTGCACCAAGGATCCCAGCATCCTTAAGTTCTTTCACTTTGGATTCTTTTGGCTCTACGATGTATAATGCTTTAAGTGAATTAACAGGCACACCTTTAGATGCGGCCCATTTTATAAAATAAAATGTGACCCAAGCACAGTTTAAATGACCAGGTCCTGAATCAGTGAACTCGAATGTATCTAATAGATGTTGTCGAAATTCCTCTGCTATTTCAAGTATATTAATCTTAACTTTTCTTTCGTTAAGCAAGTATTTCTTTAATGAATATTTGTTTGATGTTGTCATTGGTTGTCTCCTTTAATATTCATTGTTATTTATCACAAGTGTTTCATATTAAAATCCAAATAAAATTTTCCGAACCTCTGCAAGAGATTCTTTATCTTTAATTATACCTACAAAGTTTCCATCATCATAAATATACATTGGTAAAGGTTTAAACATGTTTATTGAATCACGCACCAATCCTTCAAATATAGCAAGACTGTTATTTCCAGAGATATCCATATAAGTTCCAATCACAGACCAGTTATCTAGCAGAACTTCGCCAGCCCAGCCAAACCCGGGCTTAGTTATACCCGTCCATATATCCTCACCAGGCCGTTTGGCAACCCCTGAATGTTCTTGGTGTTTAACTAGTCCAGCCGGTAATGCTCCCAGAGTCTGAGACATTACATCAGAATGGGAGATATAGACTGGATAACCTTTCATAATAAAACCGAAACCTCTTGCGGCCTCCTTGTTAGAAACATCGGCATTAAAACTGGAGCCAAGAGGTACGCTGGCCGCAACCGTCGATAAGACATCTTTGCCTTTTCTACCGTGTTGATTGAGCCATCTTTGAAATGGCATTTCATTATCAACACGGTTTTTGGATTTGATACCTCTATTTGTAGCGAATCCTTGATAATTAATTGCATGCATAATTGTAACGTCTTTGCCATCTATGAACTGCTGAATTAGCTTTTTACCTTCCGGGGTTGACCTAAGTTTAGCTTGGTAATCTTGCAAAGCCTTTCTATCTTGTATGATCTGATCCTTTGATTGAAGGCCTAAAGCTCTTGCCTTTGCGGATTCGTATCCTGAATCGCCGTCTGGATCTATTCCCATTGATTTTGCAAACTCTTTATCTTTGTCAGTTAGTTCGTAAACTTCTAGAAGTATCTGTCTTATGTATTGTCTTAAATGTTTCATCGAGGTATTCTTATCATTGTTTCCATGGTTTCCCAAACTTTGTTTCTTCCTTTATTTGGAATAAAATCAAAGGATCGGTAGAATTTTAATAGACGAGATTTATTGCCACCAAAATCTTCAGAGGGTGTGGTGGCAATAATTTTACCTTTTAAATCTGCATAATCAGTCAAATCTAACATGACTTTACTACCAATTCCTTGACCACGCATTGTATCTGGAACTATGATTTTTGATAACGTGATAAGTTCAGGTTCTTCATATATTCTTAAATCTACGCCGTATTTTGCTATCAAATCAGTCTGAATATTTCCGGTCTGTTCTAAAAGTATATGTCTGCCAAATTCTCTATCTTTGTCCGATAGCTCATATACTTCTTGAAGTATCGACCTTATGTATTGTTGTAAGTATTTCATTTCGTTTAATCCTTTTTAAATTGTGGATATTGCCTTCTATTTCAAGTTTACTGAATAATCGTTTGAAAAGACCAGCTTTCTAGAATTAAATTTCTAATAATTTTTCGCAATATATAGTTTTTTACTTTCATCTTAAAATATCCTCTAGTCTCTTCTGATGAGATGGATCGATCCACATCGGAATAGGCACTTCTTGTAAAGCCTTTCTATATTTTTCTATTTGACTAGCACTTGGATTATGTGATAGGTTATGTATCAGATCACTTACTTTTACTTTTGCGGCTAAGGGATTTGAGAACACGCTTCGAAGATAGTCTTCATAAACAGGTTGTCTTCTTTTCGAATGAGTCATGATTCTTAAGGCATCCATAATTCGTTTCTGCGAGTCAATATCTTCGATCGAATGTTTCACCATACCATATAATGAGCGATGCGACAATCCGCTATATTTAGGTCCATCTTCGATAATATCGTGTAGCATTGCAAGCACTTGTGCTTCAAGATCATCCGGATAATATTGCCTTGTAATTTCCTGTACAGCTTGAGGATGCATAATGTATGGTTGGCCGTCTCTGCGAAGTTGCCCACGATGTGCTCTGTTAGCAATCCTAGAAGCGGCGTCTATCTCAACTTGAGACAATTCTAGAATAATCATTCTAATTGACTCTCTTAGTATTTTCATACATTTTCACCGGATGCTTTTTTATATATCCAAGCGAAATAAAATTTACATTTGATTGCTTTGAACTCTTTATTTGTGACCCACTTATAGAATTCATCAACAGTTGCAGAAGCATTTTTCTCCGAAGGGTGTGCAACGTTATTGAGCCAGTAATCATAACCATATTCTTCTGTAGTTTCAATTAATCGATCTGTAATACGCTCTGCCATTTTTTTCAATTGCTCTTCATTTCTTGGAATTCGAAGTGTAGCTCCCATTTTTCTCCCTAATAACAAACTATATACTCTGTCTCCAATATTCTTAGATAGTTCTTTAGCATCAGATTTCATTAGAGTTCTACATTCTGGAGCCACTTCAGTTAGTAATTTTCTCACCATCCCATTCATGAAGTTTGCTAATTCTGCATCGAACTCAGCCCACTTATCTTCCCATTGAAGACTTTTCCATGAAGCTTGATCTTCACGAGGGTTTCTTTCTCTGATATATTCTAATTGTGATTTCCTCTTAAGCAATACATTCTGTGCTCCTTTTGAAAACCAAATGTATCTTGTTTTTCTCCATGAACTATCTGATTCAGCTTTCTCTGGTTTTTTACCCGGCTTTGGTGTATTTGTGTATACTTTATCTTCTTTTTCAAAGTCTGTTTCTGGCATCACAAATATAGGTATCATGCTGAGTGCTTTAAAATATTCCATTTTTAGAGGAAGCACATTACGAATTTGTTTAATAAAAGTCCAACCTTGTATTGGTCGATACTGGAATGTCTGTTCAAAAGTATCAAATGTCTTTCTCCATATCTGTTCCGCCATTTTGTCTGTCAATTTATTTCCAATACGAAGTCCTTGTCGTGCGACACTGTTGATCAGAAAGTCTTTTGCTGTTTGTTCATCCATTGCACTCGTAACAACATGCACGGGGTCGAGTGCATTCCTATCTTCTATCAGGGATACAAGCTTTTGTTGATCAATAACTTTGTATCCTTTGAGACCCCTCATTTCCAATGTATCATTCCAGTCAATACAAGTGAGAGAAGCTTTTAACATATTCATGACAATCTCAGGAGCTGGCCGCAGATTTGGATTACTCCTATCTTCTTCCTTATCTCCTTTTCTGACTAACATATCGCTAGAATGCATATAGAGAATACCAGTCTGAACCCAGTGATGAAATTCATGTACCAAATTAGAGGTGTGGATTTGGTTTCGCCAACCTTTTTCCAATTCAATAAGCATACGTGATTTCCATTTGAGTCTGTTTTGATTTCCAGCTTTCCATTCTTTATAGAAAGTATCTACTAATCCTTCGATATATTGACTATCCTTTGCAGTTAGATAACCATTAAATGATGCAGTATTCAATTTTGTTCCATGGATCTTTCTTCTTCTAAATTTATTCGCTTCACCCCATTTTAATCCTACAGTCGATTGCTCATCGTATTCTTTAACTAATCCTATAGCGACACCTTCAATCATGGCTTGGAAATACTCTTTTGTTCTCCATCGCTTCAATATCCATTCTTGGACTTCTGTCGTTAAGTTATCAAATACTTTTGCACTTGCAGTTTGATCTTTAATAATCAATAAAGCTTGATCAGCTACTCCACGTGGTCCACTGATCGTCGAATATTCTATCGATTCTCCAAATTCTGAAGCAACATTAATCCACTCTTTTAATACTACCGAATAAGGTAAAGTACTTCTGGTTTCTAATAGAATATTTCGTATATAAGATCTTATTATATTTGACATGTGGCTCTTCCCATGGGATTTCATTGATATAGTGGAATTTTCTTGTTTAGAAATGAATCTTTTTACATAAAATACAGTATATTTGTATCTTGCAATATTTTTATAAAGCTAATTGAGTCTTTCATCTGAAATCTTTTAGTTAACCCAGAATCTAAAAACTGTTTCTTAAAAGAGGGATCCCAAAAATATGCCCATTCTTTTTCAAACCCATCTTCATCGAAAGCTTCTGGAGGCAAATTTACATTTTTAGATCTTTTCCACTGATCATTTTCAAAGCTATTTTGTTGAATATCATCATCTGTCTGAGGTGTTAAAAGATAATCAACGTCCGGATCGTATTCTCCATTCACAAATTGAGGCATTTTATAATCGAGTTGTTCAATATTATATAATTCGGGATGTCTTGCCCATGTACTCCAGATTCTCTGAGCATCAGAAGACACTTCTTCTCTATCAGCAGTAAGCCAATAACCATTATTAGAGATAACTGCTAATGCTACATTATATAAGAGCTTCCCATATCCCTGTCTTTTATATTGAAAATTTATATCTGACCATGCAATCTGCACAGTATTTATCATATCGGTCGGTTCTATCTGGAATTCAGCTAGAAAAGAAATTACATCTTGATATTCTTCATCATAATCTTCTCGTTTGCAAAGATAAACTCTTCCACTGTTTATGACTTTTAGATCGACTACAACAATGAGATTTAAATCTTTCATCTTGTTCAATATGGAAGAATCAGCTATTGAAGCATTTTCAATTATCAGTTTTCTAATTGTTCTTCTCATCTCTTGAAGACCAGACACTTCTAGCCCTTTTTCTTTAGCGAATTTCATCTGTTTTTCAAGATCTTCTTTGCTTGCTGATCCGTCTCCCCAATCGGGAAGATCAGCACTTAGGACATCACCCACAGGAATCTCTTTAGTGGATTTGAAAAACTTTTTTGCTCTCATTGACTGATGGCCTTTCATTCCAAAATCATCTGGATTATCTAATTTTGCACCTCTTGGTTCCACATCAGTAAGAGTCAAATCTGATTGACCGATATCTTGTGCAATTTTTGCAGCTTGAACTAAAGGAACTTTTCCATCTTGTGGTGCGGCATATACTTCACCGTCTTTATTAGCTAAATCAATTTCATTAGCGCCCCAATTTGTTCTTAATTTTGCAGGTGCCATATAATGTACTTTTTTTGGAATCGATGCTATTTTTGGTGAAATTTCTTGAACATTTGCCCATACTGCGGATCCCCTAGAGTATACATAGAGTTCTTCTGGTCGGAATTTCAAGATATAGTTTATTGCATGTTTAATTTCGCCATTAGTGATCACTGGTTCTATTTTCTGAAATTGTGGGCCAGATTTTTCACCCGTGTCTTTCATGTCTGTTCTATCCATCTTCCATCCATGAAATGCGTGCACACCGCCCACTTTGTCTTCTCCTATTTCTGCAGATAGTCCTGCGTCTTCAGGAGAAATATCATCCCAGTCGTTATCCATATCAATCTTGAAAGCTATTGATCTCTCTTCAAACAGTAGATCGACTAATTTTTTCATAAATTTCTCCTTTATTAGCTATTAGATTCTGTTTCGTATCCAGGAGCACCAGAAAATATTAGCTTCAAATGTTCTTCGCCATTCCAGATTCTGGAAAACCATCCATGTCTTTTTCGAAATGGGTGGTTAGCACCTATAGACATACCAGAATCATCTATAGCGCCAATAGGAAGAGGATATTCTCCATAGAATTTATGAACTCCAGGCTCAAAGAATCTCACATCTTCTTCATGAACAATAGAGGGAGCTCCCCTCTTAATTAAAGAAGCTCCAACTTTTCCGCTTGCAGATCCCCACCAAAGTCCAGCACTCATTCTATTAGACATTAAGTCTTTTAATTTTTCTTTAGCTAATGGAGAACCATCAGTGGCTGCTGCCCCTAGAGCAACACCTGGTATGCCTGGATCAATTTTTCCAGTAAGCGCTATGTCAGCTTGTGGATCATCATCAACATCCATTACTAGCCATTGTCCTTGTTTTGCAGGACCATAATTTTTTTCTAGATCTTGAGGAGTTTTCACCTTAAAGTGTCCTCCCAAAGAAGAATAAGAATTTTGAACCATAGCATATATATCATCCATAAATTCCCCTCTTTGTGGATCATCATAATCGACTATAGTAGGTTCATTTTTCCTCAAAGAATATACGCCATCAATTGGTAAATTCTCCAACAATATTTTTCGAACGATGTATCGAAGTTTTGATTCTTTTAATAACACAAGGATCTCCTATAAATAATAGTAATTATCCGAGAATTACTATATCTGACTCTTTGATCCATTTTCTAGAAGGGAAATTTCTCTCTATCGTAAGAGAGCCGGAGTGTCTAGGAAGACCTTCATCTACTTTCCTATTAAAAAAATCGTTGAGACTAGCTTTTTGTCTTTCCGGTGTTTTATGAGGCCAAACTATGCTTCTAAGTTTTTGACCGCTAACATACCAGTGGTCATTGGTGGCGTCATAGGTACCTATTTTTTGAATTGTTTTAAGAATTTTAGCAGTCACTGGACTTCTTTTTGAAGTCGCTTCATGAATTGCAAATTGTAGTTTAGTTTGTGCGCACATAGTATATCTCCTGAGCTAACCTGAATCAAGAGTAATTATAACTCACTTTGTTTGCTTTCAACTAACTCTTTTCTCTTTTCTTTTGCCCAATCATCAAAATCTTCAGGCTTACCAATACCAGGAAAATTATAGTCTTTAAGTAATAGTGCTATATTTTCAATTTCTTGTGCTAATTCAAATAAAGGGTGTAATTTTTCCACTTGTTCACAAATGCTACATATTACTTCAGAAGTAAACCAAGAGCCGTGAAAAGCCGTCATGTCTTCATTGCATCTGTTACATCTCATTTCTTTCACCAGAATTATCCTTTAGTCTAAACACTTGAGCTTTTCTAACTTCATTGTTTTCCTTTGTGATTATCATTACCAGATTGAAAACTTATGTGTTGATGTCTTATCTCATTACAGCTATTCATTTTTCTTCGTCCAAAGCCACAAGAATTAAATTGTGACACATATTCATCTGCTTCTTCGTTAGACGCAAAAGCAACAATAGACAATGCCGCCATCTTACCAGAACCGTCTATAACACCACGATATCTCACAGCTTTCTCTGTGCCAAGTTCTTGTACACAATCAGGACACTCATCGATGTAGCCACCTATTTTTCTTTTATAGTCTGATTTTTCATTGAAGTCTATATTACAGTGTTTGCAATTTTTCATAATCACTCCTTATTGTGCTGTGTTATTTTTTTTATTTTCAACGATCCAAGCTGGCACCCACAATTTCCCTTTTGAGAATTTCGCTTGAGATTTAGGGATCCAACCGATGCCTGTCACCAAATATGCTTTTTCAGTGATTTGTTCGATAGAAGCTCCAGAAATACCCACATTATCGTTTACTGGCAATCGTTCTGGTTTGAAGCCTTCTTCCATTAATGGGAGCATTTCTTTCCAGTTCTGCATAATAATTGCTTTAGCTAATTCAATATGAGTTTTATATTCTGTGCCTTTAACAAATCGTGACAAACAGTAGAAAGCATTATCGTGAGACAGAGATTTTGCTTTGAAAGACTTGCCTTCTGATGCAAAATCACCAGTGACATATCGATACATACGTGAACGAGCAGACTCAGCTTTTGGAGCCACATTTTCATCGGCAGGGTCTAAGCCTAAGATTTTAATAGCAGCATCGATCCATTCGTAACCTTGCTCTAATTTAGCAGCTATATCTTGAGGGAATACGATTATTTCTGATGATTCGTCTTCGAAAGGGTTAAATTCTAAATTTTCCATAGGAACTCCAATGTGTGTGATTGTTTTATTTACATTAGTAATGTAATATTTTTTGAACTCTTTTTGTCTAAAAGTGCTCAATTATTTTTTTGCAAAAAATCAAAATTTAAATTGCAAAGCCCTATGTATCTCTATATAATTTACGTATACATTATCAACAAACGAAGGAGAATCTATATGGCTAAATATATTTTCAGCCCTTGGCGACCGGTTGCAACAACTAAAGGCAAGGAGAAAAAACAAGAAGCACATCGAGCAGGATGGACATTATTGTGGGCAGAACAACTAGGTGCTAAAGTACTTCATAACGAACCTATTCCAGATGACTGTGAAATGCTCTATGCAGAACTAGGTATGGAATTCGATCAGACATTTCCGTCCTTTAATTCTGTAACTTCTGGAAAAATGTGGGATGGTCTCTATGAATACTTTGATCATTGGATTACCTATACTGAAAAGGGTGGCAAGACTACTTTCTTAGATTGGTACACGGATGGGTATCAAGCTAGATGTTGGGCCGAGAGACTTTGGTTTCGTTATGACTTGCATGAATTCCAATGGCGCAGACTACAAGCAGGTGATGAGAGTATTGCACCTATGACTGGTAATTTTGCTACATTATTTCCTCATCGAGTACAACAATTGGTGAGAGTTTCTAGAACAAAGCCTCTCTTTCAAAAAGATTTGCCTTTTAAATCTCTAACTTTGGGTGATTCACACTCTATCTCTGCTTGGTTACCTGGTTCTAAAGCATATCGCATTGATGGTCAAACATTATATGGCGCTTTGAAAAAGGGATTAGAAACCTATCTACAAGAAATGAATATGCAGCCTGGCATGGATTCTTTGAGAACTTATTTCGGCAACATCGATATTCGACATCACTTGTGCCGATTATGCACAGATCAAAAGTCTCAAGAAGGCGCTACAATTCGATTAGTTACAGAGTATGTTAGACAACTCAAAGAACTCAAAGAGACCTATCGGATCGAAAATATCTCTGTTGTAGATACACTTCCGATTGAACACGAAAGCCGTAGAATTCCTGGAACAGGATGCTATCCAGAGGGCAAAACCGGTCAACCATTTTGGGGTTCATGGGATGAACGCATGCATGTACACAAGACTTTCAATCAAACATTGAGAACTCTTAGAAAACAAGATCCTTTTTTCGAGATAGTTGAGTGGCCATCTAAGTTTTCTCTTGCTGAAGACATAACTATTATGTCTAATAATGCGGGTGGTGTTGAATCTCACATAAAAGATCAAAAACCTCCTGTTGCATTGATTCATAAGAGAGGCTCATTAGACTATGATGTAATGGAAGTAAGAGGGTCTGTTCATTTAATTCCAGAACATTATTTATGGTCAGATAGATTCTCAGTTTGGACAGAGAGGGAGAAATTTTACGGAGACAATTGATGGATTTAGAAACTACAGTTAGATTGTTAATTAAAAGCTATGGATGGAAATCTTTAGATGATGTACTAGTAGTCAAATCTATAAATGAAGGCGTTGTTCTCGATATTAGGGGGCAACGCCTTTTAGTTGAAAGAGCATTCTATAATGAAATTATTAAACAACTAAAAGATCAATAAACCACATAATGAGTTTTTCAAGCTATACTTATTAATAGGGGAGAAATTTACCTAAGTTAGCGCCGTCTTAATCACCTATCGTGGGAGGCGGATATGTCACATGACAAGAGAAAACCATATCGATCTTTAGATTTAAGGCCATTAGATATTTTAGTGGATGGCGTATATGAGTCTTGGGTAAAAGTAAAAAGTAGGCCTCATATTTTAGATTGGCCTTCAATTGAAACAATAAATAACAAAAGTATTGTCTGGCTTACAGATGATGAATATGACTCACGTTTAATGGTAGAGACAGATCCAAAAGAATTTCTTCTGGGAGACCTAGTGTATATCTGGACTCTAGAGTGGCAAGGCACTGGAATCATAGAGTATATCAATACCTATCATATAGTAATTCTCACAGAGATGAATATGAGAAAACAATTTTCAAAAGATAATGCTATTCTCTTAAGCAGATTACCATCTTGCGATATTTGATTGTAAAATTTTGATTCGATGCTTATAATATCTCTAATAAAGGAGAGATACTATGGCAAAAAATAATTACACTGATAATATAGTGAAACATGAAGGAACTGTCTTTGCAGACGGTAAACTCATAACTAACAAATGGTTTGATGATTTTCTTAGATTTCATGTAAACTCTAGGGTTCTTCAGCTCGATTGTGTGCTTGGTACAGATGAGTATGATGGCAAGGTCGATGACTGGTTGATGGAAAACACATACCTCTATGATACTGTTGACACCAAGTATATGGATGCTTCTAATGTAGTCCAAGACGTCTTCGAAGGCAATAACAATCCAAAGAAGAGATGGGCATCAGATAGAAATAGGGCTTGTGATCCAACAGGTAGATCCAAATTTGACTATGTCAAAATGCTAGATGGAGCTTCTTATCAAGACGTATTAGATGGATTTGATAGAAACAAGAGAATCTGGAAGAGAGTCGATTACATCTATGCTCTGATTGTCCATCGAATCACTGGATCTGCGTCTTCATATTTACCTCATGATCATGGATATCGAAATACATTGGTTCATAATTTTTATAAATCTAAGGGTATTATCGATATGCGAGAAGTAATTCGAAATTTTGAAAGGCAAAAAATAGCAATGTATACGTCTGCTGCTTGTCAAATTCCAGGGTTCCCTAAACCCAGTCGTGTAGACCTCTATGGATCTGATGCAAACCAATGGAAAGCAGGCACACTCTTTCTGTATCATCTGGCTCCACAACTTGCAGAAGCCATTGATTTGAAACTCACCCAAGCAGAAGAAGCCGGAAAGAAGATAACCCATCATGAGATCTTGAATTTTATGACAGATTGGAATTGGTCAAGAAAAGTGAATAAATTTTGGTTCCAGTATCATCTCATATCTGTAGATCTCTCCGATCAATTCCCACACGTTGTTGATCCACACTCTGAAACGCATTGGGGGAAATCATCTTCTTGGGCAATGGATCTCTTAGCAGATACAACAGAGAACAGTAAGATTTCAAAGATGGAGAAAATTCATCTTACATCTGCTTTGATGACAGAGAAAGTAACAGAGCTGATGGGTACAGATGCAAATGGTATGCCAGCCCATGCAAGACACAAATGGAATGAATCTGTTGCTTGCAACTATCAAAAATACTTCCATCGATGGATACCAGAATGTGCTGGATATGCACACCTATTGACTGTGCATCCGACTATTCTCACTGAAGTTGAAGCTTTTTCTTGTGATGCACCTGGACCTCATTGGGAGTCCCAAACATTCACTGAAGAATCCAAAGGAGAAGAACAGCTGACACTGTTTGATTTAGAATAAGGAAATAAATAAAAGCCTCCATTTGGAGGCTTTTTTATTGTTCTCTGTACAATTTTATTCTTTATCTATATTATCGATATCACCATAAGAATCATTATCAAGTAACGAGCTTACGATATATAAAAATGTTAGAGCAATAGTATATAAAGCTACAAATAATTGAATAGCAATCCAAATTGATTCTGGCAACATTCTTCCTAAAGCTAATAAGCTTACAAAACCCATCGTCCAAAGCCATGGTTTCATTATTTTTTTATTTACTAGCATTTTTATCTCCAAATCCCTTTCCAGGTAAGATTAACCTAACAAAGATTAGGAGTCTTACTACTTCAATATACTCTAAAGACTCTACGTGAAAGGTTTTTACTACTGTAGAATTCCAAATCCATTGGACTGGATATGCAATTATAAACAGAGCAACAATGTAAATCACAACTGCTCCTAATAAAAGTATAAAATTCTCAATAATGTCTGGTTGTTTTTGATTTTCCATTTGTTTCTCCTATTCTAAATATTATAATGCAAAAAGCAATTATCGTATTCCACCTAATGATGGTCGGACGTGTCCAGGATCTAATGATGCCCACACAGCATCCGATATATTTTGACCACGATCAATCGAAAATAACCATCCAGATACGTATCCTTCTGACTCTAATACTGCCATGGCAAAAGTTCGTTGATCAGAATGCAATTGACGTAAATAACGAACTCTCATAGTGTGTCGATAAACTGTTTCCTGATATTGAGAGACTAATGAGTCTGCCAAAGCTCGAACCCATTCATAATATTCATCAGGAATCATTCCCAGGAAAGCATCAGATAACACACCTTGGTTTTCTTGAAGTGAAGTCCACACAGTTCGTGCAGTCAAGTTAGTTATAACTCGATGAAGTTCACAATAATCAGAGAACTTCACTTTGCATCGTGAACCATCTGCAAATCGAACTACGAAGCCTTCTTGCCCTTGTACGTTTAAACCATGGAGCATCTCCATAGTTGATCCTGAAAGACCTTCATGACGATCTACAACATACAGTAAAGACCGTAATTGATCACATATATCAAATACTTCATCACCAGTCTGAGTATCAAAAGCAGCAAGAAGTATTACTCGAGATTGAGAACCATAATCCACGACTATTCTAAATTCAGGATCTAATAACTCAAAACAATAAGTCAACGATCGATCCATAAATTGCATTGCCTCAGAATGTTGAGTCTCAAATATATGAGCTATACGTTCTGAATGTTCAGAAGTAAAAGACCCACGAGATGCAAACACCCATTGTCCATTGTACCAGAATACAACGGCAAGACATCCATCTAATTTGGTGAATACTTCAAAGGGTTGATTGAAGTCTATTGCTTGAGACTCAGGTTCTTGGAAGTTAAAGAATTTTGATACAGGTCGTGCAACTACATTGCCTTCGTCATCAGTCACCAACCCACGGCAAGCCAAAGTGACTTCATTCCAATGAGACTGGTATTGACAAGAAGGAGAATAATTCCATATAGTCAAAGGAAGTGAAGGATGTCGTTGAGAACGTAACCAACCTGCTTCTGCATGAGCTTGTAGAGTTTGTAAAGTTATATGAGTCATTATGACCTCCAAGTTATTTTATTTACATTAGTAATGTAATGTATTTTGAACTCAGTTTGTACAATCTTGTTCTAGAATTTAACATAATCTCCAAAGCCTTTTATTCTTTTCAAATTGAATTCCATCATTGAGGTCACAATAGTCATGATATGGATAACTTGAAATAATCTTATCACCGATTAAAATATCATGAATCCATCCTGTTCCACTAATAGTGTCAATATTTTTAGACTCTAAGATAATGCCTTTACCACCTATGAGAGTTCCTGGTAGATAATATTGATTGCCTGGAAGGTATGGCAAAATACATCTATCGACTAGAGATTGATTTTCTAATATCCAATACTGAGTATTCACAATCAAGTTGTAGATTTGTTGAAGTATATTAGGCCAGATCAACTCATAAGAAGATATGTCTGTTTTATCTATCTTGAGAATTATATCTAAGTCATTATGGTAGTTATTTTTATTCTTTTCAAATAGTACCTCTAATGACCTATCAAAATTCAGAATTAGAAACTCAGACATAGCCCAATCTCTGTGAACTTTAACAGATGAAATATTTTTTACATACATGCTGATTTTGTTCCCAAATGATTGTAGCAATAAAATACTTCAGCAATGAATGCATCTCTATTATAGTTGCCACTATATGTTGGGTCCATTTGAGATCGAACTCTACAGTATTCTTCGATTTCTTCTTTGTATTGATACATTTTAGAAGCCAATCGCGCTAAAGAGATAGAGAGATAATTTACAAATTGTGCGATGAATGAATCAGCCATAGTGAACTCCTGTTCTGTTTGTGTGTTATTTACATTAGTAATGTAACATTAATCCAAAACAAGTTGTACTACTATGCTCTAAAATTCACTTAGCAATTCTACTCTGTCAATATGATGTGCATATCTTCTTGCATACAATAGAGAATCATTATATTGTTCTCTATCAATCCTAGTATGAAATATAAAAAAATCTGACTCAACTAATATATCCATCCAAGCATGAACAAATCTGTGTTGAGTTGTCACTATAATTCTAATATTGACTATCATTCCAAAAATATCTTTCTTAGAACTTATGTCTATAAATTGACATAGGTCACCAACTTTAAGCTCGCCAAAAAATGGGCTGACAATATCAGTGACTAAAAATTCTGGTTTTCCATTATCTCTTTCACAATTTAGAGCGAATGTCCTTAGTGTCTCAACATACAGGTCATGGTCAAAAGTATCAAGCATACTATAAATATGCTAAACTTTAAGCCTCCTATTAGCTTCAAGTTCTGCATTCTTTAAGAAATTCCGGAAATGGGACCTGAACCAATCCAAATCATTTTTCTTTTTCATCACTTTAAAAGTTCCAAGCTTAGACATTTCGGCTTCGAGTGAACCCCAATAATTCATAGTTTCAATTCTTGCGACAACAACCCACCGCCCATTAAAGAAATCATCAAAGCCATCCAAGAGTGGCGTGAGACCACTATGAAATCGAATAATATAGTTTTCTTTGGTCTGTAATTTACGACTAAAGATTACTGATGAGTCGGATATTTCAAGCACCCACTTTGAGTTACTTGCTTCTTCAATCATGATATTGATCATGCTTTGAAGATATTGACTGTCACCAATAATCTCATCTCTTGCATTCAGCCAATCTGTCTTCATTCTGTGATCTCCGCAAGGTCTTGAATTCTTACATTTGTGAGTTCCATTCCCACCATAGACCCATGTGACATCACAGTCAAGTTATAAAATGTGCCTATTCTTTCGTCTTCGGGTGTTTTATCGTCTTCTTTTGGAGTATATGGCCCAATCGAATCTATGATGGCTGTGACATCATATTTCTTAGTAGTTCTACTGTTCTTCTCTTTAATTTCTAAATTCACAAATACGATAGAACCT
>Ga0255204_1000232_pt1 | contig 17651 bp, 10 predicted proteins | sample Miss_Colum_RepC__2_FD_188418 | JGI IMG/M metagenome (GOLD analysis project Ga0255204, IMG submission 188418) | Freshwater microbial communities from Mississippi River, Louisiana, United States - Miss_Colum_RepC_8h | ecosystem: Environmental > Aquatic > Freshwater > River | place: USA: Louisiana... | reverse complement strand
GGGCTTTTTCGTAGCTCGACATTCCGATGTCGAGATTGGTGCGTGCCGGTGCCCCGCAGCACTCGACATTGAAAGGTCGAGCTACAGCTGCCGGTGAATTCGCACCCACTCTTACCGTCGGTTTCCCTTGTTCCGCCGTGCGTTGCGATGTTGCTGCGTCGGCGGAGTTCGCGCACTTTCAAGCTATGAACTGCAAGCCATTCCTAACCGGCCTCGGCGTCCTCGTGTGTGCCGCCGCCAGCCTGCTCGCCGCGCCCGCCGACAAGCCGGCCGCCCCGCCGAAAAAGGTCAGTTACTACAAGGACGTCCGCCCCATCTTCCAGGCCAACTGCCAGGGTTGCCATCAACCCGCCAAGTCCAAGGGCGATTACGTGATGACGGACTTCAAGCTGATGCTCGCCGCCGGCGAGTCCAAGCTCCCCGCCGTGGTCGCGAAGTCACCGGACAAGTCGAACTTGGTGAAGCTCATCACGCCCAAAGACGGCAAGGCCGAGATGCCCGAGGGCCGCAAGCCGCTCCACGCGACGGAAATCGAGACCATCCGCAACTGGATCGCTCAGGGCGCGGTGGACGACACGCCGACCAACGCGAAGGAGCGCTACGACATGAATCACCCGCCGGTGTATTCGCTCCCGCCGGTCATCACCTCAATTGACTACTCGGCCGACGGTCAGTTCCTCGCGCTCGCCGGTTTCCACGAGGTGCTCCTGCACAAGGCCGACGGTTCCGGCCTCGCCGCGCGGCTGGTCGGTCTGAGCGAGCGCATCGAGTCGGTGAAGTTTTCTCCCGATGGCAAGCGCCTCGCCGTTGCGGGTGGGCTGCCCGGGCGCATGGGGGAAATCCAAGTCTGGGACGTGGAGAAACGGAAACTCACACTCTCGCACTCCGTCACTTACGATACCCTTTACGGCGCAAGCTGGTCGCCGGACGGCAAGCTCATCGCCTTCGGCTGCGGCGACAACACCGTGCGCGCCATCGAGGCGGACTCGGGCAAGCAGGTGATGTTCATGGGGTCGCACAACGACTGGGTGCTCGACACCACCTGGTCGCTCAAGGGCGATCACGTCATCTCCGTCTCGCGCGACATGACGGCCAAGCTCACCGAACTCGCCACCCAGCGCTTCATTGACAACATCACCAGCATCACACCCAACGCGCTCAAGGGCGGCATCGCCACCGTCTCGCGCCATCCCTTCCGCGAGGAAATCCTCATGGGCGGATCCGACGGCTTGCCCAAGCTGTATCAATACTTCCGCACTGCGAACCGCCAGATCGGCGACGACAGCAATGGAATTTTCTTCTTCGACGCCATGCTCGGCCGCGTCACCTCCGTGGCATGGAGCCCGGACGGCAAGCTGTTGGCCGCCGGCAGCGCACTGGATGGCAAGGGCGAAGTATTCGCCTCCACCTTCACGTTCGGCACCAACGCCATCACCAAGGAAATGGCCGACGTGATGAGGAAAATCCCCGCCAGCCGTTCGCCGCAGGACAAGGAAGTCATCGCCAAATACAAGGCCGGCGGCACGAAAAACCTCTTCAAAATCTCCGTCCCGCAGGCCGGCGTGTTCGCGGTCGCCATCGCGCCGGACAACAAGACCGTTGCCGCCGCCGGCTCGGACGGCCAAATCCGCCTGTTCAACGCGGAGAACGGTTCCGTGCTGAAGGAGTTCCCCAGCGTGAATGTGACCGCCGCCAGCAAGGCGCTCGCGGCGAAGAAGTTTGAAGCCCCCGCGCCCGCCGCACCGAAGACTGACGGCGAACCCGAGTCGCTCCCGAAGGACGCGAAGATTGTCGCGCTCGAAGCCGAGCCGAAGGAGGTCGCACTCAACAAGTGGACCGACAGCGCGCAAATCATCGTCACCGCCCGGCTCGCCAGCGGCGAGGCGCTCGACGTGACGCGGCTTGCCAAGCTGGAACTCAGCGGCTTTAACAAGAGCGCCGCGAGCGTCAGCGCCACGGGCGTCGTGCACCCGAAGGCCAACGGCACCGTCACCATCAAGGCGTCACTTGCCGGCAAGAGTGTTTCCATCCCCGTGAAAGTCGCGGGCATCGGCAAGGCGCTCGAAACCGATTTCATCCGCGACGTGAACCCGGTGCTGACCAAAGCCGGCTGCAACCAGGGCACCTGCCACGGCGCGAAGGACGGCAAGAACGGGTTCAAGCTCTCCCTCCGCGGCTACGACTCCGAGTATGACGTGCGCGCGTTCACGGACGAGCTGGCCAGCCGCCGCTCGAACGTCGCCTCGCCGGATGATTCGCTCATGCTGCTCAAGGCCACGGCCGCCGTGCCGCATCAGGGCCAGCAGGTCTTCGAGCCGGGCAGCCTCAGCTACCGCATCATTCGCGAGTGGATTGGCGCGGGTGCGAAGCTCGCCGCCAGCGCGCCACGCGTGACCAAGATTGAGTTGTCCCCGCAAAACCCCGTCGTCCAGAAGGTCGGTGCCCGCCAGCAGATGCGCGTCATCGCCACCTATGCAGACGGGGCCACGCGCGACGTGACCACGCTGGCGTTTGTCGAGACCGGCAACCAGGACGTGGCCAAGACCGACAGCGCGAACGTGGTGACGACCTTGCGGCGCGGCGAGGCGCCGATGCTCGCGCGCTTCGAGGGGGCCTACGCCGCGACCACCGTGACGGTGATGGGCGACCGCAGTGGCTTCACCTGGGCCGAGCCTGAGAAGTGGAACAAGATTGATGACTTCACCGCCGCGAAGTGGCAGCGCATGAAGATTCTGCCCAGCGGCCTTTGCACGGACGACGAGTTCATCCGCCGCGTGTATCTCGACCTCACCGGTGTGCCGCCGAGCGCGGAGGAGGTGAAGAGCTTCCTCGCCGACAAACGCCCGGTGCGCGAGAAGCGCGACGCGCTCGTGGACCGGTTGGTGGGTAATGACGACTTCGTGGAGCACTGGGCGAACAAGTGGGCCGACCTGCTCCAGGTGAACAGCAAATTCCTCGGGGCTGACGGCGCGAAGGCCTTCCGTGAGTGGATTCGCAACGAGATTGCCAAGAACACGCCGCACGACGAGTTCGCGCGCAAAATCATCACCGCCAGCGGCTCGAACAAGGACAACCCGCCCGCGAGCTACTACAAGATTCTCCGCAAGCCCGAGGACACGATGGAGAACACCACGCACCTGTTCCTCGCGGTGCGTTTCAACTGCAACAAGTGCCACGACCATCCCTTCGAGCGCTGGACGCAGGACCAGTATTACCAGACCGCCGCCTACTTCGCGCGCGTCGGGCTGAAGAAGGATCCCGCCGGCGGCGACAAGCTGCTCGGCGGCACTGCGGTTGAGGGCGGCAAGCCGCTTTACGAAATCGTCGAGGAGCTCGGCTCCGGCGAGGTGAAACACGACCGCACCGGCAAGGAAACCCCGCCCGCCTTCCCATATCCCGCGACCTGCGACGAGACCGGCAAACCCGCCGCCGAGAAGAAGAAGCTCACGCGCCGCGAGGAGCTGGCCATGTGGATTACGGCGAAGGACAACCGCTACTTCGCCACCAGCTTTGCCAACCGCATCTGGGGCTACCTCACCGGCGTCGGCGTCATCGAGCCGCTCGACGACATCCGCGCGGGCAACCCGCCCAGCAACCCCGAGCTGCTCGACTACCTCACGAAGGAGTTTGTGGACAGCGGCTTCAACACGCGCCACTTGATGAAGCTCATCGCCAAGTCACGCACTTATCAGCTCGCCGTCGCGTCGCACAAGTGGAACGACGACGACAAAATCAACTTCTCCCACGCCACCGCGCGCCGCCTGCCCGCCGAGGTGCTTTACGACAGCATCATCAAGGTCACCGGCGCGAAGTCGAACATCCCTGGCGTCCCGGCTGGCACCCGCGCCGCGCAGCTCGCGGATTCGGGCTTCAAGCTGCCCGACGGCTTCTTCGCCACCATGGGCAAGCCCCCCCGCGAGTCCGCCTGCGAGTGCGAGCGCACCAGCGACATCCAGCTCGGCCCCATCATGGCCCTCATCTCTGGCGCGACCGTCGGTGACGCCGTCAGCGCGCCAGACAACGCGATTGCCCAGCTCGCGAAGGAAGTCACCGACGACCGCGCGCTCATCAACGAGCTTTTCCTGCGCATCATGAACCGCCCCGCGCGGCATTCAGAAATCGAGGCCACGCTCAAGAACTGGGCCACGATGAAGGCCGATGCCGCGTCGGTGAGCGGCTCGCTGGCTGACTACGAAAAGGTCTTCCCCGTCCTCCAGAAGAAGCGCGAGGAGACGCGTGCGAAGGATTTGTCCGATGCGAAAACCGAGTTGGCCAGCTACGAGAAGGAAATCGCCCCGCGCGAGGCCAAGCTCGACGCCGAGCAGAAGGAACGCACCGCGAAAGCGGAGGCGGAATTGAAGCGCTTCAACGAACAGGACTTCCCCAAGCGCATGGCCGAGTTCGAGAAGAAGCAGGACTTGAAAGTCGCCTGGCAGCCCGTCGTGGCGAAGAGCTTGAAGGCCGCCGGCGACCTGAAACTCGCGCAGCAGGAGGACAAGTCCATCGTCGTCACTGAGGGTAAGGATGTCCGCAGCGTTTACACCATCACGGTCGAGCCCACGGAGAAGGTCATCACCGCGCTGCGCTTGGAAGCCATCTCCGACAAGCTCTTCCCGAAGAACGGTCCCGGCCGTGCCAAGGACGGCAACTTCGTCCTGAACGAACTCTCCGTAACCGTCACGCCCAAGGGCATGAAACCCGCCGACGCGAAGAAGTTGGAGCTGACCAAGGCGCTCGCTGATTTCAGCCAGCAAAACTTCGAGGTGGCCAAGGCCATTGACGGTGGCAACAACCGCCAGCAGGGCTGGGCCGTCTCGCCGAACGGCGGCGCGACGCACTGGGCGACATTCGAGTTCAAGACACCCTACACCAACCAGCCTGGCGCGACGCTCACCTTCACGCTCACGCAACAGTTCAACGGCGGCAACGACAACGCCTACACCCTCGGGCGCTTCCGTCTTGCCACCACGGATGCGAAAGCTCCGGGCCTGAGCCAGAGCGAGGAACTCCGCACGTTGCTCGCCAAGCCCGCCGCGGACCGCACCAAGGACGAGGCCGCCGCGCTCGAGAAACTCGTTCGTGCCACTGACGCCGAACTGGCGAAGCGCACCAAGGATCTGGCCGACGCGAAAGCCCCGCGTCCGGTTGACCCGCAGCTCAAGGAACTTCAGGAATCGGTGAAGCGCCTCGGCGAGCCGTTGCCCGCCGATGTGAGGCTGGCGAATCTGAAACGCGCCGCCGAACTGAGTGCCAAGCAGTTGGAGAACGCCCGCCTCATCGGTGCGCAAGACCTCGCCTGGGCGCTCATCAACAACCCGGCGTTCTTGTTCAACCGCTGAACCTGCCCTGGTTTGGTGCCAAAAAAACGGATCGTAAGCCGTGCCCCAAGGGCGTATTGCGTGGATCATTCAACCGGCAGATCGAGGTTCTTAAGCTCGTCGCACTTGGCAAGAGGGTGCGGCAACTGACTTCTGATTTCCGCTCCAGTGCGGGCGTTGATGACAGTAATTTTCCGTAGGTGGAGTTTGGGATCGAGAGGATCAGTCCATTCTTCCAACGCACAGAAATCGCCCTTCGTGCAAACGGCGTCCTGCTTGAACCAGCGCGGCTCAAACTGGAATCGCCCGTGGAACCTATCGTCGGTCACTGGTCGGGTCGGGTCGGTCAATGTGCTTCCCCCAGCGGTGACCGTCCAAAGATGCAACTGATTGTGCGGGCGTAGTCCAGTGTTGCCCCATTTTAGGTTCCCGTGGATCGGGGAGTTGGAAAAGCCGAACCTAAGTTGGTGGATATCCAAAGTTGGTGGCACCGCTTCGCGAAGTTCCAAATCCGATAGTTGTTTCGACATTCGCTCAATCCAATCTGGCGACCTGCCAGTCAGAATGCAGTTTCGACCTGCGATCTGCGTTTCGAGCCAAGCGAGGCCAAGCCCTGCGAAGGGGCCAGTCCCAGTATTGAGCATCGAATCTGGGCCTCTGCAGCATCTCGAACTCGGCCAACTCGCCTTCCGACCCACGATGTATCCTGAGTCCAAGAGAACTAACATCTGAGGGTTGTGTCGCATCGTGGCAGAGGTCGTTAGCTGTTCCCATTCTGCCTCCAGCTTCCCAAGCTCATCACTTTCAGCACCGACGATGTAGCAGAGCGGCCATGCGTCCTTCGCTAAACTTGGATGACTCTTATCCTTTTCCGCGAACACCGGAATCTTTTGCAGCTCATTCCATCGCTCGCGTAATTTAATGGGCGTAAGGCGCGAGGTAACGGAAATCGCGGCAATCACTTGGTCTATCATCACGTTGAACTTTCCGGCTCCAGTTTCTGCGGGACAGAAAGCCAAGGAGTCGGCGGGCGTGACGATGATGTCTATCTGGGCAGAGCGGTTGCCTTGGTAATCGTAAATGTGGCCGCCTCGAAGAATCCTCACGCCATTGCTGAAACGTCGTTCAAGGTATTGCACAAGGATGCGCTCCACTTCCTCGCCGAGGTCGTTGTTATTCTCCAGCAGCCGTGCCCCTGTCACCTGTTCCAGAAGGCCAAGTCGGAAGTTGTTGAACTGGGCGCGGAGCTGCTTGGCGTAGGATTTTTCCTTTGACCGCTGTTTTCGGAGGCCACGAATCTTCTCAAAGACGGGTGTCAGGCTGACTGGCGCAGATTGCCAAATCCGCTCTGAAATTCGATCCGCAGCGGCTTCGAGGCAGCGGGCTTGTTTGAGAAAATAAGCAGAACGGTCATTCAAGTGGTATTTGTCCGCATACCAGCCCTACAATTCGACCGTGAAACGCGCAAGCGGCCGAATCACCGGAAGCAGTTTGTCCACGCTTTTGTGTTTGAGCAGCGTCTCCTGTTGCTGCAACGAATGGCGCAGGGCCTCACGGATCAAATATCCAAGTTCGAGCTTGCTCATGTCTACTTATCCCGAATCAGCGGTAGTGCGCGAGGGCCTCAAGGACGGCGGCGTGCCCTTTGAACGACTCTAGCGCGTCAAACGGCTTCATTCCTCAAAGGGGGCAATGTGGCGCTTGTGGTGGGCGGCCATGCGGCTCTCGACCGCCTCCCACTCCGGGTCAGACTTCAGCGCCTTTATGACGGGCACGGCGATCATGACGCAGTTCTTCGATGGGCGCTGCCGCTTAACGGGGAACGTGTCCTCGTCCAACTGCTGAATGGTGATGGGGGACTTGGCTGGGAGTTCGGGTGCCATTACCACCCGGCGGCATGCGTCAGTGCGTCTCGTGAGCATGGAGGGAGCTTCTCCCGTGCGGTTCGAGTGTCAAGAGTGGCATCGTTTGAAAGTCTGAGCCGCAGACTTGAAGGGCTGATTTCTACTGGGATCGCACCAGCAATGGTCTCGAAGGCAGCAAGGTTTTTTGGGCGATGCTCGTGCAGTCCGCCTTCCGGGCAGGGATAGTCCTTGCCGGTGACGGGCAAGCTCGTCGCGCTGGCCTTCGACAGTCGCTTCCGCTAGCGTCGGTGCGCATGAGTTGGTTCTACCGTTCGCTCATTCGCCCGGCGCTGTTCACCCAGCCCTCCGAGGAAATCCACAACCGCACCCTGGCCGCACTTGGCTTCGCGGCGCGGAAGCCTGCGCTTTGCGAGTTGATGAAGGCTTGCTATGGCGCACCGGAGTTGCCTGTCAGTCTCTTTGGCCTGCGCTTTCCCAACCCCGTCGGGCTCGCCGCCGGCATGGACAAGCAGGCCGCCGCCGTCCCGGTCTGGCGCTCGCTCGGCTTCGGCTTCAGCGAGCTGGGCGGAGTGACCTGGCACGCGCAGCCGGGCAATCCGCAACCACGGATGTTTCGGGCCGTGGCCGATGAGGCGCTGGTAAACCGAATGGGTTTTAACAACGGCGGCGCGCGTGCGCTGGCCGAGCGACTCGCCGCCTGGCGCGAGCAGGGGCGCTGGCCGGACCACCCGGTCGGCATCAACCTGGGCAAATCGAAGGTCACGGCGCTGGATGCAGCGGCGGAGGATTACGCCAACTCCTTCCGCGTGCTCTGGCCGCACGCCGACTTCTTTGTGGTCAATGTCAGCTCCCCGAACACGCCGAACCTGCGGCAGCTTCAGGACAAGGCCGCGCTGGATGAAATCCTTGCTGCCCTGCAACAGGTCAACGCCAAGCAGGCCAAGACTGCAAAGTCCAAGCCGATCCTGGTCAAGGTTGCCCCCGACCTCACGTTTGAAGCCCTCGACGAGATCGTCGAGCTGGTCGGGCCGCGTCAACTCGCCGGCATAGTTGCCACCAACACCACCATCACGCGTCCGGCGACCACGGAGGTGCGGCTCCAGCAGGTTTACGCCGAGACCGGCGGACTCAGCGGGCGTCCGTTGCGGGCGCGCAGCACGGAGGTGATTCGCCATCTTTGCCGCCAGACCAAGGGGGCAGTGCCCATCATCGGTGTGGGGGGCATCGCCAGCGCGGCGGACGCGTGGGAGAAGATCACGGCGGGTGCCTCGCTCGTGCAGGTTTACTCCGGTCTGGTTTTCGAAGGCCCCGGTCTCGTCCGGGACATCGTGCAAGGCTTGCGCTGGCGGATGGAAGTGGAGGGGCTGAAGGATTTGCGACAGGCCGTGGGGGTGAATGCGGGGTGACGGCGGAGTGCGCCGTCCCTTGTCCCATGGAACGCCTTCCGCCAAGCACCTACGATTGGAGCCAAGGCCGGACCTGTGTCGCGGTCACGCGGGGCGAGCGCGCCCGTTGGCCAGCTCGGCGTGGACACCGCTTTGATTTGCTTCGATACTGCTGCCCTCGCGGATGAAACTGCCGAGCCTGACCATCTTCGTGCCGAACCTGAACCACGGCCGGCACCTGCCGGCGTGTGTGGCCAGTGTATTGTCCCAGTCCGTGCTGCCGACGGAGCTCATCTTGCTGGACGATGGTTCCACCGATGACAGCGTGGCGGTCATGGAGTCGCTGGCCCGGCAAAGCCCGGTGGTGAAGGTGTATCGGAACGAACGCAACCTAGGCGTCATCGCGAGCATGAATCGTGGGCTGGATTTGGCGACCGGCGATTATTTCCTGGGGCTGGCGGCAGATGACTGCTTGCTGCCGGGGGTCGTTGAAAAGATGCTCAAACTGCTGGCGCACCATCCGCAGGCGGCATTCTGCGGGGCCATCACGCACTGTCGCGACGCGGGGGCGGGATTGGAATACCTCTACGGAACAGGCGTGGCCGATCACGCCTGCTATTTGTCACCGGACGAAATGGTCCGGCTCTCGCGAGCCGGCCGGATGCACATGTTTGCCACGCCGATGATGGTGCATCGGCAGCAGCTCGTGGCGAACGGCAAGTATTACCCCGAGTTGAAGTGGTGCACTGACTGGTTCGCCGTCTGGACCGCTGGTTATCAGACGGGGGTGTGTCACGTGCCGGAGGTGTTGGGGGAGTTCACGAAGGATTCCACCAGCTATTCCGGTCGCGGGATGCAGAACACTGCCGAGCGCTTCGCGATTTACCGTGCCATGCTGGATCACCTCGCCCGGCCGCAGTATCAAGAGGCTGCCCGCCGCATGCGCGAGGGGGCCGCGCTGGCGCAGTTTGGCAAGGAGATGCTCTGGCTGGTGCTGCGCCATCGCGAGTATCGGCATTTCCTGACCCCCGTTTATCTCTGGCAGGCTAGCTGGTGGTCGCTGCGCGCCGAGGTGAAGAAGCTCCTGCCCGCCAGCCTGAGCCGGCTCTACTTCCGTTTGGCCGGCTATGCGCCACGACGGGGCGGTTCCGCCAGCCCGGCCAAAGCCCATTGACCGCATGAAGATACTCATCACCGGCGGCTCGGGTTTTATCGGCACCACTTTGGTGGAGGTGCTGCTGGCGCGCGGGCATGAGGTGTTCAACCTGGATGTGACCTCGCCTTTGGACACGCGGCAGGCCGGCCAGTTCATCCGGTGCGACATCATGGACGCGACGGCGTTGAGCCGCCGATTTCAGGAGCTTCAGCCCCAGGCCGTCATTCACCTTGCTGCCCGGGCTGATGTGACTGAAGGAGGCTCGGTGGAGGTGGCCTATGCCGTCAACATCACCGGCACGCGTAATCTGCTCGCAGCGGTCAAAGCCACCCGGTCCGTGGAGCGGGCGATTATCACCTCGACGCAATACGTCTGCCGCCCCGGACACACGCCGGCGAACGACGAGGATTTCAACCCCCACACGCTCTACGGCGAGAGCAAGGTCGTGGCAGAGCGGGCCACGCGGGCGGCTGGCCTGCCGTGTGTCTGGACCATCATCCGGCCCACGACGGTCTGGGGACCGTGGCACCTCCGGTATCGGGACACGTTGTTTCGCATGATGCGGCGTGGGCTCTACGTGCATCCGAGCGGCCACCAGTGTGTGCAGGGATTTGGCTATGCCAAGAATGTGGCCCATCAGTTGGAATCCATCCTTCTCATTGAGGCCGCCAAGGTGCATCAGCAGGTGCTCTACATCGGGGACGGACACATTCGTCTGCTGGATTGGGTGAACGCCTTTTCACGGGCGCTCCGCGGCCGTGAAGTGGTGATCGTGCCGCGGCTGCTGCTCCAGGCGGGCGCGCGGTTCGGCGATGTGTTCCAAGCGGTGACCGGGCGCGGGTTTCCCCTTTATTCCGCCCGCTTTCGCAACATGACGGATGACTATGTGGTGCCGACGGACCGGACGCTGGCGCTGTTGGGGCCGCCCTTGATTTCCCTCGAAGAAGGAGTGCGGGAAACAGTGGCCTGGCTGCAGGCTCATCCCGGTGGCTGAGTGCCCGCCCCAAGCCGGATGGCGAGGGGCAACTTCCTGCCCCCGAGCGGCCAGGGCTGCGAACTTTGGGCCGAGGCCATCGTGCCGCTGCTGGTCAGGCTGATGGCCGAGGCGAAATAGAGAGCTGGAGCGAATCGCGCCCGCGTCCGGACGCCGGTGGCTTCAGCGCCGCTTTTCGCATCGCCTTTTGCGCCGACTGATGACTCCATCACGGGAGCACCGCTTACTCACCACATGAACACTCGCTCCCATCTCTACCCCGCCGCCTTGCTGGCCGCGCTCACCCTCGGCGTCCCCGCGCTCCGCGCGGATGTGAAACTCCCGCCGGTCTTCTCCGACCACATGGTTTTGCAGCGCGGCGTGCCCGCACCCGTGTGGGGCACCGCCGCACCGGAGGAGGAAGTCACCGTCAGCATCGCCGGGCAAACGAAGTCCACGAAGGCTGATGCGAAGGGGCTTTGGCGCGTGAAGCTCGACCCGCTCAAGCTCGGCCCCGCGCTCACGCTCACGGTGAAGGGCAAGAACACGCTCACGCTCAAGGACGTGCTCGTGGGCGAAGTGTGGGTGGGTTCCGGGCAGTCGAACATGGACGGGCGCGCGGGCGGCTACGCGAAGGCCGACGAAGGCTTGCAGAAGATTCTCGCGGGCGGGCCTTACCCGAAGATTCGCCACATCAACGGCCGCAGCGGCACCTGGCAGGAGGCCACGGCGCAGACGATGCCTGGCTTCGGCGCGATTCTACTGCCGTTCGGTCTGCGGTTGCAGCAGGAGCTGGATGTGCCCGTGGGCTTGATGCTCGGGGCGGTCGGCGGCACGCCGTCGGGCTATTGGCTTACAGACGAGATGTTCAAGGCTGACGCGCCGTGTCAGGCGTTGGTCGCGAAAGCCGCCGCGGCGTATCAGCCCGAGGCGGCACAGAAGAAATACGAGGCCGAACTCGCCGCATGGGAGAAAGCCGTCGAAGCGGCGAAGGCAGAGAAAAAGAACCCGCCGCGCAAGCCCGCGCCGCCCGCCAAGCCCGGCGAAACGACCGGCGGCAAAATCGGCCATCTCTACGAGGCGAACATCCGGGGCTTCGTCGGCTACGCGATTCGCGGCGTGATTTGGGACCAGGGCGAGAGCGGCACGGCCATTTCGGGCGTGGACCAATACACGCTGATGGGTGCGTTGATTCGCGGCTGGCGGAAGGACTGGGCGCAGGGCGAGTTCCCCTTCCTCTACGTGCAGAAGCCCAGCGGTGGCGGCCCGGCTTGGGATCCGGAGCACGCGGTGACCAAGCAGGCGAACAAGTTTGCCCCGCTGCCCGCCGCCGTCCCCGCCGCGAATGACGGCTCGTATCGCGAGACGCACATTCGCATCCAGAACTATCCGCTGACCGCGATGGTCACCGCCACGGACCTCGGCTCCGGCGTGCATCCGACGAACAAGTCCGGCTACGCCGAACGTGCGGCGCGGGTGGCGCTGGCGGTGGCTTACGGGAAGAAGGTCGAGTTTTACGGCCCCGTTTACGCGTCGCACACCATCGAGGGCGGCAAGGTGCGCGTCCGCTTCACGCACGTTGGGCAAGGCCTGGCCTTCAAGCACGGAGAGAAGCTCCAGGGCTTCGCCATCGCGGGCGAGGACAAGAAATTCCACTGGGCCACGGCGACGATTGATGGTGACTCGGTGGTGGTCAGCAGCGACCAGGTGGGCAAGCCCGTCGCAGTGCGCTACGCGTGGGCATCGCAGCATCCGTGGGCGAATCTGTTCAACAAGGATGGTCTCCCGGCGCAGACGTTCCGCACGGATGACTGGAAGTAGGGCGGGGGTGAAATGCGGGGGTGAAGTGCGGGGGGTGAAGGTCGCGCCAGCGTTTGGACTGCGGTGGCTTCAGCACCGCTTTTCCCTGCTGCCGGCTTGCAGTAGTTCCTCGTCTGTGGCGAGACTGTCCCGTTCACAGAACCGCCCGACAGGGCTTCGCTGCCAATGAAACGACTGCTCACTTTCACCCTCACCGTCACCGCATTTCTCTCTGTCCTCGCCGCGCCCGTCCCGCTTTTCGACGGCAAGTCCTTCGCCGGGTGGGAGGGCGAGACGAACAAGGTTTGGCGCATCCGCGACGGCGTCATCGTGGGCGGGTCACTCGAGGGGAATCCGCGCAATGAGTTCCTCGCCACGCACAAGAGCTACAAGAATTTTCACCTCCGCTTCGACTACAAGCTCGTGGGCACGCAGGGCTTTGTGAACGGCGGCGTGCAGTTCCGCAGCCAGCGCATCCCGAACCCGCCCAACGAGATGTCCGGCTACCAGGCGGACATCGGCGCGGGCTACTCGGGCTGCCTCTACGACGAGTCGCGCCGGCGCAAGGTGCTCGCGCAGGCGGACACGAACTTCGTCGCGCGCCTCGAAAAGCCCGGCGAGTGGAACAGCTACGAGGTCGTCGCCACGGGGCCGCAAATCCTGCTCTTCATCAACGGCCAGCGCACCGCCATCTGGGTCGAGTCGGAGAAGGGCATCGAGGACACCGGCGTCATCGCGCTGCAAATCCACGGGAACTGCAAAGCCGAGATTTCCTTCCGCAACCTCACCATTGATGAGCTGCCGTCGTCGGCCATCCCGCCCGAGGCGGAGATTCTCAGCCGGTTTGGCATCGCGCAGCCGAGCGTGCCGGTCGGGGCGTTTGCGGATGGAAAATTTGTCTTGGGCACGAATGAAACCATCGTGTTCGTCGGGCAGGAGAATTTCGTGCGCGAGTCGAAGGCGGGTGAACTGGAGGCGATTCTCGCGTCCGCTTTTGCTGCGAAGGCTCCGCGCTTCCGCTCGATGGCGTGGGAGGCGGACACGGTCTACGAGCAGTGGCGCGACCTGAACTTCGGCTCGTGGACGCGGCAGCTCGAAGCGGCGGGCGCGACCGTCGTGGTGGCGCAGTTTGGGCAGATGGAGGCGCTCGACGGTGTGGGGCGGCTGCCGGAGTTCACGGCGGCGTATCATCGGCTGCTGGACCAGTTCGCAGCGCGCACGCGCAAGGTCGTGCTGGTCTCGCCGATGCCGTTCGAGAAGCCGCTCGCGTCGCACGCGCCCGACCTGCGGAAGCGCAACGCCGACGTGCAGGCTTACGCAAACGCGGTGCGCGACATCGCGAAGCAGCGCGGGGCGGTGTTCGTGGACTTGTTCGTGCCACTCGTAGCGCGACATTCCAATGTCGCGACTCCTGACGCGCCCGGAACTCGACATCGGAATGTCGAGCTACGGTTGACGGAGGACGGCATTCACCTGACGAGCGAAGGCTTGCGTGAGGTCGCGACGCTCACGGCGCGCGAGCTTGGCACGGAGCCGAAGTTGTCCGCCGAACTGGAGCCGCTCCGCGCCGCCATCGTGCGGAAGAACCAGCTATGGTTCGACGCGTGGCGGCCGGCGAACTGGTCGTTCGTGTATGGCGACCGCGTGAACCAGATGTTTGGCAAGGCCGGCGGCACGGAGCCGTCGTTAAAGGAATCCTTCGAGCGGCAGCGCCCGTTGGTGAATACGGCCGACGCCCGTGTCCATGCCCTGGCGCGCGGTGTGAACGCCCCGCCGCTCGCCGCGCCCAAGCTGGCCAACTCCGGCGGCGAATCGCCCAAGGCGATTTCCCCCGAGGAACAGCTCGCCACGTTCACCGTCGCCGAGGGCTACCAGGTGAACCTCTTCGCCTCCGAGCGCGACGGCGTGGTGAAGCCGACGCAGTTCTCGTGGGATGAGAAGGGCCGGCTCTACGTGGCCTGCTCGCCGACGTATCCGCAGACGCTCGCGAGCGCGCCGCCCGCCGATTACATCCTCGTGCTCGAAGACACCGATGGCGACGGCAAGGCCGACAAGTCGTGGCGTTTCGCCGAGGGGCTCACGATGGTGCAGGGCCTCGAACCCGGCGCGGGCGGCCTCTACGTCTGCGATTTCGACCAACTCCTCCTCCTGCGCGACACCGACGGCGACGGCAAGGCGGACCAACGCAAGGTTATCTACGGCGGCTTTGGCGTCGGCGACACGCACCAGCTCATCAACAGCATTTGCCACGGGCCGGACGGGAGCCTGTGGTTCTCGCAGGGCTTGCACGCCTTCTCGCGCGTCGAGACACCGTGGGGCATCGCGCGCCTCGACCGCGCGGCCATCTGGCGCTTGAACCCGCGCACGCTGCGGCTGGAAGGCTTCTTCGGCGGGGGCATGGCCGGCGCGAATTGCTGGGGCGTGGCGTTCGATGACTACAACCAGGTGTTCCACAAGTCCGGCGACCGTCCGCACGGTTACTGGAGCGTGCCCGGCATGGTGCGCGGCGCAAGCCCGAGCGGCAGCAGCGTGGCGACCGAGGCGAACTCCGCGTATCGCAACTCGCCCGAGCAATACCACTCCGTCGGCCCGCTCTTCGACACGTCACCGAAGACGACGGCGCTAGAAATCATCGGCACGCGGGCGTTGCCGGATGACATTCAAGGTGCCGCGCTCATCGGCGGTTACTTCGGCGCGGTGGTCGAGCTGCACAAGTTCGAGGACGCCGGCTCCGGCTTCAAGACCACGCAGTTTCCCAAGCTGGTGAAGTCCTCGAACGCCGCGTTCCGCCCCGTGGACGTGAGCGTCGGCCCGGACGGTGCGATGTATGCGGCGGACTGGTTCAATCCCATCATCGGCCACTACCAGGCCAGCTACGCCGACCCGCGCCGCGACAAGGCCCACGGCCGCATCTGGCGCATCACGGCAAAGGGCCGCGCCAGCGTGAAGCAGCCGAATCTCGCTGCGATGAAGCCCGCGCAGTTGCTTGAACAACTCAAGTCGCCCGAGCGCTGGACGCGCTATCAAGCGAAGCGGCTCTTGTTCGACTTGCCCACGTCCGAAGTGCTGAAGGCGGCGGATGAATTCGTGGCGAAGCTGCCCAGCGCCACGCCGGAGGACGAGCGCGTGCTGCTCGAAGTCATCGGCGTCTTCGAGGCGCACGAGTCGCCGCGCGCCGCGTTGCTCGCCAAGCTGCTCGCCGCGCAGGACGCGCGCGTCCGCGCCTACGGAGCGCGCGTGGCGGGGATGTGGTCGGACCGCCTGCCCAACGCCGCACAGCTCCTCACCGAACGCGCGAAGGACGAGAACGCCCGCGTGCGGTTGGAGGCGGTCGTCGCCGCGAGTTACCTCTCCGGCCCGAGCGCGGCCAGTGTTGCGCTCACAGCCTTGGAGAAACCGACGGACAAGTTCCTCGACTACGCACTGCGCCAGAGCGCTCGCGCCTCGCAGCCCGCGTGGGCGAAGCCGTTCGCTGCTGGACAGCTTCAGTTCGCGAGCGCCGCACAAGGCGATTACTTGAAGAAGCTCCTGACCGCCGCGCCCAAGACCGCGTCGCCCGGCGAGCAGATTTACGAAATGGCCTGCCTGCCGTGCCACCAGCCGGAGGGCAAGGGCTTGCCCGGCGTCTATCCGCCGCTGGCCGGGAGCGATTGGGTGCGCGGCGACAAGGCCCGCATCATCAAAGTCGTGCTTCACGGCCTCACCGGCCCCGTGACCGTTGCCGGCCAGAACTATGGCCACTTGCCCAGCTCCGTCCCGATGCCATCGCTCGGCGGCTTGACCGACGAGCAAGTCGCCGATGTGCTGACCTTCGTGCGCGCGAGCTACGGCCAGCAGTCCTCGCCCGTGACCGCCGCCGAGGTGAGGACTGTGCGCGGTGCGACGACGGCGCGGCAGGCCCCATGGACGGCCAAGGAGTTGCCATAGCTGTCCTGGAGGCTGCCGCAGGGTCCGGGCGTTGAAGGCCCGGCCGGCGCTGGTCTTGGTGTTGAGCTCCATTCGCCCTATCCCACCCGATCCGATGCCCCAAAGTGTGTCCAACTCGGAAATCTTGGTGGAACGGCTCGCGTGCGCCGTGAGTGCGACGTTTGTCTTGATCGCCGCTGCGGACCGGAAGGTGGACAAACGGGAAGTGGCGACGCTGGAGAAGCTGTGTCTGAACCCCAGCCGGTTTGAGAGCGCGCTGTTTCGCACGGTGATTGCCGCCATTGCCCGGGAGCCGGGAACTTACTTCAACGACCTGCCAGCCGGGACATTTCAGCTCATGGACAGCGTTGGTGAAGCCATCCGGTCCCTCGAACAGGAGCGTCCCGATGCGGCGCAGGCCTTCAAGGTGAGCCTGATGGAATGGGGCAGGGCCATTGCCGAAAGCCGGAGCAGATTTGCCGGCTTGAGGAGAAAGATGGGCCAGGCGGAGGCGACTGCTCTGGCGACCATCGCCGACTTGCTTGAGTTGCGCGAGCCGGAGGCCGGCCGGGCCGCGCGAGTGGATGACCGGCTGGCGCTCGCGCCCCTGCTGGTGTTCAAACTGGTGGCAGCCGCCGACGGACAGATTGACCGTAAGGAGCGGGACCAGCTCGTGCAGTTGTGCGAACAAGCGGACGTGTTCCCCAGCCCGCTCTTTCGCGACGCCGTCCGCACGCTCATGCAGGACTACGACCGGCTTTTTGCGGAGGCGCAGGATGGTTATCTGGATCCGGTGGAGGCACTCAAGGCGGCGGGCGTGGCCCTGGACACGTCTCACCCCGAGGCATCGGCCGAGTTCAAGCAATGCCTGTTCCGATGGGGCAGGGCGATAGCCCGGGCGTCCGGAGGAGTCCTGGGTGTGGGAAAAAAGGTGGGCCGGCAGGAAACCCAGGTGCTGGCGCTCATCGCCGCCGCCCTTGGGTCGGACGATGAACGGTGAAGGCCGCTCAATGGATGACAGCGGGGCTTCTGTCTCGGGGGCGGGCACCCTGAGGTCACGGGCTGGGGCGGATTGCGGCTGGCTTTGCCTTGATTCCAATTCGGGGGCGGGCACCCTCGCGAATGATTCCTGCGCGCTGCCGCGCAGCTTTGCCTTGATTCCAATTCGGGGGCGGGCACCCTAGCAGAACTTGAGGCGCGGATCAAATTTGCGCTTTGCCTTGATTCCAATTCGGGGGCGGGCACCCT
>Ga0255204_1000229_pt1 | contig 17707 bp, 12 predicted proteins | sample Miss_Colum_RepC__2_FD_188418 | JGI IMG/M metagenome (GOLD analysis project Ga0255204, IMG submission 188418) | Freshwater microbial communities from Mississippi River, Louisiana, United States - Miss_Colum_RepC_8h | ecosystem: Environmental > Aquatic > Freshwater > River | place: USA: Louisiana... | reverse complement strand
GGACTACGCCCCCACCCCGTTGCAACTTCAGGCGCTGCATGACTTCGTGGCCCAAGGCGGTCATTTGATTGTTGTCCCCTCCGCCGCCCCCGGCATCAGCCCGGCCTTGGCCGAACAGCTTCCGGGAACTTTCCTCAGCCCGCAGCGACTCGAGACTGTGCCCCCGCTGACGGGTGAATTCATTTTCACCAATGGCCTGGCGACGAGCCGGCTGGTGCCCGGCGCGGGTGAAGTGACGGTGGGCACGCGTGACCGTCCGTGGGCGCTCACCCGCACGGCGGGGGCGGGACGGGTGACGATGCTGGGCTTCGAAGCGGGCAGCGAGGAGTTCAGTGTCTGGCCGGGCTCGACCAACTTCTGGCGGGAACTGCTCGCCCCGCCGCAGTTTCTGCATCACGCCGACCGCTTGCTCGCGCGTTCCGTGGCAGCCGAGCGGGTGCTGGCCGGGTTGTCCGGCATGAAGGTCGTCTCGCGGCAGTGGGTGCTGCTGTATCTGCTGGGCGCGTCGGGACTGGTGCTGCTGGCGCTCATCGCGTTCCGGTTCACGTCGAAGCCAGAGCGCGGCTGGGCCATCGCCACCCCGCTGGCGCTGTGCCTTGGCATCGGCGCGGTCGTGCTGGCGGCCCGCTGGAAATCATCGCCGCAGCCGCTGCTCAACGAAGTTTATCTCGCCACCGCCCGCAGCGGTGAGGACGGAGCCTGCGTGCAGGCGGCGTTGGGGGTTTATTCCCCGACGGAGCAAAGCTACGACCTGCTCACCACCACGGACGCAACCTCGCTCGTGCCCGGACGCAGCGGGGTGAAACCGCCCGAAGGGTTCCGCCTCGGCTACGAAAACCAGCTCGCCGTGAGCAACCTGGCCGTGCGGGCGGATGACTTGCGCACGCTCATCGGGCGGGCACCGCAACCCGCCCTGCGCGCGCCGACCGTGCAAACCCGGATCAGTGCCAACGGCCTTTCCGTGACCGTGTCCAACCGCTCGGAGGCCGCGCTGGTCGAGCCGTTCCTGAAATTCAACCGGTTCAGCATGGCCCTCCCGACCATCCCGCCCGGAGCGCGGCTGGAACACCACGCCACGAACGACTCCCTGTCCGTCACCGCCCCGCTCGTGCGCTCGGCCCGGCAGGAGCAACGCGACCGGGTGAACCGGATTTTCTTCCCCGAGCCCGTTTATACCGGGGATCTCAAAGTCAGCTTCGACGAACTGCGCTTTCAGCGCTTGCTCCGCGGACGGGAACTGCTCCCCGCCCTGTTCAGTTGGAGCGACCGCCCGGCGTTTCCAGTCGCTGCGGTCCATCCGCCCGTGATCCGTGATGCCATCGGCCTGCTGGCGGTGGAGGGAAGCGTGGAGTATCAGGGGCCGTCCCTGCTGTTATCGCGCGGGGTGATGCCGCTCCACATCCAGAACATGGGTGCCTACCTCTTCCTGCGCGGGGAAGGCTGCTTCGCCGGCGGCCGGGCAGGCAACTTGGCACTCGAATTCTCGCTGCCCGCCGGCTGCCCGGACTTGCTGGCGCAGGAACTCACCGTGCACTTCGAATACCGGGGCGCGGCGTTCGAGCCCGAAGTCTTTATCGGGCCGGGCAATCTTGTCGTCACGGACGATGCCCGGACTGCGCCGCCCAACGCCACGCGGCTCTCGGGGCCCATGCCCGCCCGCGTGCCCAACCCGGAGCGCCTGCTGCGGCCCGGCCAGCGCACCGTCGTCGTGGCCATCCGCATCACTCCCTCGGCCGAGGGCAAGCGCATCGGCTTCATGTCGAACCCGGACCTGCACGTCTGGCAAATCCGGAATCTCGATCTCGAACTCAAAGGCACCATCCCATGATTCTCACCGAGGGCCTGACCAAGAAATACCAGGACGTCCTGGCGCTGGACCACCTCAACCTCGACATCGGCGAGGGCGAGATCTTCGGCTACATCGGGCCCAATGGGGCCGGCAAGAGCACGACCATCCGCATCCTCTCGGGCCTCATGCGCCCCACCAGCGGCAGCGCGCAGGTGGCCGATGTGGATGTCGTGCGGCATCCGCAGCAGGCCAAGCGCGTGGTCGGCTACATGCCGGACATCTTCGGCGTGTATCAGGGCATGCGGGTCTGGGAATACCTCGACTTCTTCGGCGCGGCCTACCGGCTGCCGCGCACCGAGCGCCGCGCGCGCATCGAAGAGGTGTTGCACATCACCGGCACGGACGAGATGCGTGATTACTTTGTGGACTCGCTCTCGCGCGGCATGCAGCAGCGCGTCGGCATCGCCCGCGCCATGATTCACGACCCCAAGGTGCTGTTCCTCGACGAACCCACCTCCGGGCTCGACCCCCGGGCGCGCATCGAGATGCGGCAGTTGCTCAAGACCCTCAAGGGCATGGGCAAGACCATCCTCGTCTCCTCGCACATCCTGCCCGAGCTGGCCTCGGTCTGCGACCGCATCGGCATTCTGGAACAGGCGCGCCTGCTGCTGTGCGACCGGATGGAAGCCGTCCTGCGCCAGGTCGAGCAGCGGCGGTTGATCGAAATCGAAGTGCTCGATGACGCCGCCCACGCAGGCGGACTGCTGGCGGCGCAGTATCCGGTGGAGAAACTTGAGGTGAAGGAAACCGTGGGCCGGCTGCTGCGCCTTTCCTTCGCCGGACCGGAGGAGGAAATCGCCGGCGTGCTGCTCTTCCTGCTGCAACAAGGCGTGAGCGTGCTGTGGTATCGCGAAGTGCCACTGGACTTGGAGCACATCTACATGAAGCTCACGACCCAGGCCAAGGCCGGCAAACGAAGGGGCGACGATGCTGAGTAACCCTGTCCTGCTGCGCGAACTCCGCGCCACGCTGCGCTCGCCGCTCTCGCTGGCGCTGGCGGCGCTTTACCTGCTGGTGCTCGGCACGCTGGTCTGGTGGATGTGGCCGCAGGAAGGCGTTTACTCGGCCACCGCCCGCGCCTCGCGCTCCATCCTGTTGGTCTGCGGCACCGCGCAACTGCTGCTGGTGATGCTCTACGCACCAGCCTTTGCCGCGACCTCGATCACCTCCGAGCGCGAGCGCAACACCTACGACCTGCTCTTCGCCACCCTGCTCCGCCCGCTCGATTTGCTGCTGGGCAAGCTCGGGGCCTCCATCCTGGTGCTGCTGATGTTCCTCGCTCTCTCGCTGCCGGCCTTTGCGGCCTGCTTTTTTCTCGGCGCGGTGTCGGTGCGCGAGGCCGGGGCCATCTACCTCGTCTGCGCGGCGGGCAGCATCACCTTCGGCCTGCTGGGCCTCTCTGTGAGTTCGGTGCTGCGCAGCTCGCACATGGCGCTGGTCACCACTTACGTGCTGCTGCTCGTGCTGGTCGCCGCCCCGTGGCTGCCGCACTTCCTGCTCGGCCAGAAAGCCTGGGCGACCAGCTTCATCCACCACGCCCGCGCGCTGAGTCCGCTCGGGGCGATGGCTTCCGTCATTCTGCCCTCGTTCGAGCCGGCCGGGGCGTGGCGCACCTATCTCGCCTGCTGTGCCGGGGCCTCCGCCGTGATGGCCGTGTTCATCCTGGCCCGCTTCCACTGGGCCGGCCAGCGGAACACCCGGCGACATGGAACCACGATTGGGGACGTGGGGGAACTCACGCGGCGCAAGCTGAGTTTCCCGTTCTACCTCATTGACCCGATGCGCCGCCGCGACTGCATCCCCAACTGGCTGAACCCGATCTTCGCCAAGGAGCTGCGCAGCCAGGCCTTCGGCGGCGGCGTGTGGGTGTTCCGCGCCGCCATGGCGTGCTTCGGGCTGTCCATGCTCATGATGATCGCCGTTGTCGGCAACCTGGTCGGCCCCACGCCCAACTTGATCCGCGGAGTCTCGCTCGTGTTCCAGCTCGGGCTCGTCGTGCTGATCGTGCCTTCGCTTACCGCCGGAGCCATCACCCAAGAGCAGGAGCGCGGCAGCCTCGAACTGCTGCGGATGTCGCGGCTCGGCGCGTTCTCCATCCTGGCCGGGAAACTCGGGGTGGCGCTGCTCTTTGTGTGCTTTCTGCTGCTGGGGGCGCTGCCGGGCTGGTATGCGATTTACTACCTCGAAATCAACACCACCCGGGAAATCCTCCAGGCTTGGGCGGTGATTGGCACCACGATTGTCTTTGCCCTCACCTCCGGCCTGTTCGCCTCCGCCGTGTCCAGCCGCACGCCCACGGCCACCGCCCTGACCTACGCGCTGAACTTCCTGGTCGCCATCGCCACGCTGCTCCCGCTGCTGACGGCGGACCAGCTTTCCGTGCCGTTGCGTGAGGCCATCCTCCGGCTGAACCCGTTTGCCGCGTCGCTCCAAGTGCTCACGCGCGGCATCTTCGACGAGCTTGGCATCCTCTGGCAGCGGCACACCACGCTGGCGCTCATCGCCTCGGGCATCTTCCTGCTGATTGCCTTTCTCCGCCTGCGCTGGCTGCTGCAACCTCAGAAATGAACGCCCGCGAATGAACTTCTGGTTTCCCTTCAAGTCTGGTGGCAAACCACGCCTGCCCAGGGCAGCCGCGCTGCAAGCCCTCGCGCTCCGCCTCAGCCACGCAGCCGTCTGGATTCCGCTCGTCAGCCACCCGCTCAAGGACGCGCCCACACACGAGCTGCTCCGCGCCGCCTTGAAGGAACCCGATGCCGTCGCCCGGGAACGCGCCTTGGATGCGCTTGGGCTGATCCGTGATCCCGCCGATGCCGCCCATGTCCGCACGTTGCTCAACGCGGAGCTCGCCACGACTCGCGCACAGGCTGCCCGTGCCGCGGGCGCGCTCGGGGTCACGCTGAATGCCGAGCAACTCGCCGCCGCCACCCGCACCCGGCCGGCACCAGCTCCCGCGATCAAGCTCCCCGATTCCCTGCGAACCGCTGACGTGCGCACCCTGGTCCACGCGCTCCAAGGGCTGGACTCGGCTGGTGCCCAGCAGCATTCCGCACTGGTGCTACCACTCCTGCGACGACCGGAACTCGTCGTGCAGGAAGCGGCGGTCCGGGCCGTTCAACGAGGAAAGTTGACCGCCGCCATTCCTGAACTGCTCGTCCGGATGGACGACCCCGACGAGGGGCTGCGCCTGGCGGCCTGCGAAGCACTGGCGGCCATGTTCGACGTCGCACCGCGTCCGGCGCTCGTCACCGCGATGGTCCGACGATTGGAAGTGGATCTCAGCTCGCAAGTCCGTCAAGCCGCCGGACTGCTGCTCGTAGCCTTGCATGATCCGCCCGCCCGCGACGCGCTACTGGGCCTGCTTCAGCACCCGCGCGGCATGACCCGCGCCTCCGCTGCGATTGCCTTGGGTGCCTGGCAAGAACCTGCGCTGGCCGCACCATTGCATCCCTTGCTGAACGACCGGGAAGACCGGGTCACGCGCGCCGCCGCCAATGCTCTGGGCCAGCTACGCAATCCCAGTTCCAAGCCACCCCTGCTCGCCGCGTTCCTGGCCCGCAGCCCGGCCGTGCAGGAGCGCGTGGCCTGGGCGCTCGGCGAGTTGAAAAGCACCGAGGCCGTCCCCGCCTTGAGCGAAAAGCTCACCACCAAGGACGAGGACTTGAAAACCAGTCTGGCCCTGGCTTTGGGCAAGATCGCCGACAAACGCGGGCTGCCGCCCCTGCGCCGGGTCTTGCATGACATTCCGGCCACCAACCACCTGCCACGGGCGCGCGAGGCCGCGCTGATGTCTTTGACCGCGCTCGGTGACAAACCGTCCATCCCGCGTGCCCTGCAAATCGTCGCGACCACCGTCATCCCCCCGGTCGCGGGCGGAGGCCCCAGTTATGACGACAACTTCGTCCGCGCCGCCGCCCTGCGACTGCTCGCCGCCGTGGGCGACAAGACCACCGGGGCAGCCTTGGTGGCAGCCATCAAGGATCAAATCCCCCGCGAAATCCGGCCCACCATGGCGGACACGCTCACGAAACTGTTGGGCAAACCATATCAACCAATCCCCGACGAAAGCTATCAGAGCTTGTTTGTGGAAAGCCTGAACAAGTGGCCCGGCAAGGCCGTGCCTGCGCTCGGGGTGGTGGAAGGGCCTTGATTGCGGGGACCGAGTAGCCTGCGCTAGTTGAGTTGCATTTCGACGCTCACACGTAACTTGGCAAGCTAGGGCGGTGTGGAGCCGCCTCAGCCTGGAAAAGATTTCGTTCCCCTCCCAGACGGCGGCAGGCATGCCTCTCGCCGCCGCTCCTACGGCACACGCGCCGGATCGAAATGGGCATCTCTGCCCGCAGCGCCGTAATAGCTCGGATCGGACTTCTCGACAAACTCCACATGCCCATCAGCGAAGGAAACCTGAGTCCGGTCCTTGTGCCGGTAAACTGCCAACTGTTTCCAGACGCCATAGCCAATCCCACCGAAGGATCCCCACGCATTCTGCGCCGCCACATTCTGCGCTTGGGCGGCCCAATCTCCCTCATACATCCAGTAAGCCCATTGCAGATTGTAGTCCGCCGTAACGATCACTCGCTCGGGGTTGGACCCTCCCTGGGTGGTGATGTCCCTATACCCGCGACCGCCCCCGACTATGCGCCCACCTAGATACCCGTTGTAACCATAGTTTTGGATGAGGTGGCCTTGGAAGCCAGGCTCACGGTTGGGACCACCCACTGCCGGACAGGCAAAGATGGTGGAATTGTTCAGATACGGATAGATGAGGTCCATCCAAGTCTGGAAGAAAGCTACGGTGCCGCTGCCGTTCCAATCCTGTTTCCATATCGCGCCCGGCATGGCGGGGTTGGGTTGGGGCGTCATCGCCGCAACACTCGGCACGTAAGGCACCCAGCGTCCCACGTCTTCCGAGTAAAACCTCATGGACAACGCGATTTGCCGTTGGTTGTTCTGGCACTTCATTCCATCTGAGCTTTTCTTCGCTTTTGCCAGTGCGGGCAGCAGCATGGACGCGAGTATGGCAATGATGGCAATGACGACGAGAAGCTCGATAAGCGTGAAGCCGACACGAAACTGGCGAAGCATTCCCACGGGTTTCATGTTGCGAACGCTAGTTTTTGGCACTGCATTTGCAAACAAAAATTTTGTGCAACCTTGCTTCACCCTCGGCCAACAAGTTAGCCTGCGGAATATGCAAATCTCAGCCTTCATCACGCGCTCCTGCTGTTCAGCCATTTGCCTGCTAACGCTCCTGGCTGTGACCGCGTTGAGCACGGGGTGCGGCCCAACTTCGAAGTTCAAATCCACGCTTGAAAAGGCCAAAAGCGGTGACCCTCAGGCACAAATGGAAGTTGGTCAGATGTATCTTGAAGGGCGCGATGTGAAGTTAGACGGCGCGAAGGGCCTGAATTGGATCATGCAGGCGGCTCAAAAAGGTCTGCCCGCTGCCGAGCGCACATATGGTCTGATACTCCGGGTGGCTCCGACGGGCGGGGGGACTGCTGGGCAAGCCCGCCAATGGCTGGAGAAGGCTGCTGCCAAGGGAGATGTCATCGCTCAAGTTGAGCTCGGCTCCATGCTCGGACTGTCCAATCCACCCTTTGAATACGTCGAGGCCATGAAGTGGCTGCTGATCGCCGAGCGCAGCGGCGCGACCAACGCCACAGCCATGGTCCAGGCGGTCTCAGGAAAAATGTCTCCCGCCGAAATATCCCAGGCGCGCGCCAAGGCGGCTGCATTTGAGAAGGAAAAATAAGCCGGCTGTGTCACGGGGCTGAAATGGGCCCAAGCGCTCTCCCGCTGGGCGGGCCGGGGCGAGGGAGAAAGGCCACTCGGCATGACCCCGCTCCATTTTACCGGACTACTCAAAGAACTGGTATCAGGCATTTCACTCCACCAGCACGATGTCGTTCAGCCCGAGCGGCAGCATGAACTCGATGATCTGACCGCCTGCTCGCATTGCTGGTTCCGCCGCCGGCTTGGCTGGCGTGAATTTGAGAACACCCTGCGTCACTGACCGGACCGACTTGGGCACCTTTTCCACGGCGAGCCGCACGCGGAGTTCCTGGATCGGCTGATACGTGAAGTTGGCCAGCACCAGTGCGGTGCCTTTCGGCGCATCATAAACTCCCGCCTCGACCACTGCGTGAGAGAGTTCCACCACGCGTGCCACACCCGCTGACCGCGCCAGGCCCGTGATGAGCTGCCGCTGGGCTTCGGGCCAGGCTTCCTTCAACTCGCGCGGCACGAAGCGCGCGTCCTTCACGCTCGCCACCCCCGGCGTGGCAGCCACATACACCGTCGGGCCTCGCCCGAACCGGTGCGTCAACACCGCTGGCGCGCCGTCCTGAAACTTCCCGCTGACCGTGGCACCCGCCAAAGTGACTCCGACCTTGCAACCCACCGTGCCAAACTCCACCGCGTCCGCACCCGGTGCGCCTTCGCAGCGGATGCGGTCCTGATAACTCAAGCCATTGAGCCGGCCGCGCACTCGGTATTCGGCGTCCTGCGTCGTCACGTTGAGCTTGGGCGCGATCCCGAACACGCGGCTCAAACCCGGCACTTCCTCGTTGAACTCATTACGGCTGCCGGCGGCGCACGAGCCGTAAAGCTGGCCACCGGCCTCAACCCACTTCTCGATCGCCACCATGGACTTCGCCGTGAGGCACGGATCTGTCGCGTAAAGCACGTCGTAGTCGGTCAACCGGCCGGCCTCGATGTCCTCCTCCGTCACAAAATCCACGCCGAACTGCAAGTGCGTGAGGTTCAAATAAGTGGCCCGGCGCTCCAGCATTTGCACGTAGCCAAAAGGCTGCCACAGATCCGACGACACGCTGTAAAGCACCGCCAGCCGTGTTGGTCGTAACTGGCCCGGTGCAAGGATGTGCTCGGCGGCGGCGAGCTGGCGCGTCATGGCCGCCACCCCGTCGTAAGCTCCGCGCAAGTCCGACCAGTAATTCTCCGTGGCCGTCGCCGTCGGACCGTAAGTCCAGTAGAAGAAATGCTTCGCTCCTTGCGCGAGTGCGGACGCGGACTTGAGGCGAAGGTTGGTTTCATCGCTGGGGGTGATCCACGAGATGATCGGCTGCGCGCCCCGGCTGCCGCTGCGAAACATCGCGGCCTGGAAGCCCATGAGTTGAAAGCCCTCCCACGTATAGTTCGGCCCATACATGAACTGCAGGCCCATCCAGTCCTCGATGCCCGCCAAGTCCACCGCCCGCTCGCGCGCGAGGTCAAACCAGTCCAACGCCAGCGGCGCTCCGCCCCACGCCATGTTCGGCACCATGCCCATGCCCAGCCCGGTGCCGCTGAAATACGGATGATCCGCCACGAGCGTGGACGTGATGCCGCCGCCGGGAAAATGCCGGTGATACGCCTCCGTGTGCCACTTCACGCGCTGCGTGCCCGCAAGCTGCCGGAAGCGGGACGTGAAGTAGAAAATCCGCCGCGCCGCCGGCCCGTTCACCTGCTCCCGTGCGCGCAAGTCGGCCGGTGTCTCGATGGGCAGCACTTCGTCCAAACGCACTCCGCCCAGCTCCTGGGCGGTGATGCCGCGCGCCGCCAGCCAGGCACGAAAGTGGGCCAGCGCCAGCGCGTTGCTGCCAATGCCCGGCCGGGCGCAGATCTCGTCCGCGAAGTTGAATGGCACTCCGCTCTCCATCGGACTCTTTTGCGCGGCCCCCTGCTTCTGCATCAGCGCTTCAATCTGCTCGCGCGTGGCCTCAGGTCCGAACTGCACATGATGCGTGTGGCCCGGCTGGCGGAAAGGAAACCGCTCCCGGGTCTCCGCCGCCTGATTGCCGACCACGTTGAAGCCCAGCAGCCACAGCACCTCGGCCTCCTGCGCGTTCAGCTCGGCGCGCTGCGGACCCCAGAAGCCGGTTTGCACGATGAGTTCCTTGGGGGAAACGCGTTGACCGCTCGTCGCCGTGCGTGCCCAGTCCAGCCGGCGGGCGGACATCTGCGCGGCGGTTTCCAAGCTGTCCTTGTCCTTCACCAAATCGGGCGAGACGAGAAAGCTGGTCAGCGTGCCGGTGAAAGTTTCCTCGAAGCGTTTCACCACCCGCTTCGCATCCGCAGCCGTGGCCAGTTCGATGATGACCCTGCACCGGGTGGCGGGCGGCTGGCAGACAAAGTTCGCGGTGACATTGGGAAACTCCGCCACGCCGCCTGCGCGGTTGAGCCGGCCATGCAGGGCTTTGCCGTTGTGCGCCTTGAGGTCGAACCACTCGGTGAAAACGCCCGTCGGCAGCGCCTTAGTGCGATCCTTCGCCGCCGCCTCCGGCAGCGTCGCCGCCTTCAGATACCACGGCGGATTGTGGATGTAGCCCCCCAGCGCGACATGCCACGTCGCATCGGCCGGCTCGACAAGTTGCAGGCGGACGAACACGCCATCGCCGCCGAAGATCGACTGGGCGCGGCTCGAAGTCGTGCCAGCAAGCAACAAGGGCAGAAGGAGAACGACAAGCAGGCGCATGGGCTGGAGTGGTTCGCTAGCGAAAGCCCTTCAGCCCGCACGCCGAAACAGCCGTGGCTGCGGGACAAACTTCACCTCCGCATCCAGCGGAAACACCGGCCGCAGGCACCGCGTGTGACCGAGGCTGCGGAGATTCGCGCTGGTGGATCCCGGCGCATCCACATCCACGTAGCGCGCCGCCCACGTCTTGAACATATGCGGCTCGCAATGCGGCGACTTCACCACCACCGCACCGAAGTGTTTCGGATCGCAGCCGTGCGCCAGGAACAGCGCGCGGTCATACAGGCTGACTGCACGGCTGGTGAGGATCAGAGTGAAGTTGTCTGCCTCAATCACGGCTGTCCTCCCCGCCTGCCACAACTCGCGGGTCGTCTCGCTACGAAACCAGCCATCCGACAGCAGACGCACCCGGCCTTCAATGGGCAGTGGCGTAAACCGCGCCGGGTCCAGCGCCCCGCCCACCGTGGTTCGCACGCTCTGGCCAATCCCAGCGGCAAAGGCCGCCGCCACCGCCGCCGGGTCCACCACCGGGATAAGCGCGGTGCCTTGATAACCCGCCTCCCGGAGCGCGCGCAGGATGGCGTTGCTGTCGCCGGACGCGCCGGAACTTGTCGCATCCGCCGCATCCACCAGCACTACGGTGCCGGACTGGTTCTCCTTCGTGATGCGGGCGGCATCGGCCAGGCTGGTGAGCGGCACCTGCATTTTCTGGTGGTGTTCCCAGAACAGGTTGGCGATGCGCACCGCTTCGCGCTCCGCTCGCGCGGGGTCGTTGTCCGTGACCACAAAGCTGTTCGAGGCGAGCGCCGGCACATCCGTAAAGGGATTGCCCCACATCATCGCAGCCGACAAGCCACCGGGGCTTTGCTCAATCTCCTTCGCCAGATTCACCGCGTGCCGGATGGAACCCGTCTCCGTGATCAGCTCGTCGCCGCGCACCAGCGCGGGCACCGTGACCTTGGCCGTCACAGGCCGGACTTCCCCCGCCACGATGCGCAAGAGCAGCCGTGCCGCCCGCGCCCCCGTGCCGAAGAAATCCACGTGCGGATAGGTGTGAAACGCCACCGCCGCGTCACTGTGCTCCAGCATCCGGTCCGTGAGGATGCCGTGCAGGTCGAGCGAGATGACGATGGGCACGCGCTCGCCGACAATCTTGCGCGTCTCCGCCAGCAAATATCCCTCCGGGTCGCCCTCGCTCTCCGTGGCCATCGCCCCGTGCAGCGAGAAATAAACACCGTCCACTTGCGGAGCCGCCTGCACGCTCGCGATCAACTCACTGGCAACCCGCCGGAACGCCGAATCTGCCAAGGTTCCGCCGGACGTGATGAAGTGCGCGCTGTAAGTGGGCACCAGCTCCACGCCGGGAGCGGCGTCGAACACGCTCAAGGCGCCGCCCACTTCGCTGCGCACGCGGCGATGGTATTGGAGGACTTCGGTCCCCCGGCGGATGGTGAAGTCCTCGTAACCACTCAGCACGGGGTTGAACGTGGAAACCTCTTGTTTGCACTCGGCGATCAGGATGCGTGGCATGGTGAATGGCCCCGAGGCTAATCAATCACACGGCTTCAGCAAGCCCATCCCTGACCGGCTACTTCCCGCCCCGGAGGTGCCGGTCCAGAAACTCGTAAGCCACCTTCCGCGCGTCGTCCGGGAAAGCGTGCGGGCCTTTGGGATAGTAGCCGGACACGTCCCCTGCCCTGCCGTGGAGTTCATAGACCTTGCGCGCGGCAGCCAGCACGTCGCGCACGCCGGACACGTCGAAGTCCGTGTCGCCTTCCGCCGAGCAGGTGAGAAACGGACGCGGGGCGAGGGCGGCGACGATTTCCGGGAAGTCGAACGGCACGCGCGCGGCGTCGTTACCAAATTCGCCGGCGATGCGCGGCATATAGACTTTGCCGGTCCAGCTCGGGAGGTCGTCCTTGCGGAAGGTGGTGAAGCCGCAGCTCGACACGATGACGCGCAGGCGCGGCTCGAAGACGGCGGTGAACATCGCGTTGTGCCCGCCGAGAGAGTGGCCGATGACACCAAGGCGCGCGGCGTCCACCTCGGGAAGTGATTCCAGGAGGTCCACGGCGCGAACGTTGTCCCAAATGGCTTTCATGGTGCCGCTGGCGTAGCCGTGGCGCGGGTCGAAGTCGTATTTGGAATCGCCGAAGCTCGGGTAGTCGGGCGCGAAGGTGACGTAGCCGCGCTGCGCGAGATGGAGAGCGTATTGCTTCGGGTTGTCCACGAGGCCGGCGGACTCGGCCTTGCCGAGCTTGGTGGTCTGGTGGAGGCAGAGGACGGCGGGGAGTTTGGGCGGCGACTGCAAATCGCCGGCACGCACGCCGGTGCCGGCGGTTTGTAACCGCCGTTCGGGAATGAAGAGGTAGGCGGCGACGCGGTCGGTGGCGTCGCTCTGATAAGTGAGTTTGCGCCGCACTAGGCCGCCCTCCAGCTTCACTTCCTCCAGCACCTGCACGTCGAGCGCGACGCGCTTGGCGGGATTCGGGAACGGCCCCATCACCCGCTCCAACGCGGCGGCGATGTGACGTCGACGCGGCTCCCACTCGGCGGCTGTGCGGGCGGGCTTCGCGGCTCCGCTGGTGGACGCGACGCGCAGCACATCGAAGCGGTCGGGGTAGCTCGGCGCAGCGGACGCTGGCTCGAAGCGGCCGACGGGAAAGCCTTGCGCGTAGGAGATGACGAATGCGCCGTCGGTCGTGGGGTAGCGGATGTCCTCGCGCCGCTCGAAGTCGGTGGGCGTCTGGCGGTCGAGGGCGTCGGGACTGTCGGCGCGAAGGAATTTCCCGGCGACGTGCCCGGGGATGAGCGTGCGATTGCCCAGCGCGTGGCCGGTGGTGCTGAAGATTTTGCCGTCCACCATCTCCTTCGTGACCCAGACGGGCGTGATGTCGAGGCCCGCGCGTTGCATGTTCGCGACCATCTCCTGGCCGTCGGCGAGGCAGGTCTTGTCGTCGAGGCCGTGGACGGAAAAGACCTTAGCCGTGGTGCCGAGACGCTTCATTTCGGCGAGATGCGCGGGATGGCCGACGAAGCGAATCTCCTGCGCGCCGGGCGCGAGGAAGTTCGGGCTGGCGGGGTCGCGACTCCAGCGAGCGTTGAGCCCGCCGGCGGCGGGGAGGTTGTAGGCGAGGGCGTCGCTGAGCTTCTTCATGCCGCACATATCCACAACGGCGGTGAACGTGCGCGGCGCGAGCTTGTTCGCCATGAGCGTGACGTTGCCGCCGCCGGAGCCGCCGGTAGCGAAGAGGCGTCCGCGCGCGAAGGGAGTTTTGGTCGTGTCGAGTTCGTGGAAAACCAGCCACAGCGCGCGCAAGGCGTCGAGGCCCTGCAGCCAGCCGAAGTCGTAAGGCTCCGGGCCTTCGATGGAATCCTTGGGGCCGCTTTGGAGATAGTTCACGCAGAGGGCGACGCAGTTGAACTCGCGGGCGAGCGCCGCTGGGTTCGCTGTGCCCGCGCAGTCGGTGCCGCCCCAGTTGTGCAGCGTGAGGAAGATGCCCGTGCGCGGCCCGATGCTCGCCCGCGTGCCGCCGGGGTAATGCACCTGCACGCGCACCTCGCGCGGGCCGGGTCGCGCCGGCCATTCCTGCGCCGGAATGACGACGGGGCCGTCGCGCTCGGGCAGCTTGGGCCAGGGAATTTCAGCGGCGCTCAAACAGGTGGCGCTGATGACAAACAGCAGCGAGGCAACGAGGGGACGCATGGCGCGAGCTTGCGCTGACTCAGAGTCGGACGCAAACCGACAGTAGAGACTCATCACGTCGTCTCCTGCGGGGTCGTCACCTGTTCGTCACAAAGTCGTCACCGGCTTGTCGTTGTTTCGTTGCTGTCCGCGTGTTACCCAAGTATTCGACATGGCAAAGATCTTAGTCGTAGATGACGAGCCGGATGCCGTTGAACTCGTGGAGTTCAACTTGAAGAACGCCGGTTTCGAGGTGATCACAGCGGCGGATGGCGCGGAGGCCTTGAAAAAAGCGCGGGCCACCCTGCCCGACCTCATCCTGCTCGACCTGATGATCCCCGAGGTGGACGGGCTGGAAGTGTGCAAGCTGCTGCGACGCGACGCAGCCACGGCGGGCATTCCGATTCTCATGCTCACGGCGAAGGCGGCGGAGATTGACCGAGTGCTTGGGCTGGAACTCGGCGCGGACGATTACGTGACCAAGCCGTTCAGCCCGCGCGAGCTGATGCTGCGCATCAAGGGCCTGCTACGTCGGCGTGAGACGACCGAGACGAAGGCGGAGCGGATGCAGTTCGGCGATCTCGTGCTGGATGTGCCGGCTCATAGCGTCACCGTGAACAACAAGCGCGTGGAACTCACCGCCACGGAGTTCAAGCTGCTGACCATCCTCGCGCACCGCCGGGGCCGCGTGCAGTCGCGCGACCAGTTGCTCAAAGATGTGTGGGAATACGACAACGTCATTGATACGCGCACCGTGGACACGCACATGCGGCGTCTGCGAGAGAAGCTGGGCAAGGCGGCGAAGCATCTCGATACGGTCAGGGGCGTGGGCTATCGCTTTGTAGCGGGGTGATCCGCCGTAATGCGTAAAACCTAAGGACCTTCGGCACACGAAGGATCTCTGGTTACGCATTACGTTTTACGTTTTACGTTTTCCAGCCATTCTCCGCCTGATGTGGCCCGCGCTGACCATCCTTGCCCTGCTGGCGGCAGGCATATGCCTCGCCGCCTGGCGGAGGTGCCGACGAAGGAATGACGCGGAACGCGAACAACAACAGCGCGAGTTCGCCCAGCTACGCCAGCAGCACGAGCAGGCCCGGGCGCACGAACTGGCCCAGCAGCAAGCCTTGTTCAACAGCATGAGCGAGGGCGTGCTTGTGCTGGACGGCGAGGGCCGCGTGCGGCTCGTCAACCAGGCGCTCGAACGCCTCTTCGGCCTGACCGGGGACATCCGGGGGCGCACGGTGATGGAGGCGCTCCGCCTGCATCAAGTGCAGGAACTGTTCAATCGCACCCTGCTCGAAGGGCAGGTGCAGGAGTTTGAGCTCGACCTGCCCGGCCTCGACGGCAACCGCAGCCTGCAGGTCAACTCCGCGGTCGTGCTCGGACCGGATGGCCGCCAACAAGGCATGATTCTGGTGTGTCACGATCTCACGCGGCTGAAGCAGTTGGAAAACACCCGCCGCGAATTCGTTGCCAATGTCAGCCACGAGCTCCGCACGCCGCTCTCGATGATCAAAGGCTACGTCGAGACGCTCATTGACGGGGCGAAGGACAATCCCGAGGTGGCCACCAAGTTTCTGCAAACCATCGAGAAGCACGCGGACCGGCTGACCTATCTTATCGAGGACTTGCTCACCATCTCGCGGCTGGAGTCCGGCCAGGTGCTGATGAACTTTCAGCGGGCGGAATTGCATGGCGTTGCGGCTCGCGTGCTCAGTGATTTGGAATCCCGGGCCGCCGCGAAGCAAGTCACGCTGCGCAATGAGATTCCTCCCGAGCTTGCCGCGCAAGCCGATGCTGAACGCCTGCAACAGGTGCTCTTCAACCTCGTGGACAACGCCATCAAGTATGGCCGCACGGGCGGGAGCGTAAGCATCGGCGCGCGCAGGAACGACAAGAAGCAGTTCGAGCTTTCGGTCCACGATGACGGCCCCGGCATCCCCCTCGAAGCGCAGACGCGCGTCTTCGAGCGCTTCTACCGCGTGGACAAGGCCCGCTCCCGGGACGCCGGCGGCACCGGTCTGGGCCTGGCCATCGTGAAGCACATCGTGCAATCGCACGGCGGCGAGGTGTGGGTGGAGAGCGAACCGGGCAAAGGCGCGACATTTTGCTTCACGCTGCCGGAGGCGTGAGGCGCGCGCTGACTTCCGCTTGGGCTTTGCCTGGGCTTGGGCTACGTTCCGCGCGCGATGAATCAATCGGCTTTGTTTGATGGGCTGCTGACCTATGTGTTCTTCATTCCGTTGCTCACCTTTCACGAATGGGCGCACGCCTGGGTGGCGTGGAAGTGCGGGGATGACACGGCCTACCACCAAGGCCGGGTGACGCTCAATCCCATCGCCCACATGGAGCTGATTGGCACCGTGGTGCTGCCGCTCTTGGGCATCTTTCTCTCCCTCAGCAACTCCGCGCTGGCTGGCTTCATCATCGGCTGGGGGCGGCCCGTGCCGGTGAACATCTCGAACCTGCGCAGCCCGCGCCGGGACGACACTCTGGTGGCGCTGGCCGGTCCCGCCATCAACGTGCTGCTGGCCTTCGCTCTCCTGGCTCTCGTCAATGGATTCGCCCTGGCCGGGGTATCGGGATTCGCCGATGTGGGCAAGCTGATGGCGCAATTGAGCCTGTTTCTCTGCTTCTTTAACCTGCTGCCCATCCCGCCCCTGGACGGCTCGCATGTGCTGAAGAACGCCATCGGCATGAGCTACGAGACCTACTGGAAGCTCTGCCAGTATGGTTTCATCATAGTCATCGTGGCCATCAACATCCCCGGCGTGCGCAAGGTCGTCGCCCTCGCCACCGAGGCAACCTACTTGGCCATGTTGGGAATTCTTCAGCTCCGATGAATTGCTTGGTTTCCCCCCGGCGGGCACTTAGCCTGCCCGCGTCCGAAAGTGATGAAAACATTCGCTGAACTCGGTTTTCCCGGACGGCTGATCGCCGTCGAGGGCCTGGATGGCTCCGGCAAGTCCACGCAGATCTACCTGCTCAAGCGGTGGCTGGAACTACGCGGGCTCAAGGTCTTCTTCAGCGAGTGGAACTCCTCCGAGCTGGTCAAATCCGCCACCAGCAAGGGCAAGAAGATGACCCTGCTGACACCCACGACGTTCAGCCTCATCCACGCCACGGACTTCGCGGACCGCTACGAGCGCCAGCTCGTGCCCCTGCTGCGCGCCGGTTATCTGGTGCTGTGCGACCGCTACATCTTCACCGCCTTCGCGCGGGATGTGGTGCGCACCTGTCCGCCGGAGTGGGTGCGCGGCCTCTACAGCTTCGCCGCCCTGCCGGACATGACCTTCTTCTTCCGGGCGGATTTGGAGGTCTCGCTGAACCGCATTCTGGATGGCCGGCCCGAGTTGAAATACTTCGAGGCCGGCATGGACATGGGTTTCTCCACCGATCCTTACGAGAGCTTCCGCATCTTCCAAGGCCGGATGCTGGAACAGTATCTGGCCATGAGCCGCGAGTTCTCCTTTAATGTCATCAACGCGAACGAGACGGTGGAAACCCAGCAGGCCATCCTGCGCAAGCTCGTGGCCGATCGGATCGACCTGCCGAACTACGACTTCAAGAAAGCGTGACCATGGCCACCACCCCGCGCAAAGCCAAACGCCTCGCCCCCGCCCCGCGGACCCCAGAGGTCATCATCCCCAAGCCTACGCCCAAGCGCTTTTACGGCGAAGGCATTCCGGGCGTG
>Ga0255204_1000222_pt1 | contig 17841 bp, 12 predicted proteins | sample Miss_Colum_RepC__2_FD_188418 | JGI IMG/M metagenome (GOLD analysis project Ga0255204, IMG submission 188418) | Freshwater microbial communities from Mississippi River, Louisiana, United States - Miss_Colum_RepC_8h | ecosystem: Environmental > Aquatic > Freshwater > River | place: USA: Louisiana... | reverse complement strand
GTCGTGGCCATTGCTTCTGGCAAGAACCATGTGCTGGCGCTGAAAAGCGACGGAACAGTGGTGCGGTGGGGAGTCCTAAATTCTTTGCGGCCGCTCATGCCGGTGGGCCTTTCCAACGTCGTGGCCACACGATCCGCAAGGTGACTCCGGGCGGGGCGGTTGCGACACTGGCTGGGCTGGCAGGAAGCTCAGGTAGCACCGACGGCACCGGTAATGCCGCGAGGTTTTACTTTCCCTATGGGGTGGCACTGGATAGGGCCGGCAATGTCTATGTGGCGGATAACGGCAATCAAACCATCCGCAAGGTGACCCCTGGTGGGTCAGTTACCACACTCGCCGGGCTGGCGGGCAGCCAAGGCAGCACCGACGGCCCGGGAAGCGCCACGCGGTTCAGTAGTCCTCGTGGTGTGGCTGTGGACGGCGCCGGGAACGTCTACGTCGCAGATCATTCAAACTTCACCATCCGCAAGGGCGTGCCCATGGCAAGCGAGCCTCCCGTGATCACCGGCCAACCCCAAGGCGCAACCTTGCTGCTCAACCAGTTCACCAACTTTTCCGTGACAGCGACCGGCAGCGCTCCGCTGGCCTACCAGTGGTTCAAATCCTTCGGCGGTGCGCCCGTCCTGCTTCCGGCAGCGACCAATAGCTATTACAGCATCCTGCCCACTAGCCGCTACCCCTCTGGCAGCTACTTTGTGGTTGTCACCAACATCTATGGCAGCGTCACCAGCAGTCCGGCGCTGCTGCGGGTGCTGGTGCCGCAGCGGATGTTTCCGCCCGAGCGACTGGGCGACGGGCAGTTCCGCCTCCGCTTCGGTGATCAGGACGGCGGATTGGCTGGCGCGGATGATTTGGGTGCCTTCGAGGTATATGCGACTACGAACGTGTTCAATACGAACAGTTGGGTGCGCCTCACCAACGGCTTGAGCATCGTGAATGGTCAGGTCCAAATCGAAGACGCGGGCGCACCCGGGTTGCCGCGCCGCTTCTACCGCATTATTGAACGATGATGCCACCCGGAACCTGCCATGCCGCTGCGGGGAGCAGGTTCACAAAAGCACACCGTTCTCCATGCAGATGTCCAATCCGAATCGCAGCCCCAACAGGGTGTGGTTGAGGACGTTGTCCTGCCGTTGACCCGCCCGCCCAAACCTCGCGGACTTGGCGTAAGCGGCGGGCGAAAAGTGCGGCGGGTCTGGATGCGGTCTACGGCCAGTTTCCGTCGGCCAAATCCCTTACTGGCTTGGTCCAGAAGGTCCCGGCTCACTTTCTGTTCACCTTCAAAGTGACCTGCGACATCACGTTGAAATGCTTCGTCAATCTACTCGCCTCGGCATCAAGGCTGGGAAGCCCAACGACAATTTCCTTCACGCGAACTGTTCGTAAACGCCTTCCTCAGGCCTGTGTGAACCCTTTCGCAAGAACATCGGGTGCTGACGTCCGAGTTGAGCCGGTGCTACTGCGCTGATCATGAGCACGGCCGGAATTTCACCGCAGATCTCGACCGCTTCTTCAGCCAGTTGCCCAAGGGTTGGCGCTACGGGGTGGAGATTCGGAACCGGGACTGACTGCAACCCGATTATTTCGCTGTGCTTCGCAGGCACAGGGGGCGTCCACGGTTTCAACAACTGGTCGAGGACGCCGACGGTGGGGAGCAGATGGCTGTGGCGGGGAGTGAAAGTTGGGATGCGATGGGCCGGCGTGGTTTCTGTTGAAGGCCGGCCCTAACTGCTAAAAGGGCGTGGGACTGTCGAGTCCTCTACAAATCGGTGAAGCAGGTCAACTAGGAAGCGAGAACAGTCGGCAAGAAGCTGATTGCAGGGTGAAGCAGCAGGGCAAGAAGGCGTTCATCTACGTCAACGACCGTCTAAAGTTAAACGCGCTGGAAACCATCAGCGCGATCACGGAGGGTTTGGGTAAAACGCGGCGGTTCGACTGATCCTCCACCTCGGCATGGGCGCCTCATACGCGTCCGTCGAGCAGCAAGAGAATCCGCAGCTTAAGGGAAGGCCAGGCTTCGTCGGCCATCCGCCAACCCCGCCGAGGATCGATTCCTCAGGTGAGAACTGGCTTCACTATCTCCCCATGCACGTCCGTAAGCCGGTAGTCACGGCCTTGAAAGCGATACGTCAGCTTCGTGTGATCCAGCCCCATGAGATGCAGGGCCGTCGCGTTGAGGTCGTGAATGTGCACGGGATCCTTGACGATATTGTAGCTGAAGTCATCGGTCTCGCCGTAGGCCTGACCACCCTTGATGCCGGCACCGGCCAGCCAAATGCTGTAGCAGCGCGGGTGATGATCCCGGCCGTAGTTGTCCTTGGTCAGGACGCCTTGGGAATAAACCGTGCGGCCAAACTCCCCACCCCAGATGACCAAGGTGTCCTCAAGCAGGCCGCGCCCTTTCAATTCAGCCAGCAAGGCGGCGGTGGGCTGATCGGTGTCATGACACTGGCTCCTGATGCCGCTGGGCAGGTTGTTGTGCTGATCCCAGCCGCGATGGTAGAGCTGGATGAATCGCACCCCACGCTCGGCGAGCCGACGGGCCAGAATGCAATTTGCCGCATAGGTGCCGGGCTTTTTCGATTCGGGACCGTAGCGGTCGAAGATGTCCGCGGGCTCCTTGGAAAGATCCGCGAGTTCCGGGACGGCGGACTGCATGCGGAACGCGAGTTCATACTGGTCGATGCGCGCCTGCGTCTCCGGGTCCTGATACTCCGCGAACTGCAGGCGATTGAGCGCGGTGGCGTCATCCAGCATGGCACGCCGACGCGCGGGCGTGATGCCCGGGGGATTGGAGAGGAACAGCACCGGATCCTTGCCGGAACTGAAGCGCACGCCTTGGTAGCGGGAGGGGAGAAACCCGGAACCCCACATGCGCTCGTGCAATGGCTGCGCGTTGGTGGGGCCGCTGGGACGGGAAATCAGGGCGACGAAAGCCGGCAGGTCGGCGTTCTCGGAACCCAAGCCATAGGAAACCCACGCTCCAAAGGCCGGTCGGCCGCCGATCTGGTGGCCGGTCTGCAGCAGCGTCATTGCCGGGTCATGGTTGATGGCCTCCGTGTGAAGCGAACGGATGACGCAGATATCGTCCGCGAATTTCGCGGTATGGGGCAGCGTTTCCGCCAGCCACAAACCCGACTGGCCATGCTGCTGGAACTTGAAGACCGACGGCGCCACCGGGAAGCGCTTCTGTCCGGCCGTCATGCCGGTTAGCCGTTGCTCGCCGCGCACCGACGGAGGCAGATCCTTGTCAAAGTGGGAAGCCAGGCCGGGCTTGTGGTCAAACAAGTCCAGCTGCGAGGGCGCGCCAGCCTGGGTGAGCCAGATGATGCGCTTCGCCTTGGGGGCAAACGATGGTGGCTGGGTCGCGGCGAACAGCCGTGGATTGACGAGGGAAGCCAGCGCAGCGGCACCAATGCCCGTAGCGGAGCGGCTTAGGAAGTGGCGGCGGGAGAGTTCGTTCTGTAGGGACGGCAAGCTCATGGGTTCACTCCTTGGTGACCGTTTCGTCCAGATTGAGCAGCGTGCTGGCAACCGTGGTGAAGGCGGCCAGTTCGGTGAGATTCAACTTGGTATCGTAGCCCGCCGAGCCCACGGCCAGGAACGACTTGGCCGCCTCCGGGTCCTTGGTGAAGTCCGCGTGGGCGCGGGCATATGCCGCTTGCAGGATCTTCAATTCCGCCGGCGCGGGCGGACGCGCGAGCAGCAGCCGGAAGCCCATGGTGAGCCGCGCCTCCTCCGTGCTGCCGCCTTCCTTCATCATGCGTTGCGCGAGGAAACGGGCGGCTTCGACATATGTCGGGTCGTTCAAAAGGTTCAGGGCCTGCAACGGGGTATTCGTGCGCGGTCGCCGCAGGGTGCAGCTCTCGCGGAAGGGTGCATCGAAGAGCAGCATTGCGGGGTGCGGAACGGAACGCTTCCAATAAGTATAGAGGCTGCGGCGGCGGAGTTCGTCTCCCTTGCCCGGCACATACGTGTTGTAGCCGTTACCGGCCGTGATCTGCTCATAAAGCCCGGGCGGATGATAGGGCTTCACCGAGGGCCCGCCGAGCTGGTCGACCAACAGTCCGCTGGCGGAAAGGGCCTGATCCCGGATGAATTCGCCCATGAGCCGATGGCGCGGACCGCGGGCGAGCCAACGATTTTCCGGATCGCGTTCGCGCAATGCCGGCGTGAAGCGTGAGGCCTGCCGATAGGTCGCGCTGGTGACCATGAGCCGCAGCAACTGTTTCACGTCCCAACCGCTGCGGATGAACTCCTGCGCCAGCCAGTCGAGCAGTTCAGGATGGCTCGGGAGCGCGCCTTGCGAACCGAAATCCTCACTCGTCTTCACCAGACCGGAACCGAAAACCTGCTGCCAAAAGCGGTTCACGGTGACACGAGCCGTAAGCGGGTTTTCCGTGCTCACAAGCCACTTCGCCAGCCCGAGGCGGTTGCGGGGCATTTCGGGCGATAGCGCCGGCAACACGGCTGGAGTCGCTGCTGTGACGGCGCTCCCGGGCTTGTCATAGGCCCCGCGCATCAGGATGAACGTGGGGCGCGGGTCCTTTTGCTCCTCCATGACCAGAGTGGTGGGAATCTCGTTCTCCGCAGCCGTGACCTGCTTTTTCAAGCTGCCCAGCTCATCGTTGAGCTTTCGATGGTCTGGCTGCTGCGCGATCCGGAAGGCCGCGAGCTGCTGTTGTTCCGCCTTCGACCGCCCCGCCGATTCTTTCCGCGTGATCGCCTCCACGGCGGTGGGGGTCAGCAAATCGGGCTGCAAGTCAGTGGCGAACAGCCGCCAGCGCGAAGGCCCGCCGGCGTTCTCCACGCCTATCTCGATTTCGACCTCGCGGCCGGACTCCGCAGCCAGTGCCGGCTCAAACTCAAAGACTGCATGCACGGGGCGTTCCGGCTTCATGGCAAGAACCGTCCGGGTCTTGCGGTCATTATCCAGCACCTTCTCGGTTTCCCCGCTCGCGAGCGAATCTCCCCAGGCAATGGCGCGCACCTTTTGCTGTCCCAGCTTGAGTTCGCTCCACTGAAAACTGGCCGAGGTCGCCGTGGTCCCGCACTCGAGGCGCAGCGCGGTGAGGCGTCCGGCGGGCAGGCGCGCGGTGAGCTTGACGGTGTTCGGACGCGTCTCCTGCGGGCCAACTTCCAAGGTCGAGGCGGACGCATCAATCACCGGCGGCTGATCTCCGCCGCTGGCCTGGAGCAGGCTCACCGGCTCCCACTTCACCACCGCCGAGGCGACCCGCTGCGCCCACTCCTCAACGCCACTCACAGACCGATTGGTGAGCGCGGTGAGTTGGCCGTTCACCGCTTTCAGCTTTCCATTCAGGGCGGCGAGTTTCGCCTCCGTTGCCGGAGAGGGAAGCTTCACAAACGGCGGGGCGTTTTGCCGGATGGGATTCGCATAAATGCCCACGCCTCTTTCCGGCACGTTGTGGAAAAACGCTTTCAACGAATAGAAGTCGCGCTGCGTGAACGGGTCGAACTTGTGATCATGGCAGCGGCAGCAGTTAAAGGTCTGCCCCAGCCAGACGGCTGCCGTCGTCTCCACGCGATCAGCCGTGTATTCGGCGAGAAACTCCTCGGCGATGATGCCGCCTTCCTCGTTCAGCATGTGGTTGCGATGAAAGCCCGTGGCTACCCTCTGTTCGAGGGTCGGGTTGGGGAGCAGGTCTCCCGCCAGTTGCTCGATGGTGAACTGATCGAACGGCTTGTTTTCATTGAATGCACGGATCACCCAGTCGCGCCAGGGCCACAATTCGCGGTCGCGGTCCACCTGGTAGCCGTTCGAGTCCGCATAGCGCGCCGCGTCCAGCCAATCGACCGCCATGCGTTCGCCATAGCGCGGCGATTTCAGCAGGCGATCCACCACCTTCTCGTAAGCCTGCGCCGAGGTATCAGCTACAAAGGCATCCACCTCCGCTGGCGTCGGAGGCAAGCCGGTCAAATCCAAGGTCACCCGCCGGATGAGCACCGGCTTGAGTGCCTCGGTGGACGGCTTGAGCGCGGCGGACTCCAAGCGCGCCAGCACGAATTGATCAATTGGGTTACGCGGCCAGTCCTTGCGCCGCACGGACGGAACTTTCACCGGGGAAGGCGCCACGAAGGACCAATGCTCCTCATACTTCGCCCCTTGGGCGACCCACTGCCGCAGCTTCTGCTTCTGCGCCGAGGTCAGCACCTTGTGCGATTTGGGCGGTGGCATCACTTCGCCCGCATCACTGCTGTTGATGCGCTTGAGCAACTCAGACTTCCTCACGTCGCCCGGCACGATGGCGAGCTTGCCGGACTTGGCCGGCTTGAGCGCCGCCTCGCGCACATCAAGGCGCAACCCGGCTTTGCGCTGCAGCTCATCCGGCCCGTGACAACTGAAACAGTTGTCGGACAAAATGGGACGGATCTCGCGGCTGAAGCTGACCGGCTCTTGCGCCCGGACGGCGGCCTCGGCCAGCAGCAGGGCGGAGACCAAGTAGATGATGCGCTTCATGTCAGTTGGTAACGTGTGACGCCCGGCTCTCCGCGATGATTGAAACGGGTTTGCTGCAAGCGCTGGCCGTTGACTGCCGATTACTCCGGGACCAACCCAATGCAACCGTCCAACTCGCCCATCATCCGCCCCATCAACACCTGCAAAAGCCTCACTTACGTCGGCGAAGCGGTTTGCCTCACAAAGGGAATGCCTGCAAAACGGATTTTCTTTGGGTTGGAATAATCGGAACTTTAAATCAGTGCATGAACGACTTAGAGAAACGCATTTCCGAGCACCCATTCTTTCGCAGCATGGCGCCAGCGCATTTGGGTTTGGTGACGAAAAGTGCCACCGAAGCCAAGTTTGAAACAAACCAGATTATTTTTCACGAAAAGGCACCCGCCGACCGTTTCTTCCTGATCGAGTCCGGCCGGGTAGCTTTGGGCTGGCATACTCCCGAGGGTAAGATGGTTTTGGTCCAAACACTTGGCCCCGGTGAGGTCATCGGATGGTCTTGGTTGTTCCCACCCTTTGTCTGGCACTTTCAAGCCCGAGCTACGGAGCCGACCTGCACCGTGGTTCTCAATGGCGGGGACCTGCTCGTCGCCGCTGAAGATAACCCTCAGTTCGGCTACGATCTGATGCGGCGAATTGCACAGATGGTGATCACCCGATTGCAAGCGAGCCGGAGATCCAGGGTTGTGGCTGACGAAGCGAAGTAGCTTTGCGACGAGGAAAAGTTCAGGGAGCTGGAACGCACTTGATCGGAGCAAGCGGGCTCAAGGCGGAATCGCTGCAGACTAAAACCGCCACGCCATCACTGGTTGGCGATTCGCACGGTGGTTTTGTCGCACCCAAGTTGCCGACCGCCGCACTTTTCGACCGCAGCTAACATTGTTACCAGTGCGCTCCGTGAGGCATCCCGCGGGCCACGCTGCGTTGGAGCCTGACGCTTTCCGGTTCACGTTCAAGGTCACCGACGACGGCACGCCATCGGGAGCGAAATCAGCACGGTGTGGCGTCGAGCTCCAACCAGACCTGGCCGGCTTCAACCGCCAGCGGAGGAAACCAGAACGAGAGTTGACGCGCCTCCAATCAAGCTCAGAATCAGCCCAAGAACCAAAAGCAAACACCCATCAGTTGAAGCCACTAATTAACGCGGTGCTGCTAGTGCTCGGAAGCGCAGGGGCGATTCTCGCAGCCAGCGGTCAGGAGTCTCCGCTCTCTTTGGAAGCGGCCAAAGAGCTGGGACGCGCAAGCTCCAGATTTTTGCAAGAGACCAAGGAAGTCGCGAGAGCTCCCGCTGTCATTCCAAAGGCGAACCTGGCCTTCTTTCACAAGTCGGTGTGGCCAATCCTGAAAAGGAACTGTCTGGCCTGTCATGGTCCCGAAAAATCCAAGGGCAGACTTCGCATCGACCAGCTGAATCCAGACCTGCTGACCGGCCCTGACGCGGAGCGGTGGCGGGAGGTGTTTAACGCGCTCAGCAAATCAGAGATGCCCCCCAAGGACGAACCTGATTATGCACTCGCGGATGCCGATCGCGGACGCATGGTTGATTGGCTCACCGGGGAACTGAACGCGGCGTCACTCATACGCCGCAACAGCGGTCAGCATTCGTCTTTTCGCCGACTGACGAATTACGAATACAACTACGCCCTGCAGGACTTGCTTGGTCTGCCCTATGCCTTCGTGAGCAAGCTGCCCCCGGAAACCGCGTCGGAGGACGGTTTCAAGAACAGCTCGGAATTGCTGCAGATGTCGGCCATGCAGTTTGATGCCTATCGTGAGATCGGGCTGAAAGCACTCAAGCGAGCCACGGTAAGCGGGGATCGTCCACCAGGCGTCACCTACATCATCTCGATGCAGGAGGAGATGGACAAGGCGGCGTCCGGAAAGGATGCCAAGGGGGCCGAAAAGCAAGCGAACACCAAGAAGGCCAGGAATCAGAGGCAGTTATTTAATCGGGAGACCGGCGCGAGCCTCCCGTTTCCCGGTTGCAAGTCGCTGCCCCGGGCGGAGGCCGTTGCAGGAGAGAATCCCGCCGTTTCGCCGGTGGTGCTGGTGCTTCCCCGGGCCAGCGAGGTAAAGCTGGATCTGGATCGCTTTCTGCCCGACGAGGGCACCATGCGCGTTCGCATCCGTGCTGGTCGCTCGACGATGAAGCCGGACGAATACGCAAGCCTGCGTCTGATTTTCAGCGCCCACACCAGCAACAACGCCAACTTCTCGCAGGTGGTCAGCGAGCACGACATCCCGGTCACGGCATCGGCCGACAACCCCGAATTCATTTACTTCGATATCCCGCTGGGTGACATCCAACGGAACCCGTTCCGCAAGCTCACCACGACGTTCCCCAGGCGGGATGAGTTCCTGCACATCCTCAACGTCTCGAATGCCACCGGCGGCGAAGAACCGCTCCAGATTCTGATCGACCGCATCGAAATCGTCGCTCCGTTTTACGAGCAATGGCCCCCGAAGACGCACACTGACATCTTCATTGCGAGCAACCACAAGGGTGACGAGCAGACCTATGGCCGCGAGGTGCTGAACCGATTCCTAAAACGCGTTTGGCGGCGCCCGGTCACCGCCCTGGAAATCAATCAGTTCATGGCCCTGTTCGCGAAGTATCGGCCAGAGTTCCGAACGTTTGAAGAGGCCATGGTGGAAGTGCTGGCGACTGCGCTGGCCACCCCCGAGTTCCTCTACCTGACGCAAAGAGAGGAGGCCAGCGAGCCCAAGGGGTTCCTCGCTTCACTGCGATCCTTCCTCCACCTGACTCCAAGACTGAAGGCCAACGGGACCAAATCCCCGGCCAGGATCAGTGAGCTGGAGTTTGCCAGCCGCCTCTCCGTGTTTTTGTGGTCCAGCATTCCGGACGACGAATTGCTGCAGCTCGCCGAGCAGGGAAAGCTCAGGAAGCCGGAGGTCCTGACGGCTCAACTAAAGCGCATGCTGGCCGACCCGCGTTCGCAACGATTCTCTCGGCACTTCGTTGATCAATGGCTGGGCTTGGACCGGATGAACAGTGTGACTCATGTCACGGACAGTGCGTTGCGCGAAGCCATGCAGGAAGAGCCGGTCGCCTTCTTTGATGAAGTCCTGAGGCACAACCGCAGCATCATGGATTTTCTCCATTCCGATTACGCCGTGATCAACGAGCGCCTCGCGGCCCACTATCGGATTCCCAAGGTTTACGGCCCGCAGTTCCGCAAGGTGCCCATCGCCCTGGAAGCGAATCGGGGCGGCCTTTTGACCGGGGCGGCGATCCTGGCGATGAACTCCGACGGCAAGGATTCTCATCCCCTCAAGCGGGGCGTCTGGCTGATGAAACGCATCCTGGACGATCCGCCGCCGCCACCGCCGCCCAATGTCCCGCAAGTCGATCTGACGAATCCGGAGATTCTCAAAATGACCTTGAAGGAGCGGATCGTCGATCACCGGAACAAACCGGCGTGCCTCTCGTGCCACTCGAAGATCGACCCGTGGGGCATTGCGTTTGAGAACTACGATGCCCTCGGACTTTTCCGGACCAGCATCAAGAACCAACCGGTCGATGCGACCGCCGAACTGTTCAACCGGCAGACGCTGGCCGGGGTCGATGGGCTCAAACGGTATTTGCTCACAGACCGGCAAGATCAATTTGCCCGGGCGATGGTGCACAAGCTGACGGCTTATGCGCTTGGCAGACCGCTTGCTTTCGCCGACCGTGCTGACATTGACAGCTTGACCGCACAGTTCCGGCGACGGGGTGATGGCCTGGGCGAACTGATAAACCTGGTCGTCAGCAGCAACATATTTAACTCCAAGTAAGCATGAAACATCCTAGGAACGATAAATCCGTTACGCTGGGCCGCCGGGCGTTTCTTCGCGGTGCCGGCGTGGCGCTCGCCTTGCCGTGGTTTGAAACTTTTGCGGCGGGCGGCCTGACCAAGGACGAGACTCCGAAGCGTTTTGTCAGCATTTATCATCCGGACGGGGTCGGTTTGCCGCTCAAGTCTGATCCCGCGTGGAATGATTGGAGCTGGTTTCCCCGAGGCGGTGAAAAGGACTTCGAATTTACCAAGGTGCTGGAGGTGCTTGAGCCGCTGCGCAGCGAGGTCACGATCTATTCCGGCCTGTCGCATCCTGCGGCCAGAAACGTGCACGGCCATTCCAATGCCGATCAATATCTGACCGGTGCCCCCATCGGTGGTCATGGCCCGTATCAGAATACGATCTCGCTGGATCAAGTTTATGCGGAGCACGCCGGCGACTTCACCCGGCATTCCTCGCTCGTCATGTCCACCAATGGCGGAGTTGGTGGGCCGCGGGGGGCGCAGACCCAGTCCTTCAATCATGAAGGGCGGCCGATTCCTGCGATGAACAAGCCGAAGCAAATCTTCGACCTGCTGTTCGTGACGAGCGGCCGGGACGCAGCCGACAGACTGGCGAGAAGCAAGAGCGCCCTCGATCTCCTGATTGACAACACCCGCTCGCTGGGACGCCAACTCTCCAAGCACGACCAGCAGACGCTCCAACAGTATCTAGATGCCGTGCGCGATACCGAGTTGAAGCTCGTGAAGGCCCAAAAGTGGATCGATGCTCCGATTCCCAAGGTGGATACCCGCAACCTGCATCTGGATGCCGAGCCGAAAGAAGCCCGACTCTATTTCCAGACGATGTACGAATTGATCTACCTGGCCTTTCTGAGTGACTCGACCCGCGTCGCCACATTTCAGTTGGGGCGGGAAAACGGCGAAGGTCCCCACGACCTGCTGTCACTAGCCGTCGGGCTTGGCGGTGCCCATGGCCTGACTCATGCCGTCAAGGAGCCCGGCGGCTGGCGGAACCTTGGCACCTACAATCGTTACCAAGCCGAGGAGTTCGGTCGTTTCGTGCAGAAACTGAAGAACACTCCTGAGCCGAACGGCAAAGGCAACATGCTGGACAACACCTTTGCGATGCATGGCTCTGCTTCCAGCAGCTTTCACCTTTCGCGGAACTATCCGATTATCTCCGCAGGCGGCAAAAACCTCGGCTTTACCAACGGCCGTTATCTCAAGTTCGGCAAAGGAAATGAGGACAACCAGGCCGGCGCCGGCATTGCCACCGATGCCGGCTGGAACAGCAAGATGGAGGTGGAAGAACTGCCTCTGGCCAAGCTCTTCGTCACCATCCTGCAGCGGTTGGGCGTGGAGAGGGACTCGTTCGGTGGACACACCGGAACATTGGCCGGGGTTTGATTCGATTCACACCCGGTAAGGCAATCTGCGCAGTGACAGCGCTTCGAACTTCATCGCGAAGTCCCTACGGCGCTGGCTGACCGAGCAGCGGATCAGGATGGGCTACACCGAGCCCGGCAGCCCTTGGCCGAGTGGATTCGCGGAGAGCTTTCACGGCGGATCTCAGGTCGAGTGCCTCAACCAGGAGCAGTTGTGGACTCTGACCGAAGCGCGGCGGTCATTGAGGGCTTCGGTCGCAACTACCAGCACGCGCGGCCGCACAGCCGCGCTGGGCTATGAGAGCCCCAGCGTGTTTGCGGCGGGGAACGGTTCCACCCGTCTCCCGGAGAATCTCACGCTTGCCCGCCTTGCCCGCCATCACCCTCTCCCGTATGTCTGCTCAGTCTGCCGCAGTGCGCTACATGCTTCATGGTTAATGAAGGTGCTGCACTTTTGGACCGCCCCGTCACACTCGTGAGCCCGTCTCACTTTTCAACCGGCGTTCAAGGGTTTTAATGCCTGCTGATAAAAGCCCCAGTTGTCCTCGGCCAGCGCGTTGAGCAAGAGGTTTGGATTATGCGGGATGCGGGGAAGCTGGCGGAAGGTTACCGGAATCTTGAGCGCGTCGAGATGCTGCTTGAACTCACGATTGAAGCGCAGTGTCTCATCGCGATCACCGATGATCTGACGAATGAGCAGTTTTGCTCGGATTTTGTCGGCGTTTTGCTCTGCGATCTGCCACGGGCTCTGCGCGCGATAGTAAGCCATGTCGCCGCCATACACGGTGCCCAGCACTTGATCGCGACCCCGTGGGCCTACCCGGGGCGCCTCATTGAAGTCGGCCTGGAGTGGTCCCGCGCCGAGCAGTGACACGGCGGCGAATAGGTGCGGGTGCTTGAAGCCCAGCCGTGCCGCGCCGTAACCGCCCATGCTGAAGCCCTCGATGACGCGGCCCTCGCGTTTCGCCACCGTGCGGTAGTTGCGGTCGATGTGCGGCATGAGTTCCTCGATGAACATCGTCTCCAGCTTCACCGAGCCGTCCTTCCAATCGCACCACATGCCCATTGGCAGGCCGTTCGGGAAGACCAGGATCATCGGCGGGATTTTTCCGGCACGCATGACCTCGCCATATCGCTGCGCGACCTGCGCGACGGCTCCCGAAGAGCTGCCACCGCTGCCATGCAGCCAGTAGAGCACGGGAAAGCGATGATCCTTATCCGCGTTGTAGGTCGTTGGCGTGAAAACATAGCAGCTCACCTGCTCGCCTGCCACTTTGCTGTCGAAGACCACCCGCTTGACCTGCGACGATTCCGCTTCTGCCAGCACCCAGACATGCTTCTGCTGAGCGAGGGCAACCGATGACCAAAGCAATGTGAAGAGAAGCCCGAGTTTCATGCATCAGTTCGCACCGGCGTGAACGGACTTCGCTTCAACGGGGTGCTTAGTAGGACACTTCATTGCTTAACTGCTCTTCGACATTTGTTCGTCGCGGCGCCTTCAAGTTCTCGCAGCTTGTGCTCAGCGTGAGCGGTGAACCTGGTGTAATCGAGAAAGCCGTCTTTGACTTTATCCGCGCGGTGGAAATGCTGGCGATGTGGTGACCCATTTCGGAACTGCTGCGATACTCCGGGGCATCAAGCTTGCCATCGGTGTTGGGGGCGCGGCGATGGAAATGGGGTTCAATGCCTTCAGTAAGAATCCCGAACTACTTTGTTGGGTCAGCGCGCCGACGAGTCCATGTTTGCCGAACGGCTGGACAACAAGGCCCCGACGCCTGGTCAAAAGGGATATGGGAAAGGCCTCAGGTCGTCGGATGTCCATGCAAACGGAATCGGTGCCCCAGGGCGCCGCAGGGACGCGAAGTGAGCGGCGAAAAAGCCAAAAGGCCGCTTCCACATCCGAGCCAACCTTGAGCGTTCACTGGCAACAATTCAGGTCACGCAGCCGGGGGAAAAATCCAGAGCGCGGGCCGGCCAACGTTGCAATGCACCGCCCGCCCCAGCGGGGTTAAGGTGGCGCATGAGTAATACAAGTTGGTTCGGGCAAGATTCCCGAGCACGTAATCTGCACCCTGCTGCTCCAGGGCCCTCAATCGCTGGGCGGCGGACGGAATGGGGTAAAAAATCGCCTGGAGGGCGGAGCGCGGGTTGCCGTCTTCCCCGACCACCGTCGGGAAGCGAGTGATCCAGCCCCGCGGGTCGTAGCCGGAGCGGGCAGCTGCACGGTCGGCAGCGAACACGGCGAATCGACTTAGACTGGGCAGGACGAGCAATCCGGCAAAAGCCCAGAGCGTCATCCAACAAGCCTGACCTAGGAGCGCCTCCGCAACGGGTCGATCAGCCAACTCAAAGAGCACGGAACCGACCTGACTCCCTAACAGGTTCCAGGCGAGAATCAGCAGGACTGCGCGGCCGGGCAGTCCGTTTTTCACCTGCCACTCACGCCGGAAAAACTCCACCGCCAGTTCGCTCGGTGACAAGTTTGCCAGCCAGCTTGCGGGCATCAGAATGCGGGCATGTCTGCCCCACCCCGTGATCCCGCCGGTGAACGCCGGATCCTGGGCGGGAGCCCGCACAAGGGTTGTTCCATCTGGTCGGCTTTCTCCGTCGAGCGTGGCCCCCGTGACGGCTCGGAGCAACCCCAGATGGCCGACTGCCAACCCCAGCGTCGCAACCAAGATAGCCGGACCAAAGCCCCCGGTCAGCCGGAGGCTAGCTGCGTGGACTAGCATGATCCCGATTAGAAGGAGAGTGTGAACCAGAGCCCCGCGCAGCCAAACCCGAAAAAATGCTGCCGCGCGCGGACGGGGTGTCGGCATCAGCACGGCCCCACCAAGGAAGTCCAAGACCGACTGCAGCAATGCGACTGCGACTAGGGCCCATCCCAGTTGTGGCAGGTTGATACTGCTGGGTAAGGCGTGCGACAGCCAGTAAAGCCCCAAGCCGCTCGCTACCACCCACGAGCCGACATTAACGATGCCCAGCATGAGGCGGAGGCGGGCGATTTTTAGTTGGTCTGGTAGCATTCGGTTAGTTCCGCCTCCGGCAAATGGAATGCCAGCAACGTGCCGCTCAAACTTGGAGTGACCCCGCCCATTTGTCCAACGTTGCGCCACCGGCCAGCTCCACAGCGCGTCGATCCGCTGGCACAAGGTCCTCATTCCCGCTTGCACCCTGCCTTTTGCCGGGCAGCTTGGTCCATGGTCTGCCCGGCATCCCGTGTTGCTGCAAAGCAACGACTGGCGGCATTTGTTCCGCTCGCAGAGGACTATGCGCGCGACCGTAATTATGTGATGCCGGGTCACCCGGCGGTCTCACGACTTTCCCCCGCGATTCGTCACCGTCTAATTACCGAAGAAGAGGTGGTCTCCGCTGTCCTGCGGGCTCACCCGCTTGGCGGGGTGGAAAAATTCGTCCAAGAGGTCTATTGGCGCAGGTATTGGAAGTCGTGGCTCGCTCATCGTCCCGATATCTGGGCTGAATTCGTGCGGGACCTCGATGCTTTGCCGAAGAATCCAGTGGTCCAGCAGGTAGAGGGGGCTCAATCGGGCAACCGGGTAATCGATCATTTTGCGGCCGAATTGGTGGCGACTGGCTATCTTCACAACCACGCACGCATGTGGTTTGCGGGTTGGTGGGTGCATCAGGCCCGTCTCCCGTGGCAATCCGGGGCGGCTTTCTTCTATCGCCATCTCCTCGATGGTGATCCAGCCGCGAATACCCTGTCGTGGCGTTGGGTTGCGGGATGGCAAACTCCGGGCAAGAGCTATCTGACCCGCCGGGATAACCTCGAAAAATACTTGGCACCGCAACTGCGCGAGTCGCTCGCCGAGGGGCTGGCTGCCTTTACGGATCCTCAGGCCCTGCCCGTGCCCTCTGCCGCCAGACCGCCCGTTCCGCGCCTCGCATTGCCGCCGCACCCGCCGGGACCAGTGGACCCGGCCGGACTCTGGGTTCATGAGGAGGACCTCGCCGTCGAGACTTCCGCCCTCGGTGAGCGAACTTGGGCTGCTATCGCGGTGACCGCGAATGTCGCAGCATGGGACCGGTGGCAGTTCCCCAATGCAAAAAGACAGTGGATCTCGGATGCCCTGCGGGACGCGGGTTCCCGGGCGGAGTCAGTCTGGCGAAGCCCAGCCCTGGTCGACACCTCGCGGCCGCACCTCGCGGCCCTGTTGGATTGGGCAAGGTCCCAGCGACTCCGGTCGGTGGTAGCGCTGCGACCCGACGTCGGGCCGCTGCAAGATTCCCTGCCAAGTCTGGAAGCGGGACTCGCCAGCCAAGGCATTCGCCTGGTGCTTTGGGATCGTCCTGAGGATCTGCGGCTGCGGCCCCTGGCGACGGGCGGATTCTTTCCGTTCTGGGAGCGACTCCGTAAACAACTCCTCACGCGCGCCGAAAAGAACGAGTCCTCGTCGCTGGCCTTTTCGCCGGCTTCAAATGCATGAGCGCGGCCGGTAAGCAGGTGCTGATCGTGGGCGGGGGACTGTCCGGACTCGCGTGCGCCCTCCGCCTATGTCAGGGTGGGGCCCGACCGCTGCTGTTCGAGCGAAGTGACGGGGTGGGTGGGCGGGTCCGGACCGACAGCCTGGAGGGCTTTCTGCTGGACCGGGGTTTTCAGGTCTTTCTTAGTGCTTACCCGGAGGCGGGCGGGCTGCTGGATAAGGCTAGCTTGGATTTGCGACCGTTCCGGCCTGGGGCGTTGATACATCAAGCAGGCGGCATGGTGCGGCTGATGGATGTGTTTCGTGCCCCGCGTCACCTCTGGACGAGCGCCCGGGCACCGGTCGGATCCCTGCTCGACAAACTGCGAGTTGCCAGACTGAGGTGGCAACTGACGCGCTTGAGCAGCGCCGCAATCGCCGGGCACGACGACACAACTACCGAGCTCTACCTCCACCGTGCGGGCTTCTCCCCCGGAATGATCGATGGGTTCTTCCGCGCCTTCTATGGCGGTGTTTTTCTCGAACGCGAACTCCGGACCTCCAGCCGGATGTTTGAGTTCACATTCAAAATGTTTTCAGAAGGCTACGCCACCTTGCCGGCCCAAGGGATGGCCTCGATTCCCGGCCACCTGGCGGCCCGCCTCCCGGCGGGCACGATCCGCCTCGGCACAGAGGTCCTCGGGGTCGAGGCCGGGGCCATCACCCTTGAGTCGGGCGAGCGAATCCCAGGCGAGACCGTGGTCGTGGCGACGGATGCGACCTCCGCTGCCGGTATGATGCGGCTCAAAACCGGTCCCGGAACCCGATGGCGCGCCGTGACCTGCCTTTATTTCGCCGCCCCGCACTCGCCCATCGGCGAAACGATTCTTGCCCTGAACGGGAGCGGTGCCGGACTGGTGAACAACGTATGCGTGCCCTCCGATGTCGCTCCAGGCTACGCGCCGCCGGGTCAGGCCCTGATCTCGGTGAGCGTCTTGGGGCAGGAGACCTCGCCGGAACTGGAGTCGCGAGTCTTGTTAGAACTCGAAACCTGGTTCGGCGAGATGGTGCGGGAGTGGCGGCACCTTCGGACCTACCGGATCCAGCGAGCCCTCCCGGAACAAGCGCCCGGCAGCGGTTTCAGTGGACCGGGGTTTCAACGGGTAGCCGGGGTATACGTCTGCGGCGATCACCTCTGGAGCCCATCCATCGAGGGAGCAATTGTCTCCGGTTTGCGGACTGCCGAGGCGATTCTCAGGCCATCTTAAGCTTAGCTTCTCTCCCTGCTTCGGCCGCCCTGTGCTTTCCGCGCGCTGGCCGGTGAATCCGGGCGTGCTTCAGAGAGCATCGCGGTCAATGCAGGAGCTGGGTGCTACCCCTGCCGGCGAGTCTTCGTATTCACACCCCAGCTCAGCGCAATCCAAGTATCCAACCCTCAATGCTTGCGATCCCAAGCTCGACGGGGGACAGTCGTGGATTGAAGCACGGGCCCAGGCTTCCGTCCGCATCTGCCTCCTGCATCCAGCGCGCGACGCAGCAGGCATCCTGCTGATGACTGTTTCGCCCCTCTGCGGCAAAAGTGCGGTTCCATAGTGAAGGATAAACCTCAGCAATCACGGGCCGGCCATGCGGAGGCTGCCACCCATCAAACGGCCAGCAATGAAGCCGGGGCCCAAGCTGCCTGCGGAGGAACCTAAGCCAGGGCAGGCCGGCGTGGGTGGATTTCGCCACACTACCCTGACAGTCAAAGT
>Ga0255204_1000220_pt1 | contig 17927 bp, 9 predicted proteins | sample Miss_Colum_RepC__2_FD_188418 | JGI IMG/M metagenome (GOLD analysis project Ga0255204, IMG submission 188418) | Freshwater microbial communities from Mississippi River, Louisiana, United States - Miss_Colum_RepC_8h | ecosystem: Environmental > Aquatic > Freshwater > River | place: USA: Louisiana... | reverse complement strand
GGCGCGACAAAGTCAAAATCATGCCGCCCGGCAAGCGGAAGAAGTTCGAGCCGTCCGAGCTGGCGTTGGTGAAGGCGTGGATTGACGGCGGAGCCAAGCCGCCGGCCATCGCCACCGAGCCGGTGCGCGAGCTGGTCACACCGAAGATTGCCCCGCGCGTCGCGCCCCGGAAATCCATCCAAGCCGTGGCCTTCGCCGCGCCGCACAACGTCATCGCCGTCGCGCGCTATCGCGAGGTCGAGTTGCGTGACGCCGAGACCGGCGCGGTGCGGCACACGCTCACGGGCATTCGCGGCAACGTGAACTCCGTCGCCTTCTCCACCGACGGCCAGTGGGTCGCGGCGGCGGGCGGTGAGCCGGGCTTGCAGGGACAAGCGGCCATCTGGAAGGTCGCGGACGGCGGGCTGGTGCGGAAGTTCGAGGGACATTTCGACGCGCTGTATTCCGTCGCGATTTCCCCTGATGGCAAGCTGCTGGCCACCGGCAGTTACGACCAGAAAATCAAGCTCTGGGACACCGCCACCGGAGCGGAAGTCCGCACGCTCACCGGCCACAACGGCGCGGTCTATGGCCTCGCCTTCCGCCCCGATGGCAAGGTGCTCGCCAGCGCCAGCGGCGACCGCACGGTGAAGCTCTGGGAAGTCGCGAGCGGCAAGCGCCTCGACACCTTCTCGCAGCCGACGAAGGAGCAATACACCGTCGCGTTCAGCCCGGACGGGCGGCGGCTCGTGGCGGGCGGCGTGGACAACCGCATTCGCCTCTACGCGGTGAGCGCGGGCGCGGTGGAGGGCACCAACCAGTTGCTCGAATCCAAGTTCGCGCACGAGGGCGCAGTGCTGCGCATCGTCTTCGCCAGCGACGGCGCGACGCTCCTCTCCAGCGCCGAGGACCGCACGGTGAAGTGGTGGGATGCCGCGAAGCTCATCGAGCGCGGCCATCTGGACGCGCAGCCCGACCTCGCGCCCGCCGTTGCGTTCACCGCCGGCAACACCCGCTTCGTCGTGGGCCGCTTGGACGGCTCGCTGCAATTCTTCGACGCGAAGACGGGACAGCCGGGGAAGGTGGCGGTGAAGAAGTAGTCTCAATCAAACCACTCCATGCCCGATGGCCTGACAATTCTGACGGCGGTGATTTTCACCTACTATTTGACTGCCGCGTTCGTGCCAGGGATTCGCCATCGTTGGGGTGCATCGAAATCATTCTCACTTACTCGGACGAATCGCGGTGAAGAACGAAATGTGCAAGTTCGCGTGCAGCCACGCATGGGGTTCCTCTCCTGCTTGGGCTTTAGCGTCTTCTTTGCCGGATTCGCAACTCACTCACTTTTTACCGGCCCAATCCTTATGGAAATACTGGTCACGGCATTTGTAGTCATCGGAGTTGGGGCCGTAGCGGACTGGACTTTCGAGCCTACAACCTACCGACAGAAGTCAATTCAAGCCCCGTCAAAAGATGGAAAGGCTAGCGCACGAGGCAAGCGCGTCCAATAACACAGCGCACTCTAAAAGAGCCATGAAACACACGAAACAATTTCTATTGGTTGGCTTGGCACTTTCACTTGCCCTGCCTCTTTGCGCCGCCGACCCAAAGCCTAAAGCCAAAGCCGCGCCCATGGCCCCCGCCGGCGTGCCGGCCATCACGCGGCTCGAACCGCGCGGCATCCAGCGCGGCGTGGAGAAACGGCTGAAGCTCGTCGGCAGCAATCTCACGGAGCTAACCAATGTCACGTTCCACAGCCCTAAGCTCACCGGCACTTTGCTACCAGAGGCGAAGGCGGGCGAGGCTTGGGTGAAGGTCACGGCGGCATCGGACTTGGCGCGCGGGAGCTACGAACTCTCCGTGAAGAGCGCGGCGGGCGAGAGCGCGCGGGTGAAGCTGCACGTGGATGACTTACGACAGGCGACCGACCCGGCCAAGACCGAGACGCTGCCCGTGAGTTTCTGGGGCACGCTGGAGCAGCCGGGCAAGCCGGTGGAGTTCAGCTTCAGCGGCGTCGCGGGCCAAAACCTCGTCTGCGACCTCGCGGCGGAGCGCCTAGGCTCCAAGGCGGTCAACGCCATGCTCACGCTGCTCGATGAGCGCGGGCGCGTGTTGGCGGTGAATCGCGGCTTCGACGGCAGCTCGGACGCGTTGCTCGTGCATCGCCTCGGCGCGTCCGGCCGCTACACCGTGCGCGTGAGCGACCTGCAATACATGGCGTCGCCGGAGCATTTCTTCCGCGTGTCGGTGGGCGAGCTGCCGGTGGTCACCGGCGTTTTCCCGCTGGCCATCCCGGCGGACAAGGAGACGGAAATTCAGCTTGCCGGCGAAAACCTGCCCGCTGGTGCCAGCGCGAAAGTGAAAGCCGGCGCGATGGGTGAAGTGACTGTGCCAGTGGACGCGGAGAAATTCCGCGCGCGAAAGGACTTCAAGGTGCTCGCCAGCGCGACGCCGGAGCTGGTGGAGGCGGAGCCGAATGATTCGGCGACGACGGCGACGGTGATTCAGGTGCCGGGCGCGGTGAACGGGCGGCTGAGTGCCGGCGGTTTGCAACCGCCGTCGGGCGCACCCAGCACTGCGGAGCGGCGGCTGCAAACCGCCGGCACGGGCACGGACGCCGACCTCTTCCGCTTCGACGCGAAGAAAGGCCAGCGCTGGGTCATTGAGACGATGGCCGCACGGCGCGGCTCCCCGGCGGACACGAAGATTGAAGTGCTGCACGCGGATGGCCGGCCCGTGGAGCGCGTGTGGCTGCAAGCCGTGCGCGATTCGAGCGTGACCTTCCGCGGCATCGACTCGACCAACCCTGACTGTCGCCTCGTGAACTGGGAGGAGATGGAGTTGAACCAGTTCGTTTACCTCGGCGGCGAAGTCTGCCGGCTCTTCCGCGCGCCACGTGGGCCGGATGCAGGCTTCCTCTTCTACAATCGCGGTGGCCGCCTCGCTTACTTCGACACCAGCCCGGTCGCGCATCCGCTCGACGAACCGGCCTACATCGTCGAGCCGCATCCGCCCGGCGCGCAGTTCGTGCCGAACGGCCTGCCGGTCTTCAAGCTGGCCTACGCCAACGACGACGACGGGGAACGCAAGCTGGGCACGGACTCGCGCGTGAACTTCTCCCCGCCCGCCGACGGCAGCTATCTCGTGCGCGTCACGGAGTCGAAGGGCTTTGGCGGCGACCGCTACGCTTACCGGCTCATCGTGCGCGAGGCGAAGCCGGACTTCACGCCGTCGCTGACGGGCGCGAACCAGACCATCCCGCGCGGCTCCGGCCGGAACTTCTCGGTGAAGCTCGACCGCACGGACGGGTTCGAGGGTGCGGTGCGAGTGGATGTGAGCGGAATGCCCACGGGCTGGTTTGCTTCTACTCCATTACTCGTTGAAGCCGGACACATTGAGGCGAGTGGCGTGCTCTTTGCCAGCGCCGACGCCACCGAGGCCAGCGCCGACGCGTGGAAGCAAGTGAAGCTCACCGCCACCGCGACCGTGGACGGCCAGCCGGTCACGAAGCCGCTCGGCAACTTCGGCACGCTCAAGCTCGCGGACGCGCCAAAGGTTTTCCTGTCGCTGCAAAACTCCGCGTCCCCGCTGCCCGCCGCCGCCGTGGGCGCGATTCCTACGAGCATCCCGGAAATCACCATCGCGCCCGGCACGGAAGTCCCCGCCTGGCTGCGCGTCGTGCGCAACGGCGACACGAACCTCGTGGACATGGACATCGAGAACCTGCCGCACGGCATCATCGTGTCGGACATCGGCTTGAACGGCGTGCAAATCGCAGCGGGCGAGACGGAGCGGAAAATCTTCTTCAGTTGCGCGCGCTGGGTGCCGGAGACCGACCGCCTCTGCCACGTCATCAACCGCAGCGCCCGGCAGAACGCTGGTGATGGGAAGCCGACGAGTTCGCCGGTGCTCATCAAGGTGCGGAAGGCGACGCAAGCCGCCGCCAGGTAGGTCAGGCTTCCAGCCTGACAACTGACTGGACCGGGGTGCTCCTGCGCACCGATGCGCGGCTTGCGCAACGAAGCCCAAGCGCCTTGAGGCGGAAGAGGCTGCATAGCTCCAAGCGCTTCGGTCGAAACTTGGCGCCGTGGAGTTGCATGGATGTCAGGCTGGAAGCCTGACCTACGTTGCGGCACCGGGCTAGCGGACCAGCAAACGCCGACGGCACCATGAACAACCTCCTCCGTGAAATCACTCAGTGTGTGGTGTGTGCGTCATCGCTCCCGCACGCGCCGCGCCCGGTGGTTGCCGCCAGTGCAGACTCGCGCATCATCGTCATCGGCCAAGCACCCGGAACGAAGGTTCACGCAACGGGCATTCCGTGGAACGACCCGAGCGGCGACACGCTGCGGACCTGGCTGAATGTGGACAAGGCGACTTTCTACGACACGCGGAATTTCGCACTGATGCCAATGGGCTTTTGCTACCCCGGCAAGGGCAGAAGCGGCGACCTGCCGCCGCGTCAGGAGTGCGCGCCGCTGTGGCACGCGCGGCTGCTGGCCAAGATGCCGGCTGTGCAACTCACCTTGCTCATCGGCCAATACTCGCAGGCGCACTATCTGGGAAACGCGCGGGGAGCCACGCTTGCGGACACGGTGCGACGCGCGGCGGAGTTCCTGCCGGAGTTTCTGCCGCTGCCGCATCCCTCGCCGCGCAACCGGCTCTGGCTGCGGAAGAATGCGTGGTTCGAGGCGGAGGTGGTGCCGCTGCTGCGCGAGCGGGTGAGTGCGATTCTGAAGTAGGTCAGGCTTCCAGCCTGACAACTAACTGAACTGGGTTGCTCCTGTGCACCGTTGCCCCACTTGTGCAATGAAGCCCAAACGCCTTGAGGCGGATGGGGCCGAGTTGCTCCGAATGCGCCTGCCGAAGCGGGCGTTGCGGAACTGAATGGATGTCAGGCTGGAAGCCTGACCTACTTCAATACTTCGGCACGCTGTGGTCCACCTCGTCGCTCCAGGCGGCGATGCCACCCTTCACGGACTTCACATACTTGAAGCCTTGCTCGCGGAGGAAGTTCAGCGCCTTCAGCGAACGCACGCCGCCTTTGCAGTGCAGGTAGTATTGCTGGTTCGGGTCCAGTTCGGTGAAGCGCTGGTTGAGCTGGCTCAGGGGCAGCAGCGGCACGCCGTTGACCTTCGCGATTTCGTATTCGTCCGCCTCGCGCACGTCCACGACCTTGATGCCGAGCTTGGGGTCATCAAGCGCGCGCTTCATGTCCTGCACGGTGACTTCGTCGGGGTTGGAAGCGGGTTCGGCAGAGGTGGGCTGGATGCCGCAGAACATCTCGTAGTCAATCAACTCCTTGATGGTCGGCGCGTCGCCGCAGAGCGGGCACTTCGGGTCGCGGCGGAGTTTGAGTTCGCGGAACTTGAGGTCGAGGGCGTTGAAGAGCACGAGGCGGTTGATGAGCGAAGTGCCCTTGCCCAAGGCGAGTTTCAAAATCTCCGTGGCCTGGATGCAGCCGATGATGCCGGGCAGCACGCCGAGGACGCCGCCTTCCGCGCAGCTCGGCACCATGCCGGGCGGCGGGGGCTCGGGATAAAGGCAGCGGTAGCACGGCCCGCCGAGGTGCGGCGCGAAGACGCTGGCCTGGCCCTCGAAGCGGAAGATGGAGCCATAGACGTTGGGCTTCTTGAGCAGCACGCAGGCGTCGTTGGTGAGGTAGCGCGTGGGGAAGTTGTCCGTGCCGTCCACGACGATGTCGTAGGGGCGGATGAGGTCGAGGGCGTTCTCGGCGGAGATGCGGGTGTTGTGGAGGACGACCTCGGTGTTCGGGTTGATGCCGGCGAGCGTCTCCTTCGCGGACTCGGCCTTCGAGCGGCCCACGTCGGCGTCGGTGTGGAGGATTTGGCGCTGGAGATTCGAGTAATCCACCGTGTCGAAGTCCACGATGCCGATCTTCCCGATGCCGGCGGCGGCGAGATACATGGCGATGGGCGAGCCGAGGCCGCCCGCGCCGATGCACAGGACGGAGGTGGACTTGATCTTCTTCTGCCCCGCCATGCCGACCTCGGGCAGGATGAGGTGGCGGGAGTAGCGGCGGATTTCTTCGTTGCTCAATTGCATAACTAAAATAGGGTGCGGAGCCTAATTCCGCGCGATGAGAAAGCAAGTCACCAACCGGACGGCGCGAGTCGGCGAAAGCCCCCTCTCGTTAGCACCCGGCTTCAGCCGGGTGTCTCCATGGGGTTGTTGCCCCAACCGTTTCAACGGTTTGCATGTCGGTGGAAGCGGCGTCCACGGTCAGCAAACCGTTGAAACGGTTTGCGCCGCACACCCCGTCCCACACCCGGCTGAAGCCGGGTGCTAATGAGAGAAGGTCATGCCCGTCCCGCCCGCCGCCCCCCTCGTTGCCCGCCAACGCGCCGCACGCGTTCTCGCGCAGGCCAGCACCCTGCGTCCGCAACTGGCGCTCGTGCTCGGCAGCGGCTTCGGGTCGGTGCTGGAGCGGGTGACGGTGGCGAAGGAAATCCCTTACGCGAAGCTGCCGGGGTTTCCGCAGACGGCGGTGCCAGGCCACGCGGGCAAGCTCGTGCTGGGCACGCTCGGCGGCACGCCGGTGGTCGTGTTGAGCGGCCGGGCGCATTTCTACGAGGGGCACGCGATGGCGGAGGTCACGTTCCCCGTGCGCGTGCTGGCGGAGTTCGGCCTTCGTGACTTGCTGCTGACCAACGCGGCGGGCGGCATTAACCGCCGCTTCCGCCCCGGCGACTTCATGCGGCTGACGGATCACCTCAACTTCATGGGCGCAAACCCGCTGCGCGGCCCGTGCCCGCCCGGCCTGACACGTTTTCTCGATTTGTCGCAGGTGTATGACCCGGTGCTCGGCGGACTGCTGGACAAGGCGGCGAAGAAAGCGCGCGTGCGCTGGCATCGCGGCGTGTATCTGGCGCTGTCGGGGCCGACTTACGAAACGCCAGCGGAGATACGTGCGTTTGCCAAACTCGGCGCGGACGCGGTGGGCATGAGCACGGTGCCGGAAGCCATCGTGGCGCGACACCTCGGGTTGCGCGTGGCCGCTGTCTCGTGCATCAGCAATGCCGCCGCCGGCCTCAGTCCGAACCCGGTTTCCCACGAGGAAGTGCTGGCGACGGCCCAAGAGGCGGGTCGCCACACGGGCGCGTTGCTGGAAGAATTAGCCCGCCTCTATGGCCGACCTTGAACCGCATTCCCTCGTCCACGAAGCCGTCCTCGCCAGCCGCCGCGCGGTCGCGCCTTACTCGAAGTTTCGCGTCGGGGCGGCGCTGCTGACACGCGACGGCACGGTGATTCGCGGTGCGAACGTCGAGAGCGTGAGCTACGGGCTGACGTGCTGTGCGGAGCGGATTGCGCTCTTCAAGGCGTTGACGGAGGGGCACAAGGACTTCGCCGCCATGGCCATTGTCGCGCCGAGCCCGCAGACGATGCCCTGCGGGGCGTGCCGGCAGTTGCTGGCGGAATACGCGCCGGATGCGCGGGTGTTCGTGGCGGACAGCCGGCGGCCGGCGAAGTTCCGCGAATTCACCGTTGACCAACTGCTGCCGGAGGCGTTTCGCTCATTGAGCAACAAGCGCACGCGCACGTGAAAGACTCAGGCTTCACTCAATTGTTCTTCCGCCGGCCGGCTCCCAAGGCCGACGGAAAGAATGCTGACTTCCCCCTGGAAGCGGCGGCCTGGCCGGTGCTGCTCGTGGAATCCTCCGGGGACATCACGAAGGCAAATGCCTATGCCCGCGCGGTCTTTGGCGGCACCGATGGCAGCCCGCCCAAGCGGTTGGTCGGCATCTGGACCTTCGACAACGGCTGTTCCGCCGAGCAGTTCCTCAAACAACTGGAGCAAGCCGCGACCCCGGTCTTTCCGCTGAAGCTGCAGACCACGAAGGACGGGCTCATGCCCTTCAACGTCCACATCAACCCGTGGATCAACGACACGCGAAAAGCCTTCGTCTTCCAGATACACACCCGCCCCGCGATTCCGAGCAGCCCGCGCCCCGCAGCGGAGCCGACCGTCCCGGCCAAGCCGGAGACTGACAACGGCACCGGAGGTTCAGGCTCCCCGGCGGCGGCCGCCCCTGCCCCGCCGCCGGCCCAGACGGAACCGGCCAGCGCCGTCACCGCCCAACAAAAGCTCCTGTGCGCGCTTCAGCTTACGCGCACGGTGGCGATGGACTTCAACAACGCCCTGACCAGCATCCTGGGCCACGCCACGCACGTCCTGAGCCAGATGCCGCCGGACCATCCCTGGCGCAGTTCCGTGCAGCAGATCGAGAAGGCGGCCGACCGGGCCACGCAGGTCTCCTTCGAACTCTCGGCCTTCAGCCGGGAGGAAAAGGAGGCGCAACCCGACCTTTCGGGCAACCTGAACAAGCTCATCCGCAAACTGCTGGAGCAGTTCAAAAACAATGCGCCAGACACCGTGACGTGGCGGCCCATCCTCGAAGTCCGCCTGTTCTCAGCTCCTTTCAACGAAGCCAAGTTCGGCCAGGCGCTGGAGAAGATCCTGGAGAATGCCGTCGAAGCCGTTGGGGCTACGGGCACCGTCTCCGTGACCACGCAGAACCGCGACTGCGCGACCACCTTCACGGACGGCCGCATCACCCTGCCGCCCGGCACCTACGTCTGCATCGAAATCAACGACACCGGTCCAGGGATCCCGGCGGATGTGCTCCCGCACGTGGTGGACCCGTTCTTCACCACGAAACGCGGCCATCGCGGCCTGGGCCTGGCTTGGGCCTACGGCATCATCACCAACCACGGCGGCAGCCTCGCCATCACCAGCCTGCCAAGCCAGTGCACCACCGTCCGTGTTTACCTCCCGGCTGACCGCAAGTCCCTCGAAGAAGGCGTGCTGGCGGACGAAGACCTGCGCGGAGACAAGACCGTGCTCATCGTGGACGACGAGGAACTGCTCCTGACCATGAGCGAAATGGTGCTCACCGCCTACGGCTATCAGGTGCTCACCGCCGCCAACGGCCGGCAGGCCATGGAAGTCATCGAACACCCCGACTCCCATGTGGACCTGGTGGTGACGGATCTGGTGATGCCCCACATGGACGGCCATCAACTGATCCAGCGCCTGCACACGGTCGCGCCCGACCTGCGGGTCATCTGCACCAGCGGCAACTTCCGCCCCAGCAACCGCGAACTCGGCGTGACCTACCTGCAAAAGCCCTTCACCAGCCAGGACCTCCTCCGCGTGGTGAAAGAAGCTTTCCAGAAACCCGCACGCACCCCGGCCGCCGCCCAACCCGCCGCGTCGCCGGCTTAATCGGCCCCGGCCGCCGCACTTTCCGCTTCGCCCGCTCCGGCCCTTCTGTTACGAAGTCGCCGTGCGTTCTGCGGTTCTCAAAGACATCTCTCGCCTCGTCGTCAAGCTCGGCACCGGCGTCCTCACCGACAGCCAGAAACAGCCCGACCGCGCGCAGATGGAGCAACTCGTCGCGCAAGTCGCCGCCCAGCGCAAAGCCGGACGCGAGGTCGTCCTCGTCACTTCCGGAGCCGTCGGGGCCGGCATGGGCGTGCTTGGCTTTGCCACGCGCCCCAAGGAACTCGCCGAGCTGCAAGCCTGCGCCGCCGTCGGCCAGTCGCGCCTGATGACCACCTATGAAGGCCTCTTCGCCCAGTTCGGCCTCAACGTCGCCCAGGTCCTCCTCACCCACGACGACCTCGAACACCACGAACGCCACCTCAACGCCCGCAACACCCTCGTCGCCCTCCTCGACCGCGGCGTCATCCCCATCATCAACGAAAACGACGCCGTCTCCTGGACTGAGTTGAAGTTCGGCGACAACGACAAGCTCTCCGCCCTCGTCGCCTCGTTGTTGCCCGCCGACTTACTTGTCATCCTCACGACGGTGGACGGCGTCATCGAAGGCTTCGGCACACCCGCCGCGCGCCTGCTGCCAACGGTCGAGCGCATTGACGATTCCGTCGAGGGCATGGCCGGCGGCACCTTGAGCGCCACCGCCGTCGGCGGCATGGCCACCAAGATCCAAGCCGCCAAGATCGTCACCCGCTCCGGCATCCCCCTCGTCATCGCCGGCGGCCGCAAGCCCACCGTCCTCGCGGACATCCTCAGCGGCGCGGAGGAAGGCACCCTCTTCATCCCGCAACCCGACCGCTTGCCCGGCCGCAAGCGCTGGATCGCCTTCTTCCACCACCCCAAAGGCACCCTCTTCGTGGACGATGGCGCGAAGAAAGCCTTGCGCGAGAAAGGCCGCAGCCTGCTGCCGCCCGGCATCACCCGCTGCGAAGGCGACTTCGCGAAGGACGATGTCGTCCGCATCTGCGACGAGGACGGCACCGAGTTCGCACGCGGCATCGCCCGCTTCCATTCCGTGCAAATCGCCGACCACCAGCTCCCCCGCGAGGAAGTCATCCACCGCGACGACCTGGTGATTCTCTAGCCAGACGGCGCAAGCGGCCCGCATGCGCACGCTGGCGATGATTGGGATTAAGAATAGGAGTAAGATTATGAGGGAAAACCGGCGGCTTCTTACTCCTATTCTTAATCCCAATCATCTCTAATGCACTGCGGGACAGGAGTGTCCCGCTCACGCACTCACGGAATCACGTTGATGGTGTGCAGCACGTCCTGCTTGAACTCCACACCGCCGGCGGTCTTGAGCTGGAATTTCAAGAGCTGCTGGTTCACGGGCTGGAGGTCGGTGATGGCGAGGGTCACGGTCTTGCCGTCGGCGGAGAGTTTGGCGGCGGTGATGTCGAGCTTGTCGTGGCCGCGCTGCTCTTTGCCGTCCGGGCCCTTCGTGAGCTTGAACTCGGGGGAGCCGTAGTTGCTGGTGCGTTGGTAATTCCAGCGTTCGCCGGAGTAGTTCTGCGCGTCCTCAGCGGCGGCCTTGTCGAGGGGCTGCGTGAAGGTGAGCGCGACGCCGGCCTTGGTGACGTTGAGCTTGGCGATGGAGACGACGGGCTTGCCGGTGTAGCGGATGCGGTCGAAGCCGCCTTCCTTGGCGGCGTTGCTCTGCCAGCCGCGCAGGCCGGCGTTGTAGAGCTGGCCGTCGGCGGGATTGAAGCGCGGGCGCATGGCGGAGGAGGTGAGCTTGACGGGGATTTTCACGACGCCGCCCTGCGGCTGGCCGCCGATGAATTCCTTGAGCACGAGGTAGATGGAGGACTGGCCGTAGGAGCAGTGGAGCAGCTCGCCGCTGAAGGGGCCCCACTGGGTGCTCGTGACCCAGGCCTGCCCGCCGCCGGAGTTGTCCCAGCTCTTGGCGAGCCAGCAGAGCGGCTGGCTGAAGGTCTTAACGTCCTTGCCATGCGCGAGGTCTTCGACACCGTAGAAGCCGCCGGGCTTGACCCAGTTGATGGGGCACATGGGCACCCAGGTGCCCTCGTTGTCGCCGGTGGTGAGTTCGCCGTTGGGGCCGACGCCGATGCCGGTGGGCGCGCGCAGGCCGGTGGCGACGACTTCGAGCTTGTTGCCGTATTTGTCCACCTTCAGCAGGCAGCCGGCGTGCGCGGAGATTTCGCCATTGCCGCCGCCGCCGCCGAAGCCGCGACCGCCGCCCTTCACGGGGCCGGCCTTGGCCATGTAGAAGTTGCCTTCCTTGTCCGTGTGCAGGTCGAAGGTGAACTCGTGGAAGCCGGGCGAGCTGGTGATTTCGTCGTTGAAGGTCTCATAGACATCGCACGAGCCGTCGCCGTTGAGGTCGCGGTAGCGCGTCATCTGGTCGCGGCCCGAGGTGTAAATCTCGCCGTCCACAATCTTGAGGCCGAGCGTCTCGAAGCCGCCGCTGGCGAAGCGTTTCCAGGTGAGCTTCTCCAGCTTGTCGTCAATGCCGCTGACAATCCAAATGTCGCCGTCCCACGTGGAGAGCGCGGCGCGCTTGCCGTCGGGGAAGAAGTCCAGGCCACCGAAGCGCACGCGGCGATTCCACGGGTTCGGCACGGGGGCGGTGATGACATCCTGCACGTAAGCGCCGTCGGGCGTGCTGCTGGCCGCGAGGACCCCGTTGGTCACGACGGTTTCGGGCCAGTGGGGTTTGCCGCCGGCGGTGGAATCGTTGAAGCGCGCCGGGCCTTGCGCGAGCGCGGCGACTTTGGCCACGCCGGCGGCATCGGTGCGCGCGAGGGCGAGCTTGAACTTCGCCGGTCCGGCGCTGGCGGGGAGGCGGAGCAGCACGCGCTTGCCGTCGGCGACTTCGAGCTTGGCACTGGCCGGTGCGCCGCTGAGGACGACGACCGTGACCTTGCCATCGGCAGCGGTGAGCGTGGCTTGCGAGCCGGTGACCTCGGCCTTCGCGCCTTCGACTTCGCAGACGGCGTGGAGGAGCGCCTTGGGATTCTTGCCGACCGAGAGGTTGCGGACGAAGGCCGTCACGCCGTCGCGCTCGACGACTTCGGGGCGGTCGATGATGGAGGTGCCGAGGATGACGTAGTGCAGCGTGACTTCCATGCCATGGACCTGCACGCCCTGCATCTGCCGCCACGCGCGGGGGAGCGGGCCGTAAGGTTCCTTGCGCGGGTCTTTGAAGGAGCTAGAGTCATCTGCCCAGCCGGGCATGACCGCGAGGCCCCACTGCTGGTCGCCGACCAACTCGGGATGTCCGCCGTGTGAACCATCGAAGGTGACGCCCTTGGGGGAAATGAAACCGCCGGTCCAGCCCGCGCTCCAGCGCATGAGATCCTGGTCGAAGCAGATGGCGGCGTTGGTGCCGAGGCGAATGGCGATGCCCTTGTTGGCCTTGTTGGCGGCGGGGAACTTCGCGCCGATGCAGGCTTTCTGGAACGGGAAGTCGTCCTGAATCACGCCGGCCTTCACGGCGGCGGCGGCTTTCTTCTCGCCCTTCTTCTCCGACTTCGCGTCGGCGGCGAAGAGCGCGGCGGTGGCGAGGGCGAAGGACGTTCCGAGGGCGAGGCGGCGGCTCAACGGGGACAGGAGTGTCCCCGTTACGGCGATGGGACGGGCGAGTTGCGACAAGTTCAGTTTCATGTTCGGTGGATAAAAGCCGCGCGCCGCCTCAGTCGGCTGACCGGGGCGGCGCGCGAACGGGGCTTTCGACCTAGTGACGGGAGGGTTCATTCAACCCGAAAGCCGGAGTTGAACCACGGATGGACACAGATAAACACGGATAAGAATGAGCCATACGGTGAACAGTTCAGCGGGTCACTTTGGGACTGGGAAGATTGCCAGCCTCGGCTCGGGGTTCGCTCCATCCGTGTTCATCGGTATCCATCCGTGGTTACTCATTTTCCGCCCCGGCGTTCGGGTTCCACCGGAAAGCCTGCACACCGGACGGCATTCGCAGTCTCAGCGGACTGGCAACTGCACCGGCTCGCTCCAGTGGCTCCAGCGGCCGGTATTGTCCTTGTAGCGGGCACGCACGCGGTAAATGCCTGCGTCCGCGAATGGCTCCTTGGGCAGCTTCGACTGGGGCTCGAAGCGGAGCAATTCCCCGCTGTCCCAGTGCGGCTCGACTTCGTAAATCCAAGGCTGGCCAGCGCGATAGCCCGGCAGGCCGGGACTGCCAATGCGGCCCACTCGCCATTGCACGGCGGCAAAGTGATTCGTGGCCACGGGGCTCTGGAACGGGCTGATTTGAAAAGCATGCGCCCCCTTCTTCTCGCTGCCCAGATGGCGGATGACGGGGCGCGCAGGGATTTTGTCATCGCGGGATTCCCACCAGAGATGGCCGAAGCCGTAGCCGAGGATGTTCCCGTCATTGGGCGCGTAGTTGCGGTTGGTCCGCGTGTCGGTGCAGAAGTCCACGATGAGTTTGCAGAAGCCGTTGAAGTCGGGGGTGGCCAGGGTGCGCCGGAATTCTCCCCCCATCATGCCCTGACTGGCGGGGTTGCGAAAGAACGCGCCCTTGTCACTGGTGCGCGGGTGAAAGTTCCACATCGCCATGTCCAGCTCGGGCCAGGTGCGCTCCTGCCCCGGTGGCCGGAGCGCCCGCGCCAGTTCCTCGACGAGCTGTCCCGCTTGACCGCCGGTGGGCGAGGGATCGCTGCAAAACAGGTCGAGCACCTCCCGCGCGCGGTTTTGGTAGGCGAGTTTGAACGCGGGGAGCTCCAGACACCGGGCTTGATCCACGATGCCCGGCCAATGGGTCTTGGGGATGAACATCATGTCGAGGTCCCACGGCACCGGAGACCAGCCGGCGCGCGGCGAGTGGTAGAGGAAGTGGTTCGCGCCATGCCGGAGGTCCACGTTGGAGACGACACGGTTGATGGCGTGGAAGCTGTAGTAGTCCGGCAGGTTCAAATTATCGCGCCACCACTGCTCGGACTTGGTGGTGCGCGAGCCGTGCATGAACTGGTTAAAGTCGGAATTGTCCCGCGGCAGCCCCGAGCCCAAGTGCTTGCGACCGGTCTCCGGGCTGTAAGTCGTGCCATCGGGCAGACCGCGCTCCTTGAGCCACGGACCGTCCGGGTCCTGCACGACCAGATACAGGCCCCACAGGTCACCCTCGTATTGGCTTTTCGGACCGGCTTCCTCGGCGCGACTAACCACCCGCCAGTGGATCCAGTGAGTGTTTGGGCTGGGCACGCCGACCAGGTGATAAGCGCGGAAGGAAAACGCCTCGTCCATGCCCGACATGCCGCGATTGATTTGCACCCACGGACTGGCGCAGCCGCTGAGATTTATATGATCCCACGGGCGCACGTAGGGTTCGCCCCAGTGGTTGCGCGGCGTGAACTCATGGGTGCGCGGGAAATGGATGCCCCATTTGGTCTTGCCGCTCACGTAGGTGCTGGCCTGCCCGCGGTTCTGGAACTGCACATGGTCGAACACCTGTCCGTCGCAGACGAACGTGCCGAAGAGCCGCCGCTTGTTGTAACCGCCGTCCCACTGACTGCGCTCCACGTCGTCGTGGCGGGCCAGCAATTGATAGACCGGCAGCGTGGTCAGGAAGTTGGGGCTGAAGGTGAGCGGCGGGGATTTGCCCGGCTGCGCGGCCCCCTGCCAGGCTGGCACACCGTCGTAGCAGAACCACGCGTAGTTCGGCGATTCGTCGTCCGCGTAGGGCAGACGAAAGGTGGTGCTGGAACCGTCCTTGAACACCACGCGATAGCGCAGCAGCCGGCGGTGCTTCTGCAATTCCCCCGGCACCACGGCGGTCAGCACGCCATCCTGCGCGCGCGCGTCGCCGTCCTTGCCATCATCATGCAAGTCGAACTCCCGCCAGTTCTGCTCGTAAGCCGGATCGCTGCGGCGGACATAACCGCCCGGCTCCACCACTTGCACGAGGAGTTTCGCCGCATGTCCGCGCGGCTCGCCCAAACGCACCGTCACCGTCACCGCCTCGCCCGTGCGGGGTTGAATCGGCGCATGAGCAACGGTCTCAACTGCCGGAGGCTGCTGGCTGGAATAGACTGAGTTGGTCTTGCCGGGCGTTGGCGATTTGTTCCCCGCGCCGCCATCCACCCGGAAACCCGAGGCGCGCCATGAACTCGGATACATCCCCGGCAATCCCGGATGCACCCGCTCCAGTGATGAACCCGCGCCCGCCGTGGCGCTGGGCCACAGCGCTCCCACCCCGTAGCGCACCTCATCCATCACCCGTCCGGTGCCATCCCGCAGCGCGACACGCTCGCCCTCGTTCTTCAGCTTGCCGGGCAACGGTCCGAGCGGGGCAAAGCCATACGCCGATTGAAATGCCGCCGGATCTAACGCCACCACCAAGAAGCCCCCGGGAGCCAGCGCTGTGGCGGCTCCGAAGCGAAACTTCCCAAGTTGCCAGCCGCCCAGATGCGCCTCCGTGTTGCTCGCGTTGTGCAACTCGACGAATTCCAACGAGCGCTTCTCCGCTGGCTCGAAGTGAATCTCGTTGATGACCACACCGGCATCGCTCCGGCCAGCCGTGACGAGGCAGCCAATCAACGCAATCAGGAGGGTGCGGCAAAACAGAGGCATCAAGGAGCGAAGGCTTCCGGCAAGAGCGCCAGTTGGCAACGGGATATTTCAACCCGAAGGCCAAGGCAGGAATTGAGCAACCACGGATGGACACCGATGAACACGGATGGGAGCGAACCCCGAGCCGTGGTTGGAAACTTCCCCAGCCCCAAAGTGACCCGCGAACAGTTCACCGGGCTGGGGCTTGCTTATCCGTGTTTATCCGTGTCCATCCGTGGTTCAACTCTGGCGTTTGGGTTCAATCCGCGATGCCAATGGCAGTGCCGCGAAGTTGCCGACCCGAATCGCAGCCCCGCAGGCCATCCATGAAGGCGCAACCTCGGACACCGCCGTCACCGCTCGATGGTCCGGTAGAACCGCCGGCTGGTCGCCGCCGCCCCGGTGTCCGTGATGCTGAAGCTGGTGCCGGTCGCCACATTCGTGCCCACCGGTGTCCAAACTGTGCTGGTGATCGGCGCAGCGAGATTGGTGGCCACTTCGACCACGTAGGTGCGGCCCACCACCGCATTGGAGACCGTGATGGAGAACTGACCACCCAATTGCCGTGCTCCGTAGAGGGTGAAGGTCAGCGCCCGCGCGATGGTGACAGTGGACGAGGCGGTGTTGTTCGCCGCATTCAGCTCAACCTCGCTGGAGATGATCTGGGCCGTGTTCACCACGGGGCCTGAACCGCTGGTGGCTACCGTGATGGACACGATGTGATTTGAGCCGACTCCCAAAGTGCCCAGGTTGGCGACCAGGGTGCCGCTGACATTCGCGACGGTTCCGACCGAGGAAGTGCCCGACACGAAGCTCAGTCCAGCCGGGAGCACGTTGCTATACGTCAGGCCCGTGGCGATGTTCGGACCGTTGTTGGTGATGACGGTCGTGAAGGTGACCGTGCCCGGAGCGGTCACAGTCGCCGCCGAGTTGGTCATGACCGCCGCCACATCCACCGCCGCGTTCACGGTGTTGAAGCTCAACGTCCAGCCGTTGACGATGTTGCCGAAGTTGATGTCCGTGTCGTCGTTGATGTAGAGCGACCACACGCCGTTCGGACTGAGCCCGCGGAAGGCGCTCAGGGTGGAGGCATACGGTCCAGCCGGAGCGGGGGCCGGGAATGTATCCGCTGGCGCGTAATCCGTCGGCCGGAACGAGCCGCTCACCAACTGCGTAGTATCGGGCAGGCCGGCCGTGGCGGCGTCATCGAACGTGAGGTTCAGACCCGAGGCACTGAAGCTGCCGCCCGCATCGGACATCAGGAGCACCTTCTGGCCATTCGGTCCGACCAGCAGCACATCCACGTCCGCCGGGTAAGTGTGACTGAAGCCACTCAACTTCACCGTGACCTTGTTGACCACACCCGTCGCGTTCGCAACGGTGATGGTGCTGGGATAGGGACCGGCGGGACCCGAGCTGGGCAGGGAGAGGGTGGCCGGGATGTTGATGAGGCTGCGATTGGTGAACGAGCTGGGCACGCCCAAGTCAATCGTGAAGGTCGCGGTGCCGATGGTGCCGCGGTCATCCGAAAGCTGGAGGATGGCAGTGATGGTTTGCGCCTGCGCGGCGGTGAAGCTGAACGGCATGGCCAGAGCAGCCCCGCCCGCGTTGAGGTTGGTGTAGATCTGCGGCGCGCTTGGGCTGGTCACCCCGTTGGTGGCCAGCAACGTGGCCGTTATGTTCGTGGCATGGACGTTGCCCACGTTGCGCAGCGAGAGGTTCATGGTGACCCGTTCCAGCGGATCCACCGCGTTGTTGGCCGGCAGGAAGCTCTCCGCCGTCAACGTGGATCCAGCCGGAACGATGGTGCGGAAGTCGTCATCAATGATGCTGACCGTCAGGACCGTCTGGCTGCCCAACGTGGCTTGGTTCGTCGGGTTGCTTAGCAGCACACGGAAGGTCTCCGTGCCCTCCTCTGTCACATCGTTGGTGAGGTAGAGCGTGACGGACGCCGCAGTCTGCCCGATGGCGAAGACGAGGTTCGTGGTGATCGCACTGTAGTCCACGTTGGCCGTGGCCGTGTTGACCAAGCCATCGGCAGTCGCCAGATCAACGCCCACCGGCACATTCGTCGCGCCCGTGCGCTGGACAGTGACCGACAGGCTGTTGCCAC
>Ga0255204_1000219_pt1 | contig 17988 bp, 16 predicted proteins | sample Miss_Colum_RepC__2_FD_188418 | JGI IMG/M metagenome (GOLD analysis project Ga0255204, IMG submission 188418) | Freshwater microbial communities from Mississippi River, Louisiana, United States - Miss_Colum_RepC_8h | ecosystem: Environmental > Aquatic > Freshwater > River | place: USA: Louisiana... | reverse complement strand
TCCACGACGTGGTAGCAGGTGACAAACGCGCCGGCTGGGGTGAGCACGAAGCCGGTGGCCGTCGTGAGGTGCCAGTCGTCACACGAGTCGCACTTGTAGAGTGACGCCACGACCAGCACGCCGGGCCGGAGGCTGGCAAACGCGGGAGGCGAGACCGGCGCAGCGGGCGGCCGGGGCAAGGCCAGCCGGCAGCGTTCCCGCCCGAGTTGCGCGACCAAATTGGTCATCGAGACGAATTTCTTTCCCGCCATCAGCTTGATGCCGGCGGCGCGCAATTCCTCTTCAACCCGGCTGTCCTCCACGACCTCGCCCGCCAGCACCGGAGTGCTCTTGGCGGGCGGACTGCCGCGTTGCTCGGCCGCCAACCCCAACACGGTGCACAGGGCCGCCATCAGCACGAGACTGATGGCGAGCCAGTGAACCGGATTGAGTTGACGACGGGGCATTTGTTTGGAAGGGCGGGGCGCGGCGCACGGCCGCGCCCCGCTTGCTTTCAGTGGTTACTGAATCTTGGTGGCGACGAACACCTGCTTGCCGCCTTCCGTCTTCGCGGTGCCGGTGGCGGTGACCTTGTCCACGGGGCCTTTGCAGACCTTGCTGTGGAACGCCTTGCTCACGGCATTGTCCTCGAGGAGGTAGGTCGTGGTCTTGCCGGCCGCCGTCACCTGGATGGCGTTCTGGCACTTGGGCGTCTGGCCCAGCTCGCACTTGGCGCACATGCCCTTGCCGGTGATGGTCTGCTCCTTCTCCGCCGCAAAGACGCTGGCGACCGTAAGCGAGACTGCCGCCGCGAGGGCGAGGCTCAGTTGTTTCTTCATCTGTTGTCCTTTCTTTGTTTGTTGTTTGTTTTGTCTGCTAGCAGCCCGCCCCACCAAGGGCGGACATCGGGTGGCCGCAACTGCGGCCGAAAGTCATTTGCGTTGCACTTGAAGCACGGAGAGCGCGCCGTCGGCTCCGGCGACGGCAAGGGTTTGGTCGTTTGGACTCCACGCCAGCGCACTGACGGCTTGGGCGAAGTTGTGCCGGGCCACGGGCGCATCGGGATAACCGAGATGCCAGATGAAGACCTCCTCGTCGGCGTTGATGACGAGGTCGTTATCAATGCCGATTTCGCCGAATTCGTTCTCGATGACGGCGATGCGCTTGCCGTGGCGGGTGGTGAGGATGTGGTTCAACAGCGTGGTTTTGCCCGCGCCGAGGAAGCCGGTGAGGATGGTGACGGGGATGCGGGGGTCGGGCGTGCTCATGGCTCAGTGGGCGCGCGGTTCGGTGAGCGCCTGCACGAGGTCGACGCGCGTGACCTCGGCAGCGGGTTTGGGGATGGAAAACGTGAGATAGTCCTTCGCGGCGAGGGAGAGGACGATGCTGGTCTCCACGTCCGGGCAATCCGGGTCCTCGCAGGCCAGCTCGTTAATGATGACCAGCGCGGAGTCGTCCACGCGCATCAACTCGCGCACCCAAGACTTCAGCTCGGCCAGCCGGGCGGGGTCTGGCGCGAGGCGCGGAGTGGGGTCGAGGAGATTGATCTTCATGGGCAAGCAGGACAGCTGTCACACCGCCGGATGAGGCGGAGGTTGAGCAGGTGCGCGGCGGCGATGGCCAGCCCGCCGACGCACATCACAACGGCCTCAGTCCAGTTGGCGCGTTCCTTAGCGCAGCAGATGTCCGGGCCAAACCACTGCACCGCGTGCGTTACCGCCGCGCCGCCGCCGAGCAAAAGGAAGAGGCCCCAACGCCCGTGCGTGCGGCAGCCGCGCCACAGGCACAAGGCCGCCAAAGCGACCATCAGCCCGCACGCCGCGCGTTCGAACGCGCGGCTGGCCAGCGGCCCGTGGGCGAGCATTGGCAGCGCGACGACAACGACCGGCATCAGCAGACAATGCACGGCGCACGCGGTGGAGAGCACAGAACCGAGGCGGTCCAGCGGGCGGAGCCAACGGGGGGCGGGGGCGGAAGAATTGTTCATGTGGCAAGCACCCGGTGGAGGCGGTGACAGCGGTGGCAAAGGCCGCTGAACTCCAGCCAGTGGTATTGAATCTGGTAGCCCGTGCGCGCTGCCAGGTGGGCTTCGAACGAACGCAAGTCCGCGATGTCTCCCACCCCGGCCGCCTGGCGGCACCGTTCGCACACGAGGTAATCCGCCCCCGCGCACGCCAGCCGCACCGCCCGCTGCCCCGCGAGCATGGCGGGACGCAACACGCCCGCTGCCTCGAAGCTCCGCACCGCGCGATACACGCTCACAAAATGACAGCGCGCCCGCGCCACCAACTCGCGCACCAAAGCCTCCACCGCGATGGGCGTGGCCCGCGCACATAGAAAATCCAGCACCGCCCGCCGCGGACCGGACAACAGGAGCCGGGCGGCTTCACAACGGGCCAGTGCCCACTCCCGCCGGGCCGCCACGACCGCCGCCGGCAGGCCCGCCGCGCCTGCCCCGAGAGCGGAGGCCGGCGCACAGGCGCACGCGCTGGAAGTTGTGGGATGGTGCATGGCGGCAGGTTTACTCGCGGTCAGCCCAGTAGCTGAGCGAGTGGTTGAGGCGGTGGGCGATGATGAGCAGCACGCTGCCGACGGCGGTGAGGGCGATATCCGCCGCGCCCTCGGCCTCGAAGCGCGCCCCGGCCACGCAGGCCAGACCGGCCATGGCCCAGCCCCACACGCGGGCTTCGCCGTGCTTGAGCCAACCGGGGATGAAGGCCGCGAGGCTCGTGCAGACCACCACTCCGGCGAGCACGTGGTGGGTGAGCGGGCTGGCAAACACCCGCGCCATCACGCCGGGGAAAAGGGCGAGGGCCACCGGCACAAAGAGGCAGTGGACGGCGCAGACTCCGGAGGCGGCGATGCCAACCCGGTCGGCCCTGGAGCGGTAAACAGAAAATTGCATCGGAAGAAGATGGGGAGACTCAATGTTCGTTACCCTTAGGGAAGTTGAACTTCACGTCCTTGAACGCCTTGCCCTTCACGTCCACGAGCTTGACCACGGCGTCGAAGTTGGTGGCGGTCTTGAGCCAGTCGGCCTGCGTCTCGAAGAGCGAGGTGTCCCCCACCTTCTCGCCAGTGGCGGGGTTCGGCACGGGCTGAAAGCTCAAGGTCTGCGGGGCGCCCGCGGAGGTGGCGGTGACTTCGATGGCGGGGGCGGCAATGCGGACAAACTTGTCCATGTGCCCGTCCAGCACGTAGAGCTGGAGCTTGCCGGCCGCCGCGTCGCGCACGAACTCAAGGTGAAATTCCTCCTCGCCGAGGACGACGGGCGTGCCGCCGTGCGGGGGCGTGTGCTCGTGTTGGTGGGCGGATGCCTTTTTGCCGTCGCCGGATTTGGCGTGGTCGTGGCCGGCGTGCTTGTCCTGGCAGGCGGCTATGGACAACGCGAGGGCGAGGATGGGCGCGAGGAGTTTGAGTTTCATGGCTTCGGGTTCGGGGCAGGCGGCTTCGCGTGGTTTGCGGCGGGGATTTTCTGCCGGACTTCGGTGATGCGTTTCTCGATTTCGTCGGGCTTGGGGGAGGCGGCTTTCCAGAGGCCAAGGAAGTGCAGGCATTCGTCCCAGCGGGACTCGCGTTCGGCGAGCAAGGCGAGGTGAGAGGCGATTTGCAGGAGGCTGAAGGTGTCGGGGTCCTTTTTCTGGAGCTCGAACTTCTGCCACTTGGCGAGGGCGAGTTCCCACAGGTTGCGGGCGCGGGCGGGGTCTTTGCGGTGCTCGTCGGCAATGCGGCCCAGCTCGAAGAGGATTTCGTGGCTGTCGGGGTTGGCGCGGAGGCCGTCGCGCAGGAAGGCTTCGGCTTCTGTGGTCTTGCCTATGCGCTGGCGGAGCCAGTAAGCGGTGGTGGTGTAGATCTCGACTTTCTGCGGGTCGAGGGCGGCGGAAGCGCGGAGCCAGGGGAGGATTTCGCGCACGTCCTGGCTTTCGCCCAGCTCGATTTCCTTATGCGAGGAGGCGTCGGTTTGCGCGCCGCCTTGGTCCAGATGCGTGTGGGTAGCGGGTTTGAACTTGCGGCCGAAGGCATCAATCCAGTCCCTGGGCGGACCGAGGAAATCATCTTCCTCGCCGGTGTTTTTCTCCTCGAGCGCGCCGGCATCGGCAGCCATGTGCGGTGTCTGGAAGGCGGCGCGGTTGTCGAAGATGCTCGGGTAGTAGCCGCTGTGGAAGTAGGCGTCGGCCTTGATGAAGAAGTGGTTGGCGAAGGCGCGGCGGGCGTCGCCGAGGAGCACGGCGAGGAGGTCGGCAGATTGGGCGCGGTTGCCTTGCCAGGATTGAAACCACGGTTCGAGGCTCGTCACCAAAGCGAGGCTGGTGAGGAACAGGATGACGATGGCGGTGTGCGGCATGTCAGTTAAGGGGCCGGCGGCGGAACAGCAGCCAGGCTCCGGTGAGAATCATCCCGGCATACGCGGCGGCGTAGAGCAGCGCGCCCAGCCAGAACACCCACGGCACCGGCGGCCAGCGGTGGATGATGAGGTCGCGGATGTCGAACAGCTCCAAATGCGGGATGGTGAAATAAACCAGCGTGAGCAGCGTGGCACCGGGCTCGGGCAGGCCCAACGCGACCTTGTGCAGGTGGCGGCCCAGCAGCCAGATGCCGAAACACGCCACCAGGGTGAGCGTGCTGTTGGAGGACGGCGCCGCCCAAAGCAGCGAGCCCGCCAGCGCCAGCGCGACGGGCACGGCGAGCATGAACCAGTGCATGGAGATGGCCTGCGCCCAGCTGGCCAGGTCGAGGCTGCGCTCGCGGGAAAGGGCCACCGCTCCGAAGAACGCGTAGAAGACCAGCAGCGCGAGCCCGCAGGCGAGCCAGCAGCCGAGGAACTTGCCGGCGATGAACTGCCAGCGGCTCACGGGCTTGGCCAGCATGGTGAACAGGGTGCGGGCCTCGCGCTCGGCGGGGATTTGCCGCGCAGCACTGGTGACGGCGAGCACGAGGCCGGACACCCAGATGAGGGTCAGGGAGATTTCCTTCAGGTAGCGCACCACGCGGGTGTCATCGAAGATGTTGGCCGCCGCCGCGATGAGCGTGAGCAGGGCGGTGAGCACAAAGAGGACGTAGATGTCCTTCCGGCGGACCATCTCGAGGATGACCAGGTGGGCGAGGGTGAGGACGGCTCTCATGGGGCAGTAGGCCGGTGGTCCGCCTGGCCGGCACCAGATGCGGGTTTGGGAGCGTCCGGCCAGCCGATGAGGCGGAGGAAGGCCTGTTCCAGATTGCCATCGTCCGGGCGCTTGATTTCGGCCACCGGACCGAGGGCCTTCAACTCGCCCCGATGCAGGATGGCGACGCGGTCGCAGACGGACTCGACCTCGCCCAGTTCGTGCGAGGAGAAGAAGACGGTTTTACCAGCGGCCTTCTGGCGCAGGATGATTTCGCGCACCTTCATGCGCCCGAGCGGGTCGAGACCGCTGGTGGGCTCGTCAAGGATGAGGAGGTCCGGCTGGTTGAGCAGCGCCTGCGCGAGGCCGAGGCGCTGTTGCATGCCCTTCGAGTAGGTGCGGATGAGGCGGCGGCGCGCGGGTTCCAATTCCACCAGCGCGAGCAGTTCATCGGTGCGCCGGCGGATTTCCCCGTCGTCCAGCCCGAAGATGCGGCCGTAGGCGCGGAGCAGTTCCTCGGCGGTGAGGAACTTGTAGTAGTAGGTCATCTCCGGCAGGTAGCCGATGCGCTGTCGTGAGATGGGCTGCCGCACATCCACGCCGAAGATGCGGGCGGAACCGCCGGCGGCATGGGTGAAGCCCAGCAGCACGTTCATCGTGGAGGTTTTGCCCGCGCCGTTGGGGCCGAGGAAGCCGAACACCTCGCCCGTCCGCACGGTGAACGTGACCCGGTCCACGGCAGTCCGGGTGGCTCGTGTTTCCGCGTCCCGGTAGGTGACGACCAGTTGCTCGATTTGAATGACTTCAGTCATGGGCAGCAGGGGCGAACCGCCGCCCGACGGCAGTGGCGCAGAGCGAGGCAAGGACGGGCTGCAGGGACGGTGCGTGCCCGGCATGGCGAAGGACCTGGCCATGTGGCACCCCTGCGGCCCGAACTGCGAGAAGTGGCTCTGCACCACAGCGGTCGGGCGGAACAAATTGAGAAAGCAAGTTCACGAGAAAGCGTCGCACCGACGCGGCTGGAACTTTGAATGGCGCGGACAATCCCTCGCGGGAAGGGTGGCTGCCGGAAAAGTCGTAAACCGACAGCCACCGGTTTCCTCGCAGGAGGGGACGGGGGGAAACCTATGAACCCCGTCCCAAAGGGTCGTCATCACGGCCGGTCAAAAACCGGCCGCACGCGCGTGTGATAGTTAATGGATGAACTTCATTACCGACTCCAAACTGGACCGCAAAAACGCGGCCCAACTAACCGATGTCAAACCCGACTCTGAGAGAGTCAGGACATCGGCGGAGCACGGCCGGCGGGGAGCCGGCGGAAGTCAGCGGGAAGAAGAAGCGGGGCCGGCGGGACGGGCTTGGTAAATACGAGCGCGCCCAACCCGGGCAGCGGCGCATCCAGCACCGTCAACAGCACCTTGCCGTCACCGAAGTGCTTCGCCAAACAGTCGTGGTCGGGCGCGTTATGATGGGCATGGACGCAGGCATGAGCCTGGGGGGAAACCGCGAGGAAACCAATCACCACCAACGCACACGCCACCACCATTGCGACCATCAGGCGCATGGGAGAGAGCCGGGGCTGTCGGTTTAGTTGCAAAGCGATTGCATTTAAGGCGCGTCCCGTCTGCAATGCAAGCGGATTTCTCCTCATGGAGTCGTTCAGGTGCGACCTGACGGTCCCCCGCTTCCGGTAACATTTAGCCGTGAGTCAATACGTTGGGGACAACAGCCTCAATGGAAACCAAAGCGGGCTCAAGCCGGAGGACTCCCATGCTGGAAAACGCGGTAGCGTCACGGTGAAGATTTACACGTCGAAGAGTCGCGCCGACGGCGTTTCCTACTACAAATAGACGCTCGTCTATTACGACGGAGCGCACCGGGGAACCTGTTTCTCCAGCGCCGCGATGAACTTTTCCCACACGGAATGGACCTTGCCCTCCGTGGCAAAGAGCCCACGCTTTTGCACCAAGTCAGCGGACACGCTGCTGTATTTGCGCCCTTTGCGCACACTCGGTTCGTCCAAGGCGACACAGCGCACGTTGCTAAAATCAGCCTCGGCCTAGGCGGCATCTACCTGGCAGAACAGCATCCGCCGCAACCGCGCGTCGGTCTCGCCGACCAGCGCGGCGACTTTGCGCATGGGCAGTTCGCGCATGAGCAGCAGGGCGAAGGCCGTGAACTCTGTGGTGAAGTGCGTGCTCAACCCTTCCCAAGGCGCCGCATTGGCGGCACTTGCCGCGCGGCAGCCGGCAGGTGATCTCGCAGCGATGCTGGAAGACGTTGAGGTGACGCCGGGTGAGCGTCTCGGTGTGGTCACGGAGAAGACCAAGCCGCTGCCCACAGCCGGGCCTTCGCGCGGAGCTCCAAATAGACCGTGCCGCTTTGAGGGTCGAAGCGGCTTTCTGCCACCTCTCAGGTCAACCCCATCTCCAGCAATTCATGGAACAGTTTTTTCAGGCGTCAGGCCCAAAACCTACCGGGATATTCCGGCGAAAACAGCGGAGAACATTTTTTCGAGTATTTTTTCCAGAAATCGAATATCGCCGGGCAGGCTCCGTCCAGAACAGGGACGAGCAACCTGAAAACGATTTCTATGAGCAATAATCAACCGCGCTGGTGCAATTCTTCCGAGCACAGCTTCTACACCTCCCGCCGCAACTTCCTCCAAGTGGGCGCGCTGGGAACATTGGGGCTGACGCTGGGAGACGTCCTGAAGGCCAACGCTTACGAGGCCGCTCCCTCCAAGGAAGGCAAGGCCAAGAACGTCATCAATATTTACCTGCCGGGCGGCATGGCCCATCAAGAGTCGTTCGACCCGAAGATGTATGCCCCCATCGAGTATCGCGGCCCGTTGGGGACCGTGAAGACCAAGATCGAGGGCGCGCACTTCTCCGAGTTGATGAAGGAGACGGCCAAGATCGCCGACAAGATTACTGTGGTGCGTTCTATGACGCATGGTGAGGCGGCGCACGAGCGCGGCACGCACAACATGATGACAGGTGTGCGTCCTAGCCCCGCCTTGGAATACCCGAGCTTTGGATCCGTGGTGTCCCACGAGCTTGGACCGCGCAACAACCTCCCGCCGTATGTGGCCATCCCCGGTGTCACGGCCAACGGTGGAACCGGTTATCTGGGCTCCGCTTACAGCCCCTTCAGCTTGGGTGCGGATCCGGCCAGCGCGGGCTTCAAGGTCCGCGACCTCGTTTTGCCTGGCAGTGTGGACGACAAGCGTTTCGCCACCCGCCGCTCCATGCGCGAGGCGGTTGACGCCCACTTCTCGGCCATTGAGAAGACCGATGCTTTGGAAGGCATGGACACCTTCTATCAGCGCGCTTACAGCCTCATCTCCTCGGAGAAGGCGCGCGAGGCCTTCGACATCGAGAAGGAAAACGCCAAGCTCCGCGACGAATACGGCCGCAACACCGCCGGCCAGCGCATGCTGCTCGCTCGCCGGCTCGTGGAATCTGGCGTCCGCTTCGTCTCCATGACCTACGGCGGCTGGGACCATCACGACAACATCAAGCGCGCGATGGAGAACCAGATGCCGAATTTCGACCAGGCGTTTGCCCGCCTCATCCGCGACCTTGATGAACGAGGGATGCTGGACAACACGCTGGTGTTCGTCACCTCAGAGTTCGGCCGCACGCCGAAGATCAACGCCACCGCTGGTCGCGACCACTGGCCCAAGGTTTTCTCCATCGTCATGGCTGGCGGCGGGGTCAAGCGTGGCTACATCCACGGTTCGTCCGATGCTACTGGCGCGGAACCGGATCAGGATCCGCTGTCCGTCAGCGATTATTCGGCGACGATTTACAGCCTCATTGGAATTGACCCGGAGAAGCGCCTGATGTCGCCCGGCAGTCGCCCGCAGGCCATCGTCATTGACGGTCACGTCCAGAAAGACTTGCTGGCCTAAGTCCGGCACCGCATGGCATCCATGCCTACGGCCCAAACTTGAAGAACGGGGCAGTGTCGGACCACGGCATTGCCCTGTTCTGCTTTTAACGTCCGATTGCACGTCTGACTTTCGAATTAAACCGCGACATTCGCTCTGCTGCCCATGAAACATATCGCCTCCGCGTTTCTGCTTTCCCTGTCCACCGTCTCGCTGCTGGCCGTCGCCCCGCAACTGACCACCACCTCGCCAAGCGGATTGCAGCGTGGGACTGAGGCGGAACTGAAGTTCAATGGTGCCCGGCTCGCCGATGCCAAGGAACTCCTGCTCTACGAGCCCGGCATCAAGGTGCTTGAGCTCAAGGAAGCGAAGGACACCCAGGTGATCGCGCGTTTGAAGGTGGAGGCTGATTGCCAGTTGGGCGAGCACAAGGTCCGCATCCGCACGGCTACCGGCGTGTCGGAGCTGCGCACGTTCACCATCACCCCTTTTGCGCAGTTGGATGAGGTTGAGCCGAACACCACGCGTGAAAAGGCCCAAAAGATTCCCCTCAACACGACGGTGCTGGGCTCGTGCAGCACCGAGGACGTGGATTACTTCCGCGTCGAGCTGAAGAAGGGCGAGCTGCTGTCGGTGGAAGTGGAGGGCATGCGCATGGGGCGGTCCATGTTTGACCCCTACATCGCGATCTATGATTCCAACGGCAAGACGCTGGCCAAGGCCGATGACACGGCGCTCTTCGTTCAGGATACGTTTGCGACGATCATTGCGCCGGCGGATGGTGAGTATCTCATCGAAATCCGCGAGTCTTCCTATGGTTCTGGGGCCTCCTATCGCGCGCACATCGGAAGCTTTCCGCGTCCCAGCGGCGTGTTTCCTCCGGGCGGCAAGGCGGGTGAGTCCTTGGAGGTCAAGTTCATCGGCGACGCCGGCGGGGATTTCACCCAGACGTTTTCCCTCCCGCAAGCCAATCGCTTGAAGTTTGGGGTGTTCGCCGAGCGGAAGGGGTTGTCCGCCCCGAGCCCGAACTTGGTCCGCATTTCTCCGTTCGGAAACGTCAACGAAGTTGAGCCCAACGATGAGGTGAAGCAGGCCACGCTTGCGAAGAGCGAGCTGCCCTTGGCTTTCAACGGCATCATTTCCAAGAAAGGTGATGTGGACTGGTTCCGCTTCACGGCCAAGAAGGGGCAGGTTTATGACATCAATGTTTATGCCCGGCGCATCCGTTCCCAGCTCGACACCGTGATGGTATTGGCGGACGCCGATGGCAAAACCATAGCGAGCAATGACGACACCGGTGGGGCAGACAGCTACATGCGCTTCACGGTGCCCAAGGACGGGGAGTTCACGCTCAAGATCACCGACCATCTTGGTTACGGTGGGCCGGATTGCACTTACCGCGTGGAGTGCTCGCCGGTGGTTCCAGAGTTGACGACGTATATTGCGGACACGGCGCGTTACGACACTCAAACCCGCAAGTCCATCGTGGTGGCCCGGGGCAACCGCTTCGCCTCCTTGCAAAGCGTGCGGCGCAAGGACCTGCCGGCGGGGGTGAGTGATCTCGTGTTTGCGATGGAGGATTTCCCCTCCGGCATCAAGTTGGTGGCCTCGGCGATTCCCAAGGATCAGACGACTTGGCCCGTGGTCTTCGAGGCGGCTGCCGATGCGCCCGTGGCCGGCAAGCTGGCCAACTTGGCCATCAGCACGCCCAAGGATGCGACCAATACTGTCAAAGGCGGCATCTACCAGAACTACGACCTAGTGCAGCAGGGCAATGACGGAGTCTATTATCAAACTTGGACGGACAAGATTGCCGTGGCCGTGGTCGATGAGCTTCCCTTCAAGATTGATATTGAAGAAATCAAGGCACCGCTGGTTCAGAGCGGTTCGCTCGGTGTCAAAGTCGTGGCCCATCGCAAGCCGGGCTTTGATGCCCCCATCCGTATCATGAACCTGTTCAATCCCCCGGGCGTGGGGACTACGCCGGACATGACGATTGGCAAGGACGAGAAATCCGCAGTTTACATGTTCAATGCGAACGGCAACGCCGCGCTCAAAAAGTGGCAGATCGCCATTCTGGCCTCGGCCACGGTCGATGGGGGAACCGCTTACTCATCGTCCCAGCTCGCGGATCTGGAAATCGCCCCGGCCTTTGTCGGCGGCAAGATCTTGCAGACCAACACGCTCGTTGGCACCTCCGTCAAGCTGCGGTGCGAGCTGGAGCAGAAGACGCCCTTCGAGGGGAAGGCTGAGGTGCGGTTGATGGGGTTGCCGGGCGGGGCCAATGCCGAGCCCAAATACATCACCAAGGACGACAAGGAGATTTTCTTCGAGGTGAACACCACCACGAATGCGGTCAAGGGCATGCATCGTTCGCTCTTCGTTGCCATGGACCTCAAGCTCAACGGCCAGCCTGTCACCCAAACCTTCGCCGGCAGCGGGGCTTTGCGTCTGGACGGCCCGCGCGCGCAACTCGCAGAGGCCCGGCCCGCCGCCCCGACCAGCAAGCCGGGCAAGTCCGGCAAATAAGCCAGCCGCCCATTTCACGAACGAAAATCGAAACGCCTATGAAACAGTTCGCCTCCCTCGCTCTGCTGGCCTTGGTCCCCTTGGCTGCCTTTGCCGCTCCCAAACCGGAGCTCGTGGATGTCAAGGTGTATCCGCCGGATGCCACGCTCTCGTCCAAGGTAGATCTCCAGTCCTTCGTCGTCCAAGGCACCTACTCCGACAGCACCACGCGTGATTTGACTCCGCAGGCCACCTTCACGGTGATGGACAAGACGCTGGCGCGCTTCGAAAAGACCACCCTCGTTCCGCTGGCCGATGGCAAGAGCGAGGTGCAGGTGAAGGTGGAGGGGCGGACATTGACCGTGCCGCTGAAGGTGGAAAAATCCAGCTACACCCCGCCGCTTAGCTTCAAGCTCGACATCATGCCCATCATTGGCAAGGGCGGTTGCAACACCGGATCCTGCCACGGTTCCGCCCGGGGCAAGGACGGCTTCCGGCTTTCTGTTTTCGGCTTCGACCCGGAAGGTGACTACTATCGAATCACCCGCGAGCAAATCGGTCGCCGCATCAACCTGGCCATTCCCGAGGATAGCTTGTTCTTGACCAAGGCAACCGGCAAGGTGCAGCACACGGGTGGCAAGTGCATCGAACCCGATGGTGAGCTGCTGGCCACCGTCGTGAAGTGGCTCGAAGCCGGTGCGGTTCCCGATGTGAAGGATGTGGCCCAAGTGGTGGAAGTGGAGATTTATCCCCCGCAGGTGGTCTTGGAAGGTGCCGGGTCCACCCAGCAGCTTACGGTGCGGGCGCGTTACAGCGACGGAAGTGACCGGGACGTGACCAAACTTTCCGTGTTCATCAGCAACAACGACGGGGCCATCAAGTCCTCTCAGGCCGGTCTGCTGACTTCTGACAAGCCGGGTGAGGCTTTCATCATGGCCCGGTTCGACGCCTACACGGTCGGTTCACCGGCCATTTCCATTCCCAAGAAGCCGGATTACCAGTTCCCCAACATTGCCGAGCACAACTACATTGACACGCTGGTTCACAACAAACTGAAAAAGATCCGCATCACCCCCAGCGACCTCTGTGACGATGCCACGTTCATGCGCCGCGTCTCCTTGGACATCACCGGCACGATGCCGCAGCCGGATGATGTGCGGGCCTTCCTCTCCGACAAGAATCCGAAGAAGCGCGAAAAGATGATCGATCAATTGCTGGAGCGGAAGGAGTTCACCGAGATTTGGGTGATGAAGTGGGCTGAGCTGCTCCAAATCAGGACGGACAACAACCGCTTCCAATACAAGTCCGCGTTGCAATACTACGACTGGCTCAAGGACCAGTTCGCCCAGAACGTGCCCATTGACCGGCTGGTGCAGGATCTGTTGACCGCCAACGGCGGAACCTTCGCCAATCCCGCTGCCAATTTCTACAAGGTTGAAACCGACACCCTCAAGCTCACGGAGAACGTCGCGCAGGTGTTCATGGGCATGCGGATGCAGTGCGCCCAGTGCCACAACCATCCGTTCGACCGCTGGACGATGAACGACTATTACAGCTTCGCCGCCTTCTTTGCCCAGGTGGGCCGCAAGACGGGTGAGGATCAGCGTGAAACGGTGGTTTACAACCGCGCCAACGGCGGCGTGCGCCACCCGGTCGGCAATCGGGACATTCCTCCCAAGTATCTTGGGATGGACATGGACAAGCCGGTCGAAGGTGAGGATCGCCGTGAGGTGCTGGCCAAGTGGCTGGCCTCGCCGCGCAATCCTTGGTTTGCCAAGAATCTTGCCAACATCGTGTGGGCGCATTTCTTTGGCCAGGGCATCGTGGAACCAGTGGATGACGTGCGGATCAGCAACCCGCCCTCCAACCCCGAGTTGCTGGAGGAGCTGGGCAAGCGCTTCACCGGCTCCAACTACGACTTCAAGAAACTCGTGCGCGACATCTGCAACTCGCGCACTTACCAGCTCGCCGCCAAGTCCAACGAGATGAACGCCAGCGACACACGCAACTTCGCGAAAGGCACCATCCGCCGGCTGCGCGCCGAGGTGCTGCTGGACGCCATCAATGTGGTCACCTCGACAAAGGACAAGTTCCGCGGCCTGCCCTTGGGTGCGCGTGCGGTGGAAATCGTGGACGGGCGGACCTCCACCTACTTTCTGACCACCTTTGGCCGGGCCAATCGCGACACCGTTTGCTCCTGCGAGGTAAAGATGGAGCCCAACCTCTCGCAGGCTTTGCATCTGCTGAATGGTGACACCGTGAACCAGAAGATCGTAAGTGGCGGGCTCATCGCCGCCGGATTGAAGGAAGGCAAGACCAACGAGCAGATCATCGAGGACATCTACTGGCGCTGTTTCTCCCGTCCGCCCACCCAGACCGAGCAGACCAAGCTGGGCGAGTTCCTAAAGGACGCGAAGGACAACTCGGCTCGCTCGCTGGCCCTCAACGACATGTTTTGGGCGGTTCTGAACTCCAAAGAGTTCATCTTCAACCACTGAACCGAGTAAGGTATTTGTGAGCACGGCCCGCAATTCCATCTCCGGTGGATGCCAGCGGGCAGGCTTTTTGCCTGTGTGCTTCATGCGCGTGCCTCGTTGCGGTTTGCGCCCTTGAACCACCAACCTTAATTCTGCCATGAACCCTCGTATTCTCATCGTCACCGCCGTCTTGGGGCTTCCGCTTGTCGCGGCCGCGCAAAAAGTCACTTACGACGAGCATGTGCTGCCGCTGTTCAAGAACCAGTGTCTCAAGTGCCACAACCCCGACAAGGCCAAGGCGGATCTCGATTTGTCCACCTACGGGGCCACGCTCAAGGGCGGAAGCTCCGGAGTGATCGTGAAGGGGGGCGACCTGGATGGCTCGTCGCTGGTCAAGGTCGTCACCCACGCGGCGGAACCGACGATGCCGCCCAACAGCAAGCTGCCGGACAAGGAAATCGAGATCATAAAAAAGTGGGTTGCGGGCGGATTGTTGGAGAATTCCGGCAGCAAGGCCGTGGTCTCCAACCGGCCCAAGATTGATTTGTCCCTGAGCGCGGCGGCCTTTGGCAAACCCGAGGGCGCGCCGCCCATGCCCGGGGACTTGTTGCTCGAACCCGTCTTGCGCACCCCGCGCACCAGTGCCACCACGGCGGTGGCTACCAGCCCGTGGGCACCTCTTTTGGCACTTGGGGGGCAGAAGCAGATCCTGCTCTACAACACCGACACCCTGCAACTCGCCGGCGTGCTCCCATTCCCGGAGGGGTTTGCCCACGACGCGAAGTTCAGCCGCAACGGCAAGCTGCTTCTGGTGGGCGGCGGTCGGGGTGCCAACAAGGGCTTGGTGGCTGTCTGGGACATCACGAGCGGCGAACGCATCATCACGGCGGGGGATGAGCTGGATGTCGCCTTGGCGGCGGACATCTCGTCGAACCAAAAGTGGATCGCGCTGGGTGGGCCGGACCGGTTGGTGAAGATCTATGCCACTGCCACCGGCCAGCAGGTCCACAAGATGAAGAAGCACACGGAGTGGGTCACTGCGGCCGAGTTCAACCACACCAGCACCTTCCTGGCGACCGGCGACCGCAACGGTGGCGTGCTGGTCTGGGAGGCGGGTTCCTGGGAGGAGGAGCAGAGCTTCGTCGGTCACAAGTCGGCCATCGTCTCCCTCGTCTGGCGCACTCCGGACATCCTTGTGTCCGCCAGTGAGGATGGCACCGTGCGCACCTGGAGCATGAAGGAGGGGCAGCAGGTCAAATCCTCCACCGCCCACAACAACGTGCTGGGGCTCTCCTTGAACACCGAGGGCGGAATGGTTACGTGTGGTCGGGACAAGGCTGTCACCGTCTGGGACAAGGAAGGCAACAAGGCGAAGACGTTCAGCATCACGAATGATCTTCCGATTCGCGCCGTGTTGAGCGCCGACGGCAAGCGGGTCTTCGCGGTGGACTGGACCGGACGGACCTATGGCTGGGACGTGGCCACCGGCAATGAGTTGAGCGGCGTCACGCTGAATCCCCCCCCGATTGCCGAGCAGCAGCAGTGGGTCGCCAAGCGCATCGCGGATTTGGAGGCTGACCTGCCCAAGCTGCAGGGCAAGCTCGCCGAGGCCAACACCGCCGCCGCCAAAGTCCGTGCGGATGTGGACGCGGCCAAGACCGACGCGGCCAAGAAGGCGCTCGCCAAGTCCCTTGAAGCTGCTGACAAGGCGGTGAGCGATGCCAAATCGGCCGTGGAGAAGGCCGACAGCGAGCTGAAACTGGCTCGTGGTTCCGTGGACCGGCTCAAGCTGGGGGCCTTTTTTGCGCAAGTCTGGCGGGCCAAGGAGGATCTCGCCGGCATGAAGGAAGAGCAGAAGCGCCTGCTGGCTCAGGTCGAGTCCGCCAATGGCGCGATCAAGCAGGCTGAGGCCGACATCAAGGCAGCCAAGAAGGTCAAGACCACCACCAAAGAGGAGAAGGAGAAGCTGGCCAAGCGGATCAAGGACTTGGAAAAATCCATCACCGACAACAAAAAGCTGGCCTCCACTTCCAAGACAGCGGCTGAAAAGATGGCCAAGCCCTTGGTTGCCGAGGAAAAGAAGGTTCAGGCCCTGAACGCCGAATATCAAAAGCAGAAGGCGGCGGCGGCTCCCGCCCCGCTCAAGTCAGCCAAGCTCTGAGCCGGCCGGGCTTACCTTTTGCCTTGCTTGCCCGGCTGGAGAGTGCGGCTGGGTGGCGGAAGATAGCGGTAGGCGTTGCTGGGATTTTCCGCGTCGTAGGCGTAGGCGTCCCGGTGTTCGAGGAAGAACCCAACCTGCTCCACCGGGATGGCAAAACCGAGGCCTTCCCCGAAGGTGATCTTCATGTTGGTCACTCCGACCACCTCACCGCGCAGGTTGAAGAGCGGCCCGCCGCTGTTGCCGGGGTTGATTTGCGTGGTGGTCTGGAGATAGAGCGCCCCCTGCATCTGCCGCGTCTTGGTGCTCAGGATTCCCTCGGTCACCGTGCGCTCCAGACCCAGCGGACTGCCGATGGCAAACACCCGTTCACCCACGGCCAGTGCGTCCGCTTCGCCCAGCGCCACGCTGGCGAACTTGGGCGCGTCCTTGTCCTCGATTTTTAGCAGTGCCAGGTCAGCGAACTTGTTCATCGCCACGATCCGAACCTGTTTGTAGGCGCGGCGCTCCAGTTGCCCCGCCCGCTGGTGGTAAACCTCGATGGAAATCTGTGTTTCGCCCTCGATGACGTGGAAGTTGGTGATGAGGTGGCCCTCGTCGTTCAGCAGGAAGCCTGAACCCAGCCCGCCGGGCGTCCGCACCTGCACCACGGCCTCGCCCAGTTGGGCCACCAGCTCGCGCACCGTGCGTTCCTGGGGCGGGGCCGGGTTGACCTGATACAGCCCTTTTCTTTCCCGGCCGGGCGTCGGGGGAGTGCTGACGGAACTGCCTGTGGTTGCGGGTTTCTTGCTGTTTGAACTTTTGGGAGCAGCCGGGGGCTCGCCGGCGCGGATGATGCGCACAATCTCGCTGCGCGGCACCCCAATCACGGTGTAGCCAAGATCCACGAACACTTGCTCGGATTTCTCAGCCAGGATGCGTCCGGTCACCGCGGACTTGTCCCGAAGCTGGACCTCATCCGCCGCCGCAACGGCCAGGGTGCCAAGGAGGGTGGCGGTCAGCTTGCCCATTGGATTCATGGGCGAAAAAATAGGGCGGCCCGCCCGTGAACTCAAGTGGCGAGCGGGCGGCGGGCTATTTTGTGCCCAGCTCCTGCAGGCGCACGTTCCGGTAGCGGACTTCCATGGCTTCTTCCTTCTTGCCCACGCCGTGAACTTGGAGCGCGATGAACCCGCGTGGTGTCATGGCATCCTTCAGGTCGGCGGCGGCCACCCCGTTGATCCAGGTCTTGATGGAGTCCCTGCGGCATTCGATCCGGAACTTGTTCCAATCGTTCTGTTTGAAGGCCTTCTGGGCGGCGGGGTTGTCCTTCAAATCATTCAGCCAGCCGCGGCGGCCCTCGTCGTAGATGCCGGCGCTCCACGCGCGGGCCGAGGCGTCAATCTCCACCTGATAACCATGCACGCGGCCGGCGGGCACCTTGATGGACTTGCCCTTCCACTCATAGTCCTTGGGCTCCGCGAAACAGTGGCTGCGGATCTGCACGCCGGCATTGAGGCCCGGCTGGATCTTGAACTCCACTTCCAGGATGAAGTCACCGTATTCGTGGGCCGTGCAGAGGAACGAGTTCGGCGTGTTGGGCCGGGAAGTGCCGACGATCTCCGCGTTCTCCACCCGGTAATCAGCCTTCCCGCCGTTCTGCACCCACCCTTGCAGATCCTTGCCGTTGAACAGCCGGATCCAGCCATCGGCATCGGGTTTCAAGGCGGGCGGGGTGGACTTCGGTTCGGCGGCGGGTGCAAGCGCGACCAGCGCGGCCAGAACGGTGGCAAAGGAGAGGATGGGCTGCTTCATGGTGGTTTTCGACCGATGGACCTGCTCGTTTGCCAGGCCGATTTCCTGCCAAGGACGCCCGGTCTGGCGGCCGGG
>Ga0255204_1000215_pt1 | contig 18127 bp, 13 predicted proteins | sample Miss_Colum_RepC__2_FD_188418 | JGI IMG/M metagenome (GOLD analysis project Ga0255204, IMG submission 188418) | Freshwater microbial communities from Mississippi River, Louisiana, United States - Miss_Colum_RepC_8h | ecosystem: Environmental > Aquatic > Freshwater > River | place: USA: Louisiana... | reverse complement strand
GCCCTCGTTCACCTGGTGGGTGACCGCGTGGAAGTCACCGATGTCCTGGTCCTTTAGGGAAACGCTGAAGCATCTTTTTAACCACGAATGGACACAAAGAAACACCAATGAAAGCCAGGCTTTCCGCAGCTCATTCGTGTTGGTTTGTGTCCATTCGTGGTTTAATCAGCGCTTCCTTAGCGTGTTTCGTGGGTTCCAACTGAGGAATCTAGGTTCAGCCCGAACACCGAAGTTGAACCGCGGATGGACGCGGATAAACACGGATAAGCAAGCCCCAGCACGGTGAACTGTTCAGCGGGTCACTTTGGGGCTGGGAAAATTTCCAACCACGGCGCGGGGTTCGCTCCCATCCGTGTTCATCGGCGTCCATCCGCGGTTACCCAATTCCCACCTCGGAGTTCGGGTTTAACCGAGCAAGCGCATCTCTTGACACGGCTCTCGGAGCGCGCGTCTGTGACCCGCAGCGGCTTACGATCACCGATGGCCGCTCGTCGCGGTCAACTTATCAGAAAGTCTGCGAATGCTGCGGGTCAAAGACCCGCGCTCCCCGCGTTCCGAGTGGTCGCACCCGGCCGCGCTACTGCTTCACCGGACCGAAGCCGGGCTTGGGCTTGCCGTCGTCGCCCAGCTTGCCGCAGGACCAGAGCAGGCCGCGCGTGACGAGATCCAGATACACCGGGTCGGCCATGGTGTGGTTGCCGTGGCCCAGCGTGGTGCCGAAGACCTTGCCCTTGCCGTGCTGGTTCACCCAGATCACGACGTGGTCCTTCTTGGTGTCCTCGCCGTAGGCTTGGGCCAGAGGAATGGTGTTGGGCCAGAGCTTCTCGTTCTTGTAGAGCTCGTCCTTCGGATCCTTCCACTCAGTGGGGAAACCCTTCATCACGGGATGCTCGGGCTTGAGGTTCTTCACCAGCAGGTCGCGGTTCTTCTCGTGGCTCATCGAGGTCTGGCCGATGGCCTTGCGCCACTCGTCCGTCGCGGCGGCGCGGTAGCTGTGCGTGGAGCAATGCAGCATCACGGCCGGCACCCCGTCCGCGTGCGCCTTGGCGATGCGCTCGACGAACGCGACTTCCGTCACCTGGCCGAAGCACTCGTTGTGAACGATGACATCGAAGCCCTTGGCCCAGTCGTCCTTGGCGTAAAGGCTGACTTGATGCGTCCGGGAATCGCCGCCTTCGTGGACGATGGTCCACTCGACATTCGCGCGGGCGGAGATGCCTTGGGAAAGAATCTTTTTCTGCTGCTCGTAGTCGTGGCAGCAACCGCCCGTGACCATGAGCACGCGCAGCGGCTTGGTGTCAGCGGCACTGGCCAGGCTGGCGAGGGCAAGCAAGAGGGTGAGCGTGAAACGGTGGATGAGGCGGTTGGGTTTCATGGTGGAGGTGCGTGGGCTGAAAATCTCGGATGCCGCCCGGTCAGTGGACCCAAGTTGCGGAGGCGGTTTCTTGGAAGGCCTTGCGAATGTCGGAGGCGTCGCCGTTCTGCATGCGGGCGCGTTGAATCATCAGGATGTAAATCGTGCCGGTCTTCGGGTCCGCCCAGCTCTGGGTGCCGTAGGCTCCGCCGTGGCCGTAGGTGCCGGGTGCCAGCATGGCCGTGACGCCGGTGGGCTGCTTGACCACTTGGAAGCCGAAGCCCCAGCTCATGCCTTCGGTGAAGCCGGTCTTGATGTCGCCGGTTTGCGTGCTGGTGAGCTGCTGGTGGGCGATGGCGGAGAGGAAGCGTTTGCCGTGGGCGGTGCCGCCGTTGAGCATCATTTGGTAGAACTTGGCGATGTCGCCGGCGGTGGAGTAAAGCCCGCCGGCCGGAATGGCCGTGCGCCAACGGGCGGTGAGGGGCAGGCCCTTGAGGAAGTAGTTGTCCACCTCGACGAGGCCCTTGTTGTCAGGGCCGGGTTGGTAGGATTTGGCGACGCGCCGGGCTTGCGCTTCGCTGGGCCAGAAGGTGGTGTCCTTCATGCCCAGCGGCTGGAAGAGGCGGGTCGCGAGGAAGTCCGCGAAGCTCTGGCCGGAGACGACTTCGACAATCCGGCCCAGGGTGTTGATGCTGGGGTTACTGTATTGCCATTTGCTGCCGGGCTCGAAGGTCAACGGCTGAAGGGCGTAGGCCAAAGTTCGTTCGCCCAGCATCAGGTCGCGGCCGGTTTCCGGCACATCGCTGTTCAGCCCGGCAGTGTGCGTGAGCAGATCGCGCAGGGTGATGCGGCGGCCGGGTCGCTTGAGCACGGTGGCGTCGGGCGTCTTGGTGGCGAGCAGCATCTGGCCCTTGAACTCCGGCAGGAACTTTTCCACCGCATCATCCACGGAGAGCTTGCCCTCGTCTTGCAGCATCAGCACGGCCACGCCGGTGATGGGCTTGGTCATCGAAGCGATCCAGAAAAGATCATCCGTGCGCATCGGCCGCTTGGTCTTGAGGTCCGAGTAGCCAACGGCATCCAAGGCAACGACCTTCCCGCCCTGCGCCACAAGCGTGACGGCTCCGGCGACGACCTGCCGGTCCACGAACTCCTGCATCCGCGCAGGGATGGCCCTGGCTTTGGCGGCGTCCGGCTGGGCGGCGGACAAAGCAGCGGCGGCGAAAGCAACCGGAGCAAAGCAAAGGAAATGGCGGCGATGCATGGCCGGAGAATAGGAAAGCGCGGCGGCGTGGCCAGCCTGATTTCGGACACCGTAAGGGGGACACTCTTGTCCCCAATTTGGCCAGCGGCAAAGGGGACAGGAGTGTCCCCTCTACTGCTATTCCACCCGCGCCAGACCGGTGCCCTTGACGATCTCGCCGATCTGCCAGGCCTTGTGCTTTTGCGCGCGGATGAACCGCAGCGCGGCGTCAGCTTGCTCGGCGGCCACGATCGCGACCATGCCCACACCCATGTTGAAGACCTGATACAACTCGGCCTCCTCCACCCCGCCGCGCTCCTTCAGCAGGTCAAACAGCGGCAGGCTGTCCCATGTTCCCTTGCGGACCACGGCGTCGCACTTGGCGGGGAGCACGCGGGGAAGATTATCCACAAACCCGCCGCCGGTGATGTGCGCGAAGGCCTTCACCGCGTTGGGTTTTCCGGTTCGGTTGAACTTCTTCAACAGCGATTGCACCAGCGGGCCGTAGCTCACATGCACCTTGAGCAGCTCTTCACCCACAGTGTTGTGCAGGTCCGGCACGAAATCGCCGGGCTGCAGCTTGAGCTGCTCGAACAGAATCTTGCGGGCCAGTGAATAGCCGTTGGTGTGCAGGCCGCTGGAAGCCATGCCGATGAGCACATCGCCCCGGCGGACGGTTTTCTGGCCGTTGAGCATGCGGGACTTCTCGACCACACCGACAATGGTGCCGCTGACGTCGTATTCGCCGGCCTGGTAAAAACCCGGCATCTGGGCCGTCTCGCCGCCGATGAGCGTGCAGCCATTGGCCCGGCAGCCGCGCACGAAGCCGCGAATGATCTCGGTGAAAACCTGCGGCTCCAGCTTCCCGGTGCCGAGATAGTCGAGGAAGAACAGCGGCTCCGCCCCGAGCACGGCGATGTCGTTCACGCAGTGGTTGACGAGGTCTTCGCCGATGGTGTCATGCCGGTTCATCGCAAAGGCGATCTTGAGCTTGGTGCCCACGCCGTCCGCCGAGCTGACCAGCACGGGCTGACGATGCTTCTTCACGTCCAGTGCGAAGAGGCCGCCGAAGCCGCCCACCTTGCCCAGCACCTCGCGCCGGTGCGTGGAGGCGAGCAGTTGGGGCAGCGTGCCCTTGACCTTGTTGCCCAAATCAATGTCCACCCCGGCGGCGGCGTAAGCTTTTTGTTTCATGCGAGCGGCGCGCCGGACGAGGAAGACGGTTCCCGTTTGGGCGCGTGACCGGCATCTTTCGGAATCCCTTCGCGCACAGCAAGGCAAAGAATCCGGCGGCGGAATGGTGCCCTTGATTGACGCAAGAGATGATTTGCCGTAGGAAAGGGCCCGACAGCCACCAACACCATTTCCCTTATGAGTCACCCTCTCTCCACGCTGGCTCATTCCAGTCGGCGGCCGGCCGCACCAGCCATGGGCTTCACCCTCATTGAGCTGCTGGTGGTCATCGCCATCATCGCCATCCTTGCGGGCATGCTGTTGCCTGCGTTGAGCAAGGCCAAGCAGAAGGCGATGGCCACGCAATGCCTGTCAAATCAGAAGCAGCTTGGCCTGGCTTTCGCACTCTATCCCGAGGACAACGACGGCCGGCTGGTGAACAACTACGGCTGGGGTGGCCCTGGCTATGGCCCGGGCACGACGCCGACCCCGGATGCGAACGGCCGGTTCGAATTCAACTGGTGCACCGGCAACATGAAGACCGCCACCCACGCCAGCAACGAAACCTACGTCACGCTCGCGCAACTCGGCCGATACGTGGGCGGCAGCGCCAAGGTGTTCGCCTGCGCCAAGCCCGAAAAGGCCCCCGGTTCCGCCATGACGCCGTTTCCCAAGTATTCGCGGAATTTCTCGATGCCACAAAAAGTGGGATTCGTCGGCACCGGGCAGATCAAATTCCGCCGCACACACGACTTCATCAAACCCACTGACACCTTTGTGTTCATCGAAGAAGGCTTGGAATCGCTCGATGACGGCGGCTGGTTCATGGGCGGCGCCGGCTGGGGCAACGAAAAGCCAGCCACCTACCACTCCCGCAGCGGCGGACTCATCTACGCCGACAGCCACGCGGAGCTGAAGAAGTGGGACGCGGCCATCCCCACGGTGAACGACTTCAATTGGTTGCTCTATCGGTATGATCCTTGAGCCGGTCCGACCGGGTTGACCCAGCGCGCCAGCCACCCCACCCGGGAGCCGCCCTGCGGCCCGCTGTAGTCAGTATCCCACTCCTTGAACCAGCGTGGAGTTTGCGGACTGAACGGGTTCGTCGGTTGCTACTACCAGAAGCCTAAGCGCCTGCCCACCGTTCCGGAGCTGACCAAGCTGTATTACAAGCCCATTCCCGTCCCCGAGGGCTACAAGCTGGTCATAGACCCGCAGTCCAAGCAGGTTAAACTCGTGCGCTGAACACACGGGAGAGCCGGACGATCCCGGTGGAGAGCTTGTTGGAACGGCACGTCAGCCCGTGATGGCCTCGGCCACCCGGACCGCCTGCGCCGTTTCCCGCACGTCATGCACGCGGAGGATGCCCACGCCGTCCCGCACCGCGAGCGCCGCACAGGCCAGCGCCCCGGGCAGGCGTTCCTCAGGCCGGGCCGCCCCCGTGAGCGCGCCGAGGAACGATTTGCGCGAGACCCCCAGCAACAACGGCCGGCCGTGTCGGCGAAACTGCTGAAGTGCTCCCAGCAGCCGCACGTTGTGCGCCACCGTTTTGCCAAAGCCGATGCCCGGGTCCAATGCCACTTGCTCCGGTGCCACGCCCGCTGCGCACAACCGGGCCAGCCGGTCGGTGAAAAAGGCGTCCACCTCCGCCACCACATCGGTGTAAGCGGGCTGTGCCTGCATGGTCTGCGGGGTGCCTTGCATGTGCATGGCCACATAGCCGGCGTTGAATTCCCGCACGCATTCCCACATCGCAGGCTCCTCCCGGCTCGCGGCGATGTCGTTCACGAGGCTGGCTCCGGCCAGCAGCGCGGCCCGGGCAACTTCAGGCTTCTGCGTGTCGATGGACAGCGGCACCGGGCAGCGCTTCACCAGCGCGGTGATGACCGGCACCACCCGCTGAATCTCCTCCTCCGCAGACACCATCGCCGCGCCCGGACGCGTTGACTCGCCCCCCACGTCAATCAGGTCCGCTCCGGCCGCCACCATCGCCTCGGCGTGGGCGAGCGCAGCGGGAAGCGAGATGAACTGGCCGCCGTCGGAAAACGAATCCGGCGTCACATTCAGCACGCCCATCACGAGGGTGGGACGGGGAAAGCGAAATTCAAAACGACCGGCACGCCAGAGCATGGCGGCAGTTCAGCAGAACGCGCCGGTTCTGTCAGGCGTGATGCGGCGCAACTGCCCCTGCCCCCGGAGCACGGGTCTGCGACCCGCAGCAACTCCCTTAGCCAACGATGCAGTTGCCGGAGCGCCGGCTTCCCAGTCGGCTTTTGTTGTGATGAGCCAGAGCTGCGGTGCCAGGCCAGAAGCTTCAACGCACCGTTCGGTGCGCCACCGCCCGTCGGACCAATGGTAGCCCTCACTTCGTCGAACGCCGTAAGCCGGCTGGGAAGCCGGCGCTCCGACGGCATCGTTCCGGCTTCCGAAGCGGTGTGGCGTCAGGCCTCTCTGCCTGACTTAGCGGGCGGCATCCTGCCGCCCGGAAGCAACGCCGCACTGCGCCAGCGGGACGGGGATTTTCTGTGCGCCTCAGTCGGGCGTGCGCTTTCTTCCGCCGGGCTGGGAAGCCCGGCTCTACGGCAGGCAAGGATGCCTGCCACTACAGTGCTGCTTCGGCGTTCGGGCTTAGTCCACGAACAGAAACTCGTTCGCTGAAAGCAGCACCTGGACGAGCTGTTCCCACGGCTTGAGCGCCGGCATGACGGGCACGTCCACGCCACGGAAGTCCTTCTTTGCGTCCCACTCCTTCACGGGCACGGCCGCGCCGACAGCGGCGGCGGTGTTCAGTTCGGTGATGACCGGAGACCACTTGAACTCGTCGCTGTTCAGGTTCGCGCGGTAATCCACAATGAAGTCAATCGTGTCGCCAGCTTTCACGGCGGTGGTCGGCACGCGCAGCTCCTCCGCCGAGTTGTGAACAGTCACCGTGCGGAGCTGGCCGGCCGAGCTGCTGACAATGAACGCACGCACACCATCGCCCGCGCTGGTCTCGTGCGCGATGCGGCCCGCGATGCTCACGACACAATCGCGCGGTGCAATCCAGCGGCGAATGACGGCGTGCTGGAGGTCGTTGCCCGTGTGCCCGCCGTCGGCGGTGAGCTGCGCCCAGCCGAGCTTGGCATCGGGCCAGCTCGGACCGCCCTGCCAGGCCTTGCCCGTGAAGTGCGGCAGCGCGGCGAAGCCCTTGAGTTTGCGCGTGGTTTCGTCGTATTCGCCCCAGCCATAGCGCCACTGGTTTTCCGGCGGTGGCTTGGGCGCTTGCGGCTGGTTCGCCTCCGCGTCGGCCACGAAGCGCACAGCGGCGGCGGTTTGCGCAGACGTCGGCTCGCGCTGGTTGAGGGCGCGGTAAAGCAGGCGGACTTTATCCTCTGGTGAGCCGAGGCTGGTGAAATCGGCGCGTGAGGCAAGCGCCTTGCCCCGGGCGGCGACGAACGGATGGTTGAGGAAGAACAGCGCCTGCTGCGAAACGGTCGTCTCGTGGCGCTGTGGTATGTGGAGGTCGGGGTTGGCGAAGTCGAAGACGCGGAAGACGCCGGGCAGATACTGGCGGTCCACCAAGCCGTAGAGGCTGCGGCGCTTGCTCCCGAAGATGTCCACCGGCTTGCCGCCGGCGAGGCGGTCCAGCTCGCCGCTGGCCTGGAGCAGGGAATCACGCAGCTCCTCGAAGTCGAGCCGCTGGCGGTTCGCGCGCCAGAGCAGGCGGTTGTCCGGATCTTTCAAATTCTGAATTCGGAATTCGGAATTCGGAATTTGCGACGCCTGCTGATAGGCCGCGCTCGTCAGCAACAACCGGTGCATCGCCTTCAAACTCCACTTCTCCGCCACGAAGCGCCGCGCCAGCCAGTCAAGCAGCTCGGGATGACTCGGCGCCTCGGCGCGCAGACCGAAATCACTCGGGGTCTTCACCAGGCCCGCGCCGAAATGATGCAGCCACAGGCGGTTCACCATCACGCGGGCAGTGAGCGGGTTGTCCGGGCTCGCGATGGCGCGGGCGAGTTCGAGGCGTCCGCTGCCGTGCGTGAAGGGCTGGCGCTGTGGACCGGAGACGGCTTGCAGGAACTGGCGGGGGACTTCGATGCCCTTGTTCTTCGGGTCGCCGCGCAGGAAGACACGCGGGTTCTGCGTCGGCTGGCGATCGCTGACAATGAGCGCGTGCGCCGGGGAAGCCGGCGTGCGGATGAGATGGCGGTCCAACTCACTTTGAAACTTCCAGAGCTCCGTCGTGTCCTTGGAGGTGAAGAGCAGTTCGGTGTTCACGATGCCGTCGTTCGGGACGACGGCGGGTGAATCCGCCGCGTAGAGGACTTGGCGCAAGGCCTCAGCCTGCGGGTCAGGCAGTGCCGTGGGCGGCGGCAGGTTGTTCGTCTTCGCGGCGGCGAGGGCGGCCTGCCACTGCGATTCCACTGAGGAAAGCACTTTGCCGTAACGCTCGGCGACTTCGCGCGGTGACTGCGGTGGGGTCGCGAAGGCTTCCCAAAGTAGGGCGGGCGCCCCGCCTGTCTTTCCATCTAGCCGAGCCGCTAGAGCGGGAAATTTGAAGTTAGCAGTCAGGCTGGAAGCCTGACCTACATGGGCGTGCCACAGCGCCCACACGGGGTCGTTCCGCTTCCGCGCCTGCTCCAGATACGCCTGCCAGCGGCGGACGGTGGCGGGGATGAGATCCTTGTCGGTCAGGATTTGGTCGAAGCCTTCCTCGGGATACTTGTGCAGCTCGAACTGGGCGAGCAGGTAGTCCGTCACCCGGGCGCGGACGCGGGCAGCGGTCTCGGCCCGGCGCGCGACCAAAGTGGAGTTCAGCTTGTCCAGGCGAGTTTGATACTCCTTCTCGAAGGCGGCGAGGGCGTCGGACTTTTCCGGAAACTCGATTTGCACCAGCTCGTCCGCGCTCGCCTGGAAGACACCGTAGAGCGAGTAGTAATCGGCGGTCGGGATGGGATCGTATTTGTGGTCGTGGCAGCGGGCGCACTGAACGGTCAAGCCCATTGTGCCGCGCGTCACCACGTCGATGCGGTCGTCGATGATCTCGTGCGTCACGCCGATGAAGCGGCGGCCGACGGTCAAGAAACCAAGCGCGGCGAGGTCGCTGCGCGACGGTTGAGGGTTGAAAGTTGAAAGTTGAGAGCCGGCCTTGGTGGTTTGCGCCCCCTCGGCGACTTTGAACTCCGGCACGAGCTGGTCGCCAGCGATTTGGAGCATGAGGAAGCGGTCGTAGGGCAGGTCCTTGTTCAGCGCGCGGACAACCCAGTCGCGGTAAGCGTAGGAATGCGCATAGAAACGCTCTTCACGGGCATAGACATAGCCCTTCGTGTCCGCGTAGCGCGCGACGTCCAGCCAGTGGCGCGCCCAGCGTTCACCGTAGTGTGGTGAGGCAAGGAGACGGTCGGCGAGATCGGCGATTGCCAACTGGCGATTGCCGAGTGAGCAGGCCTTCACGAATGCCTCGACCTCTTCCGCACTGGGCGGCAGGCCGGTGAGGTCGTAGGTCATCCGGCGAATCAACGTGCGCGGGTCGGCGGGCGGCGAGGGCTTCAGACCGCTGGCTTCCAGCTTGGCGAGGATGAAGTGGTCCACCGGCGACTGCGGCCAGGCCTTGTCTTTCACCTTGGGCAGCGGCTGATCCTTCGGCGGGACGAATGCCCAATGTGCCTTCGTTGACCGCTGGTTGCCGGGCGTGGCAGGTTTGCCCTCACGCGGGTCCGGCGCACCGGCGCGAACCCACTGCTCGAAGTCGGCGATTTGCTGCGGCGAAAGCTTCTTCTTCGGCGGCATCTGCAAGTCCGCGCTCGTGTGGCGGAGGGCCGCGATCAACCGGCTGCGGTCCGGCTCGCCGGGCACGACCGCCGGCTCGCCCGAGTTGCCGCCGCGGCGAAGGCCGTCGCGCGTGTCCACATGCAGGCCGCCCTTGAGCGATTTGCTTCCAGCACTGTGGCATTCGTAGCACTGCTGCACGAGCACCGGCCGGATGCGGCGCTCGAAGAAGTCGAGCTCGGAGGTGGAAGCGCCAAATCCCAGGCTCCAAATCCCAAAGAAACACCAAGCTCCAACCATCCAGCCGAGGCGCGCGCGGACGCTCCGGGGCTTGAGCTTGGGAGCTTGTCCGGAGCTGGGAGGTGGGAGCTGGGAGCATATTTCCACGTCGGGCATCACGGTGTCAGACGCAGCGCAGGCCGCCGGATTCGCCTTGGGAAGCCACGTAGCTCGACATTCCGATGTCGAGTCTTGCCGGCGTCAGAAACTCGACATTGGAATGTCGAGCTACGAGCCGGCTACAGGGAATCCCGGCTTGAGTTGGGGCGACGCTTCCTCGACGCTTGCCGCCCAAGCAGCATGAGCCAGCGCGCCCTAGTCATCGTGCCGACCTACAACGAGCGGGAGAACCTTCCCCCGCTCGCCGCGCACATTCTCCAACTGCCTGTCCCGGTGGACCTGCTTGTGGTGGACGACAACTCGCCCGACGGCACCGGCAAGCTCGCCGACGAACTCGCCGCCCAGCACCCGTCCATCCACGTTTTGCACCGCGCGGAGAAGAACGGCCTGGGCCGCGCTTACATCGCCGGGTTCAAGTGGGCGCTCGCCCGTGACTACGAGTTCATCATGGAGATGGACGGTGATTTCTCGCACAACCCGGACGACATCCCGAAGTTTCTGGCCGCCGCAGAGGGGGCCGATCTCGTCATCGGCTCGCGCTACTGCAACGGCATTCGCGTGATCAACTGGCCGCTCAACCGCCTCGTGCTTTCGCTGGGCGCGGCGAAGTATGTGCGCGTCATCACCGGCCTGCCGCTCAGCGACCCGACCGGCGGCTTCAAGTGCTTCCGCCGTGCCACGCTGCAATCGCTGGACCTCGATGCCGTGCAGTCCAACGGCTACAGCTTCCAGATCGAGATGTCGCACAAGATCTGGCGGCAGGGCCTGCGGATTGCCGAGGTGCCGATCATCTTCACCGACCGCTTCCAAGGGAACTCGAAGATGTCCAAGGGCATCGTGAAGGAGGCACTCTTCATGGTGTGGCGGCTGTGGTTTCAGAATGGGTTGCGGCGCTCTCCGCGCCCGCGGCGCTGAAAATCGGGCCGGAAAACAGCGCTTGCCAAGCAAATGGCCATTAGTATGCTGCCCGCCCTTTGACATGAAAACGGACATCCATCCGAAATACGAAGCCGCCGAGTTCCGCTGCGCCTGTGGCAACGTGATCGCCACCCGCTCCACCCGCAAGACTGTCCTGCTGGGCATCTGCAACGTCTGCCACCCGTTCTACACGGGCCAGCAGAAGTTCGTTGATACCGCCGGCCGCGTGGACAAATTCCAACAGCGCCTGGCCAAGACGCAGGCCGCTCAGGCCGCCGCCGCGGCCACCGGCAAGAAGAAGAAGTAGCTTTCCGAACCGCCATCGCCCGCCGGGTCCACGCCCGGCGGGCGATTGCTTTTTGCCGGCCACATCCCGCCTGCTGAGCCCGTGCCATGCGGGCTGAGTTCAGCCAGGCAGCCGAACCGGCCACCCGCGCTCCCATGAACCTGCGCCCGCACATCGAGAAGTTCAGCCGCCGCTTCGCCGAGGTGGAGTCGTCGTTGAGCGATCCGAAGGTCTTCGACAATCCGGCCCGTGCGCAGGATCTCTCCCGGGAATACGCCCGCCTCAAGGAACTGGTCGCCACCGGCACGGCCTACCTCAAGGTGGAACGTGAACTGGCCGAGAACCAGGCCCTCATCAACAGCGAACCGGCGGATTCCGAGCTTGCCGCCATGGCGAAGGAGGAATTGCCCAGGCTCGAAAGCGATCTGAAACGCCTCACGCTGGAAGTGCAGCGCGGCGTCGTGCCGCCCGAACCCACCGACTCGCGCAACACGATTGTGGAAATCCGCGCCGGAGCGGGCGGGGCGGAGTCCGCGCTTTTCGCCGCCGACCTTTACCGCATGTTCACCCGTTATGCCGAAACCAAGGGCTGGAAGGTGGAGCCCATGGATTCCAGCCCGTCGGATCTCGGCGGCTTCAAGGAAGTCATCTTCGGCGTGAACGGCCAGGACGTTTACAAGAACCTCAAATACGAGAGCGGCGTCCACCGCGTGCAGCGCGTGCCGGCCACCGAGGCCCAAGGCCGCGTCCACACCAGCACCTGCACCGTGGCCGTGCTGCCCGATGCCGAGGAAGTGGATGTGGAAATCCGCCCGGAGGATCTGGACATCCAGGTCTGCCGCGCCGGCGGCCACGGCGGCCAGGGCGTGAACACCACCGACTCGGCCGTGCGCATCTTCCACAAGCCCACCGGCACCGAGGTGCGCTGCCAGGACGAGCGCTCGCAGCTCAAGAACAAGGCCAAGGCGATGAAGGTGCTGCGCTCCCGCCTGCTTGAGCGCAAGATCGCGGATGAAAAGGCCAAGTATGATGCGCAGCGCAGCTCGCAGGTCGGCACGGGCGAGCGCAGCGAGAAAATCCGCACCTACAACTTCCCGCAAAACCGCGTGACCGACCACCGCATCGAGCTCACGCTCTACAACCTCTCGAACGTGATCGAGGGCGACATGGACGACCTCGTCGTGCCGCTCATGAACAACGACCTCGAACAAAAGCTGGCGGCGTTGCAAACGTGACCGGCCCAATCACAGTCCAAGGTCACCTCGCAGACGCCAGACACCGGCTTTGGCCTTTGGACCTAGGACTCACCCATGATTAAAGCCCTCATCTTCGACTGCGACGGCACGCTGGCCGACACGATGCCCCTGCACTGGCACGCCTGGCGGGTCATTTCCGAGCGACACGGCATTCACTTCACCGAGGAGCGGTTTTACGCGCTGGGCGGCGTGCCCTCGCGCGACATTCTCAAGATGCTCCGCGAGGAACAGGGCTTGAACTACGACCATCATGAGGTGTCCGTGGAGAAGGAACATGCGTTCCTGCCCTTCATCCCAACGGTCCAGGGCATTCCCGAAGTGGTGGCCATCGCGCGCGAGCATCACGGCAAGCTCCCCATGGCCGTGGCCAGCGGCGGCAAGAAGCGTGTCGTGGAACAAGTGCTGCATCACCTGGGAATCCACCACTGGTTCGGGGCCATCGTCACGAGCGAGGACGTGACGCGGCAGAAGCCGGAGCCGGACATCTTTCTGGAGGCCGCGCGGCGCCTCGGCGTGGAGCCGCAGTTTTGCCGGGGCTACGAGGACACTGACCTGGGCATGACTTCCATCCGCTCCGCCGGCATGGAGGCGGTGGATGTGCGGAGCTTCATCACTTTGGTCCGCTAAGCATCTGCCGGGCGCGCTCCACGCGCTGCTCCAAGGCGGCGCGACGGGAGGGAAACATCTGCTGCATCCGCTGGTAGATCAGAATTGCCCCGGCCCAGTCCTGCTGCTCTTCGCGCAACCGGGCAAGCTGACGACCAGCCTCCTGCACCTGCCGCAAGTCCGGGGTTTCCTCCGGGCGCAGTTGCTTCTGATAAAACACATTGCCCCAGTTCTCCGCCGCTTCCTTGACGCGGCCCTGCTTCTCCCGCACGACACCCAAGGCCACTTCCGCCAGCGTGCGCGCCGCCGCCTCGGCCCCCGGCCAGCTCATCGCCCGCAGGTAGGCATCGGCGGCCAGCTCCAGTTGCTTGGGATCCTTGTGCTTCTCCGCGCGTTGCAAATGACAGTTGCCGATGGCCCCCATGGCCATGGCAGCGAGCCGGTTGGTGGGGAAATTATTCGTGATGCGGCTGTAGGCGATGATGGCGTCGCCATACGGATCGGTGGCGATGGGCACGCCGTCCTGACCGGCGTTCAAGTAGGTGTCGCCCAAGGCAAAGAAGGACTCGGCCTGCAATGAACGGGGCACCCGCTCGTCGTTGATCAGCGCGATGAAATAGTTGGTCGCGCCCTTGTAATCCTGCCGGAAAAAGGCCGCCCGGCCAGCGGACAGATGAGCCTGATACTTGAGTTCGGGCACCAGCCAGTTCGTGTTCTGGAACAGCCGCTGGTAGCTCTCCTCCGCCTTGTCGAACTGGCCTTGGTTGAAAAAGAAATCCCCCACCCAGAGCTGCGCCAGCGCGGCGTTGCTGTGCGCCGGAAACGTGGCCACGAAGTTGGTGAACAACTGCAGGGCATTCGTGGCCCCGGCCTGATAATTGGACCAGGCCCGCTCGAACTCGACATCCGCCCGCGCGCTGTTGGTGGGAAACCGCCGCACCCATTCGTCGTAGGTGCGGGCCGCGTTCACCGTGTCGTATTCCTCGCGGTAGGTGCGGGCGATGGACAGTTGCACTTGGGGGGCCAGCGGAGAGCGGGGGAACTGCTTGAGCAACCGCTCATACTCCCGCCGGGCCTCGGTGCGCTTCCCCTGTCGGTTCAGCTCGGAACCAAATAGCAACGCCGCCCGATCTCCCAAGCTGCCCTTAGGAAACCATTCCGCAACCTGCCGAACGGCCCGCTCCGCAACCGGCAGGTTGCTGATAGCCAGAGCTGAACGAACCAATTGATACAACGCCTGCTCCAGATACGCCGAGCGCACCCGGGGATAATCGGCATACTGCTCCACCATCCGCGTGAAGTTTTGCAGCGCGTTGGTGTGGTCCTGCAATTGCGCCTGGGCCTCGGCGAGCTTGAACCGGGCGAGCGCCTGCTCCTCGGACCGGGGCAGCCGGCGCGTCGCCTCCGTGAAATCCACCGCCGCCTCCGCGAACCGCCCCTGATGCCAGAAACACCAGCCGCGCTGGTAATAAGCCCGGTCCAAAAAAGTGCTGTTCGTGGGGCCCAGCAGCACGCGGTTGAGATTGGTCACGGCCGACTGCAACAGGTTGGTCAGGCTGGCCGGATCATTCGTGCCGCCCGCGAGCCGGTGAAACTCCTTCACCCGCAACTCCCCGATGGTGAGCTGCACAAAGTCGATCGCCGGATCGGTGGGATACAGCGAGGAGAACCAGTCCAGCATGGCGATGGTTTCCGGCTCCCGGTTCGTCTGCGCGAGGCCCAGCTCCACCGCCTTGCTCAAGGCCCGCCGCCGCAGTTCCACCGGCGTGTTCGTGGTGAAGTTGTTGGTGAACGAAGTCACGGCGGCGGCCAGCCGGCCGAGTTTCTCCAGCACCGCACCTTGCAAGGCATACGACTCAGCCTGGAGCACCGGCTGCTTCAACGTGACGGCCAGTTGCACGAGATTGGTCACCACTGGCAACGCATCGGTGTGACGGCCCGCGGCCGCCAGTATCCGGCCGAGCAGGAAACGCCGCTGCCAGTCCACCTCGGGCGGCAGCGTCCGCTTGTCGAGCGTCCGCACCGCCTGTTCCGCCGCCGGCAATTCGTTGCCAGTCAGCAACACCTCGCCCAGCAGCAAAGTGCCGCTGACAACCAACGAGTTGGTCGGGGCCGCCCGCGCCGCCCGTTGAAACGCGCCGTCCGGTGCGCGCAGGAGCGTGACCACTTTCTCTCGTTGCTCGCCCAGCCGGTGGCGGGCCAGCGCCTCGTTGTGCGCGGCAGCGAGGAAATGCGGCGACTTCGGAAAATCCCGCACCAGCAGGGCATAGGTGTTCGCCGCCGCCGCATACTTGCCCGCCTGAAATTGAGCCTCGGCCAGCCAGAACTGAAACTGCTCCGCCAGCGGCCCGGACTGCGGCAACCCGGCGATGAGCAGTTCCGTGGCCCCGGCGGAATTGGTCAGGAAGAATCGCGCCTGCGCCTGCCGCAGAATTGCCTCCGCCTTGAAGGCCGAGTTCGTCCACGTCTTGACGAAGGCTCCAAACTCCCGCTCCGCCCGCTCGTAGCCCAAGTCCTGAAAGGCACGCGCCGCCGCGGTGAAATCCCGCTGCTCCAAGGGGTCGGCAAACTCAGCGGCCCGAAGCGACCAGCCGAACAGACAACCGATCAGCACGAGGAGCAGCCACACGCGGCGCGCGGGTTCTCTGCCCGTGGCGACACGGCTGGCAAGTGTGCATGGTGAGTCAGGCTGCTTCACTTCGTTGCAGTATTCGTCACTCCGCCGAGGATTCGATTCAAAAATTCTCCCGTGTGGCTGCCGGGTGTGGCGGCGACGGTCTCGGGCGTGCCCTCCGCCACGATGCGCCCGCCGCCGGTGCCGCCTTCCGGGCCCATGTCCAGAATCCAGTCGGCGCACTTGATGACATCGAGGTTGTGCTCGATGACGAGCAACGTGTTCCCCGGCGCGCGGAGCTTGAAGAAGACTTCCAGCAGCTTGGCCACGTCGTGGAAGTGCAGGCCCGTCGTCGGTTCGTCGAGGATGTAGAGCGTCTTGCCGGTCTGGCGACGCGACAGCTCGGCGGCCAGCTTCACGCGCTGCGCCTCGCCGCCGGAGAGCGTGGTGGCCTGCTGGCCGAGCCGCAGATAGCCGAGGCCGACTTCCGCCAGCGTCAGGCACGGCTCGTAAATCTTCGGCACAGCGCGGAAGAAATTCACCGCGTCGTCCACGGTGAGGTCGAGCACGTCGGCAATGTTCATGCCCTTGAAGTTGATTTCCAGCGTCTCGCGGTTGTAGCGGCGGCCTGCGCAGTTTTCGCACGTCACATAGACCGGCGGCAGGAAGTGCATCTCAATCTTCAGCAGGCCATCGCCCTGGCACTTCTCGCAGCGACCGCCCTTCACGTTGAAGCTGAAGCGGCCCGCCTCGTAGCCGCGAATCTTCGCCGCCGGAAGCTGCGCGAAGAGGTCACGGATGGCGTTGAAGATGCCGGTGTAAGTCGCCGGGTTGCTGCGTGGCGTGCGGCCGATGGGCGTCTGGTCAATGACCACGACTTTGTCCAGCAGCTCAGTGCCCGTGATGGTGCGGTGCGCGCCGGGCCGCTCCTTCGAGCCGAACCACAGCCGGAAGAGATGCCGCTGCAAGATGTCGCAGACGAGCGTGCTCTTGCCCGACCCGCTCACGCCGGTGACGCACGTGAGCGTGCCGAGCGGGATGCGCGCGGTGACGTTCTGCAAGTTGTTCTCCCGCGCGCCGGTGATTTCCAGCCAGCCCGCTTTGCCCACGGGGGAAATGCGTTTCTTCGGCACGGGGATGTTCAAGTCGCCGCTCAAGTAACGGCCCGTGAGCGAGCGCGGATTCGCCATGACTTCCGCGACGGTGCCTTGCGCGACGACTTCGCCGCCGTGCGTGCCCGCTCCGGGGCCGAGGTCAATGACATGGTCCGCGCGGCGGATGGTGTCTTCGTCGTGCTCGACGACGAGGACGGAATTGCCGAGGTCGCGCAGGCCTTCGAGGGTTTTGAGCAGCCGCTCGTTGTCGCGCTGGTGCAGGCCGATGCTCGGCTCGTCGAGGATGTAGATGACGCCGACCAGCCCCGCACCAATCTGCGTCGCGAGGCGGATGCGCTGCGCCTCGCCGCCGGACAGCGTGCCGGACTCGCGGTCGAGCGTGAGGTAGCCGAGGCCGACATTCTTGAGGAAGCCCAGCCGCGCGCGAATCTCCTTCACCAGCTCGCCCGCGATTTTGCGCTGAAAATCCGTGAGCGCGAGCGACGCGAAAAAGAAGTCAGCGGTGTCCACGGAGAGGGCGCAGACGTCGGCGATGCTGAGGCCGGGCAATTTGGAGTGCGGTGACTCGTCACCGCTTTGACCGCTTCGCCGACTTGTCGGCGAAGCAGAGCCGCGCGGAAGCGGCTCGGTGGAGTTCGAAGGCGTCCCTGTGCTCGACGGCGACAAGTCGCCTGCGGAAAGCGGTGACGAGTCACCGCACTCCAAAGCGCTGCCGAGCCGCACGGCAAGGATTTCGGGGCGCAGCCTTTTACCCCCGCACGCATCGCAGTGCTCCGGGGCCATGAACGCCTTGAGCCGGTTGCGCGTGAACTCGCTCTCGCTCTCGGCGTAGAGGCGTTCGAGGTTCTTCAGCACGCCTTCGAAGGGCCGCGAAATTTTGCTGACCTTGCCCGCGCGCATGAAGTGGAAGCTCACCTCGGTCTCGCCCGAGCCGTGCAGCAACACCTTGCGAAACTCTTCCGGCAATGACTTCCACGGCACGTCCATGCTCGCCTCGTAGTGCGCGCAGAGGCCGCGCAGCAGGGCTTTGTAATAGACAATCATCCGCTTGCCGCCGCGTCGCCAGGGCAGCACCGCGCCGGCTTCCAGCGACTTCTCCGGGTCGGGCACGATGAGCGCGGGATCGAAAACCATCTTCTGCCCGAGCCCGTGACAGGTCGGACACGCGCCGAACGGGGAATTGAACGAGAAGTGTTTCGGCTCCGGCGGATCGAAGGTCTGGCCCGTCGCGGGGGAATACATGCGGTTGGAGAGGAGCGATTCGGTCCAAAGCGCTTGTGCCGGCGACTTGTAGTCGCCGCTTTGTCCCGCAGCGGATGCGACAGACGGCGACTGCAAGTCGCCGGCACGGGCGCTGCGCGCCGCCGCGCCGCTGATGGCTGACGGCTGACGGCTGACCGCTTCAGGCGCTT
>Ga0255204_1000214_pt1 | contig 18178 bp, 20 predicted proteins | sample Miss_Colum_RepC__2_FD_188418 | JGI IMG/M metagenome (GOLD analysis project Ga0255204, IMG submission 188418) | Freshwater microbial communities from Mississippi River, Louisiana, United States - Miss_Colum_RepC_8h | ecosystem: Environmental > Aquatic > Freshwater > River | place: USA: Louisiana... | reverse complement strand
GGCGTCACAAGCCCCCGTCGGGAACGTTTCATCCCGATAGACCATGCCCCTGCCGGGCACACGAGCGCGGGTCTGCGACCCGCAGCAACGCCCCCAGCCCGCTGCCGTTCGAGCCGGCCAGCGCGGCTGAGGAATCGGTAGTTACTACGGGTCGCAGCCCCGCGCTCCGCCGGCTCCGGGGGCAGGGGCAGGCACCCCCACCGCACGTGGCTTGAAATGGGGATTGCGCCCGCCCGCCTGCCGTGGACAATCCACGTCACGGCTCGGGACGTAGCTCAGCCTGGTAGAGCACTTGGTTTGGGACCAAGACGTCGCAGGTTCAAATCCTGTCGTCCCGACCACCCTTTATTTACAGGGAGTTTGTGAAGCAAAGGAGAAAGTCTCAACAGCTAGTCTCAACAAACCCAACCGTGTCCCCCCTGTTTCCTGCTGTTCACGGGTGTCAGAAACTCTCCAAACTCATCGTCCCAACGAGCAGCTCCGCCCACGATTTCCGACGAACCGCAGAAACTTTCGGTTCGTTGCCGTGTTCACTTCCTCGGCGAAATCCGCCAGCCGATACCAAGTCGCGGAGGTCGAAACAGCGCCCCTCAACGACGGCGCTCCACGATTCGATTTTAGGCGTTTTGCCTCTGCGGACGGCTCGTTGCAGCACTCGTTTTCGACCGGTTTTTGCCTTTCAACTGTTCAGGGGTGTCGGCGGCGTTCGACGGTGTTTCAGAAAGGGCGAAAGAGGCCTTTTTTGACTGCCCGGAACGCGAGGGTGAGGCGAAACGCGAGGGCTTAAATCGGGTCCTGGCGAGGCGGGATTGCGGCCGTGGAAGTGGAGAGGCCGGCGCGGAGGTGTGAGCGTGGTCTAATCAAGCGGTTGAACGGGAAGTCCTGTTGCGTTTCTGGGACGCCATGCTTATGGAAAGAAGCAGTGATTCCGAACAAAGTGCATTTCATCTTCGGCCTGCGGGAGGACTTTGGGGGCAAACCGTTCTCGTTTGTCCATCATCTCGCGGTGAAGTCCGCCTGGGACTGCAATCAGCCCACGCAAATTCTGTTCCACTACAAACACGAGCCACAGGGCAAATGGTGGGAAAAGAGCAAGCCCTACCTGACCCTGGTCCCGCTCGAGCCTCCGACACACATCTTCGACCGCCCACTCAGGCATTTCGCGCATCAGGCGGATGTGTTGCGTCTGGAAATTCTCATGCGTGAAGGCGGGATCTACCTGGACATGGATGTCATCTGCTTGAAGTCGTTTGCTCCGCTGCTGAAGCACTCCTTCGTAATGGGCAAGCAGGAAACACGAGGGCTGTGCAATGCCGTGATCCTGGCCGCACAGAACGCCCCGTTTCTGCGAGCCTGGCATGAAGGCTACAGGAGCTTTCGCTCATCAGGCCGGGACAACCGTTGGGACGAGCATTCAGTGCTTCTCCCGAACGCGCTTGCGACTGAGTTTCCAAGTGACATCCATGTGGAAGGGCCGGGGTCTTTTTTCTGGCCGTCCTATAAATCTCCCGACCCGCTCTGGAAGGAGTGTTCGCCGGAGAGCGCTTTTTCAGAGCAGGAGCAGCTTGCCGACGACTACCAGACCCTTGGCAACTCGTTCTGCATCCATCTGTGGGAAACCCTCTGGTGGAAAGACCACCTGAAAGCATTGCGCCCTAAATCAATTAGGTCCAAGGCGGATAATTTCTCCAAGCTGTGCCGGCGCTTTGTGGATTAGAACCATTCGCCGCGCCCGAACCGCTCGGAGCATGAAGGTTCGTCCAGCGATGCCCCCGAACGCGGAGGCGACAGTCACAGGAGTAAAGCCCTTACTTTTTCGGAAAACCTGAGATTGGCACCACGGCATTCAGCCAGCGCCTCAGGGTAATTTCGGGCTTCAGCCAGCTTCGATTTCCAACTGCCTTCACTGGCGAGCGGGGGTTGGTGCTTGAATCCATGAAACTTGGAGGAAAAGGCGTTGATCAGGATGATCCTTCGGTTGAGCAGAGTCCCCCAGTAGGCCCCATGATAACTGCTGGTCACGATCACCTCTCCCGAGGCAAGAAACTCGATCACCCTTGAAAAACTCCGCTCCCTGTTGTCCATCCGGGGCAGACCTTTCAAGGTAGTTTTGCCGAAACGCGGATGCTCATAAAGCACTGCGCCGTGCTTGATCGGAAAGGATTGATCAAACAGCGGGTGCAAGCAACTGGCGTCAGGAACCCATTCATGTCGCTGGCCGTGATCGCGGACGCCGACTAAATCGAACACGTCCAAATACGCAGGCATATCAATCGTGTGCCGTTCGTGGTCGTTATGGCCGGCGCCCCAGCAGATCCGCCATTTGGGCCGGGCTTTCAAGAGGGCGTGAATCCCGGCTTCAAAATAGCTCTGGCCGAGCAGTCCGCCCCCTCCCAAGATCACCACCGCGTCGTTGAGTTGGCCGTTGTTGCGTTCGTTGAGCGCGCAAATATCCAAACATCGGGCAGGCTTAAGAAAAGTGAGGTGTCTTGCAGGCGCGGAACAGAGGTCGCCGATGTTGGCCGGATCAATCCGGTGCAAATTGATCGCGTTGGATTGGGCGTCCCCGCCTGGTGATGCGTGAGCCAGCATCTTAGCCACTCAATCGGTGGTATATCGCTTTTGAAGCGGTTTACTCTTAGCAGCTTCGTTACAGGCTCGCTCATTGGCAGGCACCGGCAGTGCTTGTGTTATGTGTTTTTCACAGGGCCACAGGTTGAACTCCCTCCGCAATTCTTCCGTCAGAATAACCTTGGGCAACTTCCTGGTGAATCTGAACGACCGTGTCCAGTTCTCCCCGTGGTCGCTGTGGTAAACTACCCCTCTGAACGGCAGTGGTTCCAGTGGCGTTCCATTCTTGGAAAGGAAATCCTGTAGGTAGCGATGGCTACCCAGCAGCTCTAAAATGAACGGCTTTCCGAAGTGACTGAGTATGCACTCCTGGCTGGCGTCGGCCGGAAAATCGTGTGGCACCGCGAACAAGGAGGCGTTGACGATGTAGCAGGTTCCGCATCTGGTTTGGAATTCTCCATCCATGATCATGAAGGCGTTTCGGCGGGCGCTGTAAATGTAGCCGGCTTTCACAAACCAGCCGTTGTGGCTGGCGTCCTGACGAACAAAGGCAGCGACCCGGTTGCTGATAAAATCGTCCGCATCAAAGAACATGACGTGGCTCGGATTTAGCCTTTTGGCATGCACCAATCCGACAAGGTATTTGCTGCCTTTGTCCAACCGCACGCCCTCAACCGCAATGTGTGAGCAGGGCAGACAAGACGGAGATGGAAAGTTGACCTGCAAGAATTGAATGTTGGGATGCGAGAACGCCAAAGCGGGCACTTGGTTGCACACGACGAATACGCGAAAGGCGTCTGAGGTTTGATTGCAAACCGATCTCAATGCCCGATCTGCCAGCGTCAATACTCGCTCGTAGGAGTTGCTGTTCGCTGGATGCCTGATCGATGTGATAAAGACGACCATTCTACCAGAACTCCGCGCTTGCCCCCAATCGGCGGACTGCCGGTCGAGGAGCGCCTAGAGCAAGGGGATTCTTAGTTGAGTTGTTGCTCAAAGTCCATACGGGATTGAGCAGTGCGCTTGGAACAGGGGCTGATGTGTCTCAACGCCAGCAGTCGCACCTGCCCACGTGCTTGGCTGCACGGAGTAATCGATTAAACACGCTGGCCAGTGGCACACCTTGGAGTTTACTTGGCGGATGTTGCAGAATCCCAAGACGGGCTTCAAAGCAGAGGCGCATCAAATGGGTCCAAAAACATCCATTACTTGAGCGATAGAGGGTCGATTCTGGCCTTGCAGTTCACGAGGACTCCGGAGCACTCTCTCAGAAAGATTCTTCGTGTTGAAGCCCCTGTAGAGTAAGGATTAGTTTCTAGCTGCCGCAGGCGGCTTCGCACCATCTGACAGGACTTTCTCAAACAGTGTGTGGATCTGGCAGTCAAATCACTGATGAAACCGGAAAAACATCACGAACAGCTAACGCAACTGCTGATCCTGCGCGATGGCCCGATTTCGGGTGCGGAGCTCGGCGTGAGCGGAGGGAACCTTTCTGAATACCTGTTGCGAGAAATCCCCAGGCTTACCCTGTTCATGGTGGATAGCTGGAGGATGGCAGACCCCAACAGTGATTACGCGCTCGCAGGTGGCCCCTACGGCAAACTCACGGACGAAACTCAGGCTCAAAAGGCGGTGAAGGCTGTGTTGCGCACTCGCTTCGCGGCAGGGCGACGGCATGTGTTGTGGATGGATTCGGTGCCAGCATCCCAACGCTTTGGCCAAGAGCTGGATTTCGTCTTTATCGACGCCGATCATACCTACTCGGCTGTAAAAGCTGACATTCAAGCTTGGGCCCCAAAGATCAAAGGCGGAGGTCTTCTGTGTGGCCACGATTATGGGACGAGTCCCGGTTCGCCAGAAGGCGTGAAACGGGCGGTGGACGACTACTGTCGCTCTGAGGGCAGAACCCTAACCACTGGGGAAGGCTCCGTTTGGTGGATTTACTTCTGAACCGTGGCGAGGAGAAGCAATGGTAAATATCAGACAGATACGTTTACCGGTTTGGTGCCATGCTTCAGCGCTTATTCACTCCGCATCAATCGCTTCATCGTTAATAACTTATCGCTTCACCACATTCTTCTGCGGGTTGGGTTCTTCAGAGAGGACTGCTTACGCTCTCTACCGCCTTCGTGAGTTGAGCTGTTTCATTCGTCGCCGACTGAGTCCAAAGTGGTGGTGGAAATGTATCTCTTTCCCACTAACCCACTCGTCCGGATACGGTCCCATCGACTTAGTCTGACAGAATATCGGCTCAAACCTCTCCCAGTAAGTTGCAATGCCCCTCCACCCTCCCATCAACCTGTCGATGACGTAGGTGAACGCGATTTCATCATTACTCGATCTTCCGGTGATCTCCCACGCTTTCAGCACATCCGGCATGAGACATTTGTCCCTGATGTAAAGGAATCCGGTGTTGGCAACCATCTCTTTAGAACGCTTCCTCCAGAAACACCGTCTTCGCTGATATTGATGAAGGCATGCTTGAATCGGAGCTTTGGAATACATCTTCTCCCAAAGATTGTCAGAAACCGCTTTAACAATGTTGCAATCCCAGTCTAACCAAATGATCTCATCGAATTCTTGAAGAGCTACTTTGATCATCTCCATCTTGTTGCGGAACAGGTAATCCTTTGCGAATACGTAAGGTCTTGCATCCAGCAGTCGAACGTCTAAGCATCCGAGGTCGAGTAGCCTCTTCTCATTGTCTCGACCAAATGCGTATGTGACATACTGTAGATTAAATGGCCCTTCGCGTTCCTCAAGAGTTAGCAGGTCGCTTCCAACGGAGGCGCGTTGCCGGTCAGCATGTGTCCCAGAATTTGAATCTTGAACCCCGAACAAACCTCGGATAAACGCTTTTTTTTTGAATTGCATGAGGACGTGTTCGCCATCAACTATTTAAGGAGATACTTCCCCAAATAGGCGACTGTGTCGTGCTTCTCATGCAGGAATTCATATCCGAATTGCTCAAGGTATTGCCTGCACTCTGCGTTATCGATATGCTTGTGTTCGTAACGAATGATGCTTGGTATCACTTTGGTGAACGGAATGGATTGGATTATTTCGAAATCATAACCCTCGGCGTCTAGTTGCAACAGATCTATCGTTTGGACGTTGTGCTTTTCAATCAATGTTGCAAATGTGATGCCGTTTACTACGCATTCCACCATGGTTGTTTTCTTTTGTTTACCTGTTCTCACACTCAGTCCACTGCAATCGCTGTGCTTGGGATGGATGAAGAAGCTTACTTTCCCGTTTGTGTCACAGATAGCAGCATTCTCAAACTGAAGCCCCTTAACTCCAGCATAGTTGCGTACCAACCTTTGAAAGACGCCTGGGATCGGCTCGATAAGGACTCCCCTCCAGTGCAATTCGAGGACATGCTTTCTAATGGGATCACGTCGGACACCGTCGTTCGCCCCTATCTGGATAAAGAACATGTCAGAACGAAGCAGGTTCGCGAAGTGCATGATCCGATGCAATGTTTCAACAAATTACCGAACTGAGCTCATGTCTTAGGTCAAGACACCACGAATTAGAGCAACCTCCCCTGGCAGCAAACTTTAGATGCTTCTGGCTGCTTTTTGTGAAGCGCACGACTTGAGCGCACTTTCTAACCGCGTTCGCAGCGTATTGCATAATAATCGCGACTTCATTCTTGAGACCAAGCCATTACGGTAAATACGTTACCAGCGTTGGCACCAGTTCCCCTTGGAACAGTTGAACTCGATGGCAGCCATTTACCAGCTTGAATTTACTTGTTGATCGGCGGAACGCGACATGCGCGGGACGCTTCCAGTCCCATCCTTCATCACGGCAACTGCGCGTAAGCCACGCCTTTTTCTCCTGACCCGTCAACGGTCTCCCCACCCATGCGTCCCGCCACCAGCTTTTTAGCGGCTTCCACAGCCGCCGTCTGCTTCGTAGCGCCAGCAGTTCTGTTCTCTTCAACATTACCACTGTGCCTGACTTGATCTCGCACTGCCCACTTCTGATTGCATCCAGCGATAAGGTGCTCGCAGAGTCCAGACGTTGTGCGATCCCGGTCTTCCGATTATGCAGGATATGCGGCGGGTGCGCCGGCTCTGCTCGTTGATTGATCAGCCGCACCACCAATCGCTCAAAGCGGTCGCTCGTCTTCCACATTTCGGACACCACCAGGCCACTCCTTTTGAATAGTTCCTGCACTTCACTTTTGGTCATCCAAATCCCTGGATTGAACTCGATTGTGGCCGATTTCCTCGCATAAAATGAGATTAAGTCCACCATGGTCGGGGTGTGAACGTATTTCCATACAGACAGTGCAAGCACATGATCGAACCGCCCGACCCCTACAGATGCAAAAGACGCCGCCAATCCTAAATTGAGATCCAGGCGTAAGAAGCCGGAGCCGGCTGGCGGGCGGAGGTCTACACCAGTTGCCTGTAAACCAGCTGCGGTCAAAAGACCGCAAAACTCGCCTTTGTTGCAGCCAAGATCGAGCACTGTTTCATTGGGTTCGAACCGCAGACGCAGCGAAGCAATTCGTTCGGGAGTTGCCGCCCTTGTTCCTCCTTGATAGGTGCGTTTCATAAATTAGCGTGGATGGTCGTTGAGTTACTGTAGAGACACAGTGTTCTGACGTTGCATTCTGTCGTGGATGCCTCTGCAAGGACAGGAGTCCTGGGGCCGTTCTTCCAAACTTGGCAACGCATGCTCCGTCTTCTCTCCTGCTGCGTCACCCTCTCGACATTGGACCGCATTAGCTTTTCGCGATGCCTGTGCATACACTATTACGGGTTAGTTCTTGAACCATTTGCGCATGTTCATGAGCCGGACGTTCTCCTTCCAGAGCACCGAGCAATACCAACTCGTCGTGTCCTGGCTTGGAACCACCATCCGCCCGCTGTTGCCGGCGTTCAGAAGCGCCGCCATGCGCTGAGTGAACGCAGTCCTTTCGATGTGGCAATATGAATTGAAGCGCATCGGGAGGCCTAATAAATTGCCCGGACGGTGATTGACGCGGTTATTGACGGGATCAAAAGCTTTCTTGAAGTAAGGAACTGCAGGGGAAAAGAACTGATCCAGTCGGTTGAACCAATGCATCGGTGCGCCGTCATCGCCTTTCATCCGGGTGTATCCCCAGCGGTGACTGACAATCGTATGCTTTTCATAGTCTGGCCACTCCCACCACAGCTTCTGAGGGCGGCAATCAGCGTCCAGCTTCATCCAGTATCCGGTTTTAACGTGCCTTGCGGCACCCAGGAGAAATGCCGCCAACATCGATTCCCGCTGACTGGCTGACGGGTGGGGGTATTCCCAGCGAACGACTTTCACATTCGGGAGGTCGAGAAACCGTCGATCGCGGTGTCCCCGAAACCCGTTCACAAGGACGAGGAAGCGTTGACTTTTCAAACCGGGCAATCGCATCCAATCCTGAATGTTCTTCTTGAGCCGATTGGCGTATGCGGGGTTGACTGCGGTGACCACTGTCAAATTCCTTCGGCGCCGGGAAAGTCCCCGGAAGAACCGGTCCAACCTCTTGTCTCCCCACGCCTTTCCGAGAGTGTCGGCATGATTTGGGAGGGAGGCCAATAGCTCAAAATAGTGCTCCTTCCACAGGTCGCAACGCGGGTTGTCCACACAATGCTTGCGGCCATGGTAGTGGACTATCCTTGCTTTAGTAACGTCACCGAAGGCACCAGAGGTATTCCAGACATGATCAGCGAGATGGTGTTGGTGATGCGGCAGGAGAAGCTGGAGTGCTATCTCGTCGAGCACGATCCGATTGCAGCCTGCGGCGTGTCCCCGGCGTGTGAGGGCTTCGTAGGCCGGCAGCATGGTTGTGCCCTTCGACCAGCCTTGCACACCTCCGTTGATGGCCTTCCCGTAGGCAACGGCAGGTGCGACCATGTCAGGAACCACCTTTTTCCACTCCTCGATTCGTTTGCGCATCGTGCCGCCAGTAGTGCGCCACCCGGTGAACCAGCTGGCGACGAAGCCCCGCGCTTTGATCCATTCAAAGAACTCGTCGATTGGACCGCGCACGATCGTATCTGCATCCAGCATCAGCGAGTAGTCCTCTTCAAGCAGCCGCCACAGTGAGGCACGGGCGACCAGCACTGGTTCAGTAGTAAGCGGGAGGAGCTGGACCGTCACCCCAAGTTGTTCGAGGATTGTCGCAATGGGTTGGTCCAGTTCCCCTTCCTGCATCAGTTTGACAGGACCGGAGTAGTGCTTGCGCAATGAGAAGATTGAGACGAGCAGCCGGATGTAGCAGGAAGTGCCCCGGTTAAAGTAGAGCACGCATTGCTTTGGCTGATCCGTTGATTTGCTCATTTCCCCTTGCCTTGCTTCTTTTCCTTGGTCGGTGTGTCGTAAAGCCCTTTGGTGCGCTCGTTTCGGACGTCTACCAGGTCAAATTCCGAGAGGGCATTGTGCACCGCATCCTCAAATGGCAGAAAGTCGAAGGACTTCAAATTACTGTCGGGATTGCAATTGAACACCAAAAAATCCTCCCTTTCAAAATAGGGGCGCAATTCCGTGAAACGCGCATTCAACTGCCGGTAGGTGGCATTGTTGCCGATGATCGAGCCTTTTTTCCGGTCCTGCTCGAAGTGATACTTGGTGGTTTCACTCATGGTGAAGTCAACCCCGAGCAGATAGACCCGGCGGATGCCCAGAATAAACAATATCCGGATGGCCGCCAGCATCACTGAACGTCCACCGCCATGGTCCTTGTGATTGCCCCAGTTGATGCAGTCTTCCCACAGGAACTGTTTGGCTTTGAAATGCTCGTTGCGCTTGTAATAAACGACATTCGGACAGTCCCCCACCCTGAGATCCATGAACTCCCAGGTGTCGCTGTTGAAAATGAATTTGGCGGCATGACAGATCGGCACGAATTTCGTTATGGTCGGGTCCAGCCAAATGGATCGGAGAAAGTGGTCCGGCGCATCAACGCTGACCCACAAGTTGGGCCGAAATGTCTTTGGAGAGTTGTTCAGCCCCATGGTGAGGACGCCGGGCTGCCGTAGCAGCTGGTGATCCAGCGTGGCAAACGATGGCCCGCCTGCGATCAGAAACGCCGAACGACCTCGATACATATCCCCGAGCCACAAGGGATGATGGTCCTGGGTGAAAAGCATCGGAGCCGGTTGCAGGAACCGATGCTTAAACTTGTGAAAACCTTCGTGTTGGGAGCGCCCCCACCGAGCGATGCGGTCATCCGACAGATCCTTGGACTCCGCGACGGGCACTTCCTTGATTCGTTCTCTGGTCATTGGGTGCATCTCTACCGCTTACTTCCTAGTCGACTGAGTCTGTTGTTGAAGGCTAGTCAAGCGGCTCCTTACTTGCCAGCCCGAAATCCGAGCATTCCTGAGCGTAAGGATCGCTCTCCAAGTCGCCCCAAGCTCGACCGGAATTGGCGTAGTATCCGGTCTTGATCTCAGCCCTCGCCCTGGCCAAGTTCGACTCACGCCCTGCTAGTGTGCTTTTGTTCTCGTAATTCACGGTGCGCTCGCTGTCTGAATGCTCAAGGCACGCGGCGTAGGCGCTTGAAAGTCCGATGATCTTCAATCCGAGCCGCTGCGCTCGCTCAAGCAAGTTCGTGTCCTCATATCCATAGCCCTGCAGGTTCTCATTGTAGCCTCCCAGACGGATGAAGTCCTCCCGCCGCATTGCAATCCGTCCGCACAGGCTAAACTGGCTGCGGTCTGGTGGCAGCAAGCGCACGCAATTGTTCGCGCCAGCCTCCAAGTGCTCTCGAAGCATCTGCCCATACTCGGGAAGCACGAAGGTGTCGGCGTCCACGTTGGCCACAATCTCGCCATGGGCAAGCCGATGCGCGCAGTTCTTGGCGTGGGCGGCGTGAAATTTGGATGGCCAGGGTAGCCGGTAGAACTGCAATCGGCCCGACTTCAACTCATCGGGGAAGGCCTGTTGCACCCATTCCGCGACACCGTCCTGAGAACCGTAGTCGAGAACGACAAACTCCACGTCGGAATATTGGTTGTGATGAAGGTTACTGCTCAAAGTCAGCCACAGGTGATGCAGCCGGCCCATGGTGGTCGTGCAATAGGAGATTTTCGGATTGCGCCGGTCAATTAGCCTTTGCGCTTGGCGTTTCAGGGAAAAGAACCGGTCCGTCAAGTTGAGCGATTCAACCCATGCCTTCTCCTGCTTCTCGGCCTCCTTGTCGCTGTAGCCCTTCGATTTTGGGTGAATGATCTCCACTCCGAAGTCGCGGACGCACAGTTTACCTCTCTCCTTGGCATAAAGCGACGCCAGAACATCCAGGCCATATCCGAACTTGTTGATGGATGTGTCAATACGCCCAATGTTTTGCAAGCATTCGCGGCGCAGAAACCAGCAAGTGCTGTCCGTCGTTGGAACCTCGTAGCAACTGTTGGCGATGAGCCGCAGGGCCTGTCGCCGATAGCGGAAATGCGTATAGTTGACATCGGGGGCGTAAATCCAGGCATTCTCTCCTTGTTGGGTGAAGAACGCTGACGCGCGCTGGACAAGCAATTCGACGTCAGGCACCGCCACATCGCCAGTGATGATGCCGACGATTTCAGCCTTGCTGCGAACAACCACTGCGTTCCACAAGGCAGAATAGAAATCCGTGCTTGGCCGGCGCACAATCGGGACGTTGCTGTGCTTGCCATAGTCATCCGTAGCGCACTCCGCAGAAAGAACAGTTACACTCACGAGGCAGCTCTGCAGCTTATCCATGAGCTGAACGGCGCTATCCAAGTGGCCGTAGTTCAGAATGAACACTTCGATGTTGTTCACACAGTTGCAGATAAAGCATTGCGGAATTGGAATCGTCGCTTGTCATCAACGCTCACCGGGCGTAGCCTCCTCACCATGCTAAAGCCATAGTCCACCCGCTCCAGCTCTGCCTCACCCTGCGGCCAGCGCTGGTCAACGACGCGCCCGAACCGGTCCAGTCCGGTGTATTGGTCCCCGCCATCTCCAACGGGTTCACCCGTCTGCTTGATGTAGGTCAGCTTCATCGTTAGTCAGGAGGCGTTGTATTCCGCCTCCACAATCTCGCCCAGGCCCAGATATTTGTAACGCACGGTCATCGCCCACCCGCAGCAAGGAAGCCGCGCTTAAAAGCTTGAGACAGGACCGGACGTCCGATTTGTCTTTCAGCGACCGGACTAGCAGGCAGCTCTATTACAATAGTTGTCGGGAAAATCGCTGAGGTTTGAATGTTCTGAAGCACACCAATGCTACGAGTATAGAGGCCAATCAGATAAATCGACAAAGCAATTGTCAATATTACCGCACAAATAAAAATACTGCGCTCTTGTGTTTTACTCCAAAGAAATAATATTCCTAGTAAAGAAGTAACAACATATAGCACATAAATCAAAATGCCGCTGCTACTGATGGAAATAAATGGACGTGAATCCCAACCAAATTTTAGATAACTGACACCACAATTCCAACAATTCTGCGCCATGTATAACACAACTGGGAAGCACAGGACTAGAGCTGCGCCACAGGTTAAGAGGCGCCTTTTTGCAAATGTGGACATCATGGTCTCGGGCGTATTTCTGGAATCAATGGCATTTCAGTCGTGTTAATTACCCTGATTCCTCCAAAGTGCGTGATTATTTCGGTATCTGGAGCAAATGGGTTTCTCGACTGTGTTTTCACAGTCTTTTTGCCTGTTTTCGTTTTGTTAATCATGTCTCGCAACTTTTTCCATTGATCTTCTTCTTTTGCAGCAATGCACCCGATCGTCATGCCCATGCCTAGCCCGTGAAGGCGAAACTGGTTACGTCCTGTTGCATCATGTGTGTCATCACCATAGTTTTCATCCAAAGGTTCAAGTCGAAATCCATCCTTATCTGCGCGCTGTAGGAGATCATAATCGCCCGATGGCAATGGATCACCATAAGGCCTCCCACCAGAGCGCGCGTCAATTACGATTGTCTCTCCGGTGTCCTCATCGGTTACAGCTAGGATGCCTTTTCCTATGTCGAATGTTCCGAAAACGAGAAGCCCGAGTGCATCAATGAATTGAATCGGTCTGTCCTTAACGTAGCCGTAGAGATTCAGCCCTCCTCTTTCCCCAATCGGATCCCTGCTCAACCACCTGCCCAGCGTTGGGTGCAAGTAGCGGTAACGCACCTGGTAGAAGCCTGTTTCAGCATCGTAGCGGTAAGCACCGTAACGCGTCTCCCAGTCGTAGTCGGAAGTTGAGCGCGGCTCGAAGTAAGCATCCATCACCCGGCTCAGGCCGAAGGCGTTGTAGCCGTAGCGCTCAACAACCACACCATCTTCATCGGCGATAGCGGTCGGGTTGAAGTAGTCGCCGAGGACGTAGAGTCGCTCGTCCATGCTGCCGTCATCATCGACATCGCGGTCCCGAAGCACCAGATCATCGAGGTAGCGCTGCCCCCAGATAAACTGCCGCTCCGCCGCTGTTTCCTCATCCAGCCGCTCTTCAAGAATCTGCCATCGGTCGCTGTAGTAGTAGTGCCGTGTGGTTTCACCTAACGCCTTGGTGATCCGCCGCGTCCTGCCGTCAGACCGATACTGAGAAACCACCGTCTCCCCATCAACGACTTCCACCAACCGGTTCCATGCATCCCAGGTCAGCTCGTTGGTTGCTTCCCAATCGTTGACTTGAGGCACTTTGACCATATTGCCAGCCAGGTCGTGCGCTACGGTATCGGTGGAACCGTCAATCTCAGTCGTCTCATTGGCCGTGTTGTGCGTCCGGCTCTGGTCGAGGTCTGTGACACCCGACACCTTCGTCAGGTAGGCATCCCAGTTGCCGATGGGGTCGTAGGTGAAGTCCTCCGTCCATGTCGGTGTCCCGCTGATGGCTGTTTTGCCGCTGTTGAGGGTTCCGCGATTCAACTCAGCCACTTGATACAGCCCGTCGTAGTTGTAGTATTCGTCCTGGCCTCCCGCCGCGACCAGGTTTTGCCGCCACTGCCGATTGCTGGCCGCTGTGAAGCCGTAGTCCACCCGCTCCAATTCAGCACTACCATCCGGCCACCGCTGATCGACGACCCGGCCAAACCGGTCCAGGCCGGTGTATTGGTCGCCGGCGTCCCCGTTGGGCTCACCGGTTTGCTTGATGTAGGTCAGTTTCATGTCTATTCATCGCTCACTACAGCCACGGGCGCCCGCCGCACCGATGCTTCATGTATATCACCCACAGCAGCAGCAGTATCATTTTAAATCCTACAGGACGGGCAAGAGTTATACTCATGATCGAGGGCGAGCCGAACACGCCGAGTGAACGGACCACTTGAGCAAGTTGCTGATTAGAAACCATCTCATAAATGCCGCAAGAGGATGACGGCGGCGGTCAGATGCAAAAACTCTTGAAAGTTCTCGGCATGGTATTCGTAGCGCACGACCAGGCGGCGGAAGTTGAACAGCCAGGCAAAGAGCCGCTCGATCTTCCGGCGCCGCCGGTAACGACGCAGTGGCCGGCCATCCTGCCTGGGCACCCGCCGGTTGATTCTGTTGGGCGCGATCAGTTCGGTGCCGTAGTGCGCCAGCAACCGCGCATCCAGCCGGTCGCTGTCGTAGGCCTTGTCGCCAATCAACCGCTCCGGCACGTCCGCCACGATGCGCTTCTCCAGCGTGGCCTCGACACAGTTTCACTTCTGCTGGCGTAGCGCTCTCGGCCCGCAGGGCGAGCGGCAGCCCCTCGCTGTCCGAAATGCCCATGATCTTGGTGCCCTTGCCCCGCTTGGCATTTTGCGACCAAGCGCCCCCCCCCTTTTGGCCGGAACGAATGTCCCGTCCACAAAACATTCGGTGAGGTCCAAGCCCCCGGTGTCGTGGAGGTGGGCGGCCAGAGCCAGGAGGATCTTTTCGATCACACCCGTGCGTACCCAGTTCTGGAAGCGCCGATGGACGGTCTGGTGCGGGCCGTATCGGTCGGGCAAGGCGTGTCAGGGCGCACCGGTGCGCAGAATCCACAGCACGCCGTTGAAGACCGTGCGCCGGTCGCTCCAAGATCGGCCGCGGCGGTCGGGTCGCACCGGACCGGCTGGCAGGAGGGCCGCAACGAGTTCCCGTTGCTTGCCCGTCAGTTCCCGACCAAGGACCAGCGTATTCATCCACCCATGCTCGCTGACCGCATGGGATATCTACTGTCCCACCCTCGTTTATGAGATGGATTCTAATTAATAGATGCATACCAGCCGGGAACAGATTAGAGTGAGTATCCGATGCAGGCGAGGCTCATAAAACTCTGAGAAAGCAATTCTGTGCTGCTTGTATTTAGTCGTCAAGATAACGTGGCGTTGCCAGTTGCCTAGATAAGTGCAATTCTTGCAGTGATCAACTTGCGTGTTTAATTCTTTGGTTCGTAAATTGGTGTATACGCTGAGAAGAATGCCGAAAACATTTCGTTTAAATCGCCCATCTCAACTACTGGTTGATTAAACGCAGTGCGAATCGCATTAATCAGCTTCACCTGTTTCTGAGCGATTGCCTTCTCGCGGGCTGCGATCCTGTGATCAATCGCGTCCTCAAGCATTTGCACTTGGGCCTTTCTATCGTGGTGGACCTGAGTAAGCAGCAGTAAGTTCAAAGCCATCAGAGTCGCGATCACACATGCAAACAGACAATCTCGTTTGTTTACTATTTTCATAGAATTATGCCGTTTAACTTTTGCAACACATACTTATCCCGTATCCTACTCGTTTGTTATAGTCGTTGAAATTCCAACTCGAATCCCAGCCTGGGCTTTGGAATAAATTAACTAGTGCTGAAGGAATTGGAGAAGCTGGAGCTCCCCATGCTATTGTCTTATATTTTCCGCATTGCGTTGTGCAATCATCAAACCCCTGCTGTTCTCCTCGGACTTGCTGCTCACAACAGGATTTAGAGCTTGCGGCTTCCCCACTACAGTCACATACAAACTTGTGCCACTCGCTATTAATGGCATTGTGCTCTTCGTCTGCTCCGCCAGATTCCCAAAGGTCAAATGCTGTTTTCCATTTTTGGAACATGCATGAATTCATGCATAGAAACCAATTTGCCTTATCATTCATCTCTTTCTTGTCAACCCAAGGAACAGTAAATGTTTTAAGCGAGGCGACCAACAGGATTATCTGTCCTGACACCGAACAAACGCACTTTAACCACTGATTGTTCGGATATTTATCTTTTGCTTGACAATACTGAGCCGTAGTCCCTTGAGGCATTTCCGCTCTTGGCGAGGTCGCGGCCAGTGAATTGCCCGTCGCCTGTTGGCCACTTGGATCTGTCTTCTCTATGGGGGAATTGTTTACATACACGAAGAGATTGATTCCCTTCTCTTCTTCAATCGGATCCCTGCTCAACCACCTGCCCAGCGTTGGGTGCAAGTAGCGGTAACGCACCTGATAAAACCCAGTCTCCCCATCCCACCGATATGCCCCATACCGCGTCTCCCAGTCGTAGTCGGAGGTTGAGCGCGGCTCGAAATCCGCATCCATCACCCGGCTTAGCCCAAAGGCGTTGTAGCCGTAGCGCTCAACGACAACCCCGTCCTCATCAGCAATGGCGGTGGGGTTGAAGTAGTCACTGAGCACATACAGGCGCTCATCCAAGCTGCCATCATGGTCAACATCCCGGTCCCGGAGCACCAGGTCATCGAGGTAGCGCTGGCCCCACACAAACTGCCGTTCCGCTGCTGTTTCGCTGTCAACGCGCTCTTCAACAACCTGCCACTGGTCGCTGTAGTAGTAGTGGCGGACCGCATCAACCTCCTTGCTCACCCGTCGTGTCTTGCCGTCGTAGCGATACTGCGCAACCGTTGTTTCGCCATCAACGACTTCCACCAGCCGGTTCCACGCATCCCAGGTCAGCTCATTGGTTGCCTCCCAATCGGCAACCTGCGGCACTTTAACCATGTTCCCAGCAAGGTCATGGGCCACGGTAGTTGAGGAGCCGTCAATCTCCGTCGTCTCATTGGCCGTGTTGTGCGTCCGGGTTTGGTCCAAGTCGGTGACGCCGGACACCTTGGTCAGGTAGGCATCCCAGTTCCCGATGGGGTCGTAGGTGAAGTCCTCCGTCCAGCTAGGGGTGCCGGTGATGGCTGTTTTGGTGCCATTCAACGTCCCCCGGTTCAACTCAGCCACCTGGTAGAGCCCGTCGTAGTTGTAGTATTCGTCCTGTCCGGTGGCAGCCACCAGATTTTGCCGCCACTGCCGGTTGCTGGCTGCCGTGAAGCCGTAGTCAACCCGCTCGAGTTCATCCTCGCCTTGCGGCCACCGTTGGTCCACGACGCGCCCGAACCGGTCCAGGCCGGTGTATTGATCACCGGCGTCGCCGTTGGGTTCACCGGCTTGCTTGATGTAGGTCAGCTTCATTATTTGATTGGCTATCGTCCGTGTGATTGCCAATTGACAATGTCATCAACTGCGCCCATATCATCCTTAAGGTTTGGACCATTCGACCAAATGCAAAACCTATCAGACACAATTTTTCCCATTGGCGTTACCGCACTATTTCCAAGTTTGGCAATTCGAATGTTGTAAGGCGTTCCCCAAGGGTCAATAAGACCCTCATTAACACTAGCTATGGTAATGTAAGTGCGACGTTGGTTATTGATAGCACTCTTTCCCGTTAACATTTCAAAAAGTCTTGCGTTTTGATCGCGTTGATTCAGAAGATTAAAACCTTCCGGCACATCTCCACCGTCACTGAAGAAGGCCGAAAGCGCGCTGTCGATTGAAACGATCTGCGTTTTAGCTTTTGTTAAGTTGTGTTTATGCTTGTTTGGCGTTGCCCACTGCGTTGCGATGATGCAAAACAGAGTCGCAAGAGCGGTAATTAGCCAGAGTGCCTTTTGCTTTGATGACATGAGAAACGTTTTCACCCACTGTGGTCCTCCGATTTTCTTGGGCACGGTTTCTTTAATTTATACTTTCGGTAGAATTGCTGTTCCGGAACTGGATCCCATGTAAAAGGTTTTGCCTTAAACATGCCTTCAACATTGTGAGCGTTTTCAAGCCATGGAACGTCTTGGTCTTGTAATCCCTCATAATGTGACAATTCGTGAAATATTGTTCCAATTCTTTCCTTGTGTGTGGATGTGAAGAAACCCAGTTTCGGGTCAGTCGAGAACTGCACTTCCCAAATCGGATTGTCGTTTTTATCAAACATCACTTGGGCTGCTATGCCTGGTTCATTTGTTTTTTTTAGGGTAAGCCGAATCGTGCCTTGCATGGCTCGCAGCTGAGAGCGCATTCGAGTTAACAATTGGTCTATGGAGGCTAAAAACTCGTCCTTATATGGGCAGCACCCACAAATATCATCTGCAAACTCGTTCCTCTTGGACTCTATAAATGTGACAAAATCTGGCAGCCACTTTGTTACTTCATCGAACGTCTTTTGAACTAGAAGTTTTTCCGTTGGGGAAAAAGATTCATCAAAAAACAAAGAATATAAGCCGAACAAGTCAACCAAATCGATTGCGGAATTGAACACGTATGCGAAGAGATTGGTGCCAGCAGATTCGCCAGCCGGATCCTTGCTCAACCACCTGCCCAGCGTTGGGTGCAAGTAGCGGTAACGCACCTGATAAAACCCAGTCTCCCCATCCCACCGATATGCCCCATACCGCGTCTCCCAGTCGTAGTCGGAGGTT
>Ga0255204_1000208_pt1 | contig 18561 bp, 4 predicted proteins | sample Miss_Colum_RepC__2_FD_188418 | JGI IMG/M metagenome (GOLD analysis project Ga0255204, IMG submission 188418) | Freshwater microbial communities from Mississippi River, Louisiana, United States - Miss_Colum_RepC_8h | ecosystem: Environmental > Aquatic > Freshwater > River | place: USA: Louisiana... | reverse complement strand
TTGAGGTGCTCGATGAGCGCCTCCAGGTCGCGCACACGGCGCTCCAGCGTGAACTCATAGTGCGCGTCGTCGGGCTTGTCCGAGCAGCCGCAGCCGATGTGGTCGGGTGCGATGACCCGGCACTGGTCGCGCAGGCCGAGCACAAGCTTGCGGTAGTAGAAAGACCACGTCGGGTTCCCGTGCAGCATCATGACCGCCTCGCCGCTGCCCTCGTCGAGGTAGTGCATGGCGATGCCATCGCGGTTCAGGAAGTGACAGACAAAAGGGTAGTGTTCGCGGCGAAAGTTCACGATTGAGTGCGTAGGTGACGACGTGAGGAGTCTCTGAGTTCCGCGTGGAAACAAGTGAGACTCCTCACGTCGTCTCCTCCGATGGGAGGGTTGTCGCTCACCATTCCACCCCCATCATCATGCAGTTCAGACCGCTGCCGATGCCGAGAAACGCCACGCGCTGGCCGGGCTTGAGCACCCCGCGCTCTCCGGCGATGGCGACGGTCACAGGCAGCGCAGCGGTGCCCATGTTGCCGAGGAAGCGGAACGTCGTGTAGTCCTTCTCGCGCGGCACGCCGATGGATTTCAGGATCGCGTCCTGATGCCCGCTGCCAACCTGATGGCAGATCACCTTGCCCACACTCGCTGCGCTCCAGTTCATCGTGTCGAGGAAGGCCTTCCAAGTCTGCTGCCCGAGCGCGACGCCATTCTTCAACACGGCGACGGAATCCGTGACCATGAACTGCTCGTGCAGGCCGTCGGCGTTTGGCTTGATGCCCCAGCGGCAGAGCTGGTGGAACTCCGGCGCGACTTCGGAGACCGCGCCGAGCAGGCGATGGCCTTGCAACCCGGGGAAGGAACCATCCGTCAGCAGCACGGCAACCGCGCCGGAGCCGCCGGTGAACGTGGCGAGCGCGGGGGCAAACTCATCCATGCCGCCGGTGCCGTTGAGCATCCGGGCGAGGGCAATCTCGTTAATCTCCCGCGCGCTCTCGCACGAGACGACCAGGCCGGCGCGGATCTGGCCGAGCTCGATGCGGTTCGCGACCTCAATCATCCCGTTGAGCACGCCGAGGCAGGCATTGCTCAGGTCATACACGAACGCGCCGCCGCGCAGGCCGATGCCGTCCGCTACAGCGCATGCGGTGGCAGGCTCAAAGTTCTCCCGGCACACGCCGCAGTAGAGCAGCATCCCGAGGTCACTCGCGCTGAGGCCAGCCTTCGCCAACGCCTTGCGCGCAGCCGCGGTCGCACCCTGCGAGAGAGGAGTGCCCGGCTGCCACCAGCGGCGCTCGCTGATGCCGGTCCACGCCTCGAGTTGACCGGGCTGGATGCCAAGTCGCGTGAAGGCGGGTGCGAGCCGCTCCTCCAATTCGGAGGTCGTGACCACAACCGGTCCCAGCTCGTAGCCGAGCGCGGAGAGGAAGACGCGTTGGTATTTTGGCATCATGCTCAATCCTCGCTCACCCCACGCACGACGAAGTTCTTCATCCCGTAAATCACGCGGCCATCCACACACAGGAAGCCCTCGCCCGTCAGCGTGCGCGTCGCGTCATCCACGGCGGTAACGACAGCCTCGACCGTCACGAGCGCGTCGCGCGGGATGACCTGGCCACGATACGTCCACTCGTGCTTCGTGTTGGTGGCGACGGCTTCCCACCGCGTGCCGGGCGTATGACCCCAGCGCTCAATGGCGGCGAACTTGAGCAGTTGCAGGAATGATTCGAGGCCAAGCGAACCGGGGACGACGGGGTCTTGGTAGAAGTGCGCTTGGAAGAACCACTCTTCGGCAACGACGCGCTTGGTGCCCCGGATGAAACCGAGTCGTTGCGGCCCGCCGTCCGCGATGAAGACCGGCATTTCGTCCACCATCCGCATCATCGTGTCGGCGAACGGCGCGTGCGTCGGATACGGGAGCGATTTTGCGCGCGAGAGTTCCGCCGCACTCGGCTCGTAAAGCTTTGCGCCCTTGATGCCTTCCTGTTTCTCCAGCGCCGCTTTCGGGAAGAAGCCGAAGTAAGTGTCGCCGCGATAAATCTTCTGCGCCCCCGCGCTCACCTCGAAGTCAAACCACTGGATAATCATCCCCGCCGAACTGGAGAGCCGCGTGTTCTTGATGCGCGTGGTGAGCGTGCCGACATTGGGCCGCACCGGCGCGAACTGCGTGCCGCTGCCGCCGAGGTTGCGGTAGGATAGGTCGTCGCTGCTCGTGAGCGCGGACCCGAGGTAGGCCGAGAGCCAGCCGCACGGCTGCAACGCGATTTCCAGCAGCACGGCGAACGGCATATCGCCCTGGCGGTTCGCGGCGAAATACCATTCGCCCGGCGGCACGTCGTAATCCGCCGCCACCTCGCCGCCCGCCACCATCTTGAACGCCTCGCACCCGCGAATCTCCGTGACGCGGTCGAGGAACTGATACGGCGCACGCGGCAGCCGCGCGATGCGCCGCGACATGCCCGCGTCGAAGATGCGATATGGCTCGCCGAAGGCGTCGGAGGGGTTGCCGCTGGAGAACGCCGTGATGCGCTCGGGGCCGTAGAGTGCAAGTGGGGCCGTCGTCCCGGCTGCCGCCAGTGGCGCAGGCGTCCCCGCCTGCGTGGTGTCGTTCAACCGTCCCGGTTGAACCGGCTCCGGCAATCGAGACGATTGCCGGACGGCCGGCAGGCGGGACGCCTGCCCCACTACGGCGTGCTTCTCCGCGTTCCACGTCGCCCGCAGCTCCTCCCGCGTCACGCCCGTGTAGCGCAGGCTCATGTTGCTGATTTCCACGATGGCTTTGCCGTCCGCATACATCAGCGCGTCCGCGATGACATACGGCTCCGGCCCATAGCCGATTTCGCGAATCTCAATCTCGTAAGTCACCAGCTTCGTCGTCTCCAGCACTTGCCCGCGGCACTTGAGCTGGCCCACGACGCCCGGCACCGGCTCCAGCGCCACGCCCGGCCGCGCCTCAACCACCCAGCCCAGCCGCAGCAGATGCACCCGCAAGGTGTGCAGGCAGCACTCATACATCAGCGTGCCCGGCATCACGCGGTCGTCCACGAAATGGCAGGTGATGAACCAGTCGTCGGGATGAATGTCCGCCTCGCCGCGAATCAGCCCGAGTCCGAAGCGCCCGCCACTCGGCTCCAGCCGCTCGATGCGATGCACCAGTCGCATATGCGTAGCTCGACATTCCGATGTCGAGTCCCCGCCGCGCCCCGCGTCTCGACATTGGAATGTCGAGCTACCCGGCAGCGTCACCGGCTTCGCAAGTTTCAGCCCGGCGAACTTCTCCCCAAAGCATTTGACCAAGTCGCCTTCGCGCAGCGCATCGAGTTGCTCCGCCGAATACGACTCCACTGCCATCGGCACGAAGTCTTCCCAGTCGGCGGGGCGCTTGCCGGGCTGCGGCTTGAGTTGCAGCGAAGTGCGGATGACGCCCTTGCCCGCCGCCAAATCCTCTTGCGAGAAAAAGCCCGCACAGCCCTCGCTCATCGTGAGTAGCGGCTGGCCGTTGACGGTGGACTCGAAGTTGAACTTGAAGAGCCACACGCCGCTTTGCTGGAAGAAGCGCTCGATGCGGATGTCGTAGCGAATCGTTTCGCCCGGTCCCGGCAGGCTGCGATGGAAACAAACCTTCGCGTCGAGCAGCCGATACATCGCCAGCCCGCGCGTCTCGAAATCTATGCCGAGGAAGCCGGAAAGAAACAGGTCCGCCTGTCCCGCCTCCACCGCGATGCACGTCGGGATGCGCCCGCAATCGAGATACCAAGCGCCCGCGTGAACATCGTGCTCGGTCACGACGCGCCCGTGCGACATCGAACGCGGCTCGCCCTCGATGGCCGTGATGCGGTCCACAAGTTGGAGCGGCGCGTCCGGCAGCCGCACGCGCGTGGGGAAGGAATCCGCCTCAGCAAACAACGGCCCGAGGGCGTTACCAATCTTCCCGATGGCAAACTCGAAGCACTGCTCGCGCGTGAGCGAGCGCGGCACCGCACCCGTGCCGGCGACTTGCAGTCGCCGTGTTTGGGCTTCATCGGAGCCGATGGGCGGCGACTGCAAGTCGCCGGCACGGGCGTTAGTGGGGTAGGCGTCCTCGCCTGCCTCGGGTCGTTCAACCGTCCCGGTTGAACGCGGGGCTGCAACCGGGACGGTTGCAAGACGAGCGGCAGCCGGGACGGCTACCCCCCTAGCCGCCCGCGCCACCAAATCCAACTGCGTCTGCACCGCTTCGGACAGCGTCTTGAACACGCCTTCCGAGAACGCCAAGTAAGCCTCGTGCGCCTGCAACGTCGTTGCCTGCGCCTGCGCCATCGCGGTGAGCAGCTCGGCTTCAAACAGGTCGGAGCCAAAGGGCGGCGGCTGGAAGCCGCCGGCACGGGCGCTAGTGGGGCAGGCGTCCTCGCTTGCCTCGGGTCGTTCAACCGTCCCGGTTGAACTCCGGACAGCAACCGGGACGGTTGCAGGACGAACGGCAGCCGGGACGGCTGCCCCACTAGGCAGCGGCGGCGGCACGATGGGCGCACCGGTGATGGGGATGGTGACCAGCTTGCCCGTTGGCTCCGGTAGCTCGACATTCCGATGTCGAGCTCCCGCGTTCGTCCCGGACTCGACATCGGAATGTCGAGCTACGCCGAGCAGCGGCTCCAAGTTCACCGGCAAACCCTCCGCCCACAACGCACCGGCCACACGCAGCACGTCCAGCAGCGGTTCCTTCGCCGACACGCAGAGCGAGCGCGCGAAGTGCGGCTGGCCTTCCAAAATCTGCCCAATCATCCGCGAGCACGACGCGCCCGGCCCCATCTCGATGAAGAACCGCCCGCCGTCGTCGTAAGCAGCCCGCACCGCGCGCGGGAAATCAATCGTGGCGCTGGCCTGCGCGACGATGGCATCCGCCGCCGTCTCACAGTCGGGCACGTAGCTGCGGCCCCAGCCGCCGCTGTAGAAGGTCACGCTCGGCGGGGCCGTCGTGGGGAAGCGATGCAGCTCGCGATACGGCTCCAACACCGGCTTGAGCAAGTCGCAGTGGACCGTGCTCACGCCTTCGAGCGCGAAGAAATGGCAGCCGAGTTTCGCCACGGCCGCACGCACTTGCTCCGCGTCGCCGCCGATGACGCACTCGCGCGGCGTGTTGACGATGAGGATGTAAGTGCGCGCCAGCCCAGCCATCGCGGCGCGGACTTCTTCGGCGGGCCGGTCCACAAGGCCCGCGAGCCACGCGACGCTTTGCTTGCCGCGCAGCTTCCACGCGCGACGCAGTGCGGCGGGTTCGCCGGTCAGGTCTTTGGTGAACAGCGTCGAGGCCGTGACGCGGGCGAGCATTTCGTCGCGCGCCGTCCAGGCACGCAGGGCGAAGAGGCTCGTGCTCTCGCCGAGGCTGTAGCCGAGCGCGGCGTCCGGTTTGAGGCCGAGCGAAACCGCGATGTCGCTGACGAACGCGCCGAGCGCGACTTGGCCGCAGATCGACGCGCGCTGGTCGGTGACGGGCGCGGTGGCGTTCCAGAACTGCGCGGCGAAGAGCTGGCTGGCGAGCCGTTCGTTCTCGCGGTCTTGCGCGCGGAGGACTTCGGAAAACAGCAAGCCCAGCTCGCGGCCCATGTCGGCGAAGTGATTGCCCGCGCCGGGGAAGACGAAGGCGACTTTGCCAGTGACGCGCTCCGCAGGAGGCGTGAAGAACAGCCGGTCGCGGTCGCGGTGGTCCAGCAGCTCGAAATTCCGATGTCGAGTGCTTGGGCTGGCTGCGGCGGGGCTCGGGGAAGTCGCGGAATCGACATCGGAATGTCGAGCTACTTGGGCGGCGGCATCGAGGAGCCGCGTGAGCTGCGCGCGGTCTTGGGCGATGAAGGCAAGGCGGTGGAGCGCCGAGCATTGCTCGGCGTTGGCGTCCGATGCCGAGCGATGCTCGGCGCTCCGACACCAGCGTCCGGCCAGCGTGTCGAGCGACACGCTCGGTGGAGCGGCGGCAACCCGTCGGAGCGAGTCGAGTTGGGCGAGCAGTCCGGCGGTGTCAGCGGCGGCGAAGGTGAAGAGGGCTTCGCCGCGCCGAGTAGCAGCCGACGTGAGGAGGCTCTCGCTGGATTGCCGATTGCCGATTGCCGATTGCCGATTCGTCGAGAGACTCCTTTCGTCGTCTCCTACGGGGGCGGGGGCTTCTTCCAACACCACGCTCATCGCGTTGCCGTCCACACTGGTCGCGGTGATGGCGGCACGGCGGGGGCCGTCGGCCCGGTCACGGAGCCAGTGCTGCGGTGCCGGCGACTTGCAGTCGCCGTCGGTAGCTTGCGACACCGACAGAGGCGGCGACTGCAAGTCGCCGGCACGGGCGGCGGCGTGTGCGGCTCCACTCGGAACTATCTCGGTGTGCAGCGCGAGCGCGGCTTTGGCCAAGTCCACGAGGCCGCTGGCGGCTCCGGTGTGGCCGACTTCGGCGGCAGCGCTCGGAATGGAAGTGGCGTTGGCAAGGGTGACTTCGGCCAAGGCGCGGGTGGTGGCGAGCGTGTGTGCCGGCGACTTGTAGTCGCCGCTTCGGTTGCAATCGGAAGCTGCGGACGGCGACTGCAAGTCGCCGGCACTGGCGCTGGCCATGCCGACGCCGCGAATCACGGCGTAGATGCGGTCGCCGTCGCGTTGGGCGTCTGCGAGGCGCTTGAGGACAACGGCCACCGCGCCTTCGCCGGGGATGGGTAGCGCGACATTCCGATGTCGTGAGTTGTCGGAAGCGGCGGACTCGACATCGGAATGTCGAGCTACGAGGGCGGCTTCAGCCAAACGCGCGCGGAGGTCGCCGGTGAGTTCCACACCGCCGGCCAGCGCGAGGTCAAGTTCGCCGCGCTGCAAGGCGCGCACGGCGATTTCGAGGGCGCTCAGGCCGCTGGTGTCCTCGCTGCAGACGGTGTAGCTCTGGCCGCCGATGCGGAATTCCTTCGCGATGCGGCTGGCGTTGGTGCCGGCGAGCGCGCCCATCGTGCGGTCGGCGTTGAGCGGCGGGTTCGCGCACTCGACGACACGGGCGGCCCAGGCGGCTTGGTCTTGTTCCGTAGCTCGACATTCCGATGTCGAGTCGGTGGCGGCGGAGTCTCGACATTGGAATGTCGAGCTACGCAAGGCCCAGTCGCTGGCGCGGTCGAGCATGGACCAGCGGAAGTGGAAGTCGGTCGTGCGGAGGTCGAGGCCGAGGCCGATGAAGACGCCGGTGCGCGTGGCATCCGGCTCGGTCACGCGCGCGTCGGCGAGGGCGTCGCGGGCGACTTCGAGCATGAGGGCTTGCTGCGGGAGCAGTTCGGCGAGTTCGCGCGGCGGGATGCGGTAACGGCTGACGGGAATGGCGAGGTCGTCCACGAAGTAGCCGGGCTGAGCGGCGAGGGATTCGGGATGAAGGCCGCGCCAGTCAGGGCGGGCGGCGGGTTGGGTGTCGGTGTCGGCGCCGAGGACGCGGGCGGTGAAGGAACGGAGATTGCGCCACGGGCCGATGTGCGTGGCGAGGCCGACGATGGCGATAGTGGGGCAGGCGTCCCCGCCTGCCCTGAGTCTTTCAACCGTCCCGGTTGAAGCTGGGACTGCAACCGGGACGGTTGCAGGACGGGAGGCAGCCGGGACGGCTGCCCCACTAGCTTGGCCGGTCCACTCCTCGATGAGCACGTGGGCGTTGATGCCGCCGAAGCCGAAGCCGTTGATGGCGGCGCGGCGGGGGCGGCCGTCGGAACGCTTCGCCCACGGCTGGCTCTGCGTAAGCGCGCGGAAGGGGCTTTGGGCGAGCGGGATTTTGTCGCTGGCGCGCTGGAAGTTGGCGACGGGCGGGAGGGTGTTGTGGCGGAGCGAGAGGAGGACTTTGAGCAGGCCTGCCGCACCGGCACCGGTGAGGAGGTGGCCGACGTTGGCCTTCACCGCGCCGAGCGTGCATTGGCCGGGCTGCCAAGGGCGGTCGGACCAGAGCTGGTTCAGACTGGAAAATTCCACGGCGTCGCCGACGGGCGTGCCGGTGGCGTGGCACTCGATGAACTCGACGCTCTCGGGTTCCCAGCCCGCCGCGGCGTAGGCGAGGCGGAGGGCGCGGAGTTGGCCTTCGCTGGCGGGGGAAAGGAGGTTGCCGTCGAGGTCGTTGCTGAGGCCGATGCCGCGGATGAGGGCGTGGATTTCGTCGCCGTCGCGGAGGGCATCGGAAAGGCGTTTCAGGACGACAACGCCCGCGCCTTCGCCGACGATGAGGCCGCTGGCGGCGGCATCGAACGGCGTGCAACGGCCGGTGGTCGCGAGCGCGCGGAGCTGGGCGAAACCCATCTGCGTGTAGAGCGAATCGGGGCGTGAGACGCCGCCGGCGAGCATGGCGTCAACGCGGCCGGCGTGGAGTTCGTCGCAAGCGAGCTTGAGGGCGTAGAGGGAGGAGGCGCACGCGGCATCGAGCGTGCGCGTGCCGCCGCCGAGTCCGAGGGCTTGCGCGAGGAGACCGGCGGGGAGGCCGGCGACGTAGCGGTTGAGCGGGTGGGTTTTAAGTGGGGGGAACGGGCTACCAGCCCGTTCCGTCCGGCCACTGGCCGGACGGATGTCAGCGTGTGTGGAAGAAGGACGCGCGTTGGATGCAGGGACGCGCGCGGAGGTTCCGTTCGGCGAGTCGCCGAACGGAACAGGCGGGTCGCCTGTTCCACCCAGCAGAGTCCGGACGCCGAAGAGTTTTTCCTCCAGCAGTGGCGTCAGGATTTCCTCGCAGAGCTTGGAGGAGCTTTCCGTGGGCAACGCGATGTGGCCGAGGGTGACGCCGATGCGGGCGCGGTCGAGTGAAGCGGTCTTCGCGCTGGAGAAGGCGGCGCGGCCGGCGGCGAGCAGGAGGTGGACGACGGGGTCGAGTTGCGCGAGGAGGTCGCGGTCAATCGCGAGGCCGGTGGGGTCGAGCGAGAAGCCTTCGATGAAGCAGGCGCGGTCGGTGTAAACGCGGTCGGGCGTGCCAGGCGTGGGGTGGAGGATGTCGGCGGAGCTGAGCCGCCAGCGGCCGGCGGGCGCGGGACGGCTGGTGTCGCGCCCGGTGGCGATGATTTGCCAGAACTCATCAAGCGTGCGTGCGCCGGGAAAGACGCCGCCCAGGCCGACGATGGCGATGGGTTCGCCGAACTTCACGCGGGCAGATGATTTTGGCGAAAAGCTTCGCGGAGGTTGGCGTCCACGACAAACTCGTAGCCTTCGCCGAGCGCGACGAGGCCGCCGTTGCGGTCGAAGAATTGCAGGTCGGCCACGGCCACGGGCGTTTCCGCCGAGGTGATGCTCGCGACGACGCGGCTGCCGCCGGTCTTCGGGAACGCGGCGAACTGCCGGAAGCTCCGCAGCGCGCACGGCAGCGACGGGGCGGCGCGTTGCGCGGTGCTCCACAAAATCATGAGCTGGAACGCGGCGTCGAGCGCGAGCGGGTCGGCGAGCCACGCGGGGCGCAGCGGTTGGGCTATCATCGTCTTTGGCGCGGGCGAGGAGCGCACGAGCGCGGCGGCGTTGGCGGGGTTGCAGACTTCGAGGGCTTCGATGCACTGGAAGTCGGGGCCGTGGAAGAGGCGGCCGTCGCCATAGACGGACTTGGACAAAATGCCGTTGCGTTTCACGGCCGGCGCAATGCTGGGCGCGGCGGGGAGCGTGTCGGCGAGGAGAATTTCGGCGGTGGCGTGGAGCGTGGATTTGCCGTTGCTGCCGCGGCTGGTGAATTGCAAGGGCACGGCGAGCAGGCCGTCGCGCGACTGCGGCAGGGCGGCGGAGACGGTGACTTGCGCGGCGGAATCGCCTTCGAGGACGAGGCCCTTGAGGACCTTGAACTGGTTGAAGCCGTGGAAGGCGAGGCCGGGGTTGCCGTGCATCGCGCCGTGGGCGAGCCACTCGATGATGAGCGCGGCGGGCAGGACGGCGCGGCCGTTCATGACGTGCGAGACGAGGCACGGAAGCGCGCGGACGGAGACATCGCGGTCGAAGGCCGGATGGAAGGTGGAAGTTGAACTTCCTTGTCCGGGTGGAACGGGCCACCGGCCCGTTGCGGCGGGCGACTCGCCCGCCGCTTGAACTGCGCCTAGTGCGCCCCGATTTGTATGAGCGGTGGCTGTGCCGAAGCTCGGCGGCAAGTTGCCGCCGAGAACGGCCATGTTGGCCGTTCCACCCTGCACAGGTTGGGCCAGCGCAAGGACTTCGACAGCTTCACCGGTTGGGGCCAACACATCGCGCACGAAGAAGTCGGCTCCGGCTTCGGGTTCGATGAGGCCGACGCCTTCGCGCTCGAAGATTTTGCGGAGGCCTTCGGTGACCATGCCGCCGTTCCACGGACCCCAGTTGAAGGCGACGACGCGGCACTGCGGGCGACGGCGGGCTTCCGCTTGGGCCATCTTGTTCAACACTTCGTTCGCGGCGGCGTAGTCCACCTGGCCGGTGCGACCGAAGCGACCGGTGTAGCTGGAGAACAGCGCGATGAGGCGAAGGTCGTCGCTGGCCGTGGCGGCGAGGAGGTTTCTGAGGCCGTGGACTTTCGTGCCGTAAACCAAGTCGAACTGCTCCTCGGTCTTCTGCTCGATGAGTTTGTCGGCGAGCACGCCGGCACCGTGAATGAGACCGCGAATGGGGCCGTGCGCGGCGCGGACTTCGGCGAGCGTGGTGGCGACGGCGGCGGCATCGCGAACGTCGAGCGTGGCGTAGTGGGCGAGCGCGCCGGTCGCGCGAATCTCGGCGAGGTGGCCGCGGATTTCGCGCTGGGCGGTGACTTCGCGGAACTTGGCTTCGAGGCGCTTCGGCGAGCGGTCGCCGTCGGCGTGGGCGAGGAGGGCTTTCTTGATGTCGGCTTCGCTGGTGAGGCCGGTGAGCCAGTGAGGCTCGGCGTCTGGGAGCGTGCTACGGCCAAGCAGGAGGAAGCGCGGTTGGTGGCGGCGGGCTAGTTCGAGGACGGAAGTGGCCGTGACGCCGCGCGCGCCGCCGGTGACGACGACGAGGTCGCCGCGCTGGAGGGCGGGCGCGGGGTTGTCGAGCGCGGGGGCAGTCTCGATTTCGAGGCTGTAACGCTGGCCGCCAAAGAGGCCGACTTCAATGGGGCCAGCGCGGAAGATTTCCTCGGTGATTTGGTTGGCGAGTTCGGTGCCGCTGGCCGCGCCGGGGTCGAGGTCGAGGGCCTTGCAATGAACTTCGGGCCACTCGTGATGTGCGGTCTTCACGAGGCCGGCTAGGCCACCGCTGACGACGTCGGCGGTGGCGTTCATCACGCCGAGGCCGAAAAGACCATCGAGGCGGGAGAGGGAAATGAGCGCGCTAGCTCCGCTGCGACCGGCGGCGCGGAGCGCGGGGGCGGCGACTTGGATGAGGCGGAAGGCGGATTTGAGGAAGGCGTCGCTGCCTTGCGCGGCGGGCCAGAGCAAGACAAGCGCGGCAGGGAGCGGGGCGTTGCGGTCGGCGAGCAGTTCGGTGGGCGTGCCGCGCCGGACGGTGAGGCCGCGTTGCTCCAGGTTCTTCGCGAGCGCGACGGCAAGGCTGGTGGCGTCGTCGGTGAGCCAGACGAGCGAGCCGGGCGCGAGGGTGAGGTGGGGCCGGGTGTCGGCGGCCGGGAACGGCGTGGGGCGGAGGATTTGGCGGGAGAGGGAAGTGGGGCGGGCGTCCTCGCCGGCCTGGGGTCGTTCAACCGTCCCGGTTGAACTGGGGGCTGCAACCGGGACGGTTGCAGGACGGGTGACAGCCGGGACGGCTGCCCCACTAGCCGTGAGGAAGTTCACGACTTCCTGCAAGGTGCGGAGCGTGCCGAGGTGTTCGGGTTTGATTTCGGGGGCGTTGGGGAGGTGGCTGCGGAGGGCAGCCATGATTTCCACGCGCTTGATGGAGTCGATGCCGAGGTCGGAGTCGAGGCCCATGTCGAGATTCAGCATCTCGGTCGGGTAGCCGGTTTTCTCCGCAACAACAGCGAGCAACGCGCGCGTGGCCGATGCCGAATCAATGCCCTTGCTTTCAATCTGATTTGCGGGCGCACCGCTTGAAACTGAAGCCGCAACGGGCACCCGAATCCCCGCCGTCAAAAACTCGACCACCTGCTTGAGGGTTTGGAGCGAGCCAAGATGCTCGGGCTTCACCTCGGGCGCGTCGGGCAGGCGAGTGCGAAGGGCGGCCATGATTTCGACGCGCTTAATGGAGTCGATGCCGAGGTCGCTATCCAACCCCATGTCGAGGTTCAGCATTTCCGTCGGGTAGCCGGTCTTTTCAGCAACAACAGCCAGGACAGCGGGGGCGACGGCCTCGGAGCCAGGACGCACAAGTCCGGGTGAAGTGGTTTGCGGCAAGGCTTCGTTCGCGGCTGCGGCTGTGGGCCTGCGCGCTCCGGCGGAGAGGAAGTCCACGACTTGCTGGAGCGTTTGGAGCGAGCCGAGGTGCTCGGGTTTGACTTCGGGGGCATCAGGCAGGCGCGTGCGGAGCGCGGCCATGATTTCGACGCGCTTGATGGAATCGATGCCGAGGTCGGAGTCGAGGCCCATGTCGAGCGTGAGCATTTCCACAGGGTAGCCGGTTTTCTCGGAGACGACGGCGAGGACGGCGGGGGCGACCGGGCTGGAGGTAGTTGCGGGTTTCGCGGGCGCAACGGACTTCGTGGCAGGTGCCACCTCACCCCGGCCAGCTCCCCCGGTGGGGACGGCGACGGGGGCGGAAGCGGCAGGCTTCGAAGGTGGGGCGGTCAAAGTCGGTGGCGCGACGGGCGTGACTGCGTTGCTGCGGCTTGGAAAGCTGCGCTCCACCGGAGCGGGCGCGAGGCCGAGCAACTCGCGGCGTTGGCCGAGGAGGCCTTCCAACGTGCGGCGCGCGGCTTCCTGGCCGGCGAGGAAATGCGCGTGGAGTTGGGCGGTTTGCTCCTGGAGTTTTTGCAGGGCCATCATGCCTTGCTGGGCGGTTTGCAGGGCGGCGGCGAGGTCGGGGGAAAGTGCCGGCGATTTGTAATCGCCGCCGGGAGCTGCGGACACGTTGGACGGCGGTTGCAAACCTCCGGCACGAGCAGGGGACGAGGTCGGGGTGTTCAAAGTGGACGCGGGCGGCGACTGCAAGTCGCCGGCACGGGCGGCGGGCTTGCTCACGATGGGCGGGCGCGCGGCGGGCTTCGTGGTGCGGACGTTCGCGCCGGAAATCGGGACGGTGAAGGCGGGTTTGCCGGTGGGGGCGACGGGCGGGGCGGTTTCCCATTTCGCCAAATTCACCGTGTGGCCGAGGGCGGCGAGGCGGCAGAGGGCGGTGGCGAGGTCGAGGGTGCCGTTGCGCGCGCCGCGCGAGGCGTCGAGGGCGATGGTCTCCGCGCCGGTGTCGGCGAGGATGGCGGCGGCGAGGTCGCTGAGGACGCGGCCAGGGCCGACTTCGAGGAAGGTGGTCGCGCCGGCGGCGTGCAACGCGCGGATTTCGCCGATGAAGTCCACGGGCTTCGCGAGATGGCTCGCGAGCAAGTCGCGCGTGGCGGATGCGGCCGGCGGGTAAGGCGCAGCGGTCGTGTTCGAGAAGACGGGAATTTGCGCGGCGCTGAAAACAATCTCCGCGAGCGCGGCGGCAAAGGGCTCGCGGGCATCCGCGACGAGCGGGCTGTGGAAGGCGGCGGAGACGGGCAGCACGCGGGCGCGAAGGGAACGCTTCTCGGCTTCGACGGCGGCGCGGTCAATCTGCGGCTTCGGGCCGGCGATGACGAACTGCGACGGCGAGTTGCGGTTCGCGATGACGAGGTCGGGGCCGCCGGCGAGGAGGAGTTCGGCGACGGTTTGCTCGGGCGCGACGACGGCGAGCATCGCACCACGGTCGGCTGCGCCGGGACGGCTGGCCATGAGGCGGCCGCGGACGTTGGAGAGCTTGTGAAGTCCGGCGGCATCGAGGCGGCCGGCGGCGTGGAGCGCGACGAGTTCGCCGTAGCTGTGGCCGGCGGCGAGCTGTGGCGTGACACCGAAGCCTTGCAGCACGCGCAGCGCGCCGAGGCTCACGGCTCCGAGCGCGGGCTGGGCGACTTCGGTGGCCTTGAGCGCGGATTCTTGGGCGCGACGGGCGTCGTCGGAGAAGGCGGGGTGCGGGTAGATGATGTCGCTGAGGCGCGCGGCGGCGGGCTGCTCGTGGGCGAAGGCGGTGTCGGCTTCGGCGAGGGTGTCGAGCAGTTCGGGGAACTGGCAGGCGAGGTCGCGGAACATCCCGGGGTATTGCGAGCCTTGGCCGGGGAAGAGGACGGCGAGCTGGCCGCGCGCGGGCCCGGAGCCGAAGGCGGTGCCGTTGGGGAGGGACCAACTGGTCTTGGTCGGCTCTTTGTCGAGCATGGCGAGAGCCGCGTCGCGGAGCGAGGCGAGGGCGAAATTGCTTTCAGTCCCTTTCGCCAGCGGCAGCAGCAGGCGGAACTTTGCTTCGGCGCGGAAGGCGGCGCGGGACGCGTGCGCGCGGCGGCGGAGGTCAAGCCACGGAAGTTCGGCGGGCAAGGCGGCGAGCTGCGCGCGCAGGTCGGCGAGCGTGTCGGCAGCGAAGGCGAGGATGTCCACGTCGCCGGTCCAATCCACAGCGCGGCGGGCAGAGCCGTGTTCCTCGAGGGCGATGTGGAAGTTCGTGCCGCCGAAGCCGAACGCGCTCACGCCGGCGCGACGCGGGTGCGCGGCGCGCGGGAGCCACGGGCGCTTCGTGGTGTTGAGGTAAAACGGCGACGTGCCGGGCGCGGCTTCGTCGAGCGGCTGGTTCACCTTGATGGTGGGCGGGAGAACTTTTTGTTCGAGCGCGAGCGCGGCCTTGATGAGACCGGCGACACCGGCGGCGGCTTTCGTGTGGCCGATTTGCGACTTCACGGAACCGAGCGCGGCCCAAGTGCCGTCGGGTTGCGCGGCGCGGAAAACCTTCGCGAGCGAACGCAGCTCCGTGGCGTCGCCGACCTTCGTGCCGGTGCCGTGGGCCTCGACGAGTTCCACGGTGGTGGGGCTGATGCCGGCGGCGGCGTAGGCGCGTTCCATCGCCTGGACTTGGCCTTCGGAGCGCGGTTCGTAAATCGCGCCGCCGCGACCGTCGCTGGAGGAGCCGATGCCCTTGATGACGCAGTAAATATTGTCGCCGTCGCGCTCGGCGTCGGCGAGGCGCTTCAGGACAATCATGCCGATGCCTTCGCCGAGGATGGTGCCATCGCCGTCGCGGTCGAACGGCCGCGCATTCCCCGACGGCGAGAGCGCCGGGGTCTTGCTGAAGCACATGAACATGAAGATGTCGTTGAAGGTGTCGATGCCACCGGTGATGACCATGTCCGAGCGGCCCGCCTCCAACTCCAGCGCGGCGAGGTGCAACGCCGCGAAGCTGCTCGCACACGCGGCGTCCACGACGCAGTTCGTGCCGCCCAAGTCGAGGCGGCTCGCGATGCGACCAGCGGCGACGTTGCCGAGCAGGCCGGGGAAGGAATTTTCCTGCCACGGCACGTAGCCGTCGGCGATACGCTGCACGACATCTTCGGCGACATCGTTCGCGACGCCGGCTTCCGCAAGCGCGCGCCGCCAGATGGGATGACCGAGCCGCGCGCCGAGCGGGATGACGAGTTCGAGCGCGCCGGTGACGCCGAGCAGCACGCTGGTGCGCTGGCGGTCAAAGGCCTTCTTGTCGTAGCCCGCGTCGGCGAGGGCCTGTTTCGCCGCGACCATGCCGAGCAATTGCGTCGTGTCCGTGGCCTCGATGTCCTTGGGCGCGATGCCGAACTCCAGCGGGTTGAAATTCACCGGCGAAATGAACCCGCCGCGCTGCGCGTAGGTCATGTCGGGCGCCTTCGGGTCGGCGTTGAAAAAGTCCGCGCCGCGCCAGTGCGAGGCGGGGATGGGCGTAATGGCGTCTGCGCCGGCCTTGAGGTTGCGCCAGTAAGCGCGCAGGTCATCTGCCTGCGGGAAGATGGCGCTGAGACCGACAATGGCGAGGGGCGTGGACTGGCTCATCACGAGGCGGGGGGAAACCACGAATGGACACGAATGGACACGAATAAAGAGGGGGCGGAGCGGCGGGCGGGCTGAGAGCGGAGCAGTGGGGAGATGAGGCCCTCGCACAGCAGCTCTGGGAAGGATTCTTCTGCCTTCATTCTCTTGCCACCCTCACGGCTGTTGAGGTGGCAGGAGAATGAAGGCAAGAGAATGGGGGAGTGTTTGCGCGTGCTCGTGCCGGCGACTTGCAGTCGCCGTGTTGCGGGTGGGCTCGTCAGCGCGCGCTCGAATTGGTGTTTCCCACAGACGGCGACTGCAAGTCGCCGGCACGGGGTGCGGCGCGCTCGGACGCAAAGGCTTGGAGCTTGGAGCTTCATCTCAGTCCGCTTTCACCAACTCATGGAGTCGCTCCGCTTCGATGGGCACGCACGCCGTTTCCTCCGCTGACAGCGCCGTTCCCTGCACACGCAGCGCGACCGCGCGCAGGTGCTTGGCCGCGCCGTAGAGGAGGTTCAGCGCAACGGTCTCGGCCCGGCGATTCTCCGGGGCGGCGAGGAAGGTGCCGCGCGTCCACTCGTTGAACGCGCCCATCGCAGGGCCGCACCAGACTTGGTAATCGAGCACGCGCGAGGGTTCGCCCGCGTTTGCCCAGCGCGAGCTGAGGCCGAGGTAGCTGCGGAAGACGAGCGCCATCTTGTGCTTCGCGTCGCGCTCGGCGCGCTCGACTTGCGCGGGGTCGCGCGTGAGCCAGAAGGCCCGCGTGCTCGCCCACGTCTCGGCCAGCGTGGCGCGGAAGAACTGCTTCTCCAATTGTGCGCGGTCGGCGTCGGGAATCGCGTCGAGACTCGGATACGCGCGGAAAAGCTCCCACAACTTCGCGGCGCGCATCGGGAACATCGTGCCGCGCTTGAGGACCTGAAGCTTAACGCCCATCTCGAACATGTCGGCGGCGGGAGCCATCGCAGTGTCGGCCTGCTCGGCTTGCGCCAGCATTTTGCGCACGGCGTCGCAGGAGCCGGACTCGACGCACGCCTGGTTCACCGAGCCGGTGACGACGTAAGCCGCGCCCATCGCGAACGCCGCCGCGAGTCCCGCCGGCGTGGCCAGCCCGCCCGCCGCACCGACGCGGAGCGGTTGCGCGTAGCCGAACTGCGCCTGCAAGCGGTCGCGCAACGCCAGCAGCGTGGGCAGCAGCGTGACGAGCGGGCGATTGTCCGTGTGCCCGGCAGAATCCGCCTCCGCCGTCACGTCCTGCGCGACGGGGATTTGCGCCGCGAGCGCGGCCTGCTCGGCGGTGAGTTCGCCGGTGCGGACTAGCTCGTTCAGCATCTCCGCTGGTGGCGGGGAGAAAAATTGCGTCGCCACCTCGACCCGCGAGACCTTCGCCATGATGCGGTTGGGCGTAACGATTTGCCCAGTTGCATCGCGATGAATGCCCGCGACGCGGAAGCGCACGACCGGCAGCGTGAGCCGCAGGTAAGCCGACGCCTCGATGAGCCGCAGCCCGCGTTGGATGAACATCCGCGCCACCGCGTCTTCGAGCGACGGCTCATTCGGGCTGTGGATGAGGTTCACGCCGAAGGGCAGCCCGGGGATTTCCGTTTGAAGCCGGTTCAGCGCCGCCTCCACGCGGTCCTTTCCCAGCCCCGCCGCGCCGAAGAAGCCGAGCATCCCGCCGCGCGCCATCGCCTCGACCAGTTCGACCGATGCGATGCCATTGGCCATCGCCCCCGCCACGTAGGCGTGACGTAAGCCGTGGTCCCGCCGGAACGACGCGTCGCCCAAGCTGGCCAGCACCTGCGCAACTCCGGGGAAATGGTCGTTCGCAGACGCGCCTGGCTGACTCCGACAAGGGAGTGTGCCAGTGGCCGTTTTGGTCGTCGTTTCTAACTCAATCATTACCGACTCGCAGTTCGGACGCCGCGAAACAGCCGGGCATCAGAGGAATGCCGTTCGGCCCGGCTTTTCGCGGACGAAGCGGCGGGGATTTGAACAGCATTTGGTGGCGATTAACCATCAAAATGTTCTGCCTGTCGGTGAGGCCGCGCGGCGCTTAGAGGGAAGACGGCATTTTTTCCGCCGCGACTTCCAGCCACCTCACAGCAGGGCTGACTGAAACTTGGGCGACAGAGGTTTGCAGTTGAAGGATTTTGTCACTCTGCCGTCGAAGGCCCAAAGATTACTCAGCCATGAATTCATCCTTCATCTCCCGCCGCACCGCCCTCAAAGGACTCGGAGCCACGTTGGCTCTGCCTTGGCTGGAGGCGATGGGGCCCATGACCGGTTGGGCCGCCGGGAATACGCCGGCCAGCAAGGCGGCCCCGAACCGGATGGCGCTCCTCTATGTCCCCAACGGCAAAAACATGGTGGATTGGACCCCGCAGGCGGAGGGGGAATTGGCCGCCGAGCTGCCCGCCATTCTCCAACCGCTGGCCGAGCATCGTAAGGATTTCTCCATTCTTACCGGACTGACCGCCGACAAGGCCCGCGCGCATGGTGACGGCGGAGGTGACCACGCCCGCGCACTGGCTGCCTTCCTCACTGGGGCCCAGCCTCGGAAGACGGACGGCACGGACATCCGGGCGGGGGTGTCGGTTGATCAGGTCGCGGCCTCGCGCCTCGCGGACCAGACCCGGCTGGGTTCGTTGGAGATCGGCACCGAGGCGGGTTCCATGGCTGGCAACTGCGACTCGGGTTACTCCTGCGTTTATTCC
>Ga0255204_1000207_pt1 | contig 18610 bp, 12 predicted proteins | sample Miss_Colum_RepC__2_FD_188418 | JGI IMG/M metagenome (GOLD analysis project Ga0255204, IMG submission 188418) | Freshwater microbial communities from Mississippi River, Louisiana, United States - Miss_Colum_RepC_8h | ecosystem: Environmental > Aquatic > Freshwater > River | place: USA: Louisiana... | reverse complement strand
CATTCATGCCGTAGCCGAGCACGACAACATTCGCCGGCCACTTTGCCAGCAACGTCTTCAAGTGCTCGACATAACCCTCGGCCCGCAGTCGGTGGCCGACCTCGTCACCCGTCCACGCGAGGCTGCGCACGCGGAGGTTTTTGTCCGGATGGGCGAGCTGCAAATACGCCTCCATCGTGCCCGCTTCGAGCAACCGCTCGACCATCGAGTTGCCGTAGAAAAGAATCGTGTCGTTCTTCGCCAGCGGCAGGACCGCAGTAGCAGAAGGCCCGGCGGCAAAGACTGTGGCCGCGGTCAGAGCGAGGAATAGGAAAAGGCAGCGCATCATGCGAGGGAGAGCATTGGCAGGGAAACTTAGGGCAGGGAAGCCGCGATTGAAGTCAGGTGAGCAACAGATGAAAAACGCGCGACGCGGTGCCCGTGGCTTTGGTGTCGTGGCCGGGGGCGATGCGGACGCTCGCGATAACAGGAGCGTTCACCGAGTTGAAGGGGGGCCAGCAATCTGCAAGCGATGAAGGGCACCGTAGCTGTCTCCCCGAAGGACGATATCGGCGGTTTGCACAATTGCGGTGGGGGTGGCGGGGATCGCTTCGTGGCGTGTGATCAGTTTGCCTTCGAGACTCCAACTGGCGGCGGTGCGGTCGCGCCCGGTGGTGAGCAGGTGGCCGCCTGGCGTCCACGCGAGCGCGAGAACGCCTTTGGGCTGCTTGCCATACGTGCCGGGCGTTTTGGGGTTGTGGATGTCCGTGAGCGTGGCGGTGGGAAAGCCGTCCTTCATGTCCCAGAGAATGACGCTGCCGTCCTCGCTGGCGCTGGCGAGCAGGCGTCCGTCGGGCCGCCAGCGCAGGGCGGTGATGGCGTCTTTGTGCTCGCTGAGGCTGAGGGCGATGCCGCCGCTCGGCGCGTCCCAGAGATGGATGCCGCCCGCGCGGTCGGCGGTGGCGAGTTGTTTGCCATCCGGGCTGAACTCGAGGGCGGTGACCCAGTCGGTGTGTTTCTTGATGGTGTAGGCGAGGCTGCCATCGCGGGTGCGGAAGACTTTCACGCTCTTCGATGGCCCGCCGAGCGCGATGAGGCTGCCGTCGGCGCTGAGGTCGGCGGCGAGCACGGCATCGTTTTCATCCCCCACGGCAGTGAGCCGTTTTCCGCTGCGAACATCGAAGAGCACCGCCTTGCCGCTCTGCACGGGCTTGCCTCCGGCGGCGAGCAGCAAGGCCCCATCGCGGCTGAAGTTCAGCGCAAACGGGATGCCTTCGGGAAAGGGCAGCGTGCCGAGCGCGGCACCGGTCTCCGCGTGGGCAAGCTTCACGCAACCATGCCCAGCGATGGCGACCAACGGTGCCCAGGGGCTGGCGGCCAGCGCGGTGACGGGGTGCGGGCGCGCGGGCTTGGCCTCGGCAAAAGCGGGCAGGCGCTCCGGCATGGCGGGCTTCTCGGGCTTGCCACCCGTCGGTGTTTTGAAATCGAGCGCAGCCACCTCACGCGCCTTGCTGCCGCTGTTCTCAGGCAGGCCGGCGACTATCCACTGCCGGATGAGTTCGATTTCAGCCGCGGGCAATTTGTCCGACTTCGGCGGCATGGGTTCCACGTCGGGGGCGTGCGTGATGGATTGGAAGAGCAGGCTGGAATTGGGCCGTCCGGCTTGGACGGCGGGGCCGCTGGAGCCGCCTTTGAGCAGGCTGGCGTAGTGCTGGAGATTGAGGTCGGCCTTTTGCTCGTCGTCGCCGTGGCATTTGAAACAGCGGGCCTTGAGAATGGGGCGGATGTCGTCCTCGAACGTCACCTTCGCCGGCGCGGCGGCCAAAATGGCGGGCGCGGCCAGCATCGCGAGGATGGCGGGCAGTTTCATGGTTCAGTGTTGGAAAAGGAACTCGGTGGAGTTGAGCAGCGCCCACCACAGGTCTTTGTAATCGGCCTCGACTGGCGAGCCACCGATGATGTCGCGGAAGGCGCTTCGCTCTTTGGCTCCCGGCTCGCGACCGAGCGTGCGAATGAAAAGGTTGGTGACGATTTCCTCCGGCTTGCGGCCTGACTTCAGTGCGGAGGCGACGACGGTGCTGGCTTGCAGCTTTTTCAGCACAGTGTCGCCGTTGATGAGATGCAGCGTTTGCGCGAAGGACGGCGCGGTGACCTCGTCGTCCGCGCAGACGGACTTGCGTTCGCTTTCGCCGAAGGCGGTGAGGAAGTAGCTGCCTTGCTTGCGACCGCTTTCATAGACCTGCATGGCGCGGTGGCCGGGTGGCAGCGACTTGAAACGGGTCTCGAAACCCGTGGCGGTGGCGATGGCATCCAGCGCCATCGCCGCAGGTAGCCGGCGCACGGCGGCGTGGGAGAACTGGCGGTCGTCGCCGCGATTCGTTTCATTTGTCGCCGCGCTGAGTTGGTAGGTGCGCGAGGTGACGATGTCGCGGATGAGCGCCTTTTGGTCGAAGCGATGCTCCACCAGCCGGCGGGCCAGCGTGTCGAGCAGCGGGCCGTTGCTGGGCGGGTTGGTGATGCGGAAGTCGTCGAGCGGCTCGACGATGCCGCGCCCGAAAAAGTGCGCCCAGATGCGGTTGGCGAGGTTGCGGGTGAAGAGCGTGTTCTCCGGCGCGGTGAGCCACGCGGCCAGCGCGGCGCGCGGGTCGCGGCCCTTGGTGTCCGGCGCATCGCCGCCGAGGAACCTCGCGGGCACGGGCCGCTCGTCGAGCATGTGGGCGGCGGGTGGGGCGCTGTTGTCGTTGTAGATGTAGAACTCGCGCGGCTCGCTGGCGACCTTGCGTTTCACGCCGGTGAAGAAGCTGACAAACCCGTAGTAGTCGTCCTGCGTCCAGCGGTCGAAGGGATGGTTGTGGCACTCCGCGCACTGGATTCTCATGCCGGTGAAGAGCTGCGCCACGTCCTGTGCCACCGCTTTGGCGGAGTAATTTCCGGCGGGCAGCATGGTGTAAAAATTGGACTCGGGCTGGATGAAGTTGCTGCCCCGCGCCGCAATCTGCGCCTGGGCGAAACGATTCAGCGGCGTGTTGCCCGCGAACTGCCGGGTGAGCCACTCGAAGTAGGCCAGCGCGGCCTTGTGGTCGGTGCCGCTGCCGCTGTTCGTGTCGCCCAGCAGCTTCAGCCAGCCGGCCCATTTGGCAGCCCAGAGCTCGGCGTATTCGGGCCGCTTCAGCAGGGCATCCACCAGCCGTGCTCGCCTGTCGGCGGACTTGTCGGCCATGAAACGGCGATACTCCTCCTCCGTCGGCGGCAGGCCGATGAGGTCGAACGTGACGCGGCGGAGGAACGTGGCGTCGTCGCACAGGTCCGAGGGCAGGATGCGGAGCTGTTGCAACCGCCGGAGCACGGGTTCGTCGAGTGCGTTGAAGGCCACGGCACTGGCGGGCCACTGGAAATTATCCCGCTCCGGCAGCACCACCACTTCCGCACCGACGGTGAATCTGTCGAAGCGGGCGAAGACATCCGTCGCGCCGCGACTGCCGGGCTTCACCACGCCGTCGTCGCCGATGGCGGCCACGGTTTTGTTGTTCGAGGAGAACAGCGCGAGGCTGGTGACCTCCCGCGACTGACCGTTGGAATAACGGGCCACGACGCGCAGCGGCTGGCTGGCGCGGCTTTTGTCGAACAACAGCGCGGCTGGTTGCAAGGCGATGCCGGTGACGAGCGGCACCGCCTGGTCGTCATCCGGCGCGCCCTGCTGAATCCAGCGCAGCAGCGTGCGGTAGTGCGGCGAATCCTTCTCCAGCAACTTCCCGCCCGTGTGCGGCACGGCATTGATGGCTTTGAGCAGAAGCAGGCTTTGCTCCGGCGCGGCGACATCCACGCGCCGGCCGACGATTTGCTGCGCGAGGCGAAAGTAGTCGCCCGCCGCGTCGTAACCAAACAGCGACAAGCGAAAGCCATCCTTGCCACTCGCCGCGCCGTGACAGCCACCGGAATTGCAGCCCGCGCGGAAAAAGACGGGCATCACATCGCTGCGGAAACTCACGGCGGGTTCGGCGGCGGGCAGCGATGCCGCCATGAAGGTTAGCAACCAGAAGTGTTTCATCACGCGATGGAGGTTCATTTGCTGCCCTTGGCTGGGTCCACCCGCAGCGTGCCGCTGCCGCTCTGCTGGCGCATGGGCTGGCCGTTTTCGAGGATGGTGATTTCGGCGGCGAGTTCCTTGTATTGGCCGACGAGCGCGTCGTGGGTCACCTCGACGCGGAAGGCGCAGGTTTTGTCGCCGACGGTGATTTGCGGCAGCGGCTCGAGTTGTCTCACGCCGTGCGGCAGGCGCAGCAGTTTGGCGGAGGCCTTGCCTGTGAAAGGCCGGTGATGCGTCAGCGAGGCGGTGAGTTCCCCGCTCTTGCCGCGCTCAATGGCAGCGCGCTGAAAGTTCACCGTGAGATAAGGCTCGGAGACATCGAGCTGGATGACGGGCGTCGTCACCAGCCGGCACCCGGCACCGAAGAGCACATCGCCCTTCACCGTCGTGGCCGTCACGGTGATGGGCCAGACGCCGGGCATCGCGCTCGCGGCCGCGCGCAGGCGCAGTTGCGCGGTGGATTGACCGGGCGGCACGGGAACCGGCGGACCTTTCTCCACGCCGGGCGGCAACCAGTCGGCTTGCAACTCCAGCGGTTCGTCAAAGCCCGCTTCACGCCGCACCTGCAAATCCAGCGTGACCTCGCCGTTGCGTGCGAGGGACACGCGCGAGGCACCGCATTCCAGCCGCATCGGCGCGGGGTCCACGACCGCGAGGGCGAAGCGGTCCGCAGTAGCTATGTGCCAGGCGAAGCCGCCGCGCCGGTCCGTGTAAGTGAAGCCTTGCTGCGGCCGGCCGTGCAGCGGCGTGCCATCCACGGCACGGGCGAGGAGCTGGATGAAATGCACGCCGGGTCGCGCGCGCGCATTGGCGATGAACTGCACAGGCATCTGGCGCAAGCCATTGACATACCGTGGAGCCTGCATCGTCACGCCTTCTGGCAAGCCCACCGCATCCAGTTCCACTTCGCCCTTGAATGAAGGGCCCGCGCCCTCGCCGAGCGAGACATTGAGCGTCCAGCGATTTCCTTGCGGCACGGTGAAGGCCACGGCACGCGGCTGCTTGAAGGCGAATTGACCATTCACATAAGGATGCAGTCCCTCGCGATGTGGCGTCACCTCCACGCGGTAAACGTGACCCATGCCGCCAAAGCCCCGCGTGTCCCGCACCGTGAGCACATAGTCTGCCGTCTCCTTCGCGTGAAAGGTTAGCACGGGGTCGAGAAGGTCTTTGGGACGCAGACGCGTATGACACGACCAGTAACCGCGCTCGGCGAGCGTGGCGTCGTCCGCCTCGGCCAGGGCGGGCGCATACGGCGCGGCTCCCGCTTTCCGAACCGAGATGCTGGCGTCCAGCGTGGTGCCGAGCGTGCGGGCAAAGACGCGCAGTTCGAGCCTCTCGCCTTTTGCCGCGTGGAACCGCCATTCATCCACCTCGCCGTCCTTCTCGATGACGCCATTGAAGGCCACGGGCGCGTTGAACGTGCGCTGCATCGTCTCCGCAGACTCCAGCACGTTCTCGTGCGGCGTCACACGCAAGGGCAGCGCCACCGGCGTGAGCACACCGCCCGCCTCGGCATGGAAACGGTAAAAATCCAGTTCGCCCGAGCCAACGCCCTGCGCGGGCAACGCGATGCTTTGCTCAAAGAACTCACCCGCATCGCCGCGCAGTCGCAGCGTGAGTTTTTCTCCGGGCCGTCCGCCGGGTGGATAGACCGTCGTGGGAACGGCGAACGCGCCGAGATGCAGCCGGTAAAAACAATGCGGTCCCGGCGTGTGCATCTGCTGCGAGACCTCCACCACATGCAGACCGTCCATCGCCGCTGTCACGCTCGCCAGCGGGTCCTGCACGAGGAGTGCCGTGTCATCGCAGCGGGCTAGTTCGCCGCCATCCGGGCCGAGGACACGAATCTGGCAGTCGTTCTCCGCACCGATGTGCTGTGTGCCGAGCCGCACGGCTTCCAGCACCACGCCGAGCCGTTGTCCCTTCTTCAGCTCCACCGCGAAGCAATCGCGGTCCATGTCTTCGCCCGGCAGGATGCGGCCGCTGACCGTGGAGTTTGGCGCAATCACCTGCGCTTTGGCTGGCAGGTCGTTTTGACCGCGCACGGTTTCGGTTTCGCTCACGGTGGGAAATGGGCTGACGTGAAACGTCACCGGCTCGGCCAGCAGCGTGCGCGTGCGGAGACGCAGCAAATGTTCGCCGAGCGGGCAGTCCTTGGCGATTTCGAGACGCGCGGTCACATACGCGGTGACCTTGCCTCCGTGCGCGTAACCTCCCTTGTCATCCACGGGAACGGGCGCGGACACGGAGAGGCAGCGGATGCCTGGAGAGTAGCCCACCACCTCGACCGGGTCGTCGAGGTAGATGCCGTGGAACCGCACCTTCACCGTCTCGCCGCGGCCCGCGCCACGCGGCCAGGCGTATTCCACCATGTGCTCAAGGGCGCTCGCCTGTGCGGCCAGCCCGATGACCAAGAGGCAAAGCAGGCGTTTCATGCCAGCAGGCCTTTCACCACTTTGCCGCCGCGCACGATGTCAATGGGCCGCTCGCCCGCAGCCATGAGGCGTTTGTCCGAATCAATGCCGAGCTGATGGTAGCACGTCGCGAGGAAGTCCTCCACGCTCACCGCGTCGCGCGCCGGTTCCGCCGCGATGCTGTCACTCGCTCCGTAAATCTGGCCGCGCGTGATGCCGCCGCCCGCGAGCGCCAGCGAAAAGCACTTCGCGTGATGGTCGCGCCCCGCGCTGGCGTTCACCTTCGGCGTGCGGCCGAACTCCGTCATCACCATCACCAGCGTGGAATCCAACAGCCCGCGCTGCTCCAGGTCCGTGATGAGCCCGGCGAACGCGTGGTCAAACGGCGGCAGCGCCTCATTGAAATAGCCGCTGATGCGCGTGTGCGTGTCCCAGCCGTTGTCGCCCTCATAAACGACGGAGACAAACCGCGCCCCAGCCTCCACCAAACGCCGGGCCAGGATGAAACGCTCGCCCACGGTGAAGAGCTGCTTCGCGCGCCCGCCGCGATACTGGCCGCAGCCGTAAAGCTTCCGCATCGCCTCGGACTCCCCCTTCATGCTGAAGGCCGCCTGCGCCTGCGATGACGACATCAAGGCGTAAGCCTGCTGGTAAAACTCACCCATCGTGGCCAGCGCCGAGCCGTCCGTCTCCAGCGTGCGGAAATGCTCCTCCACCGCCGCGCGCAGGGATTTGCGCTTCTCGAAGGTCCGCTCCTTCACCTCGCCCGGCAGCGAAACATCCCGCACCTGAAAGGCGCTGTTGCCGGGGTCCGACGCCACATTGAAGCAGCCGAACTTCGCCGGCAGATAACCCGTGCCCGCCTGCGTCAGCGCCGCCGGCACGCCAATCCACGCGGGCAGATGATTCATGCCGCCCAGCTCATGCGACACAATCGCGCCCATCTGCGGATGCTGGATGGCTGGCGTGGGCAAGTATCCCGTGAGCAGATGATAACTCGCCTGGCTGTGGTCGGGAATCTTGCCCGTGATGCTGCGGACCACCGTGAACTTGTCCGCGATGGCGGCGCAGCGTTTCAGGTTCTCGCTGAACACGACCCCGGGCAGCTTGGTTTTCACCACCCCGAGCGCGCCGCGATACTCGATGGGCGCCTCCGGCTTCGGGTCCCAAGACTCCTGATGCGCGCAGCCGCCGGGCAGGAAAATCTGGATGACGTTCTTTGCCTTTGCCTTCAGCGGCGCGCCCTCGGCGGCTTCGAGCTTCAAATAGTCGCCGAGCTTCAACCCGAGCGCGCCGAGTCCACCGACCTGGAGGAAATCGCGCCGTGACCGAGCGAGCCCGCGAAAACCCGCGCAGCCGTCGGTGAAATGAGTGAGGTCTGGATTCATAGCGATGAGAAAAAGTTAGCGCCACTTCGCCGTCTCGGCCGAAGGCCGGTCCAGCGCGCGCAGCCGCACGTCGTCGGTAAAGTGCGCGCCCAGCACGGGCGAATGTGGCCCCCTGCCCTTGCGGACCGCGCGGATTTGCACCAGCAGCAGGTTTGCCTCGCGCGGCACGGTCATTTGAGCTGAAAGCCGCTGCCAGGTGCCCGGTTCGGCATCAGCCAGCTCTTCCTTGTCCGCCTGTGCCAGCGCCAGTTCGCGGCGCTCACGCCACACCGCCGGCGCATCTGCAGCGGAACCGCTGAACGCCATCAACCCCACGCCGAACGCCGTCTTTTCGCCGCCGCTGACCGCCGCTTGATTGAACCGGGCTGAAACCTCAATGACCGCGAGTTCATGTCCCAGCGCCGCGCGCGCCTCGGTGAGGTCCACGACCTGCCACAGCTCCCCTGCCGAGGGCATGACGCCCGCCGGACTGAGCCGGTTGTCCGTGCGGAGAAACTTCAGCATCCGCTTGCCCTCGCTCGGCACCATCTCCGGCCCTCCCTCGGAAAGCGTCGCGAAATCACCGCTCCAAAGCCCCGTTCTCGCCGGCACAAACTCCGCCGCCGGTTCCACGCCTGACTCAAACCCACCATCCGCCAGCGGCACCGGTATGCCTTCATTCACCAACCCGCGCTGCATGACCAAGCCATACACCAGCGAGGCACTAAAAAGGCCGACCACCAAGCCAGCCGCGGCGGCTGCCAGCGCGCGCCGCCATGCGAAAGGCCGCGCAGCCAACTTGATTGGAGCAACCGGCCCACCCGCCGCAGCGGCGGGATCGAGCAGCGCCACAATGCCCTCCTCCCTCAAGCAGTTCACGATGGCCTGCTCATCCGCCAGCAGACGCGCCATCAGCCGGCGGGCCCCGGCGTTGCTCCGCAGCAGCGCGTTCAACTCCGCGCGGGCCGCCGCATCACGCTCCTCACGGGCCCGGTGCAGCAGCGTGAGCATTCGCGTCTCCAGGGAAATCATCTCGTCCTTCATGATGCGGTTCTCAGTTGGGCCTCGATGCACTCGCTCAAAAGCTGCCGCACGCGCAGCAGCGTCATCTTCACTGCGCTCTCGCCGCGCCCGGCGGACTGCGCGAGCTCCCGCACGCTGCGGCCCTCGATGTAGTGCGCGTGCAGCAACTCGCGCTGCTCCCGCTTGACCCGCCGCAGACAGTGCTCCAGCGCCTCGCGCCGCGCGGAGAACGCCACGGCCGCAGCCTCCGCGTCATCAGCCATCGCCAGCACCACGTCCTCATCCAGCACCAGCCGGTCACGCATCTTGTCCCGCAGATGCGACAGCGCCACGAAGCGCGCCACCGCAAACGCCCACGGCAGGAACGCGGTCTCGGGATTCCACTCCGCCGCCTTCTGCCACAGCTTCACACACGTCGCCTGCAACACCTCGCGCGCATCCTCGCGCCGGGCCACATTGGCGTAGCAAAACGCCTCCAACGCCGGCTGATGCCGCGTCAGCGCCTCAATGAACCGTGTTTCATCAAACTGGGATGCCATGTCGGCGGGATATTCCGGCCGGGCGGGAGTGGGTCACATCAAAATTGAGGAACTATCACCAGCTCCCCGCGATGCCACTTCAATCCAGCACGAGGAGAAGTGCAAATTCACAGGAGGAATAGCTTTTTGCTAGCGGTCCGCTTTGAGCATGGCGATCTGGAAGCCGGTGATCTGGGCGAGCTGCTTCAAATCACCTCAGAGGAGGACAGTCGTGCTGCTGGCCCCGATGATTTTGGCCTTGGGCAGCTTGATGACGTCCACGCGCCCCTTCGTAAGCGGCTCGAAAGTGCCGGGCTTTCAGCTCTTGCTGATCGCGCCGACAAGTAAATGCGCGGTGCCTTCGACCACACGGAAAACCAACGCCGATTCGGCGCCTCAATGCGCGTGCTTGAAGGCCGCGTGGTCGGCTTTTCCCTCTGCCAGCAAGTAGGCGAGCAGGTCGAGCACTTGCTCCTTGTCCAGCGAGTTGAGCAAGGCGGCGGGCATCAGTGAGAGCGCGGAGGCTTTGCGCGACTTGATGGCGGTCTTGGCGACCTTCTGCACTTGGGCGGCGGTCGGGCCGGTTTGGATGGTCACCGTGGTCGCGTCTTCGGCGAGGATGAGGCCGGTGGAGGAGTTCTCGTCGCCGAGGTCGAGCGTCACGCTGCGATACTTCTCTTCGATGGCCTTGGAGGGTTCGAGGATTTCCTGCAACACGGCTTTGGCGTCGCCTTTGTATTTCTTCACCACGTCGCTGAGGCTTGGGCCGAAGGCGACGCCTTCCTTGCCGAGTTGATGGCACTGGGCGCAGGCGAGCGCGGTGAACTGCTGCTGGCCGCGCGCAAAGTTGCGGTGCGCGCCGACGCGCTTCAGGTCGTCGGTGAAGTCGGCGATTTTCCACTCGGTAATCTTGACCGTCGGCTCGGGGTTCTTGGCGAGGAACTCGGCGGGGTTGTCCGCCACGATGAGCACGCCGCGCATCACGCGCCAGTGGCCCGGGAAGGTGCAGAGGTAGGGATACCGACCGGGTTGGGTGGGCGCGGTGAAAACCAGCTCGGCTTTCTGGCGCGGTTGCACGAGCTGGGTAGCGTGGAGGACTTTCGTCGAGGCGGGAATGTAGGCTCGGGTCAAACCGTCGGGCTGGGTCGCGAGTTGGTCCGCGAGCGCGCCGACTTCCTCGGCCGCACCGGGCGCGAGAATCAGGAGGTTGTGCAGCATGAGGTCGGGGTTTTCAAAAATGAGGCGGACCTTCGCGCCGGTTTTGACGCGGAGTTCGTTGGGGGCGAACTGCATCTTGTTCGGCACGGCCTGAACGATGAGGGCGTCGCCAAGGCTGGCGTTTGCCTTCGCATACTCGGCGGCGGAAGCGTTGAGCTGATTGGTGCTTGAAGCGGGATGCGCCGTCGTGAGGCGTTGACCGAGCGGGTCGTAGAGGAAGACGGCCGGGGGATTCTTGATTTTCCGAAAGTTGACGTCGATGACATTGAGCCCAGCTCGCAGATCGAGTTGAACCTGCTGGTCTTTGAGCCACATGGAATCGGAGGAGAGGAGCTGCACCCCATTGACGAGGATATCGAGGTAGCCGTGGTGGACTGAGAGGACGGCAGGCTGAGGGGCATCGGCCCGGACAAAAGTGCGGTGCGCACCCTGCCCGAGATCCAGCCAGTGGGCCACGCGGGTCTCGGGGGCAATTTCCAGGACGGGGACGCTGCGGCCTTTGGCTGGTTGGGTGCCGTGCTTGAGGTCGCCGAGCATGTGTTGCACAGCGGCATTGGTGGTGGTGAGCCCATGCAGCGCGTGCTCGACGGCGGGCATGGCGGGACGAAGGTGGGCGATAGCGTCCACGACTTCCATCTGCACGCGCGGGTGCGGGTCGGTGGCCATCTGGTGGAGGAGGCCGGCGGTGTTCGCCAGGCGGCTGGCTTGGAAACGGATCATGCGAACGGCGGCGGCGCGATGCTGGAAGGATTCGGACTTCAGAAGTTCGGCGAGCAGCGCGGGGCGCGTTTGGTCGAGTCCCTCGGCGACGAAGAGCGCTTCGAGCGCGGACTGGTTGAACTCGGGCGTCGCGCGGTCGAGCGCGGCGACCCACTTGTCCAAAGCCGGCAGCATGGCCGCGCCATTCTTTCGCAGCTCAATTCGCGCGTGGTGGCGAACGATGTTCTGCGGATGCTGGAGGAGCGCGAGCAGTTCGGAAACGCCCGCTCCCTCGATGCGCGGGAAGTCTTTCACCACCGGCTTCGCATCGTGCACCACGCGCCAGATGCGGCCGTGGTCGTGATCCCAGTGCGGGTCGCGCATCGGGTGTTGCGCGTGCCCGATGATCGGGCTGCAAAAATCGGAGACGTAGAGCGCCCCGTCGAAGCCAAACTCAAGGTCGGCCGGCCGGAACGCGGCGTTGGGCGAGGACACCACGTCGATCCGCTGCGATCCGCGCACGGCGCCGCGGCTGTAATCGTATTTCCACAACGACACGGTGTAGTTGCCGAGCAACGAGGCTGACGCCATGCCTTGCTGGTAGTCGTCGGGAAAATTCGGGCTGGAGATGCTCGCGATGCCGGAGCCTTTGCCGTTGCTGCCGGGGTTGCCGTAGCTGAACGGGTGATACACCCCGAGTGGCGTCCATGTGAGTGCGAGTGTGTCGAGCGGCAGGCCGTCGCCATACATCTGGAAAATGTTGCCGGTGCGGTCGTAGGTGATCTTCCACGGATTCGGCGTGTTGCTTTGCCACTCGGTTTCGACGCGCCCGGTTCGCGGGTTCAGCCGGTAGGTCGTGGCGTCAATGCCGCGCACCACACCGAACGGCGTCTCCAGGGTGGAGCGGTGGAACACGCCGTCGCAGAACAGCACGTGGCCGATCGGATCGGTCGCAATCATCCCGCCGTGGTGAGAGTCGGTCACGTCGATGCCGCGAAACAACTCGCGCTTCGTGTCAGCCTTGCCGTCGCCGTTGGTGTCGGTCATCAGCCAAAGCTTCGGCTGCTCGGAAATGATGACGCCCCACTCGGTGAAGGCGACGCCGTCAAGCGCGTCGAGGCCCTCGGCGAAGGTCGTGCATTTATCCGCCTTGCCGTCGTGGTTGGTGTCTTCGAGGACGATGATCTTATCCTGCGGCGGCAGTCCCGGCACGGTGTGGGGAAAGGACGGCATGGTCACAACCCAGAGCCGGCCGCGCGCGTCGAAGGCGATCTGCACCGGGTTTCTCAGGTCGGGGAACTCCGCCTCCGACGCGAAGAGATTCACGGTGAAGCCGGCCGCGACTTTGAACTCCGCCTGCGCCTCGGCGGGCGGCTTGATGATGCCGGTATTCTTGCCGTCGTCGCGGCCCTTGATCGGCGGCAGCGGCGGCAGCCACGGCAGCGAAATGTCGGCGAACTTCTTGGCGGGAGTCGCGGCCAGTTCATGCACGACCGCTTCGGTCGCAGCGATCATCTCGTGGTAGCGCGGGATCTCGGCGTCGTTCTCGGCCTGGCGCTTGCGCACCCCGTAGTAAAGGTCGGCGTTCTTCGGGCGAACAACCTCGGCGACGTAGTAGTTCTTTCGCGCCACGGCCTTCACCACTTCCGCCACCCGGGCCGCGTCCGCATTCGCCACCGCTGCGTCCCCAAGCAGCGCCCGGGCGATGGGCTTGGTCAGCTCATGATTGCCGGCTTCGTTGAGATGAAGGCCATTCGCTGTCAGGCGGACTTGGCTTTTCAAAAAGGCTTCCTGGCTTGCGGCAAACAAGTCCACGAACAGCGCCCCGCGAGCCCTCGCCGTGTCGCCGATAACCTTGGCGTAGGCCGCCACGTCGGTGTTGCGCTGCTCGACATTTAGCACCTGCCCGCCTTTTTCCAACGCCGTGGGTGCGAGCAGGACCAATTTCGCGCCGGGATGCAACCGGGCGAGCTGGTCGAGGTATCCGCCGAGCTGCTTCCGAAAGTCATCGAGCCCCGCCGCGCCTCCGAACGCCTCGTTCATACCGAAGCCCGCGACCACGACTTTCGCCTGCCACTTGGCCAGCAGTTCCTTCATGTGGGCCTCGTAACCCTCGGGCCGCAGGCGATAGCCGACCTCGTCACCGGTCCAGGCAAAGCTGCGGAAACGAAGCTTCTTGTCCGGATGCGCGAGCTGGACCAGCGCCTCCAGTTCACCGTGCTCGCACAACCGCTCGACCATCGAGTTGCCGTAGAAAAGAATCGTGTCGTTCTTGGCCAGCGGCAGGGCAGCCCCGGCGGCAAAGGCGGGCTTGGCGCACAACCAACACCCAAGGGTCAACATCAAGGCGTGGACCAAAAGGCGGCGAAGCTGGGAGGTCATAAAGGTCGGCAGGTTGGCTGGTATCAGGGTGTTTCAGCGCACTTTGAAAAGCTTCACGTCATCAATCCACACGGTGCTCGGCACGAGAAAGCTAAACCAGCGTTTCATGGGATGGGCAAAGCCTTCGGAGCGATGCCTCGCCAGGAGTTTCCCATCGAGGCTCAGGCGCAGCTCGTCGCCCTCGGTCACGAGCACGAGTTCGTGCCACTCGTTGTCTGCCTTCCACGGGACGACGACTTGCTTGGTCTTCAACAGCGCGTCGAGGTCGGCGGGCAATGGTTGTTTGCGGTCGAGGAAACCTTGGCGGCGGTTGCGGATGTCGAGGTTCATCACGCCGGTTTTGTGGTCAATGAGCGTGACGCTCGACTGCCCGAGAATGCCGTAGCAGAGGTGCCCGGCGTGGACGCCTTTGGTCTCGCGGTCCACGAAGCCAAGTTGGAGCGATTCGCCCTTGTTCAGCCCAGGGAACTTGAAGCGCACGACCGCGCCGCCGTCGGTGAAACCCGCCTCGTGATGGATGTGCGCGGCGTGTCCCGCCTCCTTCGAGGCGCTGCTGATTTTGAGAATACCGCCGTCGAGGTCGGCCTGCTTGAGGTGCGGCACGCGGTCGGCGGTGGCGCTGTTCCACCCGTTGCCAATGGCCTTGGCGAGGTTGCCCGTCTCCTCCCGCTCGAAGGCATCGTGGAAGAGGAGCGTGCCCTTCTCGCGCAGCCACGAGGCGTCGTCACGCGGTGTGGTCTGGGAGAACGCCGAGGAGCAAATGAAAAAAGCCCCGGCCACGAAGGCGGTAAAAGCGGACTTCATGCGTGCGACCTTAGCGGGCCAGTCACCGGGCGCCGAGCACGGTGTTCAGCACCGGCTTCAAGCGCGCCGCATACACGGCATAACCCGCCAGCGAAAGGTGGATGTTGTCGGGCGTGAAAAGCTCTTTCCTGCTCGTGCCGTCGGCGTTGGTGAAATCGCTCCACAGGTCGAGCACGGCGACTTTGGGATCGCTGTCGAATCTCAGCGGGTCCAGCGCAGCGTTGGTCCGCTTGATGTCCTCGTAGAAACGATGGCCAGGAGCGTGTGCGGGCAAAATCTTCGCCACGATGAGGCCGGCTCCAGGGAACTTCTCGCGCAGGTTCTTCACGCACATCTGGATGCCGAGCGCGGCGGCTACGATGCCGGTTTCCGGGGTGAAGAACATGTTGTGGTTGCCGATCATGAGCGCGATGGCCTTGGGCTGAAGTCCTTCGACACCGCCGTGGTCGAGCCGCCAGAGCACATTCTGCGTCTTGTCGCCGCCGATGCCGATGTTCACAGCCTTCAACCCGGGAAATGCCTGTTCCAAGCCTCACCCCATTGGATGGTGAGGCTGTCGCCGCCGAGGAGCACGTCAATGGCGACTTGATTCGCCTGCACGGTCTTCACATGCGCCTCGTGGAGTTTCAGCCACGAGTCGCCGCCGAAATGACCTGCCGTCGGCACCTGCGGCCAGAGCTGCGGCAGGTGCCTGTTCGATTCGCGTCCGGGGCGACGGTCGTGCTCGGGCTTGTCCACCACATAGGCGCGTTCCTCCGTCGTGAGCGGCCAGCCGGACTTCTGCGGCTCGGCGGTGACGTGCGGGTAGTCGAGGGCGAAAACTCGCGAGGCAAGCACGGAGAACAGGATGAGCAATGTCGGCCTCACAGATGCTACGCTTCCAGTCCGCGCAGCGTCCCCGTGCTGCTGGCAAACTTGTCGGTCTCCAAGCCGAGACGCTGCAGCATGCTCACGAACAGGTTTGCGAGCGGCGTGTTGTTCGTAGTGTCGAAGGCGAGCTGCCTGCCGTGCTTGAAGCCCCCGCCGGCAAGGAGGACGGGGAGGTTTTGATTCGAGTGCGAGTTGGCGTTGCCGAGGCAACTGCCGTAGAGCACCTGCGTCTGGTCGAGCAACGATGCGCCGGTCTCCTTGGTGTCCCGCAACGTTTGGATCAAATAGCCCAGCGCACCGATCTGCGCCGCCTCGATCTGCCGCAGCTCGGCGATTTTCTCCGGCTCGTTACCGTGATGCGTGAGGCCGTGCGTCTCACTCTTCACGCCGGGCACGTGCGGCACGACGGAGAAGGTGCTCAGCGACAAAGTGACCACGCGTGTGCTGTCGGTCTGCAACGCGAGGCGGATGAGATCAAACATGAGCTTCGACTTCTCGATGACGAAGTTTGCGTCGGCGATGTCCTTCGGCTCGGGATAATCCACGCTTGGCTTCGGGCGGTTCTCCCACGCGAGGCTGCGTTGGAGGCGGCCTTCGAGTTCGCGCACACTTTGGAAATACTGGGCCAGCCGCGCGCGGTCCGCGGGCGCGGCGGATTTTTCCAGCCGCGCGGCCTTGTCGAGCACGAGGTCGAGCACGCTCCCGCCAGCCTCGATGCGGCGCAGGGTAGCAGCCTTTTCCTCCGGCGTGCCGGCGACAAAAAGACTGCGATACAGCCGCCGTGGACTCGCCTCCGCCGGGATGCCCACGCCCGCGCGCGACACCGAAAGTGAGTCACCGTAGTGGTCGCCATTCTTCACTGTGAGCGCGAGCGACGGGAAGCGGTTCTCCAGCCCGATTTGCTCCGCCACGAATTGATCGAGCGACAGTGAGTTGCGGAACGTCGGCTGCCCCGGATGCGGCGCGCCGGTGAGGAAACACTGCCCCGCGTGGTGATTCCCATCCACGCCCGGATGCGACAGCCCAGAGAAAACGGTGAACTGCCCGCGATGCGCCGCGAGCAGATCGAGATACGGACTCGAGGTCTCGCCCGCCATCGGAAAGAAGAACTGCGGCATCATCCCGAGTGGCACATGAATCGCCACAAGTCGCTTCGGCGGCCGCTTCTCCGCGGCGCGACCAAAGAGCGGCAGCGCCACGCACGCACCGGCGGCGCGGAGGAAGTGGCGGCGGTTCATGAGGGAAAGTCGCGTCGTCATCGAAGTTGTCAGGGCTGGAGCAGCCGGCTCTCGGCCAGCGCGTGAATGAGGGAGCGGATACCGTGTTGTTTGGCTTTGGGGCTCTCGACAATGCGCTGAATCTCAGCGCGGTCCGCGTAGCTGACTTCCGCACCCGTGGTGTAACGCGAGAGGTGCGCGACAAAAGCGCGGGCGAGACGCGCGGGGTCCTGGGCGAGAAGGCCCGTTAGTTCCGTCACGTCCTTGAACGGGCGTCCGTCGGGCAGCTCGCCGCTCGCATCCACGCCGGGGCCCAGCTTGTAGTTCACCTTCCACACAGTGCGGGCCTTCTCCGGCGGCAGGTCGCCTTTGCCGGTGGAACGGTAGCGCGTGCGGTAGCCGCCGATGGGATCAAAGCTCTCGAGCGCGAAGCCGGCGGGATCAATCTTCGCGTGGCATGCGGCGCAACTGGCGTCGTGGCGATGCTTGTCGAGTTGCTCGCGCACGGTCGTGGCACCGCGCGTGTCGGGGTCGATTGAGCCCACGCTCGGCGGCGGCGGTGGCGCGGGTTCGTTGAGCAGACGGTCCATCACCCACACGCCGCGTTTCACGGGCGTGGTCGTGGTGCCGTTGGCGGTGAGTTTCAAAATCGCCGCCTGGCCGAGCAGGCCGCCGCGCGGGCTCCCGGCGGGCAACGTCACGCGGCGCAGTTCGACGCCGCTCACGCCAGCCACGCCGTAGTGTTCGGCGAGGCGCTGGTTGAGCATCGCGAAGCCGGGCCGCACGAGCGACGTCACGGGGGCATCCGTGGCGATGAGTTCGCGCAGGAAGGCGCGCGCCTCCGCGACCATCCCCTCGTGCAGCAGGAAGCGATACTCGGGGTAAAGCTGCGGGTCGGGCGTGGTTTCGTTCACGCGCCGGAGGTCGAGCCACTGGTCAGCGAAATTGCGAATGAAGCGCTCGCTTCGCGGGTCGGCCAGCAGGCGGTCCACCTCGCGATGCAACACCTCGGGCCGTTGCAGCGAACCGTCGCGCGCCGTGGCGAGCAGCGCGTCGTCCGGCGGACCGTTCCACAGCCAGTAGGATAGGCGCGAGACGAGCGTGAAGAGTTTCGCATTCGCGACCGGCACCGGCTCGCGCGAGCCATCGGCGGGATGAAACAAAAACTCCGGCGACGTGAGCACCGCGACGTAGGTGCGCCGCATCGCGTCCTCGAAACAATCCTTCGCCGCGAGCCGCTTCATCACGAGCGCGACGTAGGGCTCGGCTTCCGCCGCTGCGACCGGACGGCGGAAGGCCTTGGGCAGAAAGGCCACGAGCAAGCGGCGCGCGTCCGCCTCGGGCTGCGCGGACTGCACGGTTTCCAGCGGCGGCTTTTGCTCATTCGGCGTGAGATCGAAATGCAGGCTCGGCAGGTAGCCGCCGATGCTGCGCACTGCCTCGCGCCGCGGCGGAATCACACCGGCATCGGCGGTGAACTTCGCGATGGGCAAGTCGCCGAAGAGCCGCCGGTGACTTTCCGGCGGCCACGTAGGATTCAGCGGACCTTCGATTTCCAACCAGTCAATCGCCACGCCCGGCCCGACATACTTCGCCGCGCGCCCGCCGATTTGCCCGACGCGCAGGCCCATCCAGTAGAGCGATACCGGGTCGAACACGATGCTCTCGTGCGCGTCGAGCCACGTCATGAACTCGTGCTCGGCCGGCTTCAGCGACGGCGCGGTGAACAGGCTCAACAGCCGTCCGCCTTCCTGCTGTTTGCCCTCCTCGTGCGCGCGCAGCACGGCGGCCTGGTCCGGTCCGGCCTCCACCCTGCCCGCGTTCCACTGGAAGCCCCACGTCGAGAGGCGCAGCCGATACCGGCCCGCGAAAATCGGCGACACGTTCATCGCCGCCTCGTAGCCCGCGAGGTTGGGATTCAGCAGCCCGACCGCGCTGTGGCTCTTCGCGATTTGGTTTTGCTGATAAAGCTTCCGGCGCTCCGGCAAGTCGGCCTCGGCGTCCTTTGCGGCGATGTAGCCCTTCACGT
>Ga0255204_1000206_pt1 | contig 18617 bp, 30 predicted proteins | sample Miss_Colum_RepC__2_FD_188418 | JGI IMG/M metagenome (GOLD analysis project Ga0255204, IMG submission 188418) | Freshwater microbial communities from Mississippi River, Louisiana, United States - Miss_Colum_RepC_8h | ecosystem: Environmental > Aquatic > Freshwater > River | place: USA: Louisiana... | reverse complement strand
TCGTCTTGTTCGTGCCGATAGGCGTCCCCGTCTTTGACCATTTCGCGTTGTGCGTCAGCGGCGAGCGCAAAGGCAAAACCGGCGCGATCACGGTTGCTGATAAAATTGCCAGGGACAGACAGTTTCAGCAAGCGTGCATAATGCGGGCCGCTGCATTCGATCCATCGCACAATATGTTCGCTTGCGGCCATACCGTCGCGTTCGGCATTGGCGATTGCAAGGCGTGCCATATCTTTCAAACCGGCGTTATTATTTCGCCCGTCAAAATTAGCCATTGCCTTCACGACAGCAAGCAATTCGGGTGCATTGGGAATGGTCATTGGTTTTGCTCCATTGAAAGCTGTTAGAGATATTACGTTAGGGAAGGTTCGCTATATGTCAAGCGGTTTTGGCTTGAGATAGACGATTTTCCCGTGTTCCCGCCGCCAGGCAAAAGCCAATAGCGAATGCTCACGCAAAAGCCTGCTAACGCGGTGCCAGCGGGTCAATGCCCTATCACGGTGCACGGCTGGCACGTTGTACAGCAGACGCACAGATAGCCATTGATGGCTTACGGTACGCCCGCGCGGCAATCCGTCGAGCAAGGCGCGCGCCCATTGTGCCAGCTTGTTCAAATCATCCGGATTTTCCGCCGCGTTCTCGATGGCTTGTGCGATTGACCATGGCGCAGCATCGCGCGCGATATCGCCCAGGTCGTACATTCCTGCATCTATCCGCTCGCCATAGCGCTGCAATTCGGGTGGCAAATCATCACGGGAAAGCACGTAAAGCGCTTGTGCCACCGATAGAGCGTGTCCTGATTGCATCGATCGCGCAAAGGTTTCTAGGAATTCGTCCGGCGGATCCGCTTTTAGTAAATCAGCGGCATAGAGCGCGCGCAAGTGACGCATAGGGACGCCCGTTCGCTTTTGGATATCGTGCAAGCTTGGCATTAGATCAACTCCACAAAACAGGCAATTCCTCTTGCCCTAAGCTGGCGCGCGGCAAATTGTGCCACGCCCATAGAGCCTATATCCATTCCGCCGGTTAGGACATAGGGCGAATGATCGCGCCGCATATCGCCGCGCCAGGGACGAATGTCGGGCGTTACAGCCCATTGAGCGATTGGATGGTTAGCCATGCCTATCACCATTGGCCGAAATGATATATGCGCCGCGCTTGTCCGGCATACGGCGAAAATAGCGTTGAGCATCGCGCTTACGTGAAAATGTGATAGCACAAGCAAAGCCGCCAGGCGGATCAATTACGACCTTGTGACCTTTGACGGGTGCCGTATGCAACGCACGATTGCCTTCGACGTTGCGCGATTGGTGCCAGCTTGCCATTGCCTTATTCTCCCTTGCCAGCGCGAGCGCGCTTTGATTTTGCAGTTTCTCGCAGATTGACTAGCATTCCAACACCAAAGCCACGCCCGGTATATTCTCGCACAATACCGTCAACGCCCGCAATCCGCGCGCTGATTTGGTGCATTTCACGGCCGAAATAGGATTGCACACGCCATTTTTTGGTGAGATGGCAAGTGCCGATTTGTGCACCCGTCCAGATAATCAACGGATGCTGGCGACAATTGACAAGGTTTGTCCGCTCTCGTTCTTCTCTGCCGATATCACCGACATAGGCCGAAAGCTTTTCAGGCGGATTGTGCAGGATTTCCCATTGCTCGACACGCCCGCGCATTTCATTATTGCACGCCACATAATCCGGATGCTTGGCTTTGTCCGCGCTCAGACAATAACCACCGCTAGGCGTCAATTCCGAATTGCGTTCCATAAATTTGTGCGCCTTGTCGCAGATTGCGCGCTCATGGCGATAGTCCGCTTCCGTATAATCGGCCGGGATAAATTTGTGGGTCATATCAATTGCTCCATTGAAAGCTTTAATGTCATTCATCGATATACGATATAAACATAATGGTGCATGAGCGATAGGGGCGAAATTCGATCATATCTCCATAATCATGAACAATTCCACGAACACCGGTTAAACCCATTTCAGCTTTTGCTTTACGCATCAATTCGCGACGTGCGATTTTGTTTGCGTGCTGAAAATTTGACGAACCGTCATAGCCGTAATGCGTCAATTCCGGCATATCAACGCGCGCGCGTCGCACCCAGGAATAATTAGCCTCACCCGCAAAGGTATCAGTATATTCGACGCTATAAGAATTTGACATTTTGTGCGCTCCATTGAAAGCTAGGTTTGAATGAAAAGTGATAACTTGCGTCACATTCTAATCCACCGTCTATGCGTGTCAAGCGGGAATTTTGTGCGCTGGCATATTTTTGACGCCCGGTTTTGCGAGACTTGGACAGAAAGTAGTTAATTCGATCACTTTCTGGCCCGCATACGCGACGCGCGCGCACGGTGTTGCGTTCGCTACGTCTCCGCGCCTTCCGGCGCTCCGCTCCGCTCACTCCAATGCACGCAATCGAGACAATGAAAAAATTTTCAATCCCGCTCAATTTTCCAAAATCCGAAAATCAGCCTCAAGCCTTTTCCTGGGCGCGCTGGCATTCGGACTCCACCCACGCCCGGATAATTCTTTTCCGCGCCTCAATCGCCCGGATCCGGATAAATTCTCGCGCTTTCGCGTTCCGGTACCGCTGCAAATCATTCAAGCCCTGGTCAATCATTGTCATCGCTCCAAATCGCCTTGCGTGACGTGATATATGCACCATAGGCATTATCGGCCTTGTCTTGGTACCGGCTGGCACCGCTCGACGTCTTGAACGTCCGGACCTTGCCAGTTGCCTTGTGCGTTACCTGATATCCGACAATCTTTGCCATTGCCTCAATACCTATCTTTGAAAACAGCGTTAGGGAAAACCTTGGCCAGTGCTGTTTTGATATGTGAATCGTGACAATCCGGAATTCCGGGCAAATCTTTCGCGGTGTTGCCGTAGCAGATATCGGTAATCCCCGCGCAGTGCGCGATATGCCAAGCATCGCCACCGGTTAGCACGTCAAGGCATGTGCGAGGCTTTCCATCCTTGAACCTTGATCCATCCGCCAGCCACGCGCCAGCCAGAGCCTTGAAATTTTCGATATGATCTAAACCAATCTTTGCCATTGCCTCAGTCTCCAAACCTTATGCATCTTCCCTAACGTCAAGGTGTTACCATCCGGTTAACGGGACCGTCAAATTAAATCTGTCGCAACGTCACATATTGCATTGACATTCACCAAATCACTTGCCATAATGTAAGCATGATAGAGAGGATATGACGCTATGATAGATCGCAAGGGGAGAAGGGAAAAAGCGCCAGGCCCGAAAATAAAAAGGGGCGGGGTACCCTTCGAGCGGTTGCCGGTGGACCGGTTCTAGGCACCGTACAAAATACACCCAATTTTCCCAGCCGCTACCGTTACGTAAGATCCACCTTCGATCACTCCCCGACCCGGCCCAGCCACCTTTCCATCTTCCAAATTCATCCAAACCCTGCTAATACTCCTCGGCCGGTCCCAATTTTCCCAGTCATCCCACGGCACCCCACCGGTCCCAATTTGCCAACCATTCCCAACCGTCCCAAAAAGGAACACACTATGGGCAACCTTCAAGAAGACAAATCCCGCAAAACCGAAGCCTTCCGCATCACCAACACGGTCATGGACGCACTGGCCATCGAGCGATCCCCGGAGCGGACCCCGACCCGGCTTGCCATTGGCCTCGCACTGATCCGCTTTGGCATCCGACTGCTGAACAAAATCATTTGACAGCAACCCCGGCCGGTGCCATTGAACCCCGGCCTTTCAGGCATCCTCTCCTATACTACCCCGGCCTGGTTCGTCCGCGCCGGGGTTCTTTTTGCCCGTTGACAATAGCAACACGATGCGTCATTAAACTCCTGGTCAATCACGGCCTTGGAGAACACGACAATGACTTTCGACCCTGAAGCCGTAGGCGCACAAATCCGCGCCGCTCACGAAAGGCAGAAAATCGATCTTGAAGCGGGAAGTGCTGCGATGCGCGTAAGCGCGGACGGCTTCTATACGCTTGCACGTCCACTTGGCGTAATGGATGAAAATATCCAGGAACTCGAAGCCCTCGCCGACAGTCTCAGGCAGGAAATCAACCGCTTGACGTCCTTCAACAAGCGCATGTTCGGTCCGACACCCGAACGCGACGAAATAGGGGAACAGTGCGAAATACCTCCCGGTGCCGTCCATCAAATGTACGGCAAGATTGCGATTTTGCACCGCCTTGCCGGGGAACTGAATACCCAAGTCAACCGCATCGACGCCATCGCCTGAAGGAAACGACCATGGAGAAGATCGAAAAATTGCAGGCGACGGGCAAGCGGTTGCTCGATCTTCGCCAGAAACTCGCCGCGCGATCCGGCATGGCTGGCTTCGAAAAGAACTGCGAGGAATTGCGTGCCGAAATCGCCAGGCTGGAAGGGCAGGCCAATGACGATTGAACAGATGGTGGCAAAGCTGCGCGGACCGATCGCTAAGCTTTGCGAAAATGACGTTCACCAAGCCGCTGACCTCATAGAGCAGCAGGCGGCGGAGATTGCGCGGAAGGATGCGGCGCTAACGGCAATAGCCGACGATCCATATCCATTCGGGCAACGTGTTCAAGCGTTCAAGCGCACCGCCCGCCAAGCACTAGGAGATCACATGGAAGGGCAGGACAATGATGCTTGAAGTCGGGCCGCAGTTGGTCGAAGTCATAAACGTGCTGCTTATCCTGCTTTTCTTCTGGATTGTATTGGGGCAAAAATGACCGGTGAATTTCTGCGCGTCCTTCGCAAGATGGACAAAACCGGGATCACGCATCGCGACGTACTGATCCTCTACGTCATCATCAACCGGCCGGGGATCTGCGGCCAGGACATTACCGAAATCCTAGGGTACGGCTACCGGTCCAATGTCGTCAAGGGCATCGCCCGGCTGCTGAAATACGGCTTCATTGAAGACCGCCGCGACGTGACCGGCAACGCCCGTATGCAGATCCTCCACGTCCGCCCGGCCGGGACCGAATTTTTCAATTCCCTCAAGTTTTGGGAAAAATCCAATGAGCACGATTGAAGGGATCCTTGCCGCGCTCGGCCTCGCCACCCTGGTCTATTGGATCGTCGCGGCAATCGTGATCGCGATCTATGCGAGGAATAGCCGATGAACAGGGAAACGGGCGGATTGGTCGGGGTCCGCAAATCTTCCGCGAAGCTGGGCGACGACACGACCCTTTCCCGCTTTGTGAAAATCACCGGCACGGCCGATCCCAAGATACGCCACAAGCGCCGCCAACCGAAACTCCCCGGCATGGAAGCCGACTGGATCCAGGACGGCCGGACGAAATTCCCGAAGTCGGTCAAGGATCCCCATGCGGTGGCCTCGATCCTCAAATCCGGTCACAACAACGTCAAGATTGGGCGCGACGTGCGCAAGGGCAAGCTGAAGGGGTATTGGATCTATACCCTGTCCCTGGAAGAACGCGCGACGTGTCCGGCGTCATGCCAGCACTGGCAATCGTGCTACGGCAACAACATGCCATTTGCACAGCGCATCGATCATACTGCCCTTGGCTTCCTGCGTAAGCTGGATAAAGAAATCGAAAACCTGTGCCGCACCAAGAAAGGCGTCCTGATCCGACTGCACGCGCTCGGCGATTTTTATTCGACTGATTATGTCCTGTTTTGGAAAGAGCAATTGAACCGACACACCAACCTTGCCGTGTTCGGCTACACCGCTCACGACATGCTTAGCGATATCGGCTATGGCGTATTTCGGCTTGGGGAAATCTATCACAATCGCTGCTTTATCCGCTTCTCGAACGGCGGCAAGGAACGCAATTGCACCGTCACAATCGGCGAACCGTCATCGCGGCCCGCAAACGCCTTTATCTGTCCTGAACAAACTGGTAAGGCTTCGTGCTGTGCGACGTGCGCTGTGTGTTGGTCAACTCGCAAGAACGTCGCATTTCTTGAGCACTGAGGAAGGACGGACCGATGAAGGGAATGAAGGGTATGAAGGGCAGCTATGGAGGCAAGTCCGGCAAGATGGACGGCTCCAAGATGGCCAAAGGCAAGATGAAGGGCGACATGGGCAGTAAGCCCGTGGGCGGCGTCAAGAAGGCCAACGGCAAGCGAGGCTGCTGACATGAGTGGGGACGATGACAAGATCAGTAGCCTTGCCGTGGCACGTTTCAACCGGGACCGCCGGACAGAAGCCCATGATCCCGTAACCGCGCTTGACGCGGCCAAGGAATGGATCGCCGAGTGCGAGGAAAAGCCGGATCATGTCATCGTCCTTGTCGGCCGCACCACAAAGGACGGTGCATCGGCCACCCGGTATTTCCAGGCTGGACAATACAAATTTCATGCTCAATACGGGCTTGTGATGGTAGGCGGAAACATGATCCTCCAAGACGGCCGGGACGATGACTGACGAAACCAAGGAACCTACCGACGTCCTGATTCCGACCCAGGCGGTCGCGCGCCTGCCGATGATTTCGGCAGAACAATATCAGCACGTCGGCCGCTTCGCCGGTGCCCTGGTCATGTCCTGTTTCGAGCAGATGGGCGGCCTCGGCCGCATGGTGGCTTGGGCAGACGGCAACCCGACCGATTTTTATACCAAACTTTTTCCCAAGATGATTTCCCGCAGCCAACAGGTTGACGTCAGCGGTACACTGACCATTGACGATGCAATCTCGCGGCTCGAAAACCAGTCGCATGTCATCGACGCCGAATTTTCGGAAATGACTTACGATCTTTGAAACCGCCAGCGAAGGAGAACGCGCACATGGCACGAAATTTTGCAGAGGAAGAAAGGCGGGAACTCGTTGACCGTCTCGAAGGCTGGTCCCGCCGACTGAAACAGGATCACAGCCTGCCGTGGATCGGCATGGGCTTCATCAAGGATCTTGATCTTGCTATCGAGCACATGGGCGGCACAGTCCCGGCCGCGATTGAAACTCCCCAGCAGCCCAAGCCCGAACTGGAATTCGACCTATGACCCCGGCACCGAACAAGACCCGCGCACGGCGCGAGGCATCCAAGAACCTCGGCATTGCCATGCAATATCGGCTCAAGAACCTGAAGGACGCTCAAGGCGACGAGGCGATTGCCGCCGCCTCCATCGAACTAGGCGTGCTGTTCAACGATAACGTCGAATTTATCGTATGGGTGCTCAAGGAATATGGCGGCGTCGAGCAAATGCCGTTCCAGCCGGGCACTCAGCGACCGGCCAACGAAATCGTCGATGAAGAACTGCCCACAACCCCTTCGATCCTGACGGCGTAACATGGATTTTCAAGCCATTGCGGCTGCGGCCGGTATCTCTATTGATGAAGTCCGCACGCGATGGCTTGTCTTGCGTGTCGCGCGCTGGAAAGCCGATTTTAGACTGTTCGCGCGCGAGGCGGTCCGGATCCGCACCAAGTCCGGCGACCTTGAACCGTTGACACTCAACGAAGCGCAAACCCTGTTGCACAACGCAGCCGAAGAACAACTGGCTGAAGAACAATGGGTGCGCCTGGCGGGCCTGAAAGGGCGACGTCAGGGATTTTCCACCTACGTTGCCGCGCGCGGGTATTGGAAAGCCACTCTATGGGACCGCCAGAGGATCTATATCCTCTCGCACGAAATGGCGTCATCGAACGCGCTTTTCGATATGGTCGATCTGATGCAGCAGAAACATCCGTTTCCGCCTCAAGTCGGTACCGACAACGCCAAGGAACTGGAATTCGTCAAGCGCGGATCCTCATACCAAGTTGCGACGGCTGGGCAGAAGGCAGGCGGGCGCGGCGGCGCTATTACCTATTTCCACGGCTCCGAAGCCGCATGGTGGACCAACGCCGCTGACCATTTCGCCGCGTCCGTGCAGGCGGTGGACGAAGTGCGCGGCCAGTGGGGTTTGCTCTGGCGCGAGCCTGTCGATCCGCTTCCTTTCGAGAAAGGTCATGGAGAAATTTACGGATGGGTAAAACCGCCTTCAGAAATCTGGCTCGAAACAACTTCCGCCGGGCCGGTCGGCGAATTTTACAAGCGCTACAAGGACGCCATGCGGCGCACCGGCCGTTACCGCGCCGTTTTTGTGCCGTGGACCGTCCAGAGCGAATATAACCAGCCGGGCGAATTCATTCCGCTTGAGGAGTCCGAGGAAGACGGAGAACTGAGCGAGCGCGAATATCAGGAATTGCACAATCTTACGGATGCGCAAATGCTCTGGCGGCGTTCCAAGATCCAGGAATTGGGAAGCCTTGGAAAATTCCGGCAGGAATATCCAATCGACGTCACGGAAGCATTTGCAGCCGCGAACATCGAAGGCGTGTTCATTGCGCCGCCGCTGGTGCTGCGCGCTCGCAAGCGCTCGATTGCGCATCCCGACGCGCCGTTGATTATCGGCGTCGATCCGGCAGGCGCGGGCGGCGACCGTTTTGCGGTGGCGTTCCGGCGCGGCGACCAGATCATCAAAATCACGCACCGCAACAAGCTTGAGCACGACGAAGCGGTGGCGTGGCTTTCCTCGATCATCGACGAGTGGAAGCCCAATCGCATGAACATCGACCGCGGATCCATGGGTCATGCAATCGTGACGTCGCTACGCAACCAGTCCAGGCGCTATGCCGATATCGTCAGAGGCATAGACTTTGGCGGCACGTCGCGACACAAGCAGGCGACACCGAACCGGGCCGGACCATGGAACCGTCGCGCGGAAATGTACGGCGATTTCAGGCAATGGCTGGTCGATGGCGGGTGCATCCCCGACGATGACGATCTTGCATCCGATATCAGCGGCCCGCTTCAGAAATGGCGGGCCAACAACGACTGGTTGCTGGAAAGCAAGGTTGAAATGAAGGCGCGCGGCCTTCGTTCGTCCGACTTGTCGGATGCGTGCGTCTTGACTTTCGCCACCCGAGAATGGTTCGACGAGTGGTCCAAGCCCGAAACACCGAAGGGCTGGGGCGCTGGATCGAGCGAAAACGACATGATGGGGCACAACGGCGGTCCGGCGCTGGACAGCGACGATTTTTGGGGATATTCCAGTCCGAATTCATGGATGGGTTAATCAGGGGTTTGGATCATGGTCGGCATCCGCGACAATCTGGCGCGTCAGGAAAACGATATCCAGCGCACGCGCGTCAAGACCCCGAAGGGTTTTGACAGCGAAAGCGCATTCCTTGAGGACATGCGCAAGAAGTACGAGTGGGGCTATTCGTTCAACGAACACAATGTCATCGCCGGGAAGGACGACGCGAAATTCGTCATTGGCAGGCAATGGGATCCCGTGGTCGAGCAGCGCCGCATCCAGTTGAACAAGCCCGTCCTGACGTTCAACCGGCTGGTGGCTTTCGTCGCACAGATCGTCGGCAACCGCTTGATGAACGAAACTGAAATCCGCGTGCACCCTGACAAGCAGGGAACCAAGGAAATCGCGGAAATCCGTGAAGGTATCATTCGCTCGATCTTCAAGAATTCGCACGCGGATTTTGCACGTGATGAAGCTGCCAAATATCAGGTTGTCGGCGGCGAAGGCTTTTTCTCGCTGGCGCTGGAATATACCAGCGACGACGTATTCGAGCAGGATATCAAGCTGAACGCTGTTGCGGATCCTTATGCGGCAGTGCTTGATCCTCTTTCCGTCGAACCGACCGGCGCAGATGCGCAGTGGGGCTTTATCGGCGACGATATCCCGCACCAGGAATTCAAGAACCGCTGGCCGTGGGCGGCGGAAGTGTCGTTTCTCGGCGAAGGGCGATGGAACAGCAGCGGCTTTTGGCTTCAGGAAGACACCGTGCGCGTTGTGTCGTACTGGCGCATGGTCACGGAAGGCTTCAAGGTGCTCGCGCTCTATCGTGACGGGACGGTGCACGACGTCACCGAAATGGAGGAATTCGAGTACATCAATTTCGTCGAAACCTATTCGGACGGATCGCCCTATGTTCGCGAAGTACCCAATCGCTTCGCGCGCATGTACCTGTGCTCTGGCAATGCGATCCTTGAAGGTCCATTCGACTATCCGATTTCCTCCCTGCCGATTTACCGCGTCCCTGGCTGGGAATTGAACGACGGTGAGCGCATCCATCGCTGGGGGCTTATCCGCTTCCTGAAGGATCCGCAGCGCCTCTACAATTATTGGCGCTCGACCGTCGCCGAGCAGCTTGTTGCCGCGCCGCGCAACAAATGGCTGACGACGCCGCAAGCCGTGAAGGGGCATGAAGCCAAATGGCGGCGCGCTCCGTCCAGTGACGATCCGTTCCTGTATTACAACGACGGTGAGCAGCCGCCGACGCACGTACCGCCGCCCGGCATCGACGCCGCGCTGGTCAACGAAGCAGGCATGACGTCGCAAGATCTGAAGGATATCTCGAATATCCACGAAGCTGCCTTGGGTATGCCTTCCAACGAAGTCTCGAAGGTTGCAATCCAGCAGCGACAGATGGTTTCGGACGTCGGATCCTTCATCTACGTTGACCGCCGCCGCATGGCCGACGAGCGTGCGGCGAAGAACATCAACGAACTGATTCCGTTCATTTACGATACGCAACGGACGATCACGATCATCGGCCGCGACAATCGCCGACTGCTGACTGTCATCAACGACCCGTCGCAGCCGAATTCCGACGTGACCATGGGCCGCTACGGCGTCACCGTGTCGGTCGGACCGTCGAGCGAAACCAAGCGCACGCTCGCGGCCGAACAGATGATGTCGTTTGTCAACGCCGTACCGCAGTCGGCCGAGAAGGTCATGGATCTGGTCGCAGAAGCGCAAGATTGGCCGAAGGCTGAAGAATTCGCCCGCCGCTTCCGCATGGCCTTGCCGCCTGGCATGATCCCTGAGGATGAAATGACGCCGGAAATGCAGCAGGCACAGGCGCAGGCGCAGCAGATGGCGGCGATGCAGGCCGAAATCGAGCAAGCCCGTGCTCAGGCCGATATCGCATCCAAGCAGGCAAAAGCTGCGAACGATGAAGCCCGCGCACGCCTTGCCGAAGCGCAGGCGTACAAGGCGATTGCCGACGCTCAATCGCGGATCAAGGAAGTGGACAGCAAAGCGGACGAACGCGAATTTTCCCAGGTCATGCAGATGCTCGACCAGGAAAACAGCCTGGCAAGCGAAGATAGGGATTTCGACTTGCGCCAACAGGAACGAATGATCCCTGCGAGTGGAGAACAGAGCAATGAAGAAATTTAACCCCGTCCTGCAAGGTCTGCGGCTGACGGCAAGCGAAATCGCTATGGGCCGCGTCATGCGTGCACCCGACCATCCGGCCGACGCAGAATTCGAAGCCTTTGTGGCTGCTGGCGAAGTCGAAGTGGGAAAAAGCGATGCGGAACCCGCCCAGGATCCCAAGCCCGGCAAGTCTGCCGGAAAGCAAGCGCCTGCTGCGCCGGATGCACCGAACGAGGATCCGGCAGACGAGACGGAAGAACCGGATGACACCGGAAGCGAGGAAGGCGGCGAGGACGGCGGCGAAGAAGGCGAGGAAACTCCGGAAACGGAACGCAAGAAAGCCCGCGAAAACCAGATCAACCGACTGAAGCGCGAGCGCCGCGAAGCGCAGGAAAAAGCGCGCCAGTTGGAATTGCAAAACGCTGCGACGACGGCGCGACTGGACGCGCTCGAAAAACTCTTGCAGACGGGTGCAGGCGATGATAAATCCCCTGTTGAGGACACCGGACCGGATCACACCGACGCCGACAAATATCCTCTCGGGCACTTGGACCCGGCCTATACTGAGGACAAGCTGCAATGGCTTGCACAGAAGGCCGCGAAGGAACAAGCCGATGCGGCCCTGCACCGTCAGCAGGAAATCGAGACACGTCAGCAGCAGGAAGCAGCGCAAGCGGAACTGCTGCAAAAGGTCGATGATCTTTCAACGCGCGGATCCGAAATCTTCGACGATTTCCAGGAAAAAGTCGTGGATGCGGGCCTGAAGGGAGAATGGGATCTGTCCCAAACGACTTTCGAGGCAGCGGCGGATGCAGAAAACGGCGTCCAGATCCTTTACGATCTGGCTTCGAACAAGGCAGAAGCCACCCGCGTTGCCAAGCTTTCACCTTTCCAGCAATTGAAATATGTTGCTGAGAAGGACGCGGAAATCACTGCTGCCAAGAGTGGCAGGAAGATCCCGAAGGCGAGCGCACCGCCGAGCAATCTCCCCAAGGGAGCAAATTCGCGGGTGTCGATCAATCCGGCCACCGACAATCTCGACGATTTCGAAAAGCTTTGGGAAGCAGACGCCCGCAAGGGCAGACGTTAATCGCCGGACCGGGGTATTCCCGATCCAAATCTAAGAGAAGGGAATACCCCGATGGGTGCAGTTACCGCAGAACAGCAAAAGTTGGTTCTCAACGCCTTTGCCATGACGCTTCAGAACAACTTGGTGACTGCCAATGCCGTCACCTGGAATGAGTACGATGGCGAAATGGACGACCGCAACGGTCTTCAGGTTCTCGAACAGGTCACGCCGCGCTATCGGATCACGCGCACTGAAAACGGCGTCAAGGATCTGACCGGCGGCACCGATGGTACCGTTTTCGGTTCGGAACTGTTCGAAGTCACCGGCACGTTCAATGCCAACATGGGCTGGGGCGATTTCGTCAAGATCAAGACCGTGGGCGATGCTCGCGAAAGCAAGGCACTGCTGGGCGCAGCAACTTCGCTGGCCGAGCAGATCGACGCCTATATTCTCGGTATCTCGACCCTGTGCACCGCCGACTGGCTGGGCGATGGATCGACGTCGATTGACGAGTGGATGGACGCTGCTGCGGCCTATGCACGCCTGAAGGAAAACGGTGTTGGCGACAACGATCTTTCCTATATCATGAACCACACCGACGAAATGAAGCTGGGTGACCAGGTTGTGAAGCTGCCCGCTCCGGACGGCCTTTCGACCACCACTTTCCGCCGTGGCTTCAGCGGCGAAGTTTCGGGCATCCGGACGATGTTCACCAACCAGCTTCCCGTCCTGACGACTGGCACCCGTGCGGTCACGGCGGAAGCCGCGATCAATGGAGCCAACCAGAACGTGAACTATGCCGACGTCGCCAAGGCTGGCAACGTCAACGGCCGTCGCATGACGCAATCGCTGGTGCTCGACGGCGCAGGCGTCAAGACCTACAAGGCCGGTGAAGTGTTCACCATCCCCGGCGTGTTCGCCTATGACAACCGCAAGCAGGCACCGGTTTCCCCGGCCCGCCTTCAGCAGTTTACGGTTGTCGCCGACGCGACCGCCGTTGCTGGTGCCGTAACCCTGACCATTTTCCCGGCCATCATCGTGCCTGGATCTGGCGTGGGCGACAACATCAACATCAACACCGCACATGCGACCGTGACGGCCGCACCGGCGGATAACGCAGTGCTCACCTTCTTGGGCAACCCGAGCACGACGCTTTCGCCGCGTCTGCTGATCCAGAAGGAAGCCATCGTGGTCAACACGGTGCCGCTGATCCTTCCGGCTTCGGACACGTCGATGCGCCGCCGCCTCTCGCGTATCCCTCTGACGGTCCGCATGTGGCAGCACAGCGACTTCTACACCGGCGCGCATGGCGTCCGGTTCGACGTCGCCATCAACGCGAATATCCGCGAGCGTATGCGCGCCGCACGCTTCAACGGAAGCTAATCAGCCTCCGCTTTGTTCTCCAAGCGGAAGTCGATAAGCCCGCTCCGCTTCCCTGCGGGGCGGGCTTTTTCAACGGATAGGAATTTTCGATGAACGTCCAAGAGCGCTATACTCCCCAATTGTTGGGTGTGAATGCGACCTACGCGATCCGGGGCGCAAGCCTGGGTGGCTTCCTCGCCAAGACTTCGGGAACGCTGACCATCGTTACGTCTTCGGGCGCAACACTGGTTGACGCGGTACCTGTGACCGGTGGGATCTATCTGCCGCTTCCGTTTGCCCTGCCGTCGAGCGAGGGCGCAGTTGTGACCTTGGGCGGCGGCGCGAGCGGCACACTGGCGGTCTGACATGATCCCGACTTGGATGCAGCAATTCGCACGGGGGGCGCTGACGCTCTGGATCCTGACGACAGGTTTCTGGAACGACGGCGGCGTGTGGCAAGACGGCGAAATTTGGAGGGATTGACATGGCTTGGGTTGATATCGCGAACGGCGAAAGCGGCGCATCGGTCCGCGCAAAATTGAACGCGCTGGGCAACGGTCCAGGTAACGGGCTTTTCGAAAACGGCACCGCCGCATTACCTGGCGTTGGCTTTGCCAGTAATCCGGGTATGGGCCTGTTTCGCGTTAGCGCCAATGTTATGGCTATCGCGACCAATAGCACCTTTGCTATTCTCATCAGCGAAACGCAGAATATCGGAATTAGCGAGGATGATGTCGCCACGAAACTTGACGTTCGCGGCGACTTTCGCGCACGAACGGCGCTTGGTGCACAAATCTATCTTAGCGATTTGGGTTTCAGTGGATCTTTCGCTTTGCGCGGTCCGGGCATTGGCGCGGTTGACAATGTTAGTCTCGTAAAAGGCGATTTGGGCATTTTTGTCTATAATGACGTGAATGCACGACTTTTGCGGTACGTGTATCAGCACAATGGCGTTTTGCGCCCCGCCGCCGACAACACGCAGGATCTGGGTACGGCGTCCTTCCGCATGGGAGTCATTTACGCGGGTACCGGCACCATCAACACGTCGGACGAACGCGAAAAGATCTGGCTGCGCCCGCTCAACGAAGCCGAATTGCGCGCCGCGCGCCGGATCATAGGCGAAATCGGGATTTTTCAATGGATCGCATCTGTTGAGGAAAAAGGACCGAATGAAGCCAGGCTTCATACCGGCGTCCGTGCGCAGCGTGTATTCTCGATCCTGACCGAAGAAGGTCTGGATTGGCGGCGATATGCTTGGTGCTGCTTCGACGAATGGGACGACATGCTGGAAAATGTCATGGCCGAAGTCCCGGTGAAAAAGATCCGGCAGCAACTCATGCCAAGCGCAACACTGGTTGATCCTGTAACCGGCGGTCCCGCCATGGTACTCCAAGACGTCGAGTACGAAGAATTGGAGTGGCAACCGACCGGCGAAACCCGTATCGTCAACCCGGCGGGCAACCGCTATGGTATTCGCCCCGATCAACTGACGCTCTGGTTGGTCGCGGCACAAGAGCAGCGCCTTGCTGCATTGGAAGCGTGAGGAAGGAAGACGAAATGAAGGACAGTTGGCCCGCATGGTATTACGGACCCGGTAACGCTTCGGCGGTTTTCAATACTGCCGGGGAAGTACCCAAGGGATGGGAGGATCATCCGTCGAAAGTCGGCAACACGGCAGCACAGGCACCGGCAGCACAGGCACCGGCAGCACAGGCACCGGCAGCACAGACCGCGAGCGCTGAGCAGATCGACGCGCATGGGCACCCCTGGTCGGCCGAACTGCACGCATCGACCAAGACACTGACCAAGGACGGCCTTTGGCGCATGAAGGTCGGGGTCAAGCGTCCGGATCCGCTGCCGGGCTTCCCCAAGGCGTTTGATCTGTAATCAGAAGGGAAATTTCCGTGACCTTGGTTTCTTCAATTCTTGTCGATGGCTACCGCGAAACCAACATGGTTGCGCTGGGCCGCGCATTGAACACGAACCAGGTCACGGAAGCCCTGCGGCTGCTGAACCAGATTTTTTCCTCGATTTACGGATTTGACGCAGGCGAAGCCTTGGGCGATTGGCCTTTGGGAAACTTCGGCCGCGAAAATCCGCAATATACTCAGGAATATTTCACTGAACAGCAGATCGACCGGCCGAACATCAACAAGCGCCTGATCGCAGTCAACGAGCAGCCGCGCACGGTGTACTTCACCCCGTTTCCTCAAGACGGCTCGCGCATGGCGATTATCGATCCCTACAGCCGTCTTTCGGCCTTCCCTGTGACGATTAATGCGAACGGTCGCACTATCGAAGGGACCGAGCAGATCTTGATCGATACGGACGGCACGTCGCGTCAATGGTTCTATAGGGCAGATACCGGCAACTGGACGCGGATTTCCGACGTCGCAGACACGGACGAAATGCCGTTTCCGCCCGAATACGATATCATGTTCATCATCCTCTTGGCGCTGCGCCTGTCACCGCGCTACGGCCGGACAATGCCCGCTGAGTCTGCAACCGTGCTTCAGCAGAAGCGCCAGGAATTTGTCGCACGCTATCTGCAATCGCAGCCGCTCGAAATCGACGACAGCATTTCTTGGCCGTTCCTTTCGCAGCAGTCTTACGACACGCAACGGCAATTCACGACAACCCAGCGAGACTTCAACTCCGGATTTTGGAGGCCCGTATGAAAATCCCGCTGGGGCGTGGCGACTATTTCCGCTCCATTGCCAAAGAAGCGCGGATCCGCACGGTAAACCGGTTTTTTGAAAGCAACCCGGTACTGACGCAGGATCCGAATGTGTCCATGATCGCGCGCCCTGGCCTGCGGCGGTTCATGACCGTAGGCAGCGGCCCTATCAATGGCATGTATTCGCAACCGGGAAGCTTTCTCGACGCGCTGTTCGTCTTGAGCGATCAGGATCTCTACCGCGTCGAGCGTGACGGATCGAGCACACTAATTCAAGCCGCCGTCATTGCGCCAAAAATCACGTCGCCTTTAATCGCGGTCGCAACAGGTACCATTGGCGAGACGCCGGAATATCTGTTCTTCACGCGCGGCAGCACGCTTTACCTGTACCTTCAAAACGGGTACGCGCTGGGCACTCTCACAGGCACGCCCGCCAATAGCGATGTTGTGCGGCTGGGGGACGTCTATTACCAGTTTACCAGCGGCAGCGTTAATGCAGGCACACCGGCGGGAACGCTCGCAAACCCCTGGCTGGTGGCCTTGGGAGTGTCGTCGCTCGACGCATTTCAGAATTTGCGCGAGGCCACCACCGGGTTAGGGGTGCCCGGTACGACCTATTCCACGTTGCTTGTCGCAAATCCGGCCGCGCAAGGCGTGGCGGCGACCGGCGGGGAATTGAGGGTTCGCGCAAACGCAGCAGGGGCAGCAGGCAACGCAATCGTCACGACTGAAACCGGCGCGGCGCTCGCATGGGGCGCGGGCACGCTGGCGGGTGGCGGCGGGCCGACTGTTTCACCTGTCCAAACCCCTGACGATGTGGGCGTTATTGGTTTGGGCTATATCGGCGGTTATGTGATCGTCGCTATAGCGCAGGGGGAAGGCGTCAATGGCCGTTTCTACTGGATCGAACCAGGCGAAACGGTCATTGACCCTTTGAACTTTGCGACTGCCGAGCGCTCGCCGGATCCGATTTCCGGGGTTGTGGTTTTCAGCGATCAATTCTGGTTGCCAGGCGTCAACACAACTGAAGTCTGGTATCTGACCGGCAACGCAGATGCGCCGGTGCTCAGGCTCCAAGGCATCACATTCGACGAAGGCACGGTGCCCGGCACCGCAACCAAGGTCAAGGACAGCATGATTATCGTCGATAGCGACGGCGGCGTTTTTGAGGTAAAGGCGGGAAGCATCGAACCGATTGCGCCGCCGGACATTCAGGAACGTATCAGGCTGGCGGTGCAGCGGCAAAATTCAGGCGTTTGAGGAATTCGGCATGACCATCGAATTTATGGACAATTTCAGTGCCTACGGTATCGGCGGTGAAGCGCGGATGCTCAACGGTGTTTATGCGCAGATCGGGATCGGAACGGCAATCGCAGCCGACCCGAGCGGTGTAGCGGGCTTGACCCTGCTTAGCCCCGCCTTGGGGGATATCACTTTTCGCCGGGTGCTGGGCGGAACGCGAACCCGTGTCGGCGTGGCCAATCGTCTTTGGTGCACTCAGCTACCGCAGACGAACCATTCCAAGCTGATTGTGTGGGCTGACGTCGGCAATAACACCGTCTGCGAATTGCGCCTGCTGACGACCGGTGCACTGCAATTCCGGCACGGGCCGAGCCTCGCCAGCAGCATCACAACGACCGGCCCGGTCATTCTGGCAAACGCATGGCAGCATATCGAAGCACTGGTGGATTTCAACACCGTGACCGGTGCGGTCGAAGTGCGCGTGGAAGGTGTCACCGTGTTGACAGGCAGCGCGCTCAACACCGGATCCGGCGCGGCGCAGATCAGCGATTTCATCCGACCTTCGGGCCTGGAAACGCTGCGCGCCTATCGCAAGGATCTCATCATCTACAACGGGCTGGGCAGCACCAACAATTCGTTTTTGGGATCCTGCATTGTCGCGAGCCTCGATCCGACTTCCGACGTGGCCTTGAACTGGACACCTTCGACCGGCGCGAACGGCTTCAGCATTCTCGATAATCGGCCGCCGAATGACGCACAGTATATCCAGGCCGGGGATCCGCCGCCCGCTGCATATGAAGCCACCTTGAGCAATCTGCCGCCTGACGTGACCAGCGTTCGGGCGCTGCAAACGATGGTGCGTGCCGCCAAGGTGGACGGCGGCGATGGCAATCTGCAAAACAGCCTTGTCAGCGGCGCAAGCGTGAGCAACGGCGCGGATCGAGCGATCACGTCCGCATTCACCTATTGGCTGGACGTTTTCGAAGTCGATCCGGCGACCAGTGCACCTTGGACCCCGGCCGCTGTTGATGCGGTGCAACTGCGGATCGACAGGACGGTGTAATCATGGCGCTGACGCCGAATATTCGATCATCGCAGGCGGTGACGCTTGCCGCAGCGCTGGGCACCGATGTACGGGCGTCTTAC
>Ga0255204_1000202_pt1 | contig 18976 bp, 24 predicted proteins | sample Miss_Colum_RepC__2_FD_188418 | JGI IMG/M metagenome (GOLD analysis project Ga0255204, IMG submission 188418) | Freshwater microbial communities from Mississippi River, Louisiana, United States - Miss_Colum_RepC_8h | ecosystem: Environmental > Aquatic > Freshwater > River | place: USA: Louisiana... | reverse complement strand
AAATTTGCGCAGACGCACCCTTTGCCCGACTGGCAGCCGCGCGAGGGCATGAGTGGCAGCACCATCGCTCAGCTGCTGCAGTGGGAAGAGACCACGTTTTTACGCCGCACCGAGGGCAGCGCCATTCGGCGCATTGGCCATGTGCGTTGGCTGCGCAACCTGGCGCTTGCCGCGGGCAATGCGATGGCGTCAGGGCAACTGCCTGCGCAAGAAGCGCAAGCCTTGCGCCAGGCTCTGCAGCGTTGGGCGCAGCACCCTAGCGAAGTCGTGCAAGAGCAGGTGCAGTGGTCGCTGGCGCAGGGCGCCACAAGTCACGCCTGAATCAGGCCAGCACGCCCAGCGCAAAACTCAGGCTACCCACGCCCAGCACAGTGGACAAAGTGACCAACCCGGCCACAAACGAACCGTTGTAGCCCATGCGCGAAGCCAGCACATAGCAGCTGGACGCTGTGGGTAAGGCCGAGAAAGCCAGCAGCATCAGTGTTTGATGCTGGCTCAAGCCCCACAGCCGTGCAATGCCCCAGGCCATGAGCGGCATGGCCAGGTGCTTGATGCCTAGCACCAGCACGCTCAGCAATTGTCCCTGACGCAAGCTGCCCAGCTGCATGCCAGCGCCAGCGGCCATCAAACCCAAGGCCACAGAGGCAGCGCCAATACGGCTCAGGGTGGGCGCGCTCCACTCGGGAATTTGAAAGCCCGCCAGATTGGCCAGCAAGCCAGACAAGGTGGCCAGAATCAATGGGTTGCGGGCCAGCTCGCGCCAGATGTGCAAGTTGGCATGCCGCGCCATGGGCCAGACCGCGCCCACGTTGAACAGCGGCACACACACGCCAATCAACACCGACACCAGTTGCAGCCCTTGTGCACCGGCCAGCCTTTCGGCCAGCGCCAGACCGATGAAAGAGTTGAACCGAAACGCCACCTGCGCACTGGCTGCATGGTCGCGTGCCGCCAGGTGCTTGCCCAGCCAGGGCCAGTAGGGAAGGCTGTAGGCCAGGGCAATGGCGCTCACGCCCAGACTCAGGCCTGCACCCATCATGCTCGAAGCTACCCGCACATCCATCGGGCTTTTGGTGATGGAGTAAAACAGCAGCACCGGAAAAAGAAAGTAATACACCAGCGACTCCACCGGCTGCCAGACGCTACGGTTGAGCGCCGTGTAACGGCACAGCAGGTAGCCGCACAAAATGAGCGAAAAGTCGGGGAAAAGCAGTTGGGCGTAGTTCATGGAGCAACTCTTGTGCAAGGCGAGGGTATCATCCCCGCGCATGGATGCTGCGGACACCGCCCTGATCGATCGCTTTGCCGATGCCTTGTGGCTCGAAGACGGTCTGTCGCCCAACACACTGGCGGCGTACAGGCGCGATTTGCAATTGTTGGCCGATTGGTTGCAAGCTCAGGGGCTGGGTTTGCTCCAGGTGCAAGAGATGCAACTGCAAACCTATTTTGCCGAGCGCCACGCCAGCACCAAAGCCACCACCGCCAACCGTCGCCTGACGGTCTTCAAGCGCTTTTACCGTTGGGCGCAGCGACAGAGTCTGTGCCCGCAAGACCCCACGCTGCGCATGCTGGCGGCCAAGCAAGCCATGCGCATGCCCAAAACCCTGAGCGAAGCGCAGGTGGATGCCTTGCTGAACGCGCCAGACACGAACGACGAACTGGGCGTGCGCGACAAAGCCATGCTGGAGTTGATGTACGCCAGCGGTCTCCGTGTGAGCGAGCTGGTGGGCCTCAAAACCCTGCATGTGGCTTTGAACGAAGGGGTTTTGCGTGTGATGGGCAAGGGAAGCAAGGAGCGGCTGGTGCCCTTTGGCGAAGCCGCTGGCGACTGGCTGCAACGCTACATGCCCTTGCGACAGCAACTGCTGGGCTCGCGGCAGACGCAAGACTTGTTCATCACCAGCAGCGGCCCCAAGCCAGGTACGGCCATGTCACGCGTGATGTTCTGGAACCTGGTCAAGCGCTACGCGCTGCAAGCGGGCATCACCGCGCCGCTGTCACCACATACTCTGCGCCACGCCTTTGCTACGCATCTGCTTAATCATGGGGCAGACTTGCGGGCCGTGCAAATGCTGCTGGGACACGCCGACATTTCCACCACCACCATCTACACCCATGTGGCCCGTGAACGGCTGAAGGTGCTGCATGCGCAGCACCACCCCAGGGGTTAGTTGTTCTGCCGGACAAGAAGCAAGGCGATGAAGTTTTGATTTCATCGCCTTGCGCAGCACCTTAATAACTGCGTCGAGCACCGCCACCAAAAGTGCCACCAAAGCCCCCGCTGCGTGGAGGGCGTGCTTCCATGGGGCGGGCCACGTTCACAATCAGATTGCGACCGCCAAAATTTTGCTCATTCAAGCCCTGGATGGCGGCTTGCGCCTCTGCTGCATTGGACATTTCGACAAAGCCAAAACCTTTGGAGCGGCCGCTGTCGCGATCCATCATGACTTTGGCCGATTGAACTTGTCCGTAGGCGGAGAATTCTTGTTGGAGATCTTCGTCGCGCACCGAGTAAGACAGGTTGCCAACGTACAGTTTGTTGCTCATGGTGGAGCCTTTCAGAAAATGTGCCCACCGAAATTTCGGGCACGGGTTGATTGAATAAAACAGGAGGCTGAAATCAGTGCTTGCGCTTGAACGCCGGTGCACCTGTTCGAGGGGGACGGTTTTCAAGATGGCGGAATGTGATGCGCCCCTTGGTCAAGTCGTAAGGTGACATTTCCAGAGTGATGTTGTCACCCGCCAGGATGCGGATGTTGTGTTTGCGCATTTTCCCGGCGGTGTAGGCGATCAATTTGTGCCCGTTTTCCAACGTGACGCGGTATCGCATGTCTGGCAAGACTTCATCGACCTTGCCCTTCATTTCAATCGCTTCTTCTTTGGCCATGTGGGGTTCCTTTGATGATGAAGTTCAGGTGAATGACGCAGGGTTGAGCATCCAGTAGCGTCCCTGTGCAGTTGCATAAACCAGCGCGCTGTCTTTGCTGGCGAAATCGGGCTTGAAGGTGTAGACGCGGTCGTGGGTTTGTGTGCCTTGGCCTCTGCGGATGGAGAGGGCAGCGCTAAAGCGACCAGCGTTGTTCGAACGAATCAAGGGCGTAATCAGAAATTTGCCAACGGTAAATGGCAGTGAGGAAAAGGAAGACATATAAAAAAAGAAATCTAGAGAGGGGCCAAGGTGACCCAGAGTCATACGCGCAATTTGAATCAGCGCGCATGGGCAAAAGGGACGACGTGCTTGTCGCCAAAAAAGCTTGCCAAGAGAAAAGTGTGACCCCGAATGCGCTAGTGGTTGCTTAGCGGTGGGGCAGGTGTGCGGTGTTGGGGTACCGCTGCCCGTCAGACTCGATGCAGCGAAGGAAAGCAAATAACTGCATTAGTGGAGATTATACCTTTGTTATGAAACCCCATCCCCCGCCAGATAAGCCAGCTCTTCTGCGCTGAAACCGGCTGCCACCCGGGCAGGCGTGTTGAACGGCGGACGCAGGCGGGGAGCTTTGTACTGACGGGCCAGGTGTTTGTAATGGGCCACAGGCTCCAGGCCTTGCTGCTCGCAAAGCCAGCGGTACCAGCGGTTGCCAATATCGACATGGCCAATTTCGTCGCGCAGGATGATGCCCAGCTTGTCGCACACGGCCAGCGCTTGCGGGGTAGCGACTTTGCGTAGTCGCGCTTGAATCAGTGGTGTGGCGTCCAGGCCGCGTGCTTCCAGGGTGCGGGGCACCAGGGCCATGCGGGCGGTGATGTCATGACGGGTTTTTTCGCACATTTCCCACAGGCCGTCGTGGGCGTCAAAGTCGCCGTAGGCGTAGCCCAGAGTGCCTAGTTGTTCGGTCAGCATGGCGTAGTGCAGGCATTCTTCGTGGGCCACGCGCAGCCAGTCGGTATAGAAGGCTTCGGGCATGTCCGCAAACTGCCAAATGGCGTCCAGCGCCAGGTGAATGGCGTTGAATTCAATATGGCAAATGGCGTGAACAAGCGCCCCCAGGCCTTGTGCGGTGTAAGGGCTGCGGTGGGGGACCAGGCCGGGGTCAATCAGTTTGGGCAGGGGCGGGCGCCCAGGCAGCTCGGGCAGTTCAGCCAGTTGCTCGGGCGTTGGCCCTTGCCAGCGTGTGTCAATGTGCAGGGTGCCCGCTTGGTGCGCAGCCCACAGCGCCGCCACCGCCTCCAATTTGGGGGCAATGCTGGGGGCTTGAAGAATGGCCAGGGCTTGGGAACGCAGCTGCATCTTTACAATTGTAGGCAGCAACACCACGGAGAACTTCACATGAGCCTTTACAGCCTGGACGGCAAAAAGCCCCAAGTCGCGCCCACCGCCTGGGTGGCCGAGAACGCCCAGGTCATGGGCGATGTGCAGGTGCAGGCCGGGGCCAGCATCTGGTTTTCTGCCGTGGTGCGGGGCGACAACGACCCCATCGTCATTGGCGAAGGCAGCAATATTCAGGACGGCAGCGTGCTGCACACCGATGTGGGCTCGCCCCTGACCATTGGCAAGAACGTGACCGTGGGCCATATGGTCATGCTGCATGGCTGCACGATTGGCGACGAGTCGCTGGTCGGCATCGGCGCGGTTGTGCTTAATGGTGCAGTCATTGGCAAGAACTGCCTGGTGGGCGCCGGCTCGCTGGTGACCGAGGGCAAGGTGTTTGAAGACGGCTCCATGATCCTGGGCTCGCCTGCCAAGGTGGTGCGCAAGCTCACGCCCGAACAAATCGAGGGTCTGCGCAACAGCGCACGCCACTATCAGGAAAACGCGCAGCGCTATCAACAGACGCTGCAGGAAATCTAATGTCAGAACTTCATAAATTCATTTTCGATGGCAAGCCCGTGCGCGGCATGCTGGTGCGCCTGACCGACGCCTGGCAAGACATTCTGGCGCGCCGCGCGGCCAACCGCGACACCGGTGCCTACCCACAAGCCGTGAGCGAATTGCTGGGCGAAATGGCGGCTGCTGGTGTGCTGATGCAAGGCAACATCAAGTTCAACGGTGCGCTGGTGCTGCAGATTTTTGGCGACGGCCCTGTCAAAGTGGCGGTGGCTGAGGTGCAACCCGACTTTGCCCTGCGTGTCACGGCCACACTGACAAGCCCTGTGAACGAAAACGCCGGGTTGTCAGACATGGTCAATCCCGGTGGCCAAGGCCGATGCGCCATCACGCTGGACCCGAAAGACCGCTTGCCAGGCCAGCAGCCCTACCAGGGCGTGGTGTCTTTGGTGGACGAGCAAGGTCAATCGCTCAAGCAGCTCAATGAAGTGCTGGAACAGTACATGCACCAGTCCGAGCAGTTGGACACGGTGCTGGTGCTGGCTGCTGACGACAAGGTGGCTGCAGGTTTGTTGATTCAAAAGCTGCCGGTGGAAGGCGAGGGCAACCTGGCGGGTACCGCCCAGCCTTCAGGGCAGGCGCAAGATATCGAGCAGGCGTTTGAGCACATTGCCATTTTGTCGCGCAGCCTCAAGCGCGAGGAGTTGTTGGAGCTCGATCCCATGACCATCCTGCACCGCCTGTTCTGGGAAGAGCCGGTGCGTTTGCTCGAAAGCTTCAAGGACGACACAGCGCCGCGTTTTGCCTGCAGCTGCAGCCGCGAACGCGTGTCGCGCATGATCCAGAGCCTGGGTCAGGACGAGGCGCAGTCCATTCTGGACGAGCAAGGCAAGATTGATGTGGGTTGCGATTTTTGCGGTGCCCACTACGTGTTTGACGCGGTGGATGTGGCGCAAACGTTCAACCCGGCCGCAACTTCTGGCGACAGCAGCGCCAGCCTGCATTAAGGCCTTCAAGCTGAGTTTTGGCGAGCCAGCAAGCCGGTAAAAAGTCGGTGCTCGCACTCTGGGTCGCTGCAGGACTCGCAGCGCCAGGGTGTGCGACCGCCATTGAGTGCAAATTGGCGTGACTGTGCTGTTGGGGTGTCAGCCTGCAAACGCAAAGCGACCAGAACGGTGTCCAAGCGTTGTGTGTCGCTGCCTTGCAAAATATGAAAAGAAACGCCGCTGCTGATCAAGGCTATCCTGCAGGCACGTTCGGCTGCCAGACTTTTTTGCATGCGTGGGTCTACGGAACTGTCCCATGCGGGAGGGTGTGACCACAAAAACAAGGCGTCTTGGTTGAGGGTGTCGGGCAGGTTCAGGCAGCGCAACAACCACTGGGTGCCTGGCTCGCGTTGCTGGAGTTGCCGCTCCAGGCGGGTCATGAAAGCCTGTATTTCAGGAGTTTGCTCGGCCAGCAGTGTGATCTGGCGAGCCATGCTCACTTTGAAATCTGGACCAGGATTTCACCGGGCTTGACCATGCCCAGTTCGTGGCGGGCGCGCTCCTCGACCATGCTCATGCCTTCCTTGAGGTCAGTCACTTCGGCGTTGATCTGGGTATTGCGAAGTCGCGCGGCTTCATTGTCCTGCGATTTTTCTTTCAAATCGGCTTCCAGACTGGAGACTGCTGGCAGGCCGCCTTTGCCCAGCCACAGCTGCGCCTGGAGCAGCAAGAGCAGCACCAGGAGCAGGGCAGGGACAAAACGGCGGCCCACAGCGGTCAGGACTTAGCGAAGGTTGTAAAACGCGGCGCGGCCGGGGTACACGGCCACTTCGCCCAGGTCTTCCTCGATGCGCAGCAGCTGGTTGTACTTGGCCATGCGGTCGCTGCGGGACAGCGAGCCGGTTTTGATCTGGCCAGCGTTCAGGCCCACGGCGATATCGGAGATGGTGGAGTCTTCGGTTTCGCCCGAGCGGTGGCTGATGACGGCGGTGTAACCGGCGCGCTTGGCCATTTCGATGGCTTCAAACGTTTCAGTCAGGGTGCCGATCTGGTTGATCTTGATCAGGATCGAGTTGGCAATGCCTTTGTCGATGCCTTCTTTGAGGATCTTGGTGTTGGTCACGAACAGGTCATCGCCCACCAGTTGCACCTTGTCGCCGAGCTTTTCGGTGATGTGCTTCCAGCCGTCCCAGTCGCCTTCGGCCATGCCGTCTTCAATGCTGATGATGGGGTACTTGTCGACCCAGGTGGCCAGCATGTCGGTCCACTGTTCGGCAGACAGGGCAATGCCGCCTTCGCCTTCGAGCACGTACTTGCCGTCCTTGTAGAACTCGCTGGCGGCGCAGTCCAGACCCAGGGCGATCTGCTCACCAGCGGTGTAACCGGCCTTGTCGATGGCCTGCAGGATCAGCTGCAGCGCGGCTTCGTGGCTTTCGACGCTGGGGGCAAAGCCGCCTTCGTCGCCCACGGCGGTGCTCATGCCCTTGTCGTGGATGATTTTCTTGAGCGCGTGGAAGACCTCGGCGCCCCAGCGGATGGCTTCACGGAAGGAGGGGGCACCCACCGGGATGATCATGAGCTCTTGCAGGTCGAGCGAGTTGTTGGCGTGGGCGCCGCCATTGATGACGTTCATCATCGGCACGGGCAGCTCTTTGCCGGACATGCCACCGAAGTAGCGGTACAGGGGCAGGCCGGCTTCTTCGGCAGCGGCGCGGGCCACGGCCATGGACACGGCCAGCATGGCGTTGGCGCCCAGGCGGCTCTTGTTGTCGGTGCCGTCCAGGTCTATCAGGGTCTTGTCCAGGAAGGCTTGTTCGGAAGCGTCCAGGCCCAGCACGGCCTCTGAGATTTCGGTGTTGATGTGTTCAACGGCCTTGAGCACGCCCTTGCCCAGGTAACGGCTCTTGTCGCCGTCACGCAGTTCGATGGCTTCGCGGCTGCCGGTGGAGGCGCCGGACGGCACAGCGGCGCGGCCCATCACGCCGGATTCCAGCAACACGTCGCATTCGACGGTGGGGTTGCCACGGCTGTCCAGGATTTCACGACCAACGATATCTACGATTGCGCTCATATTGACTCTCTTAAGAATGTTGAAAAATTAAAACTCAGACGCCTTCAACCACCACCATGCGCATCACGCCAGCGCCTTCGCGCAGCGTGCGGGCATGGGTATAGGTTTGGCTGTTGTAAAACGCCTTGGCTTTGTCCATTGACTCAAACGCCAGCAACACCAGGCGACTGGGTGTCCAAGGGCCTTCCAGCACTTCAAAGGCACCGCCACGCACCAGAACTTGTGCGCCGTGTTCCTGCATGGCTTTGGTGGACCACTCGCGGTAGTTGGCCATTTTTTCGGCGTCTGTGACGGTGACGTCGGCAATGATGTACGCAGTCATTGGAAATTTTCTTCCAGCAAGGGATTCTTTTTGGTGACGGAATCTAGTTGCACCAGGGTTTCGAGCAGGGCCTTCATCTTGCCCAGTGGCACAGCGTTGGGGCCGTCAGACCAGGCCTCGGCCGGGCGCGGGTGGGTTTCCATGAACAAACCAGCCACACCCACGGCCACGCCTGCACGGGCCAGCACAGGCACCATTTCGCGGGCACCGCCGCTGCTGGTGCCCTGGCCTCCGGGTTTCTGCACCGAGTGCGTCACGTCAAACACCACCGGGGCGCCGCTCTTGCGCATTTCGGCCAGACTGGTCATGTCAGCCACCAGGTTGTTGTAGCCAAAGCTCACGCCGCGTTCGCAGGCCAGGAAGCGGTCTTCAGACAGGCCGGCTTCGCGGGCAGCATCGCGGGCTTTGTCGATGACGTTTTTCATGTCCCAAGGGGCGAGGAACTGGCCCTTCTTGATGTTGACCGGCTTGCCCGATTTGGCCACGGCGCGGATGAAGTCCGTCTGGCGGCACAAAAAGGCGGGAGTCTGCAGTACATCGACCACGCTGGCGACTTCGGCCACCTGGGATTCGTCGTGCACATCGGTCAGGATAGGAAGGGCGAGTTGTTTGCGCACTTCATCCAGAATTTTCAGGCCAGCGTCGATGCCCACGCCACGCTTGGTGTTGCCGGACGAGCGGTTAGCCTTGTCGAACGAGCCTTTGTAGATCAGGGGAATGCCCAAGGGTTCGCAAGCCTCCTTGAGGCGGCCAGCGACTTCCATGGACATTTCCAAGCCTTCGATCGAGCAGGTGCCCGCGATCAGAAAAAAGGGTTTGTCCAGTCCGACTTCAAATCCGCACAGTTGCATGACGATCTCCTTCAGGCCGCTTTGAGCTGCTTGCCCTTGCCCTGACGTTCAACAGCCGCCTTGATGAATGCGTTGAACAGCGGGTGGCCGTCCCAGGGGGTGGACTTGAACTCGGGGTGGAACTGTACGCCGACGTACCAGGGGTGCACGTCTTGCGGCAGTTCCACAATTTCGGTCAGTTGCTCGCGCTGGGTCAAGGCAGAAATCACCAGACCGGCCCCACGCAGCTTGTCCAGATAATTCACGTTGGCTTCGTAGCGGTGGCGGTGGCGCTCGGTCACCACGTCGCCGTAGATCTGGTGGGCCAGCGTGCCCTTGGCCACGTCGGAGCTTTGCGCACCCAGGCGCATGGTGCCGCCCAGGTCGGAGTTTTCGTCGCGCTTCTGGATGGAGCCGTCGGCGTCCTTCCACTCGTTGATCAGTGCGATCACGGGGTAGGGGGTGTCGGGTTCGAACTCGGTGGAGTTGGCGTCCTTCATGCCGGCCATGTGGCGGGCGTATTCGATGGTGGCCACCTGCATGCCCAGGCAAATGCCCAAATAAGGCACCTTGTTCTCGCGGGCGAACTGGGCCGTCAGAATCTTGCCTTCCACGCCGCGCTTGCCGAAGCCGCCAGGCACCAGAATGGCGTCGTACTTGGCCAGCTGGGCCTGGGTGGCGGCGCTGATGGTTTCGGAGTCCAGGTGCTCGATCTTGACCCGCACATGGTTGCGCAGACCGGCGTGCTTGAGCGCTTCGTTGACCGACTTGTAGCTGTCGGTCAGCTCGACGTACTTGCCCACCATGGCAATCGTGACTTCGCCTTGTGGGTGCTCGGTCTCGTACACCAGGTCGTCCCAGCGCTTGAGGTTGGCGGGCGGCGTGTTCAGGCGCAGCTTGTCGCAGATCAGACCGTCCAGGCCTTGTTCGTGCAGCACGCGGGGCACCTTGTAGATGGTGTCCACGTCGGGCATGGAGATCACGCCCCAGCCTTGCACGTTGGTGAAGAGGGAAATTTTTTCGCGCTCTTCGTCGGGAATCAGGCGGTCGGCGCGGCACAGCAGGGCGTCGGGCTGGATGCCGATTTCGCGCAGCTTTTGCACGGTGTGCTGGGTCGGCTTGGTTTTGAGCTCGCCGGCCGTGGCGATCCAGGGCAGGTAGGTCAGGTGCACAAAGGCGGCATTGTTGGGCCCCAGGCGCAGGCTGAGCTGGCGCACGGCTTCCAAAAACGGCAGGGACTCGATGTCGCCCACGGTGCCACCGATCTCGACGATGGCCACATCGACTGCGTCGGGCGTGTCAAAACCGGCGCCTCGCTTGACGAAGTCCTGGATTTCGTTGGTGACGTGGGGGATGACCTGCACGGTCTTGCCCAGGTAGTCGCCACGGCGCTCTTTTTCGAGCACGCTCTTGTAAATCTGTCCGGTGGTGAAGTTATTGGCCTTCTTCATCCGGGTGTTGATGAAGCGCTCGTAGTGGCCCAAGTCCAGATCGGTTTCGGCGCCGTCATCGGTCACGAACACCTCGCCGTGTTGGAACGGGCTCATGGTGCCGGGGTCGACGTTGAGGTAGGGGTCGAGCTTGATGAGGGTGACTTTGAGGCCGCGCGATTCGAGGATCGCGGCCAAGGATGCGGAAGCGATGCCCTTGCCCAGGGAAGACACCACGCCGCCAGTGACGAAGACGAATTTGGTCATGTCCAGAACGGGAGTCTTGCGCTCCCGGTAGGTGGAAATCGTGATTATAGACAGTCAGGTCTGCTACATTCCCACGCATGAGCACATTGGCTGGAAAACACATTGTTTTGGGCTTGTCGGGCGGCATTGCGGCGTACAAATCGGCCGAGCTGTGCCGTGCCCTGGTCAAGGCCGGGGTGACGGTGCAGGTGGTGATGACCGAGGCGGCCGAACATTTCATGACCGCGGTGACCATGCAGGCGCTGTCGGGACGACCGGTTTACACCTCGCAGTGGGATGCCCGTGAGGGCAACAACATGGCACACATCAACTTGAGCCGTGAGGCTGATGCGATTGTTGTGGCGCCGGCAAGTGCTGATTTCATGGCCAAGCTGCTACACGGACGTGCAGACGATCTGCTCAGCCTGATGTGCCTGGCGCGCCCCATTGACCAGGTTCCCTTGATCGTGGCGCCGGCCATGAACCGCGAAATGTGGGCCAATCCGGCCACGCAGCGCAATGTGGCCCAGCTGCGCGTTGACGGCGTTCATGTGCTGGATGTCGGGCAGGGCGACCAGGCTTGTGGCGAAACGGGCGATGGCCGCATGCTCGAAGCTGACGAGATTCTGGAAGAGCTGGAGGCGTTTTTCACGCCCAAGGCCTTGTTGGGCCAGCACGTGCTGGTCACGGCGGGGCCGACTTACGAGGCCATTGACCCCGTGCGCGGCATCACCAACCTCTCCAGCGGCAAAATGGGTTTTGCGATTGCCCGCGCCGCCCACATGGCCGGCGCCAATGTCACGCTGGTAGCCGGGCCGGTGAGCCTGCCCACGCCCCGAGGCGTGCGCCGTGCGGATGTGCGCTCGGCGCGAGACATGCTGCAGGCGGTCGAGCAGAACGTTGGCGCTGCCCAGGTCTTCATTTCGACCGCAGCTGTGGCCGACTGGCGCCCGGCTACCTCGGCTGACCAGAAGATCAAGAAAGACGGTTCGGGTCAGACGCCGCAACTGGGCTTCGTGGAGAACACGGACATTCTGGCCACGGTGGCGAAATCGCCGCGTGCGCAGGCGGGGGAGCTGTTTTGCGTGGGCTTTGCCGCCGAAAGCCACGACTTGCTGGCGCATGCCACCGCCAAACGCGAGCGCAAAGGCGTGCCGCTGCTGGTGGGCAACATCGGCCCGGCTACGTTTGGCCAGGACGACAACGCCTTGCTCTTGGTGGATGCGCAAGGCGCTCGCGAATTGCCGCATGCCAGCAAACAAGTGCTGGCCACTCAACTCATTGAAGTTATTGCCCGCCGACTGGGCGCGCTGAAAGCCTGAGACACATGGAACTCGACGTCAAAATTCTGGATGCGCGCATGCGCGACCAATTGCCCCAATACGCCACGCCTGGCAGCGCCGGGTTGGACCTGCGCGCTTGTCTGGATGCGCCTTTGACGCTGGCCCCCAATGCCTGGCAGCTGGTGCCCACGGGCATTGCCATTCACCTCAAGGACCCTGGCTACGCCGCCATGCTGCTGCCGCGCTCAGGTCTGGGCCACAAGCATGGCATTGTGCTGGGTAACTTGGTGGGCCTGATTGACAGCGACTACCAGGGCCAGCTGATGGTGAGTTGCTGGAACCGCAGCGATGTGAGCTTTACCATCGAGCCGATGGAGCGTATTGCACAGATGGTCATCGTGCCTGTGGTGCAGGCACGTTTCAATGTGGTGGAAGACTTTGGCGATGTGACCGAACGTGGAGCAGGTGGTTACGGTTCAACCGGCAAGCAGTAAATCTCAGTGCAGGGTGTGGCCGTCTGAGGACGATTCTTCACCCACTTCGATTTTGAAGAAACCCGTGCCGCAAGTGCCGCGGCCCACTTCGTCCACTGTGGCTTCGCGCACAGAGGCCACCTGAACGCGCAGGCGCAGCGCAATGCCTGCCAAGGGGTGGTTGCCGTCCAGCACCACATGGTCGGGATAGAGCTGGGCAATGGTGTAGAGCACATTGCGTGGGGCGTCGGTGTTGCAGTCTTGTGGCAGGGCGGTGCCTTCGATGGTCAGGCCCTCTTCGACTTCGGCGGGGAACAGCGAGCGCGGTTCCAGAAAGATGAGTTGGTCGTTGAAGTCGCCAAAAGCGTCTTCGGGTTCCAGGTGCAGGTCGAGCTTGGCACCTGCGGCATGGCCCTGAAGGGCCTCCTCGATTTTGGGCAGCAGGTCGGCGCCACCGACCAAAAACTCCACGGGTTCGTCGAGGACGTCCAGGGTCTCGCCCAAGGTGTCCATCAGGGTCCAGGTCAGTGCGACCACGCAAGGTGATTTGATTTCCATACGACAATTGTCGCAGTTTGTCTTGCCTCTGAAAGCGCACCTATGGATATCCAGCAGCCGTTGACATTGCTGGGCGGTTTCTCGCCCGAGCGTTTCATGAAAATCTATTGGCACAAAAAGCCGTTGTTGATCCGTCAGGCTATTCCCGGTTTTCAGGCCTTCTTGAGTCGCAAGGATCTGGTGGAGATGGCGGCCCGCGAGGATGTAGAGTCTCGCCTGATCGTGCATGGTGCCAAGGGCTGGAGCCTCAAGCACGGCCCCTTGGCGCGCCGCAGCTTGCCACCGTTTACCCAGAAGAAGTGGACGTTTCTGGTGCAAGGCGTGGATTTGCACGACGACCGTGCGCACGATTTGCTGCAGCAGTTTCGTTTTGTGCCCGACGCACGTCTGGACGATTTGATGATCAGCTACGCCACCGATGGGGGCGGCGTCGGCCCACACTTTGACAGCTACGACGTGTTCCTGCTGCAGGCCCACGGCAAGCGCCGCTGGCGCATTGGTCGCCAGAAAGACCTGAGCTTGCAGGAGGGCGTGCCGCTCAAGATTCTGGACAACTTTGTGCCTGAAGATGAATTCGTACTGGAGCCGGGTGACATGTTGTACCTGCCCCCAAAGTGGGCCCACGACGGCATTGCCGAGGGCGAATGCATGACCTGGTCGATCGGGTTTCGTTCGCCCAACGAAGCCGAACTGGCTGCCGAGCTGGTGTACGGTCTTGCGCAGGAGGCGGTCGATCTGGTGGCTGAGGCCATGTATCGAGATCCCAAACAAGCTGCGGTAACGCAACCTGCTGCTATACCTGCGCAGTTGCAAGATTTTGCCGCGCAGGCGGTACGCAAGCTGGTGGATCAGCCCCAATGGCTGGAAACCTTGCTGGGCGAGTACATGACCCAGGCCAAGTCGGGCGTGTGGTTTGATGGCGAAGGTTTTGATGTGGCGGTCGGTGTGGCGCTGGATCGCCGTACGCGCATGATGTACGACAAGCGCCAGATCTACATCAATGGGGACAGTTTTCGTGTGGGGGGGGCAGACGGTCGTTTGCTGCGCCAATTGGCGGACACGCGTCAGCTGGGGGCGGCGCAGGTTGTGCGCCTGAGTGCCGATGCTCAAGCCGCGCTGCAGGACTGGGCTGACAACGGATGGTTGAAAACCCTGTAAGGATATCCCCGTAATTTTTTGTTACTGAAGGGTTCGTGTCAGCTAAGGCTGGAAGTGAAATCCAGCTAAAATTCAGAACTGAGTCGGTTGCACCTGTGCAGCAGACTAGGACCGGGGCAACAGCCCCGGGCAATTTCCGGAAATTGTTTACCTCCTTCAAGGATATTTAAATGAAAAAGTCTCTCGTTCTGGCTACCCTGATCGCTGCTGCTGCTCTGGCCGCTTGTGGCAAAAAAGAAGAAGCCGCTGCTCCTGCTGCCGCTCCCGCTGCTGCAGCCCCCGCTGCTGCTGAAGCTCCTGCTGCTGCCCCCGCAGCCGCTGCTCCCGCTGCTGCTGAAGGCGAGAAGAAGTAATTCTTCGTCGTTGAATGCCGGTGCTTTGCATCGGCACTTCAGCCAAGAAAAAGCCCGCCAATTGGCGGGCTTTTTCTTTGGGGAGATTGTCTGGATATCAGCGAATCTCGGGCGCCAGAAGTTTGAGGATCTTGGTAGCGTTGTCCGCTGACTCAGGCTGGCCTTGCTCGTTGAGCACTTGCACCAGGCTGCCCGTGCCTTGTGCGGACACAGCAATGCGGTACTTGTTCAGCACAGGACCTTCAGACTTTTTGCTGCCGAACATACGGGCAAAGAAGCCGGGTTGTTCTTGCCCTGTACCAGAGACATAACGCACAAAGTAAATGCCTTTTTGGCGGTCGCGGTCTTCTACTGTGAAACCGGTGCGGTCCAGGGCCACACCCACGCGGCGCCAGGTTCGCTCCAGATCATCGGTCAGGACAATACCAGGCTGACCTTGTTGCACACTCACTTGTGCGCTGGCAGGGGCGGTAGCGGCTTGACCCGCTGTTGAAGCTGCTTTGGCTTGTTCTGGCGTTGCACCCAGCTGGACCATCAGGCGGCGCAGAAATTCAATTTCCAGTTCCGGATCGTTGGCGCCGGGCATCCAGATCGTGCGTTCTTTTTGCTGGTCTGCGTATTCTTCGACCATGCGGCGATGGATGACGTAAATTTCCACGCCTTTGGCTGTGCGCTCGACACGGGTGCGGAAGCGGTCACGTTCGCCGGTGGAGTACAGCGAGTCCAACACCTTGCCCAGGGTCTTGCGGATGAAATCCTGGGGCAGTTTGGCACGATTCTCTGCCCAGTCGGTTTCCATGATGCCGATATCGGGAGCGTCTGTGGTCAACACGAAGCCGTTGTCGCTCCAGAACTTGCGCAGGGGTTCCCACAGCTTGTCCGCTGGGCGCTGTACCACCAGGTAGCGCTGCTGCCCGTTTCGCTGCATGCTGACATCGCCCATGCTGTTGGCGGCGGTGCCAGCATCCTTGACTTGTGCTGCGGCGCTCATGAAGCCCGAAGCAGTAGCCGATGTGCTTTGCAGCACATAGCGCGAATCCTTGGTCAGCTGCGTCAGGTCTGGAGGCACTTCCAGGCTGCTGGCAGGTTTGGCGCTTTTGTAATCGACTTTGCCTTCTTCCAGAACAGAGCAGGCCCCTAAGGTGCCCGTCAGGGTCAGGGCCAGAATCAGGCGCGGGGTGGATGTTGCGTTCATGCGCGAAGCTTCCTCAAAGGGGTTCAGAGCAGGTTGGCAGCTTTGAGTGCTGCTTCCACCACGGGGCGTTGTCCTTCGGACAGTTCGGTCAGCGGCAGGCGAATGGCCGAGCCACACAGGCCCATGTGTGCAGCGGCCCATTTGACCGGGATGGGGTTGGCTTCCACAAAGAGGGCTTTGTGCACGGGCATGAGCTCAAACTGCAGCTTCATGGCGGTGGCGATGTCACCGCGCGCAGCGGCTACGCACAGTTCGTGCATTTTGCGAGGGGCAATGTTGGCCGTCACGCTGATGTTGCCAGCGCCGCCCATCAGGATCAGAGCCACGGCTGTGGGGTCATCGCCCGAGAAGACGGCAAAGCTCCTGGGCAGGTCGCGAATGAGCCATTGGGCGCGCTCGAGGTTGCCGGTGGCTTCCTTGATGCCGATGATGCCAGGCACTTTGGACAGGCGCACCACGGTGTCGTGCTGCAGATCGGCCACGGTACGACCTGGCACGTTGTAGAGCACCACGGGCAGTTTGGGCGTGGCTTCGGCAATGGCCTTGAAATGCTGGAACAGGCCCTCTTGCGTGGGCTTGTTGTAGTAGGGAACCACCTGCAGCTGGGCGTCAGCGCCAATGGATTCGGCGTACTTGGCCAGAGCAATGGCTTCAGAAGTGGAGTTGGCGCCGCAGCCGGCAATGATGGGGATGCGCTTGGCTGCCTGTTCGACCGAGACGCGCAGGATTTCGCGGTGTTCCTCCACGTTGACCGTGGGCGACTCGCCCGAGGTGCCAACGATCACCAGGGCATCGGTGCCTTCCGCGACATGCCAGTCGATGAGTTTTCGAAGGGCTGCGTAGTCCACGCTGCCGTTGTCTTGCATGGGGGTGATCAGGGCAGGAATGCTGCCTTTGAGGGAAAGGGAAGCTTGGGTCATGTCGGGCTCTAGTACAGGCTCGGTGAATCTGAAAATACCATTCTAGCGAGTCGCCAGGGGCCAAGGCGCGTTTTCCTGGCTGGCGATGGCGGCAATGCGTTGCACGTAGCGGTCGGGGTTGGGTGCAAAACCCTGCTCAAACGCCACCACATGCAGGCCAGCGCACACTTCAAGCAGCTCGCCATGGCGTAGCAGGAACTCGGGCCGGGCCGGACGACCTACGGTTTCGTTGCCTTCTGCAAAGGTTTCGTACAGCAGCACACCATCGGGCTTGAGGCTGCCCAGCAAGGACGGCCATAACGGGCGCCACAGGTAATTGGTGACGACCACGGCATCGAACTTTTGGGTCAAGGGCCAAGGGTTGTTTTCCACATCCGCTTGCAGCACTGGGCCGTATGTACTGGCGGTTTGCAGGGCTGCAGCGTCGCGGTCCACGCCTAAAACGGTGTGGCCAAGTTGCTGAAGAAACTGCATATGGCGACCGTGCCCGCAGGCCAGATCCAGAACCTGGCTGTTCGCGGACAGCAGGTGTCTCCAGCGTTCAATCCAGGGTGATGGGATGTTGGAGTGATGCATTGCGGTGTTCAGAAACAGGCCCACAACTGGTCGGCCATGGAAATCACAAAGTCCGGGCGCAGGTACAGCAAGGACACCAGCAACAGGGCCAGCACGATGCCTGCCCAGACCAGTGCCTTGCGCCAGAAAAGGTCGCGCATGGCTCAGGCCGCTTTCAGTTGCGTGCGGCGAATGGCTGACTCGTTGACCGGCAGGTTGACCAGTGCAGCGAACACACCCAGGGCAATGGCCAGGTACCAGACGATGTCGTAATTGCCCGTGCGGTCATACAGATAGCCCCCGAGCCACACGCCCATGAACGAGCCAATCTGGTGGCTGAAGAAAACAAAGCCACCCAGCATGGACAGATGGGCCACGCCAAAGATCTGTGCCACTGCAGCGGTGGTGGGGGGGACGGTGGATAGCCACAACAGTCCCATGACGGCAGAGAACAGGTACACGCTGGTGGGCGTCAGGGGTGCCAACAGGAACAGCACAATGCACACCGATCGGGCAAAGTAGATGAAAGCCAGGATTTTTTTCTTGGCCAGCTTCTGGCCCAGCGCGCCAGCAGCGTAGGTGCCAAAGACATTGAACAAGCCAATCAAGGCCAGCGCAAAGCTGGCCACTTGCGGGGCCAGACCATGGTCCTTGAGGTAGCTGGGCATGTGCACGCCAATGAACACCACCTGAAAGCCGCACACAAAGTAACCGGCCATCAGCAGCTGGAAGCTGCGGTAGCCGAACGCTTCGCGCAGAGCTTGGGTGATGGTTTGTTCACGGTGTGCACTGGCCAGCCCCAGCGCTGGTTCGCGAAGGCCCAAAGCCAGTGGGGCCATGATCAAGGCGGCGGCGGCCAGAATCAGCAAGGCTTCTTGCCAACCGAACTGGCTGATCAGCATGCCTTCTGTGGGGACCATCAGGAACTGACCAAAAGAGCCCGCGGCTGCGGCTACGCCCATGGCCCAGGAGCGACGCTCGGGCGGGACGTTGCGGCCAATCACGCCATAGACCACGGCGTAGGTGGTGCCCGACTGCGCCAGACCAATCAATACACCGGTGGAGACGATGAAGGGCAGCACCTCGCTGGCCTGTGCCATGCCGACGAGGCCCAGTGCGTAGCAAGCCGCACCCACGGCGATGACGCGGAAAGCACCAAATCGGTCAGCCAGCATGCCGGCAAAGATGCCGAAAAAGCCCCAGGACAGGTTTTGCACGGCCATGGCCAGTGCAAAGTCTTCGCGGCCCCAGTTCTGGGCCTGGGTAATGGGTTGCAGCCACAGGCCAAAGCCGTGGCGGATGCCCATGGACAAAGTGACGATGGCAGCGCCGCAGGCCAGCACCTGCGCAAGGGAAAGCGGTTTGTGTTGCATGCCCGAGACTGTACCTAAAGCCGGACCACTTTGCCGTCGCGACCCGGACTCGGAGTTGAGGCTGTTTATTTATCCAGTTATTGCTGCTTGTTCCCACTACAATCGCCGCCATGGCAACACAAAGCGAATACTCCGAAGGTTCTATCCGGGTCCTCAAGGGCCTGGAGCCGGTCAAACAGCGGCCGGGCATGTACACCCGCACCGACAACCCGCTGCACATCATCCAGGAAGTGCTGGACAACGCGGCCGACGAAGCGCTGGCGGGCTATGGCAAAAAGATCAAGGTCACGCTGCATGGCGATGGCTCGGTCAGCGTCGAGGACGATGGCCGCGGTATTCCGTTTGGCCTGCATCCGGAAGAAAAAGCGCCCGTGATCGAGCTCGTCTTCACCCGCCTGCATGCGGGCGGCAAGTTCGACAAGGGCTCGGGCGGCGCCTACAGCTTCTCGGGTGGTCTG
>Ga0255204_1000196_pt1 | contig 19311 bp, 17 predicted proteins | sample Miss_Colum_RepC__2_FD_188418 | JGI IMG/M metagenome (GOLD analysis project Ga0255204, IMG submission 188418) | Freshwater microbial communities from Mississippi River, Louisiana, United States - Miss_Colum_RepC_8h | ecosystem: Environmental > Aquatic > Freshwater > River | place: USA: Louisiana... | reverse complement strand
AGAAAACCCTCGAACGTGCGTTCTCGGACATGGAGCGCCGGGTGCGCACCCGCACCGACGAACTCACCCGGGCCAACACCTCCCTCCAGACGGAGATCGCCGACCGCCGGCAGAAGGAGGAATTGCTGCGGCAACTTTCCGGCCACTTGATGCAGGCCCAGGACCAGGAGCGCCGGCGCATTGCCCGCGAGCTGCACGACAACTCCGGCCAGACGCTCGCGGCCATCGCGGTGAACCTTTCCCGCATCGAGAACCTGCTCCCGGACACCGCCCCCAAGGTCAGAAACCTCGTGGCCGACACTGCCGCGATGGCCGAGCAGACCTCGCGCGAGATCCGCACCATCTCCTACCTGCTGCATCCTCCCTTGCTGGAAGAGGCTGGCCTCACCGCCGCGATTGGCTGGCTGGCGAACGGCTTCACCCAGCGCAGCGGCATCAAGACCGAGGTGGACATGCCGCCCGAGTTGGAGCGGCTGCCCAGCGACATCGAGGTCACGCTCTTCCGCATCGTGCAGGAGACGCTCACCAACGTGGCCCGGCACTCCGGCAGCAAGACCGCCTTCATCAAGCTCACCCGCCAGCCCGGCGAGATCATCCTGTCCGTCCGCGATGAGGGCAAAGGCATCCCGCCGGAGAAGCTGGAGAAAGTGCACGGCAACGTCTCCGCCCTGGGCGTTGGCGTGGCGGGCGTGTGGGAGCGGGTGCGGCAATTTGGCGGAGCCTTGGACATCAACTCAAACAGCCGTGGCACCACGGTGATGGTGGTGGTGCCGTTACCGGAGGAACAAACATGAGCACTCTAAAAATACTGATCGCAGACGACCACGACATCGTGCGGACGGGCATGAAAGCGTTGCTCGAAGACCAGCCGGGCTGGCAGGTGGTGGCCGAGGCCGCCACCGGCCGTCAGGCCGTGGACAAGGCCAAGGCCACCACGCCCGACGTGGTGGTGTTGGATGTGACCATGCCGGAGCTGAACGGCTTGGAAGCCGCGCGGCAGATCAAGAAACTCCTGCCGCAGATAGAAATCCTCATCCTCACCGTGCATGAGTCCGAGCAAATCGCGTCCGAAGTTCTGAAGGTCGGTGCGCGCGGCTACATCCTCAAGTCCGACGCCGGACGCGAACTGGTCGCCGCCGTGAAGGCGGTGAGCGCGCACAAGAGCTACTTCACCTCGCGCATCTCGCAGATGGTTTCCGACAGCACGCTCAAGGAAGGCGCGCAAGGCATCGAGGCCGAGGACATCGGCAGCCGCCTCACGCCACGCGAGAAGGAAATCGTGCAACTTCTGGCCGAGGGGAAGAGCAACAAGGAAGCCGCCAGTGCCTTGAACATCAGCGTGAAGACCGTCGAGACCCACCGCACTAACATCATGCGCAAGCTGCGCTTCCACTCGGTCGGGGAACTGGTGCGGTACGCGGTGCGGAACAATATAGTGTCGGCGTGATTTGGAAGAGTTGAGAAGTTGAGAGTTGCGCCACAGGAACTCGAACGCGTTTCTTCAGCATGTGGGTTCGACTGACTCAATTAGACAAGGCCATCGCACTAGCTCGCCGTCGCAGAAAACAGATGGTCGTATCGTTCTTAGCAGCCGCCGGTCTGGCGCTACTCACATCGGGCGTTCATGGCTCTCGAAGCACGCACGGCCCACCTCGATTTGCAACCGAGGAGGAATTCTGGCGAGGGTTTCCTGTAGCTGCGGTGCTCTCGGTGTTAGGCGTCCTCTTCTATTGGGCATTTCGACTCTACTTCCGGCGTGGCGGATCGAAACCAATCCAGTGCGTCTGCACGAAGTGTGGCAAAGGCGAGATTTCTATCCCTGCCACGGGTTGCCCGTGTGGAGGCGAATTCGAGGACTTGGACTTGGTGAAGTGGGTTGAGCCCTGATGCCTACCCCCGGCTCATTCAGCCGCCAATCTGCGCCTTGTAGGCCTCCGGCGTTAGCAACGCCCCCACCTCCGCCGCGTTCGCCAGCTTGAGCTTGAAGAACCAGCCGCCCGCGAAGGGCGCGGTGTTCACGAGCGAAGGGTCATCGGACACCGGCTTGTTCACCTCGATGACTTCGCCGCTCACCGGCGCGTAGATGTCGCTCGCGGTCTTCACGGACTCGACCACCGCGCACGCCTCGCCAGCCTTTACCTTGCGACCCACGGCGGGCAACTCGACGAAGACAATGTCGGTCAACTCGTGCTGCGCGTGGTCGGTGATGCCCACGGTCGCCACGTCACCGGCGACGCGCAACCATTCGTGGCTCTTGGCATACTTCAAATCAGCGGGAACTTGCGTGCTCATGTTGGGCGCGGAGTGTGGGTTCAGGGCGCGGGCTTGTAAATTCGCTTTTGCACCGTGCCGGCGATTTGCAATCGCCGTGTTTGAGCCCCAGCAAGACGAGAATGTCGGGTAATCCACCCGCAACGCGGCGACTGCAAATCGCCGGCACGGCCTCAGGGCTTCTTGTAAATCGGCTTCTTCACGATCTCGGCGGCGAAGCGACGGCCACGAATCTCAATCTCAATCTTGCCGCCAATCACCGCGACCTGCGGCGGGACGTAGCCCATGCCGATGCCGTTGTTGAGCGACGGGCTTTGCGTGCCGCTGACCACTTCTCCGACGGCTGCGCCGCCGGACCAGATCGCGTAGTGCGGACGCGGGGGCGGGGCCTTGTCCGTCATCTTGAAGGCAACCAGTTTCTTCTTCGTGCCGTTGGCCTTCTCGTGGGCCAGCACGGTGCGGCCCACGAACTCGCCCTTGTCCAGCGCGACGAAGAAGCCGACCCCGGCCTCGATGGGCGTGGTGTTCTCGTCTAGCTCGTGGCCGTAGAGAGGGTAGCAAACCTCCGTGCGCAGTGTGTCGCGCGCGCCGAGGCCGCACGGCTGGAGGCAGAACTGGTGGCCGAGGTTCAACGCCTTGTCCCAGACCGCCTCGATGAGCGTCGCGGGCGTGATGACCTCGAATCCGTCCTCGCCGCTGTATCCGGTGCGCGCCACGCAGACGGACTGGCCGTCGAAGATGAACTGCGCAATCTGGTTTTTCTTCAGCTCGCTCGGCTTTGCCACATGGGTGCCGCCGGTGGACGCGGCGGGGAAAAGCTGGTCGAGCAGACCGGGCGTCTTCGGCCCTTGGATGGCGACAGCGGCGGTGTGGTCAGAGAGGTTCGCGAGCGTCACGTCCGCATGCTGCGGGAAGGCCGCGAGGCGCTCCTGCAACCACGCCACGTCCGGCTCGATGCGTGAGGCGTTGATGATGAGCAGGTATTCCTGCTCGCCGAGGCGGTAGGCGTAGAGGTCGTCAATCACGCCGCCGTGCTCGTGGCACATCAGCGTGTATTGGCCGAGGCCGATGGCGAGCTTGCGCACGTCGTTGGTGAGCGTGGCGTTGAGGAACGCCTCCGCCGCCGGCCCGCGCACGATGACTTCGCCCATGTGCGAGATGTCGAAGATGCCCGCCGCTCGGCGGACGCAGAGATGCTCGTCCGTGATGGTGGAATACTGCACGGGCATTTCCCACCCGCCGAATTCGATGAGCTTGCCGCCCGCACGCTGGTGAGCGGAGAAGAGGGGGGTGCGTTTAAGGTTCATTGGAGATTTGCGATTGCCGATTTGCGATTGGGGAGGGCGCAAGTTTCAGTGCGGCCTTCCGACCCCATGCACCTGCGACAGATAATTCCCAATCGCCTCCGCGCCGGAAACAAAGTGCAGGCCGTTGAAGGTGCCAATCTCGACTCCCTTCACGCTCGCGGGCGGGCCGTCCGCGATGACGAGGACGGGGCAGCTCTGGTTTGCCTCGCCGATGAGCGAGAGGATTTCCTTCCGGGGGCGCGGGAAGTCCACGTAGCGCACATCCAGCACGTGGCGGAGCTGCGGATAGTAGGCGAGCACGCCGTTGAGCTGCGCGCACTCGGGGCAGTAGTAAGGCGTGCCGGGGCCGTCGGGAAAGTCGTGCTTGAGGAGGAAGAGGATGTCGCGGTGCATTCGGTTCTGTTCCGGTTTTTGAGTTTTGGGCTTCGATTCTCGGCTGTTTGATTCCGCACTCCGCAATCCACATTCCGCATTGGCTAGCCCCACTTCTCCGTCTTCATCTGCTCTTTCGGCAGCTTGAGCTCGTCCAGCACGAGGTGCTCGGTGGCCTCGACGAGTTCATTGGTGCCGCAGGCGTAGAAGACCGTGTTCGCCGGGTCGTGGACATGTTCTTTGACCCACTCGGCGGTGATGCGTCCGCGCCGCCCCGTCCACGGATCGTCGGGGTGCAGGCGCGTGCAAGTGACGTAGAAGTCGAAGTGCTCGTTCTCCTGTTCGAGCTGCTTGAACTCGTCGTGGAAGATGATGTCGTTGGTGGTGCGGACGGTGTAGAGAATGGTGATGCGGGTGTTGAGCTTGCGGCGTGTGGCCTCGCGCACGAAACCGCGGAAGGGCGTCACGCCGCTGCCACCCGCGATGCAGATGAGGTGCTTGCCCGGCGGATCGAAGACGGGGAGGAACTTGCCGGCCGGCTCAATGACCCAGAGTTTATCGCGGGCCTTGGCCCAGTCCACGATGCGCGTGCCCATCTTGCCGTCGCGCTTCACCGTCACTTCGTAATAGCCCCGGTCCAGTGCGCAGGAGGAGAGCGAATAGGCGCGCTTGTAGCTGGGCGTGTCCGGCCAGTAAACCGTGATGAACTGGCCGGTCTTGAAATCTACGTCGTAACCCGCCGGCCACTGGAGCCGGATGGTTTTGGTGTCGGGCAGCTCCATCGTCACCGACTCGATGAGCATCTCGGCAATTTGCTTGGGCATATCGTGGGGGGGAGTTTAGGGAGGGGGGCAGGCGGCGCAAAGCGCATTTTGCTCGAATCCAGTCCGGCTTCCGTGATGGTCAGCCGACGCCCGAGCCGATGGAAAAGTATCTGCGTCTCGCTTGGGGCTTCTCTTGTCGCACGCAGAACCCGTCCAAGGTCGCCTGCGTGACGGAAGCGGTCTGGGCGTGTCAGCGGCCCGCGCGGGTTGCTGGGCGCCCGCGTTGCTCAACGCTTCTGCCCTTTGTCCGTGATGGACTTGGGCGTCAGGGCGGTGGCGGGGACGCACTTCTTCTCCGCGTTGGCGACACTCCACGAGAGTTTCGCCGAGGCGAAGCCGGAGTTCTCGTAATACTCCATCACGAGGTCATAGCTCTTGCCGGCTTCGAGCGGGAGTTCGCCCTTGTGCTCGGTCGCGCCCTGATCCACCCACTGGTCCACGAGTTTCTGGCCGTTCACCCACAGGCGCACACCGTCGTCCGTCTCGGCGTAGAAGGTGTGCTGACCGGATTTCTCGGCGGTGATCTGGCCGGTCCAGCGCACGCAGAAATCATCCGCGTCCCCCCCGCGCAGGCCGGGGCCGCCCATGTCCCAGTTGAAGTCGATCTGCTTGTCCACCCGCAGCAACGGCTTGCCGGCAAACTCGCGGCCTTTGAAGTAGTGGCCCACCAAGCCGCGTGTCTCCGGCGGCAACTTGGACACGTCCAGCTCGCCGGGCGGGGCGAGTTCCTTGGGCGTGAGGCGAAAGCTCGGGATGGGCTGCTTCAGCGTCGAAGGCCCGCTCCACAGCAGCTTCGCCGCCGCGCCGCCACCGTTCTCGTAAAACTCCAGGACGATGTCATAGCGCTGGCCGTCCTGCATGGCGAACTCCACGCTCTTGTCCTCTGTGGGGGCATGGTCGGTCCAGTTGTCGATCAACAGCCGGCCGTCCACCCAGAGCCGCACGCCGTCATCGGACTCGGTGTAGAAAGTGAACCTGCCGGTGGCCGGCGATTGCACCGTGCCACTCCAGCGGACGCTGAACTGGTCTTCCGGCAGGCCGTCGGCGGGTGCGCCGCCCCAGTCGAAGTTGACTTGGGGATCCACGCGCTTCAGTGCTGCCGGGCCGGCGTGATTCACGCCTTTGAAATACTGGCCAAGCAGGCCGGTTTGGGGCGCTTTCTGAGCCTGCAAGTTGCTGCCGAGGAACACGACTGCAAGGAGCCAAATCGCTGGTTTCATGGAACTGGGTTGGAGCGTAAATAGTTTCCGGCCAGCCGGCAACTGCCGGTGAGCTACTTCACCACCATGCCCGTGAACGGCGGCACATACGCCTGCAAATACACGAGGATGCCCACCAGCGCGGCCAGCGCGAGGCTGTGGAAAAACACATAGCGCAGGATGCTGCCCTCGTGCCCATACCAGCCGGTCGCAGTGCTGGCCACGACGATGCTCTGCGCGTCCACCATCTTGCCCATCACGCCGCCGGAGCTGTTCGCCGCGCACATGAGCACGGGGCTGATGCCGGTCTGCTCGGCGGTGATTTTTTGCAGGCTGCCGAAGAGGACGTTGCTCGCTGTGTCGCTGCCCGTGAGGGCCACGCCCAGCCAGCCCAGCAACGTGCCGAAGAAGGGATACAACGCGCCGGTCTTCGCCAGCGCGAGCCCGAGCGTGGCGTCGGTGCCGGAGTATTTCGTCACGTAGCCGAGCGCTAGCATCGCCGCGATGGTAATGAGCGAGAACCGCACGGCCCACAGGGTGCGCTGATACACCCGTGCCAGTTCGGCGAGGGAGAAGCCCATGTAAAACCCGGCCAGAATGGCGGCGACCAGAATCCCGGTGCCCGTGGCGGAGAGCCAGTTGAGTTTGAACACCGCTTCCTCGGGCTTGGTGGGCTTGTCTGGCGTGGACCGGGCGACAACCGGGAACGTGCGGACGGTGGTGTTGTGCAGCCGGGGGATTTCAAACTTCGGAGAGGAAATCGCCTCGAGCTGTTTCTTCACTTGCGGCACGCCCCAGATGAACACCAGCACGCTGAGGAGTATCCACGGCACCCAGGCGCGACGGATGAGGGCCGGGTCTGGGGTCTGGGGTCTGGGGTCTGGGGCAGAGGCCCCGGCGGCGGTGGGTTCGCTGGTGTCCGGATTCTGTGCTCCGCGCTCCGCGTTCCAATTGTCCTTCGGCTGCCAGACTTTCAGCAGGCCGATGACCGCCAGCATCGAGGTGATCGCCGCCACGATGTCCACGAGCCACGGGCCGTGGAAGTTCGAGACGAGGAACTGCGGCACACCGAAGGCCACGCCGGCTGTCAGGCACGCCGGCCACACCCCCAGCATCCCACGCCAGCCTGCGTAGGCCCACACCACCCAGAACGGCACGAGCAGCGAGAAGAATGGGAGCTGCCGGCCGACCATCGCCGAGAGCGTGTGCAGGTCCAGCCCGGTCACCCCGGCGAGGGCGATGATGGGCGTGCCCAGCGCGCCGTAGGCGACCGGGGCGGTGTTCGCGATGAGCGAGAGGCCGGCGGCTTGCAGCGGCTTGAAGCCCAGTTGCATCAAGATCGCCGCCGTCACCGCCACCGGGGTGCCGAAGCCCGCCGCGCCCTCGAAGAAGGCGCCGAAGCTGAACGCGATAAGCACGAGTTGCACGCGAGGGTCCGGGGCGAGGTTGGCCAGGCTGCCGCGCAGCACGGCGAAGAGCCCTTTCTCCACGGTGAGCTGGTAGAGGAAGATTAGGTTCAGAATGATCCAGCCAATGGGAAACAAGCCGTAGGCCGCGCCGTAGCCCGCCGTGGCCAGCGCCGCATCCACCGGCATGTGAAACGCGAACAGCGCCACCGCCAGCGCCACGCCGAGACCGAGCAGCGCCGCGAGGTGGATCTTCATCTCCAGCCAGGCGATGGCTCCCAGCAACACCACGACCGGCAGCGCCGCGATCAGCGTGGAGAGCAGGGGATTGCCCAGCGGGTCGTAGTTTTGCGGCCAAGGTTGCATGTGCGTGGGCAGGAAGAAGACGGAAAAGAACGCGCAAGTCCAGTCTGCAAGCGGCGGGGTGCACGAGCCGCAGCCGGGCTAGCGGACGCGGGTGAAGACCTTGCCAGGAAGTTGTCGCACCAGGCGCTTCATCTCGAGACTGAGCAGCCCGACCGACACGGCGGAGGTGGGGAGTCCGCTGGCCCGAATGACTTCGTCAATGTGCGTCTCCTCCTGCGTGACCACGGCGAGGATCTTCGACTCGTTGTCCGACAACGTCAGCGCCGGCAGCACGCCGGTCTCAGAGGGTGAAGCGGGTTTGTTGGACGCGGGGAAAAGATACTCGAACTCGCTCAGCACGTCCTCCGCCCCTTCACACAGTTTCGCACCCTTCTTGATCAAGTCGTGGCAGCCCTTGCTGCGCGGGGAGTCGATGCGTCCGGGCACGGCAAAAACTTGGCGGCCGTAGTCCGTGGCGAAATTCGCGGTGATGAGCGCGCCGCTGTTGAGGTTCGCCTCCACGACCACCGTGCCGAGGGTCATGCCGGCGACGATGCGGTTGCGGATGGGAAAGGTCTGCTTGTCGGCGGGCCGGTTGAACGGGAACTGGGTCATCACCGCGCCGCTGGCGGCGATGCGCTCGAAGAGTTCGGCGTTTTCCGGAGGGAAGACCAGGTTGATGCCCGTCCCGAGCACGGCGATGGTGCGGCCCTTGGCCGCGAGCGCGCCTTGATGCGCCGCAGTGTCAATGCCGCGGGCACCGCCACTGATCACCGTGACGCCGACATACGCGAGCTGGTAGCCGAGCTTGCGGGCGGTTTCCACGCCGTAGCTGGTGGTCTGGCGCGAGCCGACGAGCGCCACGGAGTTTTTGTCCTGCTGAGTCAAAGTGCCTTTGACATACAGGGCGATGGGCGGATCGTAAATCTGCCGCAGCAGTTCGGGATATTCCGCGTCCGCCTGCGTGAGCACGTGGCAGCCGAACTCCTTCACGCGCTGGAGCTCGCCGGACAAATCCACGGAGCTTTCCCAGCCGCAGATCGCATCCGCCGTTTCCTCGCCGATGCCACGCACTTGCAGGAGCTGCGGCTTGGTGGCGCGGAGGATGGCCGGGGCGTCGCCGAAGAAATCCAGCAGTTGCCGGACTCGCACCGGTCCGACGTGGCCGATGAGATTGAGCGCGATGAAGGCTTCCTTGGCGGTCATGCGAAATCGGATACCGAAGAAGTGGTTTTCCGGCAAGCGGCGAGTCGCTTTCGCCACGGCGGGAGTGGTGTCCGCCGGCCGGGTTCAACCGGGTTTGCCCGCCCGGTTCAGCACCACTTCCACGCCCTCGCGGGCGGCTTCCACCACCACGTTGCTGCCGTGGATGGCGGCGAGTTCGCGGGCCCACTCAGCCATGCTGTCCACCTTGGCGTCGTCGTGATCGGGGTCGTGGTGGAAGAGGAAGAGCTGTTTCACCTTCGCGATCACCGCGAGGGCCACGGCGTCGTCCACGCAGGTGTGGCCCCAGCCGATGTGGGTGCGGTATTCGGCGGCGTCGTATTGCGAGTCCATGATCACGACATCGCAGTCGCGGATGAACTCGATGAGCTTCTCGTCCTGCTTCTGGGCGTAGGCAAGCACCTCGTAGGACTGAGCGCTTTCCGTGGCCGGGGCCATGCGCAGGCGCGAGTGCGGTTCGTTGTCGGGGAGGAAGGCGATGGAGCCGCCGCTGGTCTCCAGCCGGTAGCCGACGCAAATGCCCGGGTGGTTCATGAAGGCGGCGCGCACCTTGACCTGGCCGATCATGAACTCCATCTCCTTCAGTTCCTCCACCTGGAGGTAGCCGGGCAACTGCTGCATGGAGACGGGGAAGAACGGGCTCTCCATCTGGCTGCTGAGCACGCTTTGCAGGCCGACGCGCGCTCCCTCATAGCCCATGATGCGGATCTGGTTCTGCGAACTGTAGGCGGGGATGAAGAAGGGGAAGCCTTGGATGTGATCCCAGTGCGTGTGGGAGATCAGGATCGAAACCTCGATGGGCTGGGATTTGAACTCGGCGGCCAGCTTGCGGCCGAGGTTGCGGATGCCGGTGCCGGCGTCGAGCACGATGAGTTCGCCGTCGGCCCGCACCTCGATGCAGGTGGTGTTGCCGCCATACTTGAGCGTCGAGTCCCCGGGAGTGGCAATGGAACCGCGGACGCCCCAGAAACGCACCGTGGGCGGATTGCCGATCGCCCGGCGGAAGAAAGTCGTGTCGGGCGGGGTTGCGTCTTTTGCCGGACCGGGGTTGCGGCGGATGAAGGTGGTGCCGCCTTCGAGTTCGAGCAGGCGGAGCAGCTCGACCGGCTTGATGGGCTTCAGCAGGAAGTCGTCCGCCCCAGCGTCAATCGAGTTGCTCCGGTCTGCCGCGTAATTGCTGCTGGAGACGACGATGATGCGGGGTTGCGGGAAGTAAGCCTGATTGGACCGGATGGCGCGGCAGACCTGGTAGCCGTTGAACCGGGGCATCAGCAGGTCCGTGACAATGACCTCGGGACGGTGCTTCAAGGCGAGTTCCACGCCGGTGTCCCCGGCATCCGCCTGTTGCACGGTCCAGCCGACATCTTCCAGTGTGCGGCTCAACACCGAGCGCACAATCGGGTCGTCGTCAATGACAAGGGCGGTTCTCACACGGCACGGTCAAACGGATGCTGTGAGCACACCACCAACGGCGAGCAAAAGCAAGTGGCAGGTCGGTCGCCGGGGAGAATCGCGGTCGTCAGAGCCTCACTCTGGCTGCTTCACGACGGGGATTTCCGCCTTGAACCGGCCGAGCAGGGCTAGTTCCAGCACGCCCGAGGCCTCGCCGGTTTTGCGGGGGGACAGGGTGACCGAGGTGGCTCCTTTGGCCCGGTCCGTCGTCAGGGGGATCCGGATGGCGGGCTGGCTGCCCTGGGCATAAACCAGAAGCTGGAACTCCCGCTTGCCGGAGCGCTCCAAGGCCAGGGTGAACACGGCGAGCTCCAGTTCCTTGTCCTTGGTGTTGACCTTCACCAGCCGGAGCTTGTCGTTGGCGAGGGCGGTGTCCTTGTCCTTGGGAGTCAGCTTGGCGGTCCAGAGCTGGCCGACAGGCAGGGGCTCGTTCTTGAGCTGCTTGCGGGCTTGCTTGTCTTCCCGCTCGAGCTTGAAGCGTTTGTCGGGGATGAGGAGGGCTCCCACGTCACCGCCTTTGAAGCCCACGGCCTGGTCGAGCGCGAGCTCCAGCTTGAGCGGTGGGGACTCCAGCCGGCTGCCGGCTTCGGCGAGCAACTGGGTGGCTTTGGTCAGCTCATCGCCGGTGAGGCGCTGTAGTTCCTCGGCGCGAACGAGCGAGGCGCGGAGGCAAGGAGTGCGAGCAGTAGTTTGATTTTCATGTCGGGAACAGACCTGGCCACGTGCGAACTGTTCAAAGTGTGCCCGGCTCCGGCGTGGTTAAGGTCCCCAAATCCCGCCATCGTTGCGGAGCCATTGCTCGCGCGACACCAGCCGGGCGGAGCCGTCGGCGAAGCAGACGTTGCCCTTGTCGCCCGAACTCATGTTGGCGTTGAACGGCAGGTTGGGGCTCTGCCGATCGTGGTGGAAGATGAAGTTGTTGCAAATGATCCCCATCGGGCCGCTGTAGAGCGAGTTGTTGCTCTCCAGGCTGCCGTTGCCATCCGTGTCCAGATCGAAGGGCCAGACGGTCGGGGTGTAGATGACGAGGTTGGTGGATTCGCCCACGAGGAAGGTGCCCACGGGGATGTCGCCCAACCGCATTGATCCGCCGGTGCCGGTGGCGTTGACGTGGTAGTTGACCACGCGGCCGTAGTTCGGGGCCGAGCTGATGCCGCCGCCGGCGAGCGGGGTCATCAGGGCGGGGCAGCCCAGTGATTTCTCGAAGTTCCCGGCTCCGACGCCGAGGAACGGCTCCAGCACGGTCTTCCAGTCGGGTGCCTGAGTCGGCGTGCCGGGCGGCGGGTAAACGCCGCCGTAGTTGTAGGCATACGGCGGCAGCTTGTCGTCGTGATCGCCGGCGTAGATGTTGAACCCCAAGGCCACCTGTTTGCGGTTGCTCAGGCACTTGGTCATCTTGGCCTTGGCCTTGGCTTTGGCGAGCGCCGGCAGGAGCATGCTGGCGAGGATGGCGATGATCGCGATGACGACGAGGAGTTCGATCAGGGTGAAGGCCGGAGAAGGACGCACTTTCATAGGCTTATTCGCACCGTAGGTATCATGGGCAGCCGCGTCAAGGAGTTGCTCCCTGCGGATTTTTCATGCCGGGCAGTTGCGGCCTTTGTGGCGGTGGCAAAACCTGCTTTGCGCGCTGGCCGCCGGGCGTTACGCTCCCGGCAATGCAGCTCGTTCCGCACTCCAGCCGGCCGGCCCTGACCGCCGGGCTGGCCTGTGTGGCCATGGGGGCGTTCTCGCTGGCCGGCTGGTGGCTGAAGGTGCCGCCGTTTGACCGGTGGCTTGGCTCCGAGGAGTTCATGAAGGCGAATTCGGCGCTGGGTTTCATCTGTGCCGGCGGAGCGCTGGCGCTGAACGTCACGCCGGTCATCCGGCGCTGGGAGTGGCTGGTGGCCGGCCTGCTGGCTGGACTGGTCACGCTGCTGGGCGGGCTGACGACGGTGGAGTATCTGCTCGGCCGCGATCTGGGGCTGGACGAGCTGCTGGTCAACGATGTCGGCGGCGATGAACTGGCACCGCCCGGGCGCATGTCCATCAACGGAACCGTCGGCTTCCTGCTGGCGGGCAGTTCATTGTTCCTGCTGAACGGCCAGCCGCAGAAACGGCACCGGCCAATGATGGTCGGCCTCCTGGCCTGTGTGCTGTTCGGGCTGGCCCTCTTCTCCCTGTCCGGAAACCTGCTGGAGATGCCGACTTCGTATCGTTGGGAGGGGGCCAAGCCGATGGCGCTGACTTCGGCGTTGAGCTTCATGATTCTGTCCGCGGGCTTCATGATCCTGGCGCATGGCTGGAGCCAGCGGGACGGGCTGGCCCAGGTGCGCTGGATGGGCCCGGCGGTGGGGACGGGCGTGTTGACGGTTACACTGCTCATGTGGCAGGCGTTGCGCGCGCAGGAGGAACGGGAGATTGACCGCGTGATGGCCCAGCAAGTGCGGGAGGCGCGTCAGCTCCTCGCGGCCCAGGCCCAGGCTCGCTTGCTCACGCTCACGCGGGTCGCGCGCCGTTGGGAGAGCCAGGCGGTCCGGCGGCCGGGCAACTGGGACTTCGACGCGCAGCTCTATCTGAGCCATTACCCGGACTTGAAGGCGCTGGTTTGGCTGGCTGATGACTTGGCGGTGCGGGAAGCCGCGCCGCGCGGCATCCGCGGGAAGCTGCTTCAGCTCACGACCGAGCCCAGTTCCAAACCCGCTGCCTGGGTGCGCGCTCTCCGGCAGCGTCCGGAGGGAAGCCTCACGCCGACGTTGGATCTCGGCGGCGAGCGCGGCTTTCTGATGGTCGTGCCCATGACTCAGGGAACCAACAGTGCGGGCTTTGTGGTCGGTGCGTTTCAGGCGCGGGCCTTTGTCGAGACGGCGCTGGGCCCGGTGCGTCGGGGGCATTGGTTCAAGCTGACCGAGCAAGGGCAGGAAATCTTCCGGAGCAGCTCCGCACCGGCCGAGGCGGCACGTCCCCATGTGGCGGATTTGCGGCTGGGCGACGCCGTCTGGGAGATGCGGGCCTGGCCCACCAGCACCACCCTGGCGGAGCTGCACACGCCGCTCGCAGTGATCGCCCTGAGCGGCGGCAGCACGCTCGCCATCCTGCTCGGGTTGGCCATCCAGCTCACGCAGACTGCCCGCGCACGAGAGTCCGAGGTCCGCAAGATCAACCGCACCCTCCAGGCCGAGGTGAGCGAGCGCAAGCAGGCGCAGGACCTCCTGCGGGAGAGCCAGCAGCGGCTCCAGGCCATCCTGGACAACAGCTTTGCCGTCATCTACCTGAAGGACGCACAGGGCCGCTACCTCCTGATCAACCAGCGGTTTGAAACGCTGTTTCACATCCAGCGCGAGGCCATCCTGGGGCGCACCGATCACGACATCTTCCCCAAGCTGATGGCGGATGCCTTCCGGGCGAACGACGAGCGGACGCTCCAGTCCCGCACCGCGCTGACCATCGAGGAAATCGCCCCGCAAGACGACGGGCTGCACACGTATGTGAGCATCAAGTTCCCCCTGCTGGACGCCCGGGGGGAACCCTACGGCGTCTGCGGCATCTCGACCGACATCACGGAACGCAAGCGCGCGGAAGCGGAGCTGCGGGCCAGCCATGTGGCCCTGGAGTTTGCCCATCACCGGCTGCGCGGCATCATCGAGGGAACCCAGGACCAGATTGCCGCGCTGGACTTGCGGTTCCGCTTCATCACCTTCAACTCCGCCTACAAGGATGGGTTCCGCCGGGAATTTTCCCGCGAAATTGAAATCGGCATGCGGCTCTCCGACCCGCTGGCCCATGTGCCCGAGGAGCGCGAGGAGCAACTGGCGCTGTGGGCGAGGGCGCTGCGGGGCGAGGCCTTTACCGCCGAGCGCAGCCGCCACGCCGGCACCGAGGCCGAGCAGCATTTTGAAATCAGCTTCAGCCCCATCCGGAACGAGACCGGGGAATTGCTGGGCGCCGCGCAGCATATGCGCGACATCACCGCGCGGCAGAAGGCTGAGGCCGAGCGCGCCCGTCTGCTGGCGGAGCTGGCCCGGCGCAACGGCCTGCTGGAGGCCGCCAATCACGAGCTCGAGGCCTTCTCCTACTCCGTGTCCCACGATCTCCGAGCGCCGCTGCGGCACATGGATGGCTTCGCCGGGTTGCTCCAGCGCACGGCGAACAACAAGCTGGATGAAAAGGAGCGGCGCTATTTGAACCTAATCATGGAGGCGGCCAAGCGCATGGGGCGGCTGATCGACGACCTGCTGGAATTCTCCCGCATGGGCCGTGCCGAGCTCCGCCACGCAGACGTGGACATGAGCCGCCTGGTGCAGACCGTGCTGCACGATCTGGAGCCGGACACCGCCGGCCGGAACATCCATTGGCAGATTGGCCCGCTGCCCGTCGTGCGGGGGGATGCCGCCCTGTTGCGGCAAGTGTGGATGAATCTGCTCGCCAACGCGGTCAAATACACCCGCCCACGCGGCGAGGCGAACATTGCCGTGGGGTGCGATTCCCGCGAGCCCTTGGAGCACGCGTTCTTCGCGCGCGACAACGGCGTCGGGTTTGAAATGAAATACGCCACCCACCTGTTCGGCGTCTTCCAACGCCTCCACCGGGCGGAGGACTTCGAGGGCACGGGCATCGGGCTGGCGAATGTGCGGCGCATCGTGGCCCGGCACGGCGGGCGGACCTGGGCGGAAGGCGCACCCAACGTCGGGGCGGTCGTGTGGTTTAGCTTGCCTCGCTCACCCGTCCAGACCCAGCCTGCCGGGGCGCAGGGCAGGGCAGGCGAAGTTGCGGCAACAAAGTGATATGAGCTCAGGACTCAAACGAATCTTGCTCGTCGAGGACAACCCGATGGACGCCGAGCTGGCCTTGCACGCCTTGGAGGAGCAGCGCGTGGCCCACGAAATCGTCGTCCTGCAGGACGGAGCGGATGCGTTGGACTACCTCCTGCAACGCGGCAGCTTCGCCAGCCGCCCCCCCGGCCCGCCTGTTGTTGCCTTTTTGGATTTGAAGATGCCGCGCGTGGACGGCCTGACCCTGCTGCGCGAGATGAAGGCCCATGGCTCGCTCCGCACCATCCCGGTGGTCATGCTCACCTCCTCGCGGGAAGAGCAGGACTTGATCCGCAGCTACGAGGCCGGAGTGAACGCCTATGTGGTCAAACCGGTGGATTTCCAGCAATACGTCGAAGCCGTGCAAAAGCTCGGCCAGTTCTGGGCTTCGGTGAACGAGCCGCCACCCCTCCCGCGCGCCGCCTGAGTCCGGGCTCCGGCCGCATGCTCAGGCGAACTCGTGCTCCTGCTCGCGCACCGTCAGCACCGGGCAGGGGGCCAGCCGCACCACCCGTTCCGCCGTGCTCCCCAGAAACAGGTGCTTGAGGCCGGTGTGGCCATGCGTGCTGATGACGATCAGGTCCGCATCCAGCTCCTTCGCCGCCTTGACGATGGCGTCAAACGGCACTCCGAAGCGCACCACGCACTCGCTGGCTATTTTGGCTGGGACTTCCTTCCGGGCAAACGCCGCGAGGCTTTTGCGTGCCTGCTTGAGCCGGGCCTGATTTGCCTCTTCCATCTCCGGCGGAATGATCACGCTCTCCGGGTAGCGCACGGGTTCGACCACATGCACCACCACCAGTGCGGCGCTGAACTGCTCGGCGAACCGCACGGCGTAGCGGACGGCCTTCTTGGAGAACTCCGAGAAATCCACCGGCACCAGCACTTTCTGGAGCTGCAGGTAGGAAGGCACCAGATCGATTACCGCAGTAGTAGAGTTGTCCGGCTGCGGGGCCGGGGCGGAGGTTTTGGTGGAAGCTTTGGTTTTCATAAGCGTTTCTTGGTTGAGTCCCGACAACGGACAGTCAGGCATGCCGGTCCGGCCGGCTTGCCGGTTCTTGGCCAAGGCCCGCTCTTCCTTGCGACGCGCTTACAAAAGCCAGTGACGCGGCTGTCCCCGGCCGGTGCCGCGCCACCAGATCGCCAGCGTAGGGCGGTCGAAGTTGCCCGCTTCGACCTTCCCCTTCGCCAGTTGCGCGAGCAGCGGGCCGATCCGATGGGGCAGCCAGCGCACCACCAAGCGCCGGCCCAGCCAAACCGCCTCCAGCCGCGCCGCCTCGTAGCGGGCCAGGGACAAACTCCACGGAGGATCAAGCACCTCTGACCCCATCTGTCCGCGCAGGAAGTCCACAAACCCGATGGCATCCTCCACCACCCGCCCCACGCCCGGCGGCGTCGGCCGCAGCGCGTAGAGCTTGAAGCACTCCACAAACCGGTTGCCCAGCACCCGGCGCGTCAGCGGCAGGGCCACGCCCATGGAGCCCAGCCGCCGCGTGCGCAGCAGCCGGACAAACTGGCGCAGATGCTCGGGATGCAGCTCGGCGAGTCCTTCGGCCCCCACCGTGAGCCCTTCCCGCGCGGCTACTTGGGCGGGCTGGGCAAAGAACTCCTCGCGGAACTCGCGATTCGTGCACAGCCGCGCCACCAGTTTTTGCTGTTGAACTAGTTCCATCGCCGGTGCTGCCTCCCGATTGCCCGCGCCCGCTCCAGCTCCCAGAGCACTTCTCCGAGCGGCGGCAGGTTGTCATCGCGCTCCAAGCAGATGCTCCGCACGGGGGCTTGCGCCACGGCCAGTTCGAGCAACTGCCACACGCCCTCCGGCACGGCCTGCCCGCGGCTGTCCACAAACCGCCCCTTGGACTCGTGCCCGCCGGAGAAGTGGATCTGCACCACGCGGTCCAGGGGCAGGCGCGCCAGAAAGGCCGCCGGGTCCCCGCCGAACGAGGGCGCGTTGGCGAAGAGATTCGTCACATCCAGCAACAGCCCGCAGCCACCGACGCCCAGCACCTCGTTGAGGAAGTCCGACTCGTCCATCTCCGTGCCCGGCCATACCAGTTGCGAACAGACATTCTCCAGAATCAACGGCGTGGGGATGGCCCGCCGGGCGGTGATGATGTTGCGCTTCATCACCGCCACCGCGTCCTTCGTGAATGGCAGCGGGGCCGGATGCGTGAGCGTCACCCCGCCCGCGCGCGTGAAGCCGATGTGCTCGCTCCACCACGGGGGATTCAGCCATTTCACCAACGCGGCCACCTTTTTCAGATACGCCTCGTCCAGGCCCTCGGCGCTCCCGAGGGAGAGCTTCATGAAGTGGGGCACGATGGTGAAATGCTCGGCCAGCAGCTCCAGCTCCGCCTCCAGCGCCGGGGTCGCGTCGAGATAATCGTCCGCCGCGATCTCCAGGAAATCCACCTCCGACTGCTTTTGCAGCAACTCCTCGCGGAACGGCTCGCGGTAGGCGAGACCGACGCCCAGACGCGGCAGGTTGGCGAGCAGGTTGGTTATTTCAGTTTTGCGGCCCACGCGGTTTTCAGCTCCGTTCATCGGCCGTGCGATAGCGTGCTTCGAGCTTGGTAGTGGAGGTGCAGATGCGGGAAGTCTTCTCGATCCCCGCAGCCCAAGCCAAGGAAAACTTCCTGCGGCCGCGCATCAGCGTAGCTTGGGCAGGCTCGCTGCCGCGACGGCCTGTCCATGCCGCTTGTCCTGCTCGTCGGGCACATGAAACTGGATGCGTGCGGCCAGGTCCGGGAACTCCACCGCCAGCGCTTCCTTCGCTCCGGCGATGATGATATCGCCGCCCGCTCCGCTGGTGACGCGGCCCAAGATCAACAGGTGGTTGAACTCGTAGAAGTCCGCATAGTGCGCCACGGCATAGCCCAGGTAAGTGCCAATGGTCTCGTAAATCTTTCGCGCCCGATAGTCGCCGGACTTCATCAGCGACTGCACCAACTTGAGCTTCTCCGGCAGGGGCAGGGCCGTCTCGGCCTCGATGCCGGCCGCAGGCAGCAAGCGCCCGACGGCTTGCTGCGAGAAGTATTGGGCACCCACGCCGAAGTCGCCGCTCCACTCGTCGCACGCGGCGGCGGGGTGGTAGTCCACGGGCGCGAAGGCCAGCTCGCTCAACCAGGTCGTGATGTTGCCGCTGGGCGTGACATAGCCCGCCGCCTGGCTGGTGCCCATGGCGACGCCCAGCACGCCATTGACGCCCAGTGACATCGAGCCGGCGAGCGCGGTGACTTCGCCATCGTTCGCGACTTCCAGCGGCACGCCATTCCACGCCCGCTGCACTTCCAGGAAGAGATCCTTCACGCGGGCATTGAACACCTCGGGTGCCACGCCACGGAAGAGCGAGGCGACTTTCACCCGATTGTTCACATACACGCCGGCGGAGCTGCCACCGATGGCATCCACGCGCGGCAGATGAGCGGCGGCCTTGCGGAGCGAGTCCATGATGCCATCGAAGTGATATTGCGGGTCCGGATGAAAGTAAGGATCCCAGACCGTCTCCTCGCTGAAGACCACCTTGCCGTCCTGCACGGCGGCCACCTTGCGATCACTTCCGCCGAGGTCGAAGCCGATGCGGCAGCCGTCGAGGTTGCGCCCCAACGCCTGCACATTGGCGCGTTCCGGCGGGAGGTCGGCGGCATTGCACGCAATGACTTCGATGGGCCGGTCATAAACGCGTTCGCCGATGAGATTGGAATCAAACCGGCCGGTGGCGGTCTCGCGGAAGTGGGCTTGCAGTTGCGCGGCCAGCTCCGCCGGCCCGGTCAGGTGGAACCGCCAGCCGCCGCGCTGCCAGAGGAGGAACTTGGCCAGTCGTTCCACGTGGCTGAAGTTGCCAGCCGCCAGCGCGTGGCCGACCGGTGCCAGTTCTGTCTGGAAGTGGAACACCGAGCCGTCCAGTTGTTCCAGCGCGAGGGTGATCGGCACCACGCCACCGGTTTTCTGCAAGGCCTGCCGCCACGCGCGCGTGGCCAGCGCGGCCGGGCGAAAGGCGGGATCAAGTGTGGGAGTGACGCGGGGAGCGACCAGCGGCAGGCCGCGGAGAGTGTTCATGCGCGCCGGTTTTAGCGGTCGCTGCCCGGCGGTTCAAGCGTTGCCATGTCCAGCATTTCTTG
>Ga0255204_1000193_pt1 | contig 19633 bp, 10 predicted proteins | sample Miss_Colum_RepC__2_FD_188418 | JGI IMG/M metagenome (GOLD analysis project Ga0255204, IMG submission 188418) | Freshwater microbial communities from Mississippi River, Louisiana, United States - Miss_Colum_RepC_8h | ecosystem: Environmental > Aquatic > Freshwater > River | place: USA: Louisiana... | reverse complement strand
CATGCAGCACCTCGGCCAGGCCCAGTTCCCGGGCTTCGTGCCGGGGAAGAAAATGCACATCGAAATCCGCGCGGACCTGATTGCCGGAACCCTCAATCTGTTCGTGGACGGCAAACACATTCAGCAATGGAATGATCCCAACGCGCTGAAGAACCCGCCGGGCCTCGATCCCGACCTGCCGCCCAAGGTGGTGGAGGCGGTGAAGGCCGGTCGGCCGCCCACGGTGCCGGGCACGGGCGTCTCCTTCTTCTCGCTGAACAGCGGCGTGCAGATCAGCGGCATCAAGCTCTCCACCTGGGATGGCCGCCCCATCGAGGACGATTTCAGCGTGACGAACCTCACCGGCCACCTCGTCCGCTTCGCCAACCAGGACCGGGCCGAGGGGCAGGCGGAAGGCATTCAAGACGGCAAGCTCACCCTCAACCTGCCCGCCGGCCGGTTGCAGATCCCGCTGACCCGCGTGACGCACATTGTCTTCGCCCCGCTCCGCCCGCCCGCCACCAATCCGCCGCCCGGCGAACTGCACGCCCGCCTGAGCAGCGGCGAGACCATCGCCCTGCGGGAAGCCCGTTGGGACGGCCGGCAACTGGCCGGAGCCAGCCCGCACTTCGGCAAGCTGCAATTCGACAGCCGGTGGGTGCGCCACCTGCGCTTCAACCCCGGACGTGAGCCCGCCACGCCCGACCTCCCGTTCTTCGGCACGGAGGCCCAACAACTTTTTGACCGATGAGCCCGGCGTCCCCACTTGCTGGCCAACGACTGGGCGCACATGCGTGCGTCTTGTGGCTGCTCGCGTTGAGCACACTGAACGCGCTGGCCGCCCCGCACGCCCTGCTCTTCCGCAACGGCGACCTGCTCACCGGCCAGCTCGAATCCATCACGCCGACCAACGGCCTGCGCTGGCGGCATGCCGATGCCCCGGCCGCGATGCAGTTCACTCCCGGCGCGCTGGCGGAGGTCCATCTGGGCGCGCAGCCCGCCCCGCCCGCCGGCTCGCCGAACTTTTGCTTCGTGCGCCTCACCAACGGCGACGAGCTCTCCGGCAATCTCACGTCGCTCAACGACCGCGAGCTCGTGCTGGACACCTGGTTCGCCGGTCCGCTCACGCTGCCTCGCGCCCGGGTCGCCGCGCTGCGACCGGCAGGCGGTGCCCCGCGCGCCATCTTCGCCGGCCCCGATGGAATGGACGGCTGGACGCACGGCAAGGGCCTCCCCGGCGTGGCCAACGCGGGCGAATGGCATTTCCTCAACGGCGCGTTTGTGGCCGCCCAGTCCGCGTCCATCGCCCGCGACGTGAAGCTCCCGCCCGAATCGAGCATGGAGTTCGACCTCGCATGGCGCGGCACCTTCGCTCTGGCCATCGCGCTCTACACGGATTCCCTCCAGCCGGTGCGCCTGGCGGACACGACCAAGGAACCGCCGTTCTGCCCCTTCTACAGCCTGCAAGTGAACAGCTACTCCACCCAGGTCCTACTGGTGCGGCAGAACGAGCCCATCCGCCAGATTGGCATGGCGATCATCCCCACGCTCCAGCAGACCAACCAGGCCCGCATCGCCATCAAGAGCAGCCGGGAGCAGAAGAGCCTGACGCTCCTGATCAACGGCGTGGTCGCCAAGCAATGGGTGGATCCGGAAGGGTTTGGCGCCCGCGGCACCGGCATCCGCTTTGTGCATCAAGGCCAGGGTCCGCTGCGGCTCGCCAACCTCCGCATCACCGAGTGGGACGGCCGCCTGGATGAGCACGTCGCCCCGCTCGTGGCCAATGTGAAGGACGATGTCGCCCGCCTCGTGAACCGTGACTCGGTGGTGGGCCGGGTGCTCGAATGGAAAGCCGGCAAGTTCCGCCTCGCCTCGGCCAATGGCCCCATTGACGTGCCCATCGAGCGCATCGCCCAGTTGGATCTGGCCACCGAACGCAGCCAGCCCGCGCCCCGCCAGCCGGGCGAAATCCGCGCCTACTTTGTCGGGCGCGGCAGCCTGACCTTCGCCCTCGAAAGCTGGACCGAGAAGGCCGTGCGGGTGAACAGCACCAGCTTTGGCAAGGCCGAGATCACCCCACGCGCGTTCAGCCGGATTGTGTTTCAGCCGCAACCGTAGGCATCACCCGGTGAACGCCCGCGCGGACCGCCCGGCAAGCCCTTGACCTGACTTCATTACCCGAGATGAGACTCTATTTCCTCCGCCACGCGGCCGCTCTCGATGGCCCCGATGACGCGCTCCGCCCCTTGTCCCCCGAAGGCCGGCAACAAGCCCGCAAGCTCGCGCGCTTCCTCAAGCGCGGCGGAATCCGTTTCGATCTCGCCTTCACCAGCCCGCTCGTGCGCGCCCGCGAGACGATGGATCTGGTGCTGCCCATCACGAACGCCGAGCAGCCGATCAAACCCCAGCCCGCAAGCGCGCTGCTGAACGAAACCAGTGCCGCCCAGTTCGCCAACTGGCTCGCCCGGCTGCCGCGAACCGCCGGCCACGTCCTGCTGGTCGGCCATGAGCCCACCCTCTCCGAACGTGTCCGCTGGCTGCTCGGCCTGTTGAACGAGGAGGCGCTCGAATTGCGCAAAGGTGCCATCGCCTGCATCCGGACCGAGGACCTGCGCTCCGGCAGTTTGAAATTCCTGATCACCCCGAAACTCCTCGGCGCTGGCCGCAACGCGACATGAACACTGCTATGCAATCCGAACTCACCCAGCTCGCCACCGACCTCGGCCTCGGCCAGTTCCAGCGGCACATCTTCCTCTGTGCCGAGCCCACCAAACCCAAGTGCAGCCCGCGCGAGGCGAGCTTGGAATCGTGGGAGTTTTTGAAGCGCCGGCTCAAGGAACTCGGGCTGGTCGGCCCCCAGGCGCTGGTCTATCGCACCAAGGCCAACTGCCTCCAAATCTGCGCCCGCGGCCCCATCGCCGTCGTGTATCCCGAGGGCACCTGGTATCACTCCTGCACGCCGCAAGTGTTGGAGCGGATCATTCACGAGCACCTCATCAACGGCCAGGCCGTGGCGGAATTTGTCTTCGCCACGCATCCGCTTTAATCCGGGCGCAGCTTGCCACTGTGCCCGGAGCGCGGGTCGCAGACCCGCGCTCCGCCGGCTCCGAGGGCAGTGGCAGGCTGCGCCCCTTTAATCCCGCGCCCGGAATTTTTTCGTGACAACGAGGAGCCGGAACCGCCTAAATGCTCGCGTCCGAGGCCGACCCTATCGTCCAGCGGTTAGGACACTGCCCTTTCACGGCGGTAACCGGGGTTCGAATCCCCGTAGGGTCGCCATCTTCTTCGGAAACTCCTCTTGCCGGTGCCGCGCATGAAACGCGCTGGCCTGACCCCGCCCCGCAAACACTTTTGTTCAGTTGCCGGCGAGCCGTTGGCTGCGGCAGCCTTGCCCTCATGCCACAGAACTTTCAGACCGTCGGCCAGCTTTCCGCGCTGGAGCATTGGACCAACATCCGGATGGCCCCGACGCGGGCAGCCCTGGCGCTGGCCGGGGTGCTGGTCGCGCTCACCACGGCACACACGGCGGAGCCACTCACGCAATGGCTTGCCGTGCCGGCTGACACCAAAGGCATCACGATCACTGGCTCATCCGCTGCGCTGACCGGTGACAAGTGGGCTTCCCTCCGCGCACCAAAGGAGTTCACCAACCCGCAGTTCTCCGCGCGCATCACCATCACCGAGGCCACGAAGTCCGCGAACTTCTTCGGCCAGGGCTGGAGCGCGTGGCCCGACGCGACCTTCAGCGACGGCGGATTCGACGCGGGCCTCCTGCTGCGCGCGGGCACGAACAGCGGCTATCGCGTCCAGCTCTCGCACCGGTATCAAGTCGTCGCGGTCGTGAAGTGGCCAGAGGGCGGCTACGTGCAGGTGGTGCCGTGTGCGGTGAAGCTCAACACGCCGCACACGCTGTCCGTGAGCGCGCAGGGCGGGCAGTTGAGTGTGCGCGTGGATGAGGTGGCCAAGGGAACCTGGCACGACACGTTTCTGCCGCTGACCAAGGGCGCGGTCGGCATCGCGGTGAGCGGCGGGGCGAAGGCGACGTTTAGCGACGTGCTGGTGGAAGAGGCCCCAGCCATCACCCGCGCACGGCCCGGCCAGCACGTGCCGAACTTCTCCGTGCGCCCGTTCCTCGGCGGACGGCAGTTCGTCTTCGATGGCGATGAGCCGGTGCTGCAACTGCACTACGAGAAAGACCCCAGCGTCTTCGCCAAGCTCCGCCCCGGCTACAAGCCGCAGCTCACGTTCGATTCGCACTGGGACCTCGCGAACCAAGGTGCGTTCAAGGACGCCGACAGCAAGTGGACCGCACCCGTAACCAGCGGCGGCGGCAAGACCGTGAAGGCCACGTGGTCCGCGCGCAGCGTGAAGGACCGCTTCACCACGCAGAGCACGCTCACCATCGGCTACGATGCGAAGCGCGGCACTTACACCTACGACATCGAGAGCGCGCTCGAAGTGTTGCCCGGCGAGCCGTTTCATTTTCGCTACGGCTTCGACTTCGAGCATCACACGCCGCTCGACCCGTTCCGCTGGCAGTATCTCATCGCCAAGCGCGCGGGCGGCGCGGGGAGCTACCATCGGCCTGTTTATCCCATCGACCCCGGCCCGCAGTATGACTTGGAGACTGCCGGCGGCGCACGCGTGTGGTTTGGCCGGCACATGGAGCAGATGCACATTGCCCCGGCCGTGGAATACGACATCAGCAGCGGCACAACCACCGGCCGCAAGCTCAACACCGCCGTCTGCGCCGCGTTCTACGACACCGGCGTGAGCTTCGCGCCCGAGACCGCCAAGCCCGGCACGCGCCTTGAAGTGAAATACCGCTACACCGGCGTCCCTGCCGCTGAGGCGAAGGCGCTCTTCGACGCGTCGAAAATCTACGACTCGCCCACGCTCGACCCGCAGCATCACTACGTCTTCGCCGACGAGTGGCCGAAGCTGACGTTCAGCCAGCACGTGCCGATGAGCGAGACGTGGATTCTCGGCCGCACGCCGTTCATGACCGCGCACAACCAGCGTCCCACCTACGAGCTGGAGAAGAACTGCGGCGCGGGCAGCGGCTTCGCGATGAAGCTCGGCCCCGCGTCCTTCGGCAAAGCGAACTTGGCCAAAGCCGCGCCGCTCGCGAAGGGCCGCTACGCCGTCACCGCACTGGTGAAGGCGGCGAACGTCCACGGCCCCGGCGGCCGCATCGAACTGACCGCGACGCAGGCGAAGACGAACAAGAAACTCGCCGAGGCACGGCACTTCGTGGGCAACGGCACGTTCGACTGGCGCAAGCAGGGCTTCGCCTTCGACGTGCCCGAGGACGCAGGTGCGCTGGAGCTGGCCTTCGGCAACTCCGGCACCGGCGACTTCCTCGTGACCGAAGTCGAGTTCCGCAAGCTCGGCGATGGCGAGGCCTTGCCCGCAGGCGTGCTCGCACGCGCGAACGACCAACCCGCGCCCATCCCCACCGCGCCCGCTGGAGCCGTCGCGGACTATCGGATGCTGGAGGGCAAAGGCCTCGTCGTGCTGAACCACGGCGGCGGCGGCGGCCTCGGCCACCTCGACCTCGCGAACCTCGCCTGGGTCACGGATGCCGGTCGCCCCGCGTTGCGCTTCGCGGACAACGCGACCGGGCGGAAGGAATTCCGTTTGGACAGCGGCCTGAACCGCCACTACCTCAGCCACTCGAGCTACGCGGGCAAAGACACCTTGCCCGTCGCGCTTACCGGTCATCACGGCGGCGGCGCGCCCATCCCCGGCCTCACGCTCGCCGCGTGGGTGAAGCCCGCGCCCACGATGGGCAGTTCACACCACGGCGGACGCGGCGACATCATTGGCTACGGCGCACGGCGCTTCGTCCTCGGCCTGCATGGACAGAAAGCCCCGTATCAACTCACCGCGCGCATCAACGTGAACGACAGCATCGTCTCCACCGCGAAGCTCGATGCCGACAAGTGGCAGCACGTCGCGATGACCGCCGAACCGAAGGACGGCCAATGGCTCGTGCGCCTCTACCTCGACGGCCAGCCCGTCGGCGAGGGCCAGACGAAGAAGTTCCCCGCTGACTCCGCCATCGTCCCCTCGCTCATCCTCGGCGCGGAAATCTTTTATTTCCACGACGCTTATTATCGCGGGCTGATGGGGCGCACGCTGGTGCTGCATCGGGCGGTGGCGGGCGGCGAGATGGCCGACCTTGCCCGTTGACCCGGCCGCTCCGCCATCATTCTTCGTGGACGGACCGCAAGTCGCCGAAGACCTGACTTAAAAAAGTGGACCGAATGACCCGGCCTTCGTCCGCCGTCCCATGACCTGAACATGTTTTCACCCTTGTCCCTGAGAACCAGCCTGTCTCTCGTCGCCGGGTTTGCTTTTTTGATCCTCCACCAACCCGTCCATGCCGAGGTGGACTACGCCAAAAGCATCAAGCCCCTGCTCCACGAGCGCTGCTACTCCTGCCACGGCGCGATCAAACAGAAAGCCAGGCTCCGCCTCGACACCGTCGAACTCATGCTCAAGGGCGGCAAGTCCGGACCCGCCCTCCAGCGCGGACAGCCCGACCAGAGCCCCCTCATCACCCGCGTCGCCACCACCGACCTCGCCGAGCGCATGCCCCCGGAGCACGAGGGCGAGCCGTTCACCACCGCCCAAGTGCAGTTGCTCCGCGACTGGATCGCCGCCGGCGCGCCCGCGCCCGCCGATGAAAAGCCCGAGACCGATCCCAAAGACCACTGGGCCTACCGCGCCCGCGTCCGCCCGCCGGTTCCTGCGGTCGCCAACACAAAATGGGTCCGCAACCCCATCGACGCCTTCCTCGCCCAGCAGCATCAGCAGCACGGCCTCACCCCGCAACCCGAAGCCTCGCGCGCCGTTCAACTCCGCCGCCTTTACCTCGACCTCATCGGCCTGCCCCCCACCACGGCTGAACTCGCGGCCGTCGAGGCCGACAAGTCTGCCGATTGGTATGAGCGCGTGGTCAAGCGCCTCCTCGACGACCCGCGCCACGGCGAACGCTGGGCGCGGCATTGGATGGACATCTGGCGTTACAGTGATTGGTGGGGCCTCGGCGACCAACTCCGCAACAGCCAGAAACACATCTGGCACTGGCGCGACTGGATTGTGGAATCGCTCAACGCCGACACGCCCTACGACGAGATGCTTCGCCTCATGCTCGCCGCCGACGAATCGCATCCCAACGACCTCCAGAAACTCCGCGCCACCGGCTTCCTTGCCCGCAACTGGTTCCTCTTCAACCGCCACTCGTGGATGGAGGAAACCGTCGAGCACGTCAGCAAGGGCTTCCTCGGCCTCACCATGAATTGCGCCCGGTGCCACGACCACAAATACGACCCCATCGCGCAGACCGATTATTACAAGCTCCGCGCGTTCTTTGAGCCGTATCACGTGCGCCTGGACATCCTCCCCGACGAGCCCGACCTCACCCGCAACGGCATCCCCCGCGCCTACGACGGCCTCCTCGACGCGCCCACGTATCGCTTCGTGCGCGGCGACGAAAACCGCCCCGACAAATCCGCCGCCATCGCCCCCGGCGTGCCCGAACTTCTCGCGTTCAAGGCACTCGCCATCAAGCCCGTCCCGCTCCCGCCCGAGGCGTGGCAACCCGAGCGCCGCCCGTGGATTCTCGAATCCCACCTCGCCACTGCGCGCAAGAAAATCGCCACCAACGAAGCCGCCGTCGCCAAGGCGAAAGAGAATCTGGCCGCCGCCCAGAAGCGCGCCGCCGAACACCCCGTCACCAAGCCTGTGCGCGACGAAGTGCAAGAACTGCTTGAGGACGCCCCGGCAAAGAAGTCGCCCACTCCCAAGCCCGCCGCTGCGGCTCCAGCAACGCCCGCAGTCGCCCCGCTCGTCACCACCCGTTTCACCGCCCCGGAACCGATGCGCTGGAAACTCTTCGGCGGCGACTGGTCGCACACCCCCGCCGGACTGGCGCAAAAGCGCAACGGCACCACCCGCTCCGCCGCGCGCTGGCTGGAGAAAGCGCCGCAGGATTTCGATGCCACCATGCGCTTCACCATCCACGGCGGCACGACCTACCGCAGCGTCGGGCTGTCCTTCGATGCCACGCAAGCCGACCCCACCGGAACCGCCGGCCCCACTGACAGCGAGTTGAATGTTTACGTCAGTGCCTGGACCTCCGGCCCGAAAATCCAGGCCGCCTACAGCCGCGGCACCGCGTGGCAATACCCCCCCGAGGGCATGCGCGCCCTGCCCATCGAACTCAATCGCGAATACATCCTGCGCGTGCAGGCGCGCGGCCCGCTCATCAACGCCTCCCTCAATGGCGAACCGCTCATCGCCTGGCGCTCCCCGCTCGCCCGCCGCGACGGCGCATTGCAAGTGATGGCCTTCGACGCGCTCGTGACCTTCCACGAGTTCAGCCTCTCGCCCCTCGCCGACAGCGTCGTGCTGCGCGAACCCAGCCCCGCCCCGAACCCCGCGCCCGCGGCTCCCGTCGTCGCTGCCCAACCCAACACCCCCGAGGCCGCCCAAGCCGAACTCACCGCCGCCGAACTCGCCGTCACCCTCGCCCGGAGCGAACTCGTCAGCCTCGAACACCGCATCGCCGCCCTGCGTGCCACTTGGGCGCGAATGGACGCCGGCACCCATTCCCCCAACCCCGCGCTCGCCGAAACCGAACGCGAGAAAATCCAAACCGCCGTCCTCGCCGAACGCGAAACCGCCGTCGCCAAGGCCCGCCACACCATCGCCGATGCCGAACTGCGCCTCGCCCGTGCCGCCAAGGACAAGCGGGCCGCCATCGAGAAGGAACTCAAGACCGCCCGCGAATCGCTCGACAAAGCCACCAAGAGCGTCAGCGCACCCATCGCCGCCACCGACAAAGTCACGCCCGTCGCCGGCGCGAAATGGACCCCCACGCGCTTCTTCAGTTCCGGCAAGGACGACCCCACCGTCGAGTTTCGCCCCGTCAGCAGCGGCCGCCGCACCGCGCTGGCCGACTGGATTACCGACCCGCGCAATCCCCTCACCGCGCGCGTCGCGGCCAATCACCTTTGGACCCGCCATTTCGGCACGCCGCTGGTGCCCGCCGTCTTTGAGTTCGGCCGCAAGAACCCGCCGCCCACCCACCCCGAACTGCTCGACTGGCTCGCGTCCGAACTCGTGGACAACGGCTGGAGCATGAAACATCTCCACCGGCTCATCGTGACCTCGGCGGCTTACCGCATGAGCTCCTCGCTCGCCGGCGGCGAAGCCAGCGCGGCGAAGGACCCCGACAATCTCCGCTGGTGGCGTCGCACTCCCATCCGTCTCGAAGCGCAGGCCGTGCGCGATTCCCTCCTCGCCCTCTCCGGCCAGCTCGACCCCACCATGGGCGGCCCGTCCGTTCCCACCGCCAGCCAGGCCGACTCGAAACGCCGCAGCCTTTATTTCTTCCACTCGAACAACGAACGAAACCTCTTCCTCACCACCTTCGATGAAGCCGGGGTGAAGGAATGCTACCGCCGCGAACAAAGCATCGTCCCGCAGCAAGCCCTCGCCCTCGCCAACAGCCGCCTCGTCCACGACGCCGCCAGCCTCATCGCCACGCGCCTGTCCGGCGAGGTTCCGCCCAATGATGACGACGCCTTCGTGCGCCAGGCGTTCCGCACCGTCCTCGGCACCTCGCCCACGGACACGGAAACCGCCGCCTGCCGGAAAACCCTCGAAGCCTGGCGCAAGCTCCCGCAAGCCACGCCCGCCACTGCGCGAGCCCAACTCGTCTGGGCGCTCTTCAACCACAACGATTTCGTCACACTGCGGTGACATTCTTTCCCATGAAAATTCCCGCAGATTCAAAGCGGCCACAGATTTCTTTTCCAATCTGCGGCCTCCCTGAATCTGCGGGAAAAACTCCCCGCTCCACCGGTTTCAACCGCCACGCCCGAAGAAGCGCCCCCACAGATTCAAGGCGACCACAGATTCAAATTCCCATCTGTGGTCGCCCTGAATCTGCAGGAATCCCGCCGTTTCACGGACCGTGCGTTGACCACTGCGTAACAGAAAACCTCCCATGAAAAATCCCCTCCATCCCCGGCTTCCCCGCCGCGCCTTTCTCGCCGACCTCGGCATGGGTTTCACCGGCCTCGCGCTCGGGGCGATGCTCCAGCGCGACGCCCGCGCCAGCAGCGGAACCTGGGCACCGCCGACCGGCCTGCCGCATTCACGTGCCAAGGCGAAGAGCGTCATCTGGCTCTTCATGAACGGTGGCATGAGCCACATGGAAAGTTTCGACCCCAAGCCCATGCTCACCAAATATGGCGGCAAGACCATTGCCGAAACGCCCTTCAAAGACGCACAGGACCCCAAGAAGCTCGCCCTCGAACGCCTCGTCGTGCCCGACGGCAACGGCAATCAGCGCAACACCCTTTATCCGCTGCAGATTGGTTTTCAAAAGCACGGCCAGTGCGGCCTCGAAGTCAGCGACTGGTTTCCGCACATCGCGCGCAACGTGGACAAACTCGCCGTCGTGCGCTCCATGTGGACCACCGACAGCAACCACGGCGCGCAGACGCAGTTCCATTCGGGCCGCCACATGAACGACGGCGACTACCCGAACCTCGGCGCGTGGGTGCATTACGGCCTCGGCAGCCTCAACGAAAACCTGCCGCAGTTCATCTCCATCGGTAACCGCGAATACTGGAACAAGCGCGATGCCCATTACCTCGGCCCCGCCCACGACGCCGTGCCGCTCCGGATCGACCCGAGCAACCCGCTCGATTTCAGCCGGCCCGAGCGCCCCTTCAGCGCCGAGGCGCAGACGCTCGGCATGGACCTCGTCCAGCACCTCAACGCGCTGCGCGGCGTCGAGTATCCGCAGGACCCCGCGCTCGCCGCGCGCGTGGCCTCCTATGAACTCGCGTTCCGCATGCAGCGCTCCGTGCCCGAAGTGCTCGATTTCTCCAAGGAAACCGAGGAGACGAAAAAGCTCTACGGCATCGACCAGCCGCACTGCCGCGACTTTGGCATGCAACTGCTCGCCGCCCGGCGCTTCGTCGAGCGCGGCGTGCGCTTCATCCAGATCCAGCACGGTGCCGGCGGCGCGGGCGCATGGGACGCCCACGGCGGGCTCAAGGCCAACCACACCAAGAACGCCCTCGCCGTGGACCAACCCACCGGCGCGCTCCTCATCGACCTCGAGCGCCGCAGCCTGCTCGACGAGACGCTCGTCGTCTTCGCCACCGAGTTTGGCCGGACGCCCGGCTCGCAGGGCAGCGACGGACGCGACCACCACATCTTTGGCTTCACCGTGTGGATGGCCGGCGGCGGACTCAAACGCGGAGTCGTCCACGGCACCACCGATGAAATCGGTTTCCACGCCGAGGAAAACCGCCACTACGTCACTGACATCCACGCCACCATCCTCCAGCAACTCGGCCTCGACTCCCGCCGCCTCGAAATCCCCGGCCGCAAGCGCCTCGAAATCGACCACGGCAAACCCATCCCCGAAATCATCGCGTGACGTGCGTGCGTCTCCGCCGGCCAAAGAGCGGCAACACTCCATGCCCCCGCTTCGACATCTCCCCACCCTCGTCGCCCTCACCCTGGCCTGCGGTCTAGCCCGTGCAGCCGAGCCCACGCCCGACCGGTTCATCGGCTACAACGAGCACCGGACGAATCTGCCCGGCGGCCGGCACGCCAACGTCAGCACCACCCGCGCGATGCTGGTGCGTGCCGACGGCACCGGCCGGCGCGCCGTGGGCGGCGAACTCGTCAACGAGCCCGGCGTGTGGACGCAATTCGCCGGCTGGTCGCCCGACGGTCGGCTGGCGGTCGTGCTGCGCGCCTGGGCAAGCGCCGAGAACGCCCGGTGGGAGGAGCAGCACAAGACCTTCCGCTTCACGCCCGAAGGCTGGCTCATTGATGCCTTCCTCATCGACCTCGGCACGGGCAAAGCCGAAAACGTCACCGCCATCGAGCGGGCCAGCTTCTACAACACCGGCTTGTTCTTCTGGCCGAACGATCCGACCAAGCTCGGCTTCACGGCGCTGATTGACGGAGCCTCCAAGCCGTTTCGCATGGACCGCGACGGCCGCAACAAGACCGATCTCACGAAGCATTCACGCGGCTTCGCGTATGGTTTCAGCAGCTCGCCGGACGGCTCCCGGATTTCCTACCACGAGAACTATCAGGTCTATCTCGCCAATGCCGATGGCTCCGGTCGCCAGCAGGTGAAGACGGGGCACCCGTTTGTCTTTGTCCCGTCCTGGTCGCCCGATGGGAAATGGCTGCTGTTTGTTTCCGGCGAACACTACAACTGCCATCCCCACATCGTGCGCGCCGACGGCACCGGGCTGCGCAAACTAGCCGACCGCGGCGGCTATCGCGGCGTCACCGAGTTTCTGGATGTCCCCGACTATCACGGCGGCAGCAGCGACGTGCCCGTGTGGTCCGCCGACGCCCAGTCTGTCTTCTACACCGCGAAGGTCGGCAACAACATCGAACTCTTCCGCATTTCTCTCGCTGGCCAGCCCGAGCGCCTCACCTCCTCCGCCGACGGAACCTCGCACTACCACCCCAAGCCTTCACCCGACGGGCGGTCGCTCGTCTATGGCTCGAAGCGCAACGGCGTGCGGAATCTTTATGTGATGCGCTTGTCCGACCGCCAGGAACACGCACTGACCGACGTGCCCACCGGCCACGCCGCCATGCACGCCTACTGGCAGCCGCTTGCTTCCGGAAAATAGCCAGCCATCACCCGATGCCAACCCAACTCCCAACTCAGACCGCACGGACGACCCGACGCTCCCTGCCTTTCGTCCTCCTCGTCATTCACCTCGCCCGCGCTGCGGTGGTTGCTGAATCCGTGCCGCTGCGCGCGTCCCTGGTCGAAAGGGACGGAGCAACCGGCGTCGAGTATCGCTCAGGTGATGCGCTTGTTGTCCGCTCCAGCGCGGCGGCTCCGGCTGGCGTGGAATTGAAGCTGCCGGGTGCGGAATGGGGCGCGGTTCAGTTCAAGACCAAGACGGGGCAGGCCGGTGTCTTCGAACTGGGGCCGCAGAAAATCGGGGCACTGACCATGCGCTGGCTCATCACTCAGAAGACACCGTCGCTGGTGGAACGCACGCTCGAAGTCACCGCCGACACGGCGCAACGCTTCACCGTCGCCTTCCCCCTCGACCTCGCGCTCGACGGCGAGTTCGCCTCGTTCTCCGGGCCGGTCAAGGCGCGCACCCTGTTCGGCACCGAGCGCTCGCGCCCGAAGCGTGAGACCTTTCCCGTCGCAATGGTGCGCTCGGCGGGCCAAGTTTTCGGTCTCATCGCCGAATCCCCGGGGCTGTGGGAAAACCGCTGCGACGTGCTCGTGGCTCCCGGCCCGGCCGGACGCATCGCCATCCTGACCGGCGACGCCAGCGAGCCATATCCCATCACCATCCGAAAATCGGTCCCGGGCCAGCCGGGCGAGGACGCGCGGGACCATTACCAGTATCAGATGGACGGCTGGCAGTCGCTGGCGGCGGGCGAAACCCGGCGGTTCACCACGTGGGTCTTCGCCAGCCGGGCGCGCCATCACTATGACGCCCAGCTCGCCACGCATCTGGCGCTGGCCAATGGCAAGGGTTGGAACAACTCCGCGGTGGAAGCCATTCTCAGGAACACTTCCTTTTATCTCCTTCGCCGCAACCTGATGCTCGATGAAAAGAACCAGCCGCGCGACGGCCGATACCTCTTCATCTCCGGCATCAGTTACGGCTGGAAACAATGGGTTACGGACGGATTTTACGCTGCGATGGGCCTCGACGACCCGGAGAAAACCATCGAGTCGAACCGTGCCATTTTCGCCAATCGCATGGGCTACGAGGACAACTCCCAATACTACCTCATCTGGGCGGCGCTGATGAAACGCGCGGGCGGCGTCCCGAATCAGGCGCTCGTCAACGAGGCTTACCAGTTCATCCGCCAGCACGAGACCAACGGCCTCTATTATCCGCCGCCCTTGCCCGGTTCGCCCAATCCGCGCGGCTGGAAGACGTATCATGACGTGCTGCTCTACGACCACGACGACGCGCCAGTGAGCAATCAGGGTTTCCACTGCGGCGCGCTCATGGCGGCCAGGGAACTGGGCCTGGCAGTGACCGACGACGACATCGCCCGCGCCGTCGCCGGGTATCGCAGCATGTTCAACGCGAAAGGCGGCTACTTTCCCACGAGCATCAAGCAACCGCAGTTTCTCGCCCAGGACACCCTCTATGGCGCGACGCTCACCTACGCCGTGTTTGGCCAGAAGCTGCTCACCGACGAGCAGGTGCTCACCCACTACCGCACCTCGGAGAAAGTGAAGTCCCCCTACGGCCTGCGCGTGATTTCCCAAGCCGACGGCTCGCTGCGACCGGGCGACAGCGGCCAGTATTGCTACGGCGGCTCGTGGTTTCTCAACGACGCCGCGAATTACCTCCTCGCGGGCGTCCACGGCCTGCCCGCTGCCGAGGTGGACGCCCATCTGATCGAGCGCATCAAACTGGAAATCCGCCACAACCCCGCCTTCAACGAAGACATCGACACCGTCACCGGCAGGCCCCACGGAAACATCCTCTACTCATGGAACTCCGGCTACCGCTGGCTCCGGGAAGCCATCCGTAAACGCCTCAACCAGACCGGCCCCGACCCCGTGGGCGCAGCCATTGACGCGCACCTCGGCGTCGTGCGCGAGAACGGCGTGCCGCGGCTGGAACCCTGAGCGGCAGCAGCGACGTGCCGGGGTGGTCCGCCGACACCCAGTCTGTCTTCTACACCGCGAAGGTCGGCAACAACATCGAACTCTTCCGCATTTCTCTCGCCGGCCAGCCCGAGCGCCTCACCTCCTCCGCCGACGGAACCTCGCACTACCACCCCAAGCCCTCACCCGACGGGCGGTCGCTCGTCTACGGCTCGAAGCGCAACGGCGTGCGGCCTGCGCAGGTGGGGCAGCCAGTGCTCGCCTAGGGGAACGCGCTGGCTCACGTGGAGTGTCGCAAGGCAGCGGTAACCGTTTCGCAAAATGCCTTCACGTGCGGGAGTTCCAGCCGGCCGCGGCGGGAGAGCAGGACGACTTTTTCCTCGCCAAAGAGTTTGCGCACTTCGCGGAACTCCAGGCCGGCATACTCTTTGGCTCCGGCTTTCGCGGCTCGAAGAATCGCTGGACTGACGGACGTCACGGATATGCCAAAGCCCATGCTGACGTAACCGGTCAATAACGGGAGGGTGCTCGCGGACATCACGACGTTGAGGCACGACGCGAGGCCGGCTTCCCGAAAGACCGCATCCACATGGGCACGGGAGTTGGCACCTTCGCCGGGGAGCACGAGCGGCTGGCGCGCGAGCTCCCCCAGTCCAAGGCTGCGGCGTTTGATCAACGGGTGCCCTTTGGGGCACACGAGCATGAACGGATAGCTTGTCAGCGCGGAGGACTCGAACAAGGGATTGGCCGCAACGCCGTCAAGCTGACCGACCACCGCAAGATCGGCCTGGCCGCGTTCAAGCAGTTCGCGGGCGGCGGCGGATGGACGATCAATGAACTCCAGCCGCACCTCGGGATGCGTGCGGCGGAACAGCTCGAGGGGCGGGCGCAGCTCGTTGGCCAGCAGGCTGCCGGTGGTGGCCACCGTGAGCTGTCGCGCCAGCAGCTTGCGCCGATCCAGAAACAATGGTCGTAACGAGTCGAAACTTTCGACAATGGGTGCGGACAACTCGACGAGCAGGGTGCCATCCTCGGTCAGTTCGACCTTCTGTCCACGCATGGCGATGAGGGAGACGGCGAATGCTTCCTCCAGTGCGCGCACCTGCTGCCACACGGACGGTGCGGATAGCTTCAGCGATTTCGCTGCGCGGGTGAAGCTGCCATGCCGGGCCAGTTCCACCAGCGCCCGCAATTGCCGCAGACGGACTTCCTTGAAATAACGTCGCATAAGGGTCGGCATGGCTTTAGGCGAAGCTTAAAAAGCTTTAGGAAGTTTTGCGAAGGCAAAACTCAATTTCCCCACGCCGCCGCAGTCGAACTGCGGCAATAGACAGCTCATGCAAAACGCCCACACCTCTCTGGCGATCCCGCCCTCGCTATGGGGACGGCACGCCTTCCTCCAGCGCACCGGTCTCGGCATGGTGGGTGGCGCGCTCGGACTCGCTCCATTACTGCGCGAGATGGGATTGCTCGCCGCCGAGGGTTTCATTTCACCGCTCTCGTCCAGTGCCCCGCTGCACAAACTGAACTTCCACCGCTACGAGGACTACGTGCCGCTGCGGTTCACCGGCCCGGCATCGAAATAATCCACTTCATCCCTTTCTCATGACAACCAACCTCCTCCGACTCCTCACCTGCCTCGCGCTCGCTTCCACCGCCCACGCGGAAACCGGGCTGGCGCGCCACAAGCAACTCTACGCCGTGCCCGCGCCGGGCAAGGTCGTCATCGATGGCAAGCTCGATGACTGGGACCTCTCCGGGCAGATTGACATGTTTGTCGTCTCCGAATCGAAGGACACGCAGAGCGCCCGTTTCGCGGTGATGTATGACGGCGAGGCGCTGTATCTCAGCGGCGTGGTGCGCGACACCTCGCCGATGATGAACCGCCAGGACCCTCGCGTGAAGGGCGAGCGCGGCTGGGATGCGGACTCCTGCCAGTTCCGGCTCACGGTGGACCCCGCTCAGCCGTATCCCATCAAGGAGAGCGCGTTCGATTATCGCGGCAAGGATGCGAAGACCGACACGCGCGATGACATCAAGCATCTCACGCTCTGGCATTTCACCGACCGCGAGGAGGCCTGCCTGCAAATGCAGATGGGCATGGGCTACCGGCTGCCGAGGCCGGAGTGGGCGCCGCATGGCGTGGTGCCGTCGGAGCAGTTTACAGGCAAGTATGCCAAGTCGGCTGACGGCGGCGGCTATACGTTCGAGTATCGCATTCCGTGGCAGACGCTCGGCGCCAAGGCGCCCCTGCGCGGCGGCCAGATGGTGGCGGGCACGGTGCAGTTCAACTGGGGAACCGCCGATGGCCTGAAGACGGGCGGCGGCGCGGCCTGGGCTTACGACCTGATGTCCGGCCCGGGCTTTGTGTATCAAAACGCCGCGGTGTGGGGAAAACTCCTCTTCTCGGAGAAAGGCAAAGTGGCCAGCGAACTGGTCGAGGCCGGCGTGCCGGTGGAGAAACCGAATCCGCTCGCGTTTGAATACGAGCTGCCGGAGGACGGGCAAATCACGCTGCAGCTCTTCGACCAGGAGAACATGGTGCGCCGCATCCTCGTGGCGCAGGCGGACCGGAAGAAGGGCCGCAACACGGAGCAGTGGGATGGCATGGACGACCAGGGCAAGCCGCTGCCCGCTGGCGAATACCAGGTGCGCGGCATCATTCACGAGCCCATCACGGGCGAGTTCCTGTTCTCCGTGCATAACTCGGGCAATCCGCCTTATCCCACCGATGACAATAAAGGCGGCTGGGGCGGCGACCATGGCAGTCCCACGGCTTGCAGCGCCTTGCCCGATGGCATGCTGCTTGCCTGGGACGGTTGCGAATACGGCTGGGGCATCATCAAAGTCGATGCCGAGGGCCGCAAGCAATGGGGCAGCAAAACGCAGGCGCTGCTGCTGGCGAATGACGGCCGGCGGTTCTTTGTTTATGACCCGCACGGCTTTCAAGCTGCCGAAGGCATTCAAGTGTTCGATGTCACTGATGGCCGGCCACTCAACTTCGGCAATGGCAAGCCGCTGCTCCAGGCACCCGAAGGCGGCGACAAGGCATCCAACCACGCCACCGGTCTCGCCGTCGGCGCGGGCAGGCTCTTTGTCAGTTATGCCAAACGCGGACTCATCTGCGTTTTCGACAGCACCAGCGGCGATTTGAAAAGCTCGTGGCAGGTTCCCGCGCCCGGTGCGCTCGCGGTCCGACTCGATGGCACCTTGCTCGCGGTGAGCGAGGGGGCGCTCGTTGCCATCCGCGAGGGCAAAGCGACCGCGCTCGGCCAGGCAGGCGACCTCGACCAGCCCAGCGGCATCGCACTTGGTGCGGATGGCACCCTCTTTGTCAGCAACCAGGGCCAGCGTCAGGACATCGCGGTGCTGGATGCCGCGGGCAAGCTGCTGCGCCGCATCGGCAAGCCGGGCGGGCGGCCCGCCGTCGGCGCTTACGATGCCAGCGGGCTTTATCGGCCCAACGGACTCGCGCTCGATGCGCAGGGTCGTCTGTGGGTGGCCGAACACGCCGACAGCCCGAAACGCATCAGCGTTTGGGACACCGCCAGCGGCGCGTTCCAGCGCGAGTTCTTCGGCGGCTGCAGCTACTTTGCCCACGCCTATGTCAACCCCGCCATCCCCGATGAAATCTTCTGCCACAACGTGCTGTGGCGCGTGGATTGGGAAAAGAAAACCACCACGCCGCTGAGCACCATCTGGCGCAAGACCTCGCCCGACATGATGGAGGCAGCCGCGCCCGATGCCTATCACGGGCAGTTTCGCTCCATCACCGCCACCAATGGCCGCCAGTATGCCACGGGCGGCGGCAATCTGAAGACCATCGTCTTCCGCCGCGACGGCAATGTCTTCAAGCCCTTCCTCGCCACGTTCAACGTCAGCCGCAGTTGGTCGCTCTGGCGCGGGCTCGGCATTCCCGATTTGGACGACCCCGCGCAGGCGCCCGACGGCTCCTATCTCTGGCAGGATGCCAACGACGACCAGCGCGTGCAGATGAGCGAGGTGCATCGCTTCAAGGACAAGAACCTGCGGCTCAATCTCCGCGCCATGGCACCCGACCTCACGCTCTGGGCTGGCGGCTATCTGCTGAAGCCAGTCAAGGTGTTGGACAACGGCCAGCCGGTTTACGACCCCGAGAAGCTGGAGAAAAACTTCCTCGCCGGCACGCCACACGCCGGAGGCTACCTCTGGCTCGACCCCGATGGCGGTGTTTACACCCACACCTCGGGCCAGCGTCCCTCGCTGGCGAAATGGAGCGCCGACGGCAGGATGGAATGGGGCTACCCCAGCATCGTTCAGTGGAAGGACGCGCTCAGCATGCCCGTGGTTAAAGCCGGCCGCCTGCACGGCATGACCGGACCGCTCGGCGTGGCTGGCGGCTTCACGGGCAACATGTCCTACTTCGGCGTCTGCCACCTGTTTCAGCGCGATGGCATCTACGCCGCCGCCATCATGCGTGATGGCCGCACCAGCGGCATGGGCGCGGACGTCGGCCAGCCGGAAGGACAAGGCGGTTCGATGTTCAAAATCGTCACCAAGCCCGGCACCGCTCGACGCACCTTCATCGTCGGCTCCGGACAGGATGGACGCATCACCGAAGTCCACGGTCTCGACACCGTGAAGCCGCTGCCCGTCCACACCTTCACCCTCACGCCGGAAGCCGCGAACACCGCCGCCGCCGCGCTCGCCGACTATAACGCGAAGTTCAGCATCAACAGCCGCCTCACCATCGCCGCCGACCGCAAGTCGCTCGAAACCGTGCGGCCCGTGAGCAAGGACTTCGACGGCACACGCGGCTTCAGCGTCCGCGCCGCGCGCGAGGGGCAGCACCTGCTCCTCCGCTTCGAGGTGAACTCGCCCGCCGAACTCATCAACGCTATCACCGAGCCGAAGCTGCTCTTCAAAGGCGGCAACTGCCTCGACATCCAGCTCGCCACCGACCCCGCTGCCGCCGCCGACCGCAAGACACCCGCGCCCGGCGACCTGCGC